>Ga0184625_10001106_pt1 | contig 11061 bp, 11 predicted proteins | sample PLM3_30_b1_FD_133151 | JGI IMG/M metagenome (GOLD analysis project Ga0184625, IMG submission 133151) | Groundwater sediment microbial communities from an aquifer in East River, Colorado, USA - PLM3_30_b1 | ecosystem: Environmental > Terrestrial > Soil > Riparian zone | place: USA: East River... | reverse complement strand
GGACGATCGGGACCGGGTGCCGGCCGGACCGCCAAGGTCTACCGCCGCTCCGAGACGGCGATCGGCGTGTCACTCCCCGAGCGCCGCTACGACCTCGCCGGGGACCTGCTCGCCCAGGCGGTCGAACGATCGTCGCATGACGGTGTACCGGTGACCCGGGCGTTGCGCCGAGCGGCCAGCGAGGCCGGGCGGCGTATCGGTGAAGCCGGTCGCGCCGCCGCGGGCCGGCGCTCCGGTCGTGCCAAACGCCGGGACGCGGTAGTCGGCGCGCTCGAGCGCCACGGCTACGAGCCTCATCTGCGGGGCAGCGAGGTCGTGCTCAGCAACTGTCCGTTCCATGCTCTCGCCGAGCAGCACCGGGACCTGGTGTGCGGCATGAACCTCGAGCTCCTCTCCGGGGTCATCGAGGGGGCCGACGGCGCCGACGTGCTCGAGGCTCGCCTCGCCCCCCAACCCGGCTATTGCTGCGTGCGCATGAAGGCGAGCTGAGTCGGCCCTCCGCCCTCACGCCCCGCAGCCGCCGCAAGGTCCCCGGCGAGCAGGACGTCGTCGCCGAGGACGTGCATCGACCTGTTGACGAGCCTGATTCCGTCCGCGACGGAGGTGACCCCGAGCTGCCCGACGGCTTCGGTGCCCTGGCCGATGATGGTGGGCGCCACGGCCACGATCAGGCGGTCGACGGCGCCGGCCCTCAGCAGCGATGTGATGACCCGGGCCCCGCCCTCGACGAGCAGCGTCTCGACACCGGAGCTGCGCAACGCGCCGAGCGCGGGGCCGACGTCGACGCCGTAGGCGCCCGCCGGCAGCACGTTCACGCCGACACGCCGCGCCGCGAGCGTCTGGCGCCGCGCGGGGTCGGACCGATCCGTCGTGAGGATCGTGGTGGCGGCGTCGGTGCCCAGGATCTTGGCCCGGTCCGGGACACGCAGCGTCGAGTCGAGCACCACCCGCAACGGCGACGCGCCGGGAACCATGCGCACGGTGAGCTGTGGGTCATCCTGGAGCACGGTGCCGACACCGACCAGCACCGCATCGCACGCGGCACGCAAGGCGTGGGACGCCCGGCGTTCGGCCTCGCCGCTGATCCAGCGGGCGTCGCCGGTCGCGGTCGCGATCCGCCCGTCGAGCGTCTGGGCGAACTTGAGGATGACGAAGGGTCTCTCCGCCGGCGGGGCGACGGGACCGATCAGGTCGCTGATGTCGACGGCCGGTGCCGCATCGAGGAGCTCCTCACCCACCGCCTCCCCCGTGGGCCGCACATGGCCGAGTCGACGTTCCTTCGTGCGCAGGTACCCGAGGTTGCGGCTGTGGGGGGCGGTGGCCAACGGCTCGACGGCCACCACGTCGACGCCGGATCTCCGCAACCCCTCCACCTTTTGCGGGTTGTTCGTCAGCAGGCGCACCGATCGCACGCCGAGGGCCTGGAGCACCGCGGCGGCATCCGTGTAGTCCCGGGCATCCACGGCCAGACCGAGCGCCAGGTTGGCGTCGAGCGTGTCTGCGCCCCGGTCCTGCTCGGCGTACGACCGCAGCTTGTTCACGAGGCCGATCCCCCGGCCCTCGTGGCCGGTCGCGTAGACGAGGACGCCCCGCCCGGCGGCACCGATGGCCCGCAGACCGAGCTGCAGCTGGACCCCGCAGTCGCAGCGCAGCGACCCCAGAGCGTCGCCCGTCAAGCATTCGGAGTGCACCCTGGTCACAATGCCCTCGCCGCCGTCGAGCTCGCCCTTCACGAGTGCCAGGTACACGGCTCCGACGGGCACTCGAACGCATGGGCGTCGAACATGCCCGCCGAGGTGGGGAGCGGCACGCTGACCAGCCTGCGCGGCGGGCCACCACCGACGTTTGCCCCGTCACGCGGCACCCGCAGCAGGATAGGGGGCGTGGCTGGCAACGACGAGGGCAGTGACCAGGCCGCCCGGGCCATCGTGTTCGAGGCCCCCCGACGGATCGGGGTCGCACCGGTGGACCTGCGGTCGCCCGACGACGGCGAGGTCCTGGTGCGCACCCTGTGGTCGGGCATCAGCGCCGGCACCGAGATGTTGGCGTACCGGGGCGAGATAGACCCCTCGCTGCCGCTCGACGACACGATCGACGCGCTGGGCGGCTCGTTCGCCTTTCCCTTCCACTATGGCTACAGCTGCGTGGGACGCACAGAGCACGGGCGCGGCGACATCCCCGACGGTCAGCTCGTCTTCGCGTTCCACCCTCACCAGGACGCCTTCGTCGTAGCCGCCGGTGATCTGGTCGTCCTCGACGACGTCGACCCCCGGCTCGCAACTCTGTTCCCGCTCGTCGAGACGGCCCTGCAGGTCGTCCTCGACGCCGGGCCCGTGTTCGAGCAACGGGTCGTGGTCACGGGGCTCGGCGCGGTCGGCATGCTCACCGGCGTCATGCTGCAGCGTGCGGGCGCCCGGGTCCTGGGCATCGAGCCGCTCGGCAAGCGGCGTGCGGTCGCGGCGGCGGTCGGCCTGCAGGCCTTGGCGCCCGAAGAGGCGACAGCGCTGATCGCCACCGACGCACCCAGGGGAGTGCCGCTGGTCGTCGAGGCGAGCGGCCGGCCCGAGGTGTTGCGCGACGCCCTCTCGTTCCTGGCTCACGAGGGCGAGGCGCTGGTGGTCTCGTGGTACGGCACGAAGGACGTGGGCCTTCCCCTAGGTGCCGAGTTCCACCGGCGTCGCCTGCACATCCGCAGCACCCAGGTCTCGAGCATCCCGGCCGCCCTCGCCGCCAGCTGGTCCCGCGACCGTCGTCGTGCCGTCGTGCGCGAGCTCCTCCACGAGCTGCCGCTCGCCCCGCTGGCCACCCACGCCTACCCCTTCGAGCGAGCAGGCGAGGCCTTCGCCGCCGTCGACCGTGGCGACACAGGCGTGGTGCACGCCGCGCTGTGCTACACGTGATGCCGATGTATCAGGTGGGGACGGCGATCGAGGTGCGGGCGTTCCATGTGATGCCGGGGGTCGAGGGGCCGGAAGGGCAGCTCCACGCCCACGACTACAAGGTCGAGGTGCTCGTCGGGCGAGCCGATCTGGACGAGCGAGGCATGGTGTGCGACCTCGACATCCTGGATGGTGCCCTTCGGCGGGTGGGCGACACCGTTCGGGACGCCGACCTCGACGTGATCCGACCTGCGAACTGCGAGGCGGTGACGGTCGAGGTCTTCGCGCGGTGGGCGCATGGCATGCTGGCGGACGCAGTCCGTGCCGGCGGCGGCGAGGACCTGACGGTGCGGGTATGGGAGTCGGCGGTCGCGTTCGGCGCCTACGGCGCGCCGGTCACCTGAACCGGTCGCGGTAGCGTCCGCCGTACACGTCGTCGACCTGCCAGCCGTTGGGTGACGTGGGCCAGGCCATGCTCGCCGTCTCCCTCGTAACGCTCGGCTCGCCGGAACAGCTGACCGGTGGCTACCTCTACCACCGCCGCATGGCCGAGCTGGCCCCCCGGCACGACGCGCACCTCGACCTCCTGGGGGTGCCTGCGCTTCCCTTCCCCCTGCCCGCGGCTGTGGCCGGGCGGGTCGTCGGGCGGGCTGCCCGAGCCGACGTCCTGGTCGTCGACAGCATCGCCGCCGCGTTCGTCGCCCCCTGGCGCCTGTCCCGACGAGTGCGGCCCGGGTCGCGGCCGTCGCGACCGCTGGTCGCCATGCTTCACCAGCCTCCGGGCGGCATCGACCACGGGTGGCCCCGGCGCCCGGTCCAGGCGGCGCTCGATCGGATGCTGTACCACCGCTGCGACCTCCTCATGCTCGCCAGCGAGACGCTGACGGCGGAGATGTCCGGGTTCCCCACGGTGGTCGTGGCGCCAGGCCGGGACGTGGCCGCCGCGCCTAGCGGGGCGCCGATCGACCTTCGGCAGGGCCGCCAGGCGGCCCTGCTGAGCGTCGGGAACTGGGTAGCGCGCAAGGGGACGCTCGATCTACTCGATGCGTTCGGGCGCACGCCGCCCGGCCTGGCGACGCTGCACCTGGTCGGCCGCACCGACGTCGACCACAGGTACGCATCCCGGGTCCGTGCACGCCTGGGCCATCCAGACGTGGTCGGTCGGGTCGTGGTGCACGGGCCGGTCACGCGGGGCGAGGTGGCGATGCTCTACCAGTCCGCCGATGTGTTCGTGCTCCCCAGCTACCGGGAGCCCTACGGGACGGTGTACGGCGAAGCGATGGCCGCCGGCCTCCCGGTCGTCGGGTGGCGGGCCGGCAACCTGGCGCACCTCGCCCAGGACGGCCGTGAGGGGCTGGTGCTCGAGCCGGGAGACGTTGCCGGCCTGGCCGGGGCACTGGAGCGATTGGCCGAGGACGTCGACTACCGGGAACGGCTCGCCGCGGGCGCACTCGAGCGGGGACGCCGCCTGCCGACCTGGGACGACACGGCCCGGCGCTTCTTCGCCGTGCTCCGGGAGCTGGCGGCCAGCGTCACCATCTGAACGGCCGGGGCGGTAACGAGCGTGACTGCGACCAGGGACGCCCAGTGCAGGGCGGGCGCCCATCCCGCCGACAGTGCGCCGCCTACTTCGATACGCGGCCCGGCGCCCTCACCTGGCTCGCCGGCAACTGACCACCGGAATCGGGCAGGTCCGGGGGCTCCTTCATGCGCCCCGTGGGCGCGCTCGGGAATTCGACCTCCGCCAGCGCGGCCCGCAGGTCGCTCAGTAGTTCCTCGGCCTCTGGCGACTGGACCTCGGCACGGCCCCCGCGGAGCAGGTGCAAGAGTTCGCGGGCGGGCCATTCCCACAGGCGGCGTGGCAGCCCGCGAGACTCCCCCGCCATGGGGCCGAGGGCGTCCGTGACGGAGACGGCGCCCGGCTCCCCGAGCTCGTCGGGGCGATCGCGGATGAGCATGCTCGCCACGGCTCGATTCTGGCTTGCGAGGAGCGCCAACACAGCGATGCCACGAGGATGACCGAGACGGTGCTCGATGCCACCGCGTCGGCGGAGCGTGCCCGATCGTTCCTCGCAAGGCTCCGCCACTAGCCTCAGCGGGGGACCTGATGCGGGGATGATCAAGCTCGGAAGAGTGAGGATCCGTTGAGCGAGTTCGATGCAGCTCCGACGCCGATCTCGCGGCCCGTCGTGTCGGTGATCCTGACCTGCTTCAATCACGAGGATTTCCTGGTCCGGGCCCTAGAGGGTGTGCGCGCCCAGACCTACCGGCCGATCCAACTCATCGTCACCGACGACGCCTCCACCGACTCCTCCGCGCATGGCATCGCGCGTTGGTTGGCCACCCACTGGCCCGACGCCACGTTCATCCGTCACGAGGTGAATGCCGGCGTGTGTCGCACGCTGAACGAAGCGCTCCCATACGCGACCGGCGAATTCGTGACCATGACCTCGGCGGACGACTGGATGGAGCCCGAACGGCTCGACCGACTGGTCGCTGCGTTCGACGCCTCCCCGGACAACGTCGGGCTGGTGTACTCCGGGGTGCGCTTGGTGGACAGCGATGGCAAGGAGCTCGCGCTGCTCCACACGGAGGCTGGCTCTGCGCCCAGTGGCTGGATCTACCGCGAACAGCTCGCGATGCCCATCATCCCGACTCCGTCCGCGATGGTCCGAAGGTCGGTATACGAGATCTTGGGCGGCTTCAACGAAGCCGATGTCGTCGAGGACTACGACATGTGGCTTCGCGTCTGCCGTTTGTTCCACGTGCAGCATGTGCCCGCTGCGCTCGTGAACTTCCGCTGGCACAGCGGCAACACCACCACGCGCATCCAAGGCGATGTCTACGACGAGTACGAGGCCACTTGCCTGCGGCGGCAGCTGGGCTACTCGGAGGACACCGACCGTCTGATCCGCCAACGGCTCGACCAGATGGACACGAGGTCGGCGTCAAGTTGACGAGTACGCCGCACACCCGAATTTGGTGACCCGACGGGTTTGACGACTCCGGCACGCGCCACCCTTGGGCCCCCGCTACGTCGGCGAGTGGCGCACGCCGATGACACCTACGGGGCAGTATCTCGGAGTGCGCTTACTCCCGAATCAACTCGTATCGTGACGGGAGTGCGCAGCCTGCGCTGGTGGTCGCTCCTTCTCGTGCCTGGTGGGTTTGTCGCGGGCCACGAGCTTGGTTACGCCGCGGCGGCATCGCTCGGGGTTCCTTCGGTGCCGGGTGGTCGCCATGGATACCTGACTGTGGTCGTGCTGGTCGCCGTGCCGTTCGCGTTTGCGGCCGCGATCCGGGCGTTCCTGGCAGGCCTGCGCGAGCAGCTCCCACCGGTGGGATGGCGCACGTTGGCCTTGACCCAGGTCAGCCTGTTCCTGGCCGTCGAGCTGGCCGAACACTGGGCAGCCGGGCTCACACCTGCCGAGACGTTGGCACAGCCGGCCGTGCTACTGGGCCTCTTGGCGCAGGTCTGGGTGGCCGCGCTCCTGTACCTGATAGTGCGCGGTTCGCATGATGCTGGTGCGGCGCTGGCGACGACGCGGGTGCGCCCCGCGGCACCGGTAGTGCGCTCGAGCTGGCATCCTGGGCGAACAGCATCGGTCGCGGTAGCCGTGCCGGTGAGTTCGCTTTCGCGGCGTGGCCCGCCTCAGCGAACGTTCGTTCCCTCCATCTGAAACCGTCCGCCCGTTGGCGGCTCACCGCGGTGGCTTTCGCCCGCCGGAGGCGGTGCACGCCGCCGCTACCGAAGTCTGCCCAGCGTGCGCGCCCGCGCGCGTTGCGAAGGAACTCATTGTCAACCGATCAAGTCAGCCTGTTCCTGGCACTGCTGGCCCTCCTCGCGGAGATTGCCGCCGTGATGCTCGTCGCCGCGGCGGTGGTGCGCGCCTTCCGACCGGCGACCGGGTGGCCCGTCGACCTGTTCGACGCCGTGCGGCCCGTCGCGCTCGTGGTGGCGGCTGGTGTGGCGATCGTGTCGATGCTCGGCAGCCTCTACTACTCGGAGGTCGCCAACTTCCCGCCCTGTCGGCTGTGTTGGTTCCAGCGCATTGCCATGTACCCGCTGGCGGTGATCCTGCCGATCGCCGCGTGGCGCCGGGATCCGGACGTGCGTTGGTACGCGGTGCCGCTGGCCGTGGCGGGCGGGTTGGTGTCCGTGTACCACGTGCTGGTCGAGCGCTATCCGTCGCTCGAGTCGGGTTCGTGCGACCCCACCAACCCTTGCTCGATCATCTGGGTCGAGCGACTCGGGTACCTGACCATTCCGACAATGGCGCTGTCGGGTTTCGTTTTGATCACCATCTTGCTCTTGCTCCCCAAGGAGATCTCATGACCCGCTCATCCGCGTCCGCCACCCGCCGGCGGGGCGCCAAACAGGGCCGTACGCCGTTTTTCGTCATCGCCGCCGTTGTGGCCGCGGTTCTCGTCGCCCTGGTCGTGGCCATCGCGGTCGGCGGAGGCAACGGCGACGAGGGCGCCACCAGCACCGGCGATCGCAATGGTGATGCAGCGACGACTGGCACCGTCACCGTGTCCGGGAACGCGCTCCCGCCGTTCACCGACATCACCGGCGATCCCGCCGTCGGGTTGACCCTGCCCACGCTCGCGGGCATCGACCAGAGCGGTGCCCCGATGACCATCGGCGCCGACGGGCGCCCGACCATGATCATGTTCGTCGCGCATTGGTGCCCGCATTGCCAGCGTGAGGTGCCGGTAGTTCAGCAATGGGTCGACGACGGTCGCCTGCCCGAAGGGGTCGACCTGGTGTCGGTGTCCACGGCAATCGACCCCAACCGGCCCAACTATCCGCCGGATGCATGGCTCGCCGACGAGGGCTGGACCGCGCCCGTGCTCGTCGATGCCGACGACACGGCCGCCCAGGCGGCCGGGCTGTCTGCCTACCCGTTCTTCGTCGCCATCGACGGCGACGGCACCGTCGTCCTGCGTACCAGCGGCGAGCTCACCACCGACCAACTCGACGCCATCGCATCGACGCTCGCACAGGGGACAGCGGACCAATGACCTCGACCGACGCGGCTGCGCGGGGCCGCCGGCTGGAATTGACCTGGATGTGCCCTGGATCAGGTGTCGGGTGATCGTCTAGAGCGCACGAAGACGAAGACACCGCCGGCGACGGCGAGGATCACGGCCACGGCGACCACGATGGGAACGACATTGCTGTCAGAGTCGTCGGTGTCCCCGGCAGCTGCCTGGTCGGCCTCGGTGGTCGTGGACGCGGTGGTCGTGGTCGTTGTCGAGGCGATGGTGGTCGACGACGCGGTGGTGGCCGGGATGCTGCCGGGTCCGCCGGGGACGAGGTCGAGCACAGGGCCGGGAGCCGGGGGTTCGGGGGCGCCTTCGGGCCAGTTGTCGATCCACCGGTCCACCTCGCCGTTGTCGTAGGTCTGGACTGTCTTGAACTGGAGTCGTCCAGGTTCGTTGGGCAGCGGCCCGAGCCGGATCGGTAGTTCGACGTCGCCTGGTGCGGGGCCTCCCGCCCAGGTCACGCCACTCGCAGGGCCGCCGAGCTCGCCGTCCATGGGTGTCGCCGTCCAGCCCGGCACTGCCGGTAGCGCGGCCACGGTGATGGGTGCGGGGAAGAACAACTCGACGGTGGTCGTGCCAGCGTTCGGTTGTTCGTCCTCGACGAACAGGGTGAGATCGACGACGCTGCCCGGCGCCGCAGTCTCTGGATCCCACTCATTGTGAGCCGCTGCCGGCGTCACCGCGAGGACGAGCGCGGCTACTGCAGCCACGCCCGAGGCGACCACTCGTCTCATCTGGTTCTCCTATCCGGTTCAAGCCAGGTCCCCGTAAGGGGTCGCGCGACTTGGGATGGCATGGTCGAAGCGAGTGCCCCCGCCGGTACACCCGTCCACACGGTCAAGTGTTCGAGTATCTCCCAGCCGTCAGTGCCAAAGGTCAGCGACCCATTCGTTGTCAGAGTCGTTTCGAAGTGCCACGCGGTTCCCGCCAAATCGTTGACCTCATCGGCCACCGTCAACGATCGAGTGGCCAGACCTCCGTACTCCGATCGCCGTCATCAGCTCGGGACACGCCCGAAGGACGAGGGGTACGGATAGGCGTTTGTGCTGGTCGTGGTCGATCTAGGTGCGAGGTACCAGGCGTGCCTGAGGTTGCCCGCCGCTGCGCTCGCGTTCTGGCACGATCTGGCACGGCCGCGGCGTGCACGCGCGGCGAGCGGGACTCGGTGATAGTCCTGGTCTTGGGCGCTGCCAGGAGCAACCATCGGAGCGACCCCTGGTGGTTCCCGTTTCTACGACCGTTGCGCGAGGAGGCCCAGTGGACTCGATCGAGGTCGGCGGGCTTCGCATCGCGTACGAACGCACCGGCAGCGGGCCCGCGCTCGTCCTGCTCCACGGCTACGTCGGGGATGGCACGACGACGTGGCGACACCAACTCGACAACCTCTCCGGCGAGTACACCGTCGTGGCCTGGGACGCCCCCGGCGCCGGGCGATCATGCGAGCCCCCGAAGCACTTCACTATGGCGGACTACGCCGACTGCCTGTCCAGCTTCGTCGACGGGCTCGGCCTGGATAGACCGCACGTCGCCGGGCTGTCGTTTGGTGGCGCTCTGGCCATCGACTTCCACCGGAGGCACCCCGCCGTCGCGAGGTCGCTTGTCCTGGTGTCTGCCTATGCAGGGTGGGCCGGTTCACTGCCGACGGAGGTTGCCGAGGCGCGCCTGCGTCAGGCCCTCATGCTGGCCGATCTGTCGCCCGAGGAGTTCGTGGACACGCTTCTCCCGACGATGTTCTCCGACAGCACGCGCCCGGAGACGGTGGACGCGTTCCGTGCGCCGATGCTGGCGTTCCATCCCGCCGGCTTCCGAGCCATGGCGCGAGCATCGGCCGAGGACCTGCGCGGCGGCCTTGACCGCATCGACGTCCCGACGCTGCTGGTGTATGGCGACCGCGACGTGCGGGCTCCTCGAGCGGTCGCCGAGGGCCTCCACGCAGCCATCCGCGGCTCGACGCTCGTGTTCCTCCCGTGTGTCGGTCACGTCTGCAACCTCGAAGCCGCGGACCAATTCAACGATACGATCCGGAGCTTCCTCGGCGGCCTGCCTGCGTGACCGGCGTGTCGATCGGGCGCCGAAGCCAGACCAACCGGGAGCGCAGGAGGAGAGGCTGATTCGGGAGCCGCCCTGGTCACGGAAGGCGTCCGCCGAGTGAAGTGCAGCCGGGCGCCGGGAACGAGCAATGTGCGCGGTGCGTTGATGCGAGGAGTCGATGCGGACGTTTCCGACGCGGGCATGTCCTCAGGTATGAGCACTGCATCGCGCCTTCGCTGTGTGACCTGGACCGTCGCTGTCATCCTGATGCTCGCGGCGTGCGGAAGCGATGCTGTCGATGACGACGATTCCGTTATCTTCATCTCGCCCGTATACGGCTACTCGATCTCGCATCGGCCGAGCTGGAGCGTGGCCGAAGCGAGTCGGTCACTGTCCGAAGGTGAGCCACCAGCCACGTCATCCGGGGCCACCGACATCCTCGGACGAGACGCCAGCGTTCGCGTCAGCACGATGCAACTCCCAGGCGTCATCATCGCCGCGCAGCCCGTCGCGAACGACACTCGCATCGAGCAGTGGGAATCATCGATCATGGACACGGTGGAGTCGATGAAACATTGTGGACCGCCGAACGGACGCGAGGACATCAGCGTCGACGGCGAATCCGGCATCTTGTTGACATATCGAGACTGCCCACCAGACCTCGGCTACCTCCACCTATGGGCGGGTGTCGTGCACGAAGGGCGCGGCTTCCACATCGTCTGGTTCAACACACCCGGGCATGAAGACGAGGACATGTCCTCGTTCGAACAGATGCTGTCGTCACTTGTCTTCGACGAGTGACCGACGGCCGACAAACATCTGCCGATCGGTACGTCCACGCCGGCAGCTCGTTTGATGATCAACGAGGAAGGTTGCCGCGCCCCCGAGCAGGCAACCGACCCGCAACTTCAGGTCGTACCTCCTCTTACGAGACTCAGCCGCTCACGGGATGAGACCCAAGAGTGTCCGGCTCCGCGTCGACCAAGTCCAACGTCCGATCGACCGCCCTCCGCCAAGCGGCGACTCCACGAGCGCGCTCGTCCGCATTCGTCTGGGGCTGCCAGCGACGTGTGATCGTGTAGTTCGCGCGCAGTTCGTCGAG
>Ga0184625_10001105_pt1 | contig 11065 bp, 7 predicted proteins | sample PLM3_30_b1_FD_133151 | JGI IMG/M metagenome (GOLD analysis project Ga0184625, IMG submission 133151) | Groundwater sediment microbial communities from an aquifer in East River, Colorado, USA - PLM3_30_b1 | ecosystem: Environmental > Terrestrial > Soil > Riparian zone | place: USA: East River... | reverse complement strand
TTTTATCCTGCTTTGCTTATTGCATTCTTGATTCCCTTGTTTGGTATATTTTATTATAGAAGGTTTCAGATTAAAAACCGCCGGCTGCAAATGGGGTGGTAATAAATATACTGAAGCGGGATACTTCGGACTTTGCGGAAAAAAAGAAGCGGGTGAATTAAAGTTGGGATTGAAAAATTAACTTAAGTCGCAGAGTTGCGAATATTAAGAACCGATGGAATTACTGTGATTTCTTTTTTCAAGTTATAATTCGTTTTTTCCAATGATTTAAATAAAACAGCTGCTGCGGCTTTACCCATTTCAAACGCAGGTTGTGTGACAGTAGTAAGTGTCGGAGTAAGTATTAAAGCAGCCTGTAGGTTTGTAAAACTGATCACTTTTATTTTTTCCGGAATAGAAAGACCCAGGTCTGCGCAGGCAAGGTAAATTGGTGTGGTTAGTTTTTCAACAGAAGCAATCAATCCATCGGGCCTGTTTTTCTTTTTCAGCAGATCGCGGATGATCTCATAATTTCCTTCAGTATTGCTGGTACAGGGAATAATGTCGTTTGTATTTTTTTTGATATCATTATCGGATAAAGCTTGTTTAAAACCTTCCATTCTTTTATTATTAATTGAAAGAGAAGAAGAAGTTGCCAGGTAAACAATTTTTTTACAACCTGCTTTAAGCAAGTGGCAGGTCGCATTATAGCTACTTTCAAAATCATCTGTAATGATCTTGGCTGTTTCAACATCTTCGCATACCCGGTCAAAAAACACAAGTGGCATTCCGGCAGCGATAACCTCTTTAACATGATCGCTGGTGCAGGTTTCTCCTGAAACAGACATGAGTATTCCATCAACCCGTCCACTTTGAAATTCTTTTAATATAGCTTCTTCCCTTTCAAAACTTTCATGTGTCAGGTATATCAGTACATGGTATCCTTTGTCATGTGCTACAGATTCAATCCCGTTTATTGCCAGTGAGAAAAAGCTATCAGCTACTTCAGGTAGCACAACTGCAATTGTTTTACTACTTCTTTTGCGTAGACTGCTTGCATACGCATTGGGAGTATAATTTAATTTCTTTGCGAGTTCAAAAACTCTTTGTTTCGTTTCGGGGCTTATTTCATGACTATCCTTTAATGCTTTTGAAATTGTAGCAACTGACAGGTTTAACTGTTTTGCGAGGTCTTTAATTTTCACACTCATTGAAAAAAAATTATTCGTTGCCAGGCATTCTGCGAAAACGGTTTCGTAAATAAAAATGTCCTTACTTCTCGGTTTGCGATTTAAAATTGTCACTTTAGTATCACGGGATTCACCAACGATTGCTTAAGAACATGCGCTGTGAACAAACTTTTAGATTTATTCATATGTACCTACCAGTTGTCTTCAGCATCCTGTTGAACTTCCCAACAATTTTATCTCATAAATACAGCCCATTAATCAAATGATAATATATCCTTATTACAGCGATAGACTGTAACAAGGTTCCCTTACCTAATTTAGTAAAATTGAATGACATGAATACAAACAATTTTGAAGCAGTGCCGCTTAAAAACCTTGATGAATGGGAAGAGGATCTCCTGCGTCGTTATCCTGATCCCGATTCAATTGCAACCGCAAAAACAACCGAAGAATACAGGAATTATGATAATCCTGAACGGGATACCGTAAAAGAATTCTATCGGTTGAATCATAAGTACCAGACCTATGATTTTGTAATGAACAAAAGGAAGGAATTTCTTTCCTTTTCAAAAAAGGAAATGCCTGTTTGGGATGCTTTTAATTTTTTAAATGAACTCGTGGATGACTCAGACCCTGACACAGATCTTGATCAATTTCAACATTTGCTTCAAACATCGGAAGCAATACGCAGGGATGGTCACCCCGACTGGATGGTGTTGGTAGGGTTGATGCATGATATGGGCAAGGTTCTTTGTTTGTTTGGTGAACCACAATGGGCTGTTGTTGGCGATACATTCCCTGTTGGCTGTGCTTATTCGGATAAAATAGTTTACCCTGAATTTTTTAATCTCAACCCGGATTTTAATAATGAAAATTATAACTCTAAAAACGGAGTGTACACCGAGGGCTGCGGATTAAGAAATGTTCATATGTCCTGGGGGCATGATGAATATGTGTACCAGATGATGAAGGATTATATACCTGAATCAGGATTGTACATGCTCCGCTATCATTCATTCTATTCATGGCATCGTGAAGGAGCTTATGGTCATTTGTTGGATGATCATGATCGGGAAATGCTAAAGTGGGTGAAGCTGTTTAATCCCTATGATCTTTATTCCAAGAATCCGGAACCACCGGATTGGAAAAAATTAAAACCTTATTATGAAGAGCTGGTAGCAAAATATCTGCCCCAAACACTTAAGTTTTGATCGGACCTAAAAGCTAAGAATAATCGACTGCTTGTTTAACATCCATGTATCTAAAATTTAAAATTAACTGCTATGCGAAAACTTAACCAACGATTACACTTTTTTCGTGGGCTGCCTGTTTTATTAACTTTTTTCTTTCTACAGACAACGCTGGTCGTACAGGCGCAGCAAAGACAAATTACCGGAACAGTAAAAGATGCAAAAGGAGCTCCGGTTGCGTTAGTAACGGTGGCTGTTAAGGGGAGCCCCATTTCCGCAATTACAGGTGACGACGGATCTTTTACTATCTCTGCAAAAGATGGCGACGTACTCGTTTTCAGTTCTGTTTCTTTTGAAACCTCTGAAGTAAAAGTTACTTCAGCTTCTTCTTATGCGGTTGTGCTTACAACCAACGCAGTTGTACTATCAGATGTAGTAGTGGTTGGATATGGCACCCAAAGAAAAAAAGATGTAACCGGCGCCGTTAAATCTCTGAAGAGTGATGAATTTAATAAAGGCATTGTTAATACTCCGCAACAACTTTTGCAAGGTAAAGTATCAGGAGTAAATGTTACATCCTCAAGTGGTGAACCTGGAGCGACTATTGGTATTACAGTTAGAGGACCGGGAGGAGTAAGAACAGGAAGTACACCTCTTTTTGTGGTAGATGGTTTGCCATTGGATAACTCAAGCACCGGCGGCGGTGATCCTTTAAATTTTTTAAATTCACAGGATATTGAATCGATCGATGTATTGAAAGATGCATCAGCTACTGCAATTTATGGTGCACGGGGCGCAAATGGGGTGATCATTATTACTACCAAAAGAGGGAAAGCGGGTGTTTCTACACTTGGATTTACTTCAAGTGTGGGGTTTTCATCAATAGCTAATGCTTTACCAGTGTTCACAGGGGATGAATTTCGAATTGAAGTTCCAAAAGCAGGTGGGATATTAGACAACAAAGGGGGTAATACTGATTGGCAGGGGGAAGCAACAAGAACTGCCATTACACAGAATTACAATCTTAACCTGAGTGGAGGTGCTAATAAACTGTCTTACTTTGCTTCATTTGGAATACAAAAACAGGAAGGAATCATTAAGGAAAATGATCTCAACAGGTATTCAGGAAGGTTTAATGTTACTCAGAGATTTTTAGAAGACAGGTTGATTTTGGAGGTGAATTTGGGAGTTGCCAATACCAAACAGACTCGTCCTCCTATTACAAGTGTTATAGGTGATGTTATTACTTATAACCCAACTTACCCGGCTTATGATGCAAATGGTAATCCGGCGATCTATCAAAATATCAACCCATTACTTTATTTTGAACTTGACAAAGAAACTACAACCATTAATAGGGTGACAGGAAACATCTCTCCATCATTCAGAATAATTAAAGGACTTGTTTATAAACTGAATTTTGGCATCGACAATTCTACTGCAACACGTGATGTTTTAAGTTTGCCAAGTACAGTACCCTTTCGCGAAGGCAGGTTAGAAAACGTTTATAATTGGAACAGGAACACGTTGGTAGAAAACTATCTTACTTATGCATGGAGTAAGGCTAAGCATAATCTATCTGCGCTTGCCGGCCATTCATATCAAAAAATATTTGTTCAGCAAAGAAATAACAGTATAAACAGATTTGTGGTTGGCGGTGTAGATCCTATATATAATCCGGGGGTAGGACAGGATCTAACACTCGCAAATAATCGTCCCGGAGGTTTTGCTTTTATCAATGAGCTACAATCATTTTTTGGGAGAGTAACTTATCAATACAATAATAAATATTTGTTTACTGCAAATTTCAGAGCAGATGGTTCTTCTAAATTTGGTGCTAATAATAAATATGGATACTTCCCTTCTTTCTCTTTTGGCTGGAAGATCTCCGATGAGGGATTTATGGAAAACTCGATCTTTAGTAATTTAAAACTTAGAGCAGGTTGGGGCTTAACCGGTAACCAGGAAATACCACCAAAAATTACACAAGCATTATTTACATCGCTTGGATCAGCCAGCTATCCACTGTATCCCGCTTCAGGAAATTATCCTGCAGGCTATGCCTATACAAGGTTGGCTAATCCTGATATTAAATGGGAATCATCTGAACAAATAGACCTGGGGTTGGATTTTGGGTTATTCAAAGGGGCATTAACAGGTACGATCGATCTTTTCCATAAAGTTTCAAGCAATATTCTTCTGCAAGTAATTCCAGCCGATCCTGTTCAGCCTGCAACAGAAGTATGGTCGAATGTTCCGGATATGACTATAACAAATAAGGGAGCAGAAATTGAATTGGATTACAGGCATAGGTCAGACAATTCTATTTCTTACAATATTGGTGGTAACATTACTTTCATAAATAACAAAGTAGAAAATTCTCCTTACACATTAATACCTTCTGGATCTGTATCAGGCGCAGGAATAACATCATCCACCATAAATGGATATGTAAATGGTGAACCGATCGGTACTTTTTATTTAAAGGAATTTATTGGTTTTGATAATAATGGTATGAGTGCTTACACAGATGTTGATAAAAATGGTGTTATTAATGATAATGACAGGCTTGCACTAGGTACAGCATTACCCAGCACTATCTATAGCGTTTACGGCAACATCGCTTATAAAGGATTTGACCTCGGGCTAAATTTCAATGGAGTGTCAGGAAATAAGGTATATAATTACACAGAGAATGTCAGCTTCTCCAAATTAAGGCTGGCAAAAAATGTTAACAGCATTCCGGAGGCAGTTGCTGACCCAAAAGAGTCACTCAATAATCCAACTCCTGTTACTTCAAGATACCTTAGAGATGGAGCTTACCTAAGATTGAACAACGCTTCGCTTGGTTATAATTTCAATACAAAAAAGTTAGGAATGAATAATTGGGTCTCCGCTGTTCGCTTATCTGTCACAGGTCAGAATCTTTTTGTGACCACAAAGTACAATGGCTATGATCCGGAAGTAAATATTGACAGGTCAATTAATGGGATATCTTCCTATGGTATTGATTATATAACTTATCCCAAAGCAAGGTCTGTCATTTTTGCATTAAATTTTTCATTTTAAAATAATTGAACATGATAAAGAAAATATTTAGTCTGCTGTTGATTTTTACTGGCATTGCAGTAATTAACAGCTGTACAAAGCTGGAAGAAGATGTTCTTGATGAAGGTTCAGTTGCCGGACTTACCGATAAGCAACAGGCAGAAGGAATTATTGCGCCGGTCTATGCAAAACTGGAAGATATTTTTATGCATACCACCTATTTTGCGTTGCAGGAAATTTCAACAGATGAAGCTATTTTGCCATTCCGGGGAGGAACTGATTGGGGTGATAATGGTATTTATGTTCAACTGCATAAACATGAAAACATAAGTTCAGATGTAAATGTCAGGAATACATGGAATCATATTTTAATAGGAGTATCCAGAGCTGTTACTGCTATGAATGCACTTCCTACTAATACGTATGCTGACGCAAAATTATTTCTTGCGGAAGCAAGAGGCATGAAGGCTTATTATTCCTTGCTTACACTGGATCTTTATGGATTGATCTTCGTTAAAGAAGATGCCAGTGAAACTTCAAAGATCTTAAGAGGCGAAGAAGCTATCGCATATATCAAATCAGAATTACTGGCTGTAGAACCGCTCCTTGATAACACTATCGGTCCTGGCAGATTAACTAAAGCCGCCGTCCAGGGATTATTAGCACGGCTGTATTTGAATGCAGCAGTTTACAGGGATCGATATGCATCATCCTTTACTTTCAAAAATGAGGATATGGATAAAGTGATTGAATATTGCGATAAGATCATTGCCTCTCCGCAATATGTTTTATCATCTGATTATTTTTCTATATTCAACGATAACAATCACACTAACAGAGAATTGATCTTTGCAGTAGATCAGAGGGCCGACCTGGGTAATGGACATAACAGGATGGCTTATTTTTCTTTATCAGGAGATCATTTTCCTTTAACGGCCTATCCTGGTGCTAACGGAACTGATGGACCTGGTATCACTCCTGAATTTTATCGTACATGGGTTAATGCGTATGCGCCTGTAGATCCTGCTGCTGCAGATCCCCGTTTTTATAAACAAAATTTAGTTGTTCCAATTGATTCGTGTGTACCAAAAGCTACTTATAATATTGATCGGGGAATACTAAGAGGTCAACAATATGGATTGATCCGGGTTAGTGGGGCATTTGTGAATTGTGGTGCCAACGGTTTAAAAGTAGGGAAGCTCCATAATACTACTCGTCCTGGTTCAACCAATGTACCGGTTAACTTCACTGAGCAAATTGATTTCACAATAGCCGGCAGCGGCTACAGTACAGGCTATAGAGTAGAAAAATACGAGTTTAGTAAAACATCTGTATCCGGAAGAAACTTTGGAGAACATGATATTGTTATTCTTCGTCTTGCAGATGTTTATTTAATGCGAGCTGAAGCAAAGCTTAGAAAAGGTGGCGCTGATGCATCTGCCCTGGCCGATGTAAATATTGTACGGGCTGCCCGGACAGCTGGTACACCTGCTGCTCCGCTAGCTACAATTTCACTGGACCTTTTATTTCGTGAAAGAGGATTTGAATTGTATTGGGAAATGGTAAGACGTACAGACATGATACGTTTTGGAAAATATGAAGGAACTTGGACAGAAAAAACAAGTACTGATAAGCAAAAAAGAATTTTTCCTATACCAAATACAGCCATTGACGCAGCATCTAATATACCAGGTTATTTAGTTCAGAATCCGGGATATTAAATAGTTTATAAGTAGTTAGTTTTCGTATAAGCAGTCTCAGTAAGCCCGGGGTTATCTGGCCCCGGGATTTTTATATAAATAATTTATAGTATAAAAGATCATGATCATATTTTGCAGATTATAAAACCGTACAGATGAATGTTTATCTTACAAGTATAATTAGGTTTGATCTGTAGTTGATATTTGCTAAGAACAATTTGACAATAAACGATTGCTATGAACAAATTACAAACCGCCGACTATATCGTGTTCTTTATTTATTTCATCCTGGTAACCGCATATGGTTTATATATTTATAAAAAGAAAAAAGCAAAGCAAACAAGCTCCAAAGATTTTTTCCTCGCTGAAGGTTCATTAACATGGTGGGCTATAGGTGCCTCACTCATCGCTTCCAATATTTCTGCCGAACATTTTATTGGCATGAGTGGTTCAGGATATGCATTAGGTCTTGCTATATCCACCTATGAATGGATGGCAGCAGCCACGCTTATTATTGTTGCCGTTTTCATCATCCCCTTGTATCTGAAAAATAAAATTTTCACGATGCCACAATTCCTGGCAAAAAGATACAACGATACGGTGAGTACAATTATGGCGGTCATCTGGTTACTGGTTTATGTATTTGTTAATCTTACTTCCATTATTTATCTCGGGGCCTTAGCTATATCATCTATTTCCAATATTAGTTTTGAATGGTGCATTGCAGGTCTTAGCATTTTTTCAATTATTGTAACACTGGGAGGAATGAAAGTGATCGGGTATACAGATGTTTTCCAGGTACTCGTATTGATCATTGGAGGATTGGTTACAACTTATCTTGCATTAACATTATTATCTGAGCAGTTTGGATTTGGAAATGATATTTTGAAAGGTCTTTCTGTTTTGAAAAAAGAAGCATCATCACACCTGCACATGATATTTGATAAATCACATCCTCATTATAAAGAATTGCCTGGGTTATCTGTTTTAATTGGTGGCATGCTTATCAATAATCTTGCTTATTGGGGATGCAACCAATACATTGTACAAAGGGCATTGGGCGCCGATCTGAAAACTGCCCGCAAGGGGATCTTATTTGCAGCGTTTTTAAAATTGCTGATCCCTGTGATCGCAGTCTTACCCGGTATAGCGATGTATGTAATGCATAAAAATGGAATGTTCCAGGCGGAAATGACAGATGCAGCTGGTATTGTAAAACCTGATCATGCATATCCAACTCTTATGAACTTATTACCTGCAGGATTAAAAGGTGTAGCCTTCGCAGCATTAACAGCGGCCATCGTAGCTTCCCTTGCGGGAAAGGCAAACAGTATCTCTACTATTTTTTCATTGGACATTTATAAGAAGTATTTTAATAAAGAGGCTTCAGAAAGAAAATTAGTTCTTACCGGCAGATGGGCCGTAATTATATCTATGGTGATAGCAGCAATTGTTGCGCCTGCATTAAAATCTTTGGACCAGGCTTACCAATTCATACAAGAGTATGTAGGATTTTTCTCTCCGGGTGTTTTAGCTATTTTTCTATTAGGATTGTTTTGGAAAAAAACCACAGCTGCTGCAGGATTGGCGGGGGCATTGCTTACGGTTCCTATCTCAACCGTCTTAAAATTTTTACCTGTATGGACAAACGGCGCAGTTCCTGATTATCCTTTCCTTGACAGGATGACAATAACATTTTTTGCAATTGTCATTATTATGATTGTTATCAGTTTGGCAAAACCAAAATCAGCAAACGATACACATGTTATTGAAATGGATAGATCAATGTTTAAAGTCACCCCCGGGTTTATTATTGGATCGTTTATTATTTGCGGAATACTGGCAGCATTGTACACTGTGTTTTGGTAAACTTGAAGATGAAACTTATGGTTTTAATAAGTTTCCTTGTAGAAGTGAAAATTAGTATCATCATTTTATCGAAGTAATTTCTGTTTTACCCGTTTTTGATTCTGTTTTTATAATGCCAAATCCCGGTGCAAACCATTCAATCACATCCATAGTTATTGGGATCCCAGTGTCTGCAATTTTAGAAATAATTTTATTTTTTGCAGATATCTTATAACATTCCCATGTACCGGCTGAAGTAGTTATCGTCTCCTTGCCTTCCACTTTTCTATCTGATATACTTATTTCAATAGAGGATTTTATGCCATTGTTTGATTCATAATCTATGTTCAATTGTCCATTCTTAAGCTGATCCCCGACATTCATGTTAGCCGGATATTCAAGATAAGCATCATTCGACTTTGCTGTACCTGCTTTCATTTGCTCTAACTGGGCTGGCGGAATAAAGACTTTCATATTCATTTGCATCACACCATTTTCGCATTTCACATCATTTGTTCCCTTATTATTTGCTTGTCCATTGGCGCCAACAAATTCAGAATGTATTATTGAAGTTATTGAGTTACCATTCTTTTTGCTATCTGAAACAACATAGGTCATTTTGCCGGATTCTTTTCCTTTGTTATTCGTGATCGTCATTTCGATAGTCTTATTATTTTGCAGATAATAATAGTTGGAGCAATCCTGCGCACAAACTGATCCTGAAAAAAAGAGAAAAAGTAAGTTGAATAAAAATTTCACACTATTTGGTTTTCGAAAATTAAAAAGAAGAATAAGCCATATTTAAATTGGCTTATTCAATTGACCTATCTTTTCACCCTTATTAACTCTATATATCCTGTATTTGTGTCTGTGTCCTCCTGCTCCCATTTTATAAAACCGATTTCAGGATGATAATAAATTACGGTTATAGGTTCAATGGTCTTTTTTTCGATCTTTAACTCTGTCCTTGTCACGATCTTGTAACAATCAAAATTTCCTGCGGGAGTAGTAATCTTTTTCTTACCGGCAACTTTATATTCTTTTGCCGTGGAAGCAATGCTATATTTTGTTTCTACAAGATCTGTACTTGTAGTAAAGGGAGACGTTGTATACCCTTGTTTTCCTGCAGCAGCATCCCTTATATCATAGTTTGGATTGTTTTTTGTTTGAATAACGAAATCTCTCACCAGAAAATCCGTTACTATTGTCTGAGGGCTGTAATTGAATTTCCCTTTTTCAAGATCTACAGAAAGAGTATAAGTATCGTTTCCTTTTGGTGAAGCGATAGCATGGAACCCTTTCATTTTTTTCTTCTCATGATATTTATCTGCGAGATAAGAAGTATCGATGAAATACAGATTCACTGGCAACTTTATTAGACCATCTGATGTACGGGTAATTACAAGTTTTTTTTCATAATTATCTTTTTCCGGGTTGACAATACCTGTGCCCTTTTTTGTGATATAGCTATAAGTAATATTATTGCTGTCAATTACATCTGTTACGATTAGAGTGATCCTCGTGGTTTCATATAATTCCAACTTAAAGCCTTTCGGTCTGCTGGTAAAGGTTTTGTATTCCAGTTCTGCCCCTTTGGTAAAAAGTATCTCAGTACCTGTCTGAGCCTGTATACTTGCACAAATGAATGAAAGTGATAATATTAAAAATATTGCTTTCATGTAAAATGAATTTAGGGTGATTAGTAAAAGGAAAGTGTCTTAAAGATAGACCGAAGATCGATGTTAAACAAAATTGCAAAAAAAGCCCCGCTAAATGCGGGGCCAAAGTTCACCACTTGCAGTTTCAGTTGACCCATAAGGACTAGAAAGCCTTCTTTTGAATTCTTTTCATTTCCCTACTTTTCAGGGGTGAAAGCCATAAAATACAATACAGGAAAGCATTCCATTAAGTTAAAAGAAGGAAAAAGAAAGTAAATGATAGGGAAGAAATGTTTTACCTATGTTTTACCTGACTATCTTTGAGGTTGATTAAATGAATTATTATGAAGCACCCAAAAGTCAAAGCCCTTCTAAGGACTGATAAACCTCTCTCAGATAATACGTATCCTGTATGGATAAGAATAACCCATTTAAGGAGGTCTTCTTATATA
>Ga0184625_10001104_pt1 | contig 11068 bp, 10 predicted proteins | sample PLM3_30_b1_FD_133151 | JGI IMG/M metagenome (GOLD analysis project Ga0184625, IMG submission 133151) | Groundwater sediment microbial communities from an aquifer in East River, Colorado, USA - PLM3_30_b1 | ecosystem: Environmental > Terrestrial > Soil > Riparian zone | place: USA: East River... | reverse complement strand
TAGCCACCCTCGACGCCTCTGCCCCACTCCCTCCCCTCTCAGATCAATCCCCAACGTGGGCGGAGGCGTCCTCCCTCCTTCGCACGTGGGGTCTGAACCAGTCGGCAGACCGGCTCGCGGCCCACACTGATTAGACCTTGGAGCTGATCAGCCATGCCGACATGGCCCGGCTCCATCCGACCGGAGACCATCCCGAGCGGAGTGAACGCCTCGCAGCGCTGCAGGCCGCCCTCGAGTGGCGCCAAGCCCCTGCTGCGACGAGAGAGGACGTCGAGCGCTGCCACACTCCGGAGCTCGTCGAGCTGATCCGCTCCATCGACCGCCCGACAATGCTCACCCTCGACACGATCGCCTCGGAGACGACCTACGAGGCCGCGCTGCTCGCCGCCGGAGCGGCGATCGAGGCAGCCCGCGTGGGCGGATTCGCGCTTGGCAGGCCACCCGGCCACCACGCCACGCGCGAACATGCCATGGGCTTCTGCTTCTTCAACAATGTCGCCATCGCCGCCCGGTTCGCCCAGACCGAGCTCGGCGTCGAGCGAATCGCGATCGTGGACTGGGACGTCCACCACGGCAACGGCACCGAGGACGTCTTCCTCGACGACCCGAGCGTCTTCTACGTGTCGCTCCACCAGTGGCCGCTCTACCCCGGAACGGGCGGACAGGACGACCAGGGCGAAACCCTCCTCAACGTCCCGCTGCCCGCCGCTTCGACTGACGAGGACTACCTGCGGGCCTTCGAAGATCTCGTGGATCCGGCCGTGAAAAGCTTCAACCCGGACCTCGTCCTCGTCTCGGCCGGATTCGATGCGCACGAACAGGATCCGCTGGCCGGAATGCTTGTGACCGAGGCGGGTTTCCGCGAGCTGTCACGTCGATCGGCCGCCCTTGCCCCAAAGGTCGTGGCCGTGCTCGAAGGCGGCTACAACCTCGAGACGCTCCCGGCGCTCGTTCGCGCGGCCCACGAAGGCTTCTCCCGTTAGCGAACGATGCAAGCGATCCAGATCGTCAAACACGGTGGGCCCGACGTCCTGGAAGTCGTCGACGTTCCTGTTCCGAGGCCCGGACCGGGACAGGTCCTGGTGGACGTGGCCGCCGTCGGGGTGAATTACCGCGACGTGTACGAGCGGGAAGGCGTGTACGGCGGTGAACTGCCCACGATCATCGGGGCCGAAGCGGCCGGCACCGTCGCCGCAAGCGGCGAAGGCGTTTCCGAGTTCGCGGCCGGCGACCGGGTCGGGTGGATCTCGGGGCCCGGTAGCTACGCCACGCAGGTCGCTGTCGATGCCGAGCGCGTCGTTCCGGTTCCCGCAGGCGTCAGCGACGAGCTCGCGGCCGCCGCCCTGCTCCAGGGCATCACCGCGCAATACCTCTCGATGTCGACCCACGCAGTGCAGCCTGGGGAGAAGGTCATCGTCCACGCCGCCGCCGGCGGAGTCGGGCTCCTGTTGACGCAGATGGTGACGATGCGCGGCGGCCTTGTGATCGCGACGACTTCGAGCGAGGAGAAGGCGCAACTTGCACGCGAAGCGGGCGCGGCAGAGGTGATTCCCTACGAGCAATTCGGCGCTCGTGTGAAGGAGCTGACCGGCAGCCTTGGAGTCGACGTCGTCTACGACGGCGTGGGCGCCGCGACCTTTGACGAGAGCCTGGCGTCGCTTCGGCCGCGGGGCGACATGGTGCTCTTCGGCACCGCAAGCGGGCCCGTGCCCGCGGTTGATCCGAGGCGACTGGAGAACGGGGGCTCGCTCTACCTCACCCGCCCCTCGATCCGGCACTACACGGCCACGCGCCGGGAACTCCTCGACCGGGCACGCGACGTCTTCGGGTGGATCGCCGAGGGCAGGCTCCGGGTCCGGATCGGCGGCCGCTACCCCCTGAAGGAGGCTCGTCGCGCGCACGAAGCGCTCGAAGGCCGCCACACGACAGGAAAGCTCGTATTGATCCCCGAGTCGCTACGCGCTCAGGACGAGTAGAGCCGCTCCGAGAACCACCATGCCACCTCCAGCACCGCAAGCAGCGTGACGGCGATCCACAGGAGCGCCTTGAGCTCGCTGCCGGGCGTCGGCGTCGGCGCCGCGCTCAAGCGACGCTCACCGACTCGAGCTTGGGTACCTCGGTCCGCGGTGGCGGCGCGATCAGGACCGGCACCGGGCTGTGGGCGAGCACGGCTCGACTGACGCTTCCGAGGAGCACTGCGCCGGCCGGCCCGAGACCGCGCGAGCCCATGACCACGAGATCGTGCTCGCCTGCGATGACCCGCTTCATGATCTCCTTGGCCGTCGAACCGCGTCGGAGCACCGTGCAGACAGGAACGTCGTCCGGCACCAGCGCCTCCGCGCGCTCGAGGTTCGTCTCGGCCTCGTGCACGAGCTCATCCTCGTTCGGGAAGGGAACAGCGAGCGGAAACGACGAGAACCGCCACCGGGGCAGCTCGGCGACGCTGATGAGCGTCAGGCGCGCGCCCTCGCTCTCGGCCAGGTCGATCGCTTGTTCCAGCGCCTTTGTGGACGCGCGAGAGCTGTCAACAGCGACAAGGATGCTCCGGAACATGGCGTGCCTCCTGCGCCTTTTTCGAGATTGATCGTTTCCGAAAAGGGATTATATTCCGAGACTGGTAGGTTCCGCAAGAGGTGCACACTCCCACGACAAGCCAAAGACGGCGCCGACCGCGTGGCCGTCCGCGCAGCCGCTCAGCTGACAAGGCGATCGTCGACGCGACGCTCGAGCTCCTCGCCGAGCGCGGCTTCCAGGCGGCGACGATCGACGCGATCGCCGCGCGTGCCGGCGTCGGCCGCAACACGATCTACCGGCGCTGGTCGGGGAAGGAGGAGCTCATCGCCGACGCGATCCGCGAGCTCAGCGCCGATCTCGACATGAACGAGGGAGACGACCTCTACTCGGTCCTGCTCGACTGGATCCGCGACTTCACGCGCGTGTTCTCCGATCCGCTCTTCGGACGGATCCTGCCCGCCGTGCTGGGCGAGCTCGAGCGCAATCCCTCCTTCGCCGTCGCCTACGCCGACCGGGTCGTGCGTCCGCGCCGGGAGGCGCTCGTGGAGCTGCTCGAGCGCGCCGTCGAGCGTGGAGAGCTCCGCCGGGGCGCCGACGTCGACCAGATCGTGGATCTCCTGGCCGGGGCGCCGTTCGTCCGCCTGCTTCCGATCGGCCTCCCGCCGCTGACGGAGCGGTACGCCGAGAAGCTGCTCGAGACGATCTGGTACGGGATCGGCCCCACGCTAGACCGCGAGTAGCGCTTCAGCCTCGCGGATGTACGCCGCGGCGCCGACCGAGCGGAAGTAGTCGAGCGCCCGTTCGATCTCCTCGCCGGCGCGCAATCGCGCGTAGGCCGCGTCCGGCTGAGCGCCGATGCGGTCGAACGCCGCCGCGGCGCCCTTGAAGTCACCAGAGGCCGCCGCGACACCGGCGTCGAGCCACGGCGTCCGCACCGTCATCTCGTTGCCGGCCTGTACCAGCTTGTCGCCGCGGCCAAGCTCGTGCAAGACCACGGCGAGTGGGGCAATCCAGAAGTACGTCCAGAGTGAACGCCAGTTCAGGATGCTCGTGAGCTCGTCCACCAGGCGGGTGCTCTCGTCGCGCTCTCCCGCGGCGAACGCGCCGAAAGCGGCCGCGGCCAGCGCCGGTCCAAGCGCCTGCAAGTCGCCCGAGGCACGCGAGAGCTCGAGCATTCGCATGGAGTCGGCCAGCGCACCGTCGGTGTCTCCTCGCGCCGCCCGGACGCGCATCGTGAACTCGTAGGCCGGCGTTGCCAGGATCGTCCGCTCCTGAACGTACTTCTCCGCGCGCGCGAGTAGCTCGTCCCACTCGCCCAGGGCGTAATAGAGCTCCTGGAGCTCCTGAATTCGGAGCCAGCGCGCGTACCACCGCAGGCCTAGGCGCTCGGCGTGCTCGAGCCCGGTGCGACGCGCCTGAAACGCGCCCGGAAAGTCGCCCAGGGCGCTGAGAACCTCGGCCAGGTTGCCGTAGCCGTGGGCAAGCTCGTGGGAGTCGATCCGCTCGGCGACGGCGATTCCCTGCTCGAAGGCGGCCAAAGCCGCCTCCGGATCGGCAGCGTCCAGGTGGGACGGGCCGACGCAATGGAGAACCGTTGCGCGAACCTCGTCCAACCCCAGCTCATCGCAGAGAGCGAGCGCCTCGTCGCCGGCGCGGATCGCCTCCTCGTGCTCGCCGGCCATCATCCGCGACCGCGTGATCTCGGCCAGCACCTCGGCCTTCTCGAGCGATGGAGGGAGCTGCGAGGCGAGTTCGCCGGCCCTGGAGAAGTGCGTCTGCACGAGCTCGCCGCGGCCCTCCTCCTGGTAGAGCGCGACGAGCAGTCCCTCCGCTTCGGCGGCTCGACGGAGGTCGCCGACGGCGGCCAGTTCCTCGGCAGCAGCCAGGAGGAGCTCTTCGCCCCCAACGTCGGAGAGGAGGAGGGCTCGGCCGTGCCTGAGCAGGAGCCCGGGTCGCTCGGGATCGTCCTCGGGCCAGAGCGCGATGGCGTACCCGTACAGGCGCGCGGCAGCCGGCAGCGCGCTGAGCGCCTCCGCGCGGACGGCCGCGTCCCGAGCAGCGAGTCGCGCCCGGTCTCGCAACTCGACCGTCTCTTCACCAGCGGTGCGGGCGAGCTCGAACGCCCGGAGGTAGTGGTGCGCGAGCAGCTCGACGTGATCCTCGCGTCGGCCGAGCGACTCGATCCACTCCGCAGCGAGACGATGTTTGCGGCCCCGTTCTGCTCGCGGAATCTGCCCGTAGGCGACGTCGCGGATGAGCACGTGGCCGAACGCGAACTCGACCTCGTCCTCGACGGAGGAGCGACGTCGGCGCTTGAGGAAGTCCTTGCGTGCAATGGAGCCCGCGAGCCGCTCCACGAGCGGCCGCTCCCACTCCCCCACCGCCGCAATGGCGCCGGCCCACGAGACCTCACCGACCACCGCTGCGTTCTGGACGAGCGCTTTCTCCTGGGCAGGAAGGGCGTCGAGGCGCGCCGCGATCAGCGCCTGCAGGGACTCCGGAACGGAAGAATCCGATGCTCCCCGCTCGAGGACGAGCCGCGCGTACTCCTCTGCGTAGAGGGGATTGCCCTGAACGCGCTTGACGAGCTCCGGGTCGACCTCGTTCTCCAGGAGCTCGGCGAGGAGCTGCCCGGTCTCGTCGTCCGAGAGCGGCCCCAGCGACAGCGTGGTCGCGTTGCGCTTGCCCCCGCCCCATCCGGGCCTGGTCTCGAAAAGCTCCGGCCGACTGATCGCGACGACGAGTAGCGGGACGTCGACCGCACCGCCGACGAGGTCGTCGACGAAGTCGAGCAGCCCTTCGTCGGCCCAGTGGAGATCCTCGAGAACGAGGACGAGCGGGGTCTCGTCGGCCAGCGCCTCGAAGAAGAGGCGCCAGGCGGCAAAGGCCTCACCGCGCCCCTCGGCCCGGGCCTGGCCCTCGCCGAGGCCGACAAGTGCGCGGAGGTGATCGAAGACCCAAGCCGCGTCCTTCTCTTCGATAGAGGCCCCCTCGACCGCGAGCCGCAGCTTCTCCTCGGCTGCAGCAGCAGAGTCGCTCTCGAAGATGCCCGCCTGGCCCTTGACGATCTCCCCCAGCGCCCAAAAGGTGACGCCGTCGCCGTAGGGAAGCGAGCGCCCCTCGAGCCAGAGGACGTCGTCGGGCGCGGCCTCGACCAGCGCATACAGCTCGCGGACGAGCCGGGTCTTCCCGATTCCCGGCACGCCGACGACGGTCACGAGCTGGCTCGAGCGTTCCGCCCGCGCCCTGGTGAGCGCTGCGGTCAGCTGCTCGAGCTCTCGTCGGCGACCGACGAGCTCCGTTGTAGGTCGATCGACCGGGCCGATCGTCGCTCGCAGTGTCGCCTCGTCGAGAACGATGGTGTTCGCAGCGGGAGCGGAGAGGCGGAACGGCGCGCTTACGACCGAATCGCCTGCGACGATCGCCTCGGTCGTCTCGACGCGAATCTGCGGCTCGAACTCGGGCGCGACTGCGCTCAGGATGGCGTGGCCGGCTTCCACGGCTCGCTCGGGATCGTCCTCGTGCGTGTTCGGCGCGCCGAACACCGCGACGACCGAGCCGCCGAAGGCGCTCTCGACCCTGCCTCCGACCCGTTCGACCTCGCGTTTGACGGCCGCCAGAGCCGGCTCGAGCCCGGCCTCGACCTCCTCGGCGTCGCCGCCGACCCCGCTGAGCTCGCACAAGAGCAGCGTGACGCGCTTTCGCTCCCGCCCCGGCCGGGCTTCGTCCTCGATCGGCACATGTGCAGGAGCTGCGAGCGACGCGTCGTGGCTCAGAATTTTGCGCTCGAGCTCCTGCAGTTGGCGGCCGGGCTCGAGCCCGAGTTGCTCGGCTAGCTCGTGCCGAGCCTCGCGGTAGGCGCTCAGCGCGTCGGCCTGCCTCCCTGAGCGGTAGAGCGCGAGCATCAGCTGTCCCCGGAGCCGCTCCCGGAGGGAGTTCGTGGACACCAAGTGCTCGAGCTCCGGGATCACCTCCTCATGGCGGCCGAGGTCGAGCTCGGTCTCGATCCAGTCCTCGAGCGCAGAAAGCCGCATCGCTTCGATCCGGCCGGCCGCCTCCTGGGCGAACGGCTCGTAGCGGAAGTCGACGAGCGGGTCGCCGTAGAAGAGCGCGAGCGCCGCACGTAGCAGCTCGTTCTTCCGCGCGGCGTCCTTCTCCGTTCTCGCCTGCCGCACGAGCGCCTCGAACCTGCCGACGTCGACCTGCTCGGGCTCGGCCCGCAGCAGGTAGCCGGGCGGACGCGTCTCGATCGCCGCCGCCCCGACCAGCCGCCGGAGCGCCGCGACGTGACCGTGCAGGGCGGTCCCCGCCGTCTTCGGCGGTCGTTCGCCCCAGAGCGCATCGAGGAGCTCGTCCCGCGTGACAACCTCATTCGCCCGCAAGAGCAGCAAGGCGAGCAGCGTGCGCTGCTTGGGGCGCGCCGGAGTGAGTGTTCTGCCGTCCGCGCGCACCTCCAACGGGCCGAGGATCCGAAACTCCATCTCGTGCCGATTGTGGCACTGCGTTAGCCCCGCGTCAGCGCCGCGTTAGCCGTCCCGTGGATCCTCGAGCGATGGCGATTCGCCAACTGACGAGCGCCGAGGAACGGGTGGCGCGACTGGCCGCGGGCGGCCGGAGCAACGACGAGATCGCATCGGACCTCGGTCTGCCCGCGACCGTCGTTGCCGCCCATCTCTCGCAGGCCTTTCGCAAGCTCGGTGCCCGTTCGCGGGACGAGCTCTCGGCGCTCCTCGTCAAACCGCTGACCAAGGGGGCGAAATGAACAAATCCACCAGGGCGCTCGTGCTCTGCACAGCCGTTCTCGCCGGGGCCTTCGCGCTGGCCGTTGCGATGGCGAGCGCGCAGGGGAAGCCGGATCGGATTCCGGGCGGGACGGTCTGGGTGACCGAGCGGACGCCCGGGGGAAGCACGCTCGCCGCGATCGACTCGGCGACGGGCGCACCGCTCGGACTCACCAGTGTCGGCGACGTCCCGATCGGCGTGCTCGAGCCTCGCGGGACGCACAAGGTCTACACCTCGGATCAGGGCGCCGACCAGTTGTCCGTGATCGATCCGGAGACCGTGGAGGTCATCCGGACGATCCCGATGGGCGTGGGCTCAGGCCCGCACCACATGATGGCGAGCCGAAACGGGCGACGGATCTATGTCGGCCAGTACACGACGAACAAGGTCGGCGTCGTCGACACGCGCCTCGACGCGAATGTCGTCGACTATGACGCGAGCCGGGACGCAGGGGCGAAGACCCACGCCGTCTGGATCACGCCACACGAGCGCTGGCTCTATGCCACGAACGAAGGACCGCTTCAGGCGGGGCCCGGCACGTTCTCGAAGCTCAACGCCCACACGGGAGAGCTCATCTGGGAACACCCGGTTGGGAACCGTCCCAGCGAGGTGCTCGTCGATCGCAAGACCGCCTACGTGTCGATCCGGAACGACAACGTCATCCGCGTCTACGACGTGAGCGGCCCGCTGCCCGTCCTTCGCGGCGAGGCGGAGGCGAAGTTCATGCCCGACACGCTGTCGCTCACAAACGACAAGCGCTCGCTGATCGTCGGGCTTCGCGGCACACCGGCGCGCATGGCGTTCATCGACACGCGCACGCTGGCCACCACCTACGTGGATCTTCCAGGCTTCACGACGGGCCACCAGTGGCTCTCGCGCAACGACCGCTTCACGTTCATGGCGCTCGAGGGCTCAGCCGGCCCACCGCGCCAGGGCGGTCGCGTCGCGATCATCGACAACCGGACGAAGTCGTTCGTGACGACCTACGACTACCCGAACGGGCAACTCCGCCCGCACGGCCTCTTCTACGACCCGCAACGAGCGGACGACGACGACCACGAGGACGAGGACGACGACTGACGGCAGCGAGAGGGCCTCGCTCTGGCGGGGCTCCTCGAATGCAGCCCGCAATCCCTGAGCGCCCCGCTGCCGGTAGAAAGGAGTGTGGGCAGCTCCGACGAGGCTCTTCTGGCCGGGCTTGCGGCGGGTGACCGCGAGGCGTCCGCAGCGTTCGTGCGGCGGTTCCAACGGCGGGCGTACGGCCTGGCACGCTCGATCGTCCGAGACTCCAGCACGGCGGAGGACGTCGCGCAGGAGGCATTCGTGCGCGCCTGGCGTTATGCGGGGAGCTACGACGCACGGCGCGGCACCGTGCTCACCTGGCTGCTGACGATCGTGAGAAACGTCGCCGTCGATCGACGCCGCGTCAGCCACGCCGAGCCGCTCGATCCGGATCTGCTCGCGTCCAGGCTCCAGCTCGCCGACAGCCGTGCCTCGGACGAAGAGCAGGCGGCGCTCCTCGAGCGGGATCAGCTGCGCGAGGCGCTCGCGACACTTCCCGACGAGCAGCGCCGCGCGGTCGTGCTGGCCGCGTACTTCGGACGCACCGCCCGCGAGATTGCCAGGGACGAGGGAATACCACTCGGAACTGCCAAGACGCGCATCCGCACTGCGATGCACAGGCTGCGCGACTGGCTGGAGGTTGCCGATGAGCACTGATCGTTGCCACGAGACCCGCGAGCTTGCGGCCGAGGTCGCACTCGGCATCGCGGACGGAAAGGATCGCGCACGCGTCCTCAAGCACGTCGCTGACTGCTCCGACTGTCGGCGGGAGCTCGCGCAGCTCTCGACGGTTGCAGACGAGCTGCTCGTGCTCGCACCGGAGGAGGAGTCGCCCCCCGGCTTCGAGCTGCGCGTCCTCGATGCGATTCAGCCGCCTCAGCCGAAGCGGCGAATCACCCTGCGCCGGCTCGCGGTCGTCGGCGCGATCGCGGCGACGGCCGCCGTGACGGCGGGGGCGATGTGGGCCGGCTCCCGCGACGACCGGCAGCTGGCCGATCACTATCGCGCGACGCTCGCGCAGGCGCACGGGCAGTACTTCGGGGCAGTGCGCTTCCACGACGCGGCCGGCAAGCAGGGCGGCGTCCTCTTCACCTACCGCGGGTCTCCCTCCTGGCTCGTAGTCACGGTCGCGCCCTCCTACCGCGGCTCGGTCAAGTCGGCCGAGCTCATCACCTCGAACGGCGAGAGGGTTCCGCTCAGCTCCTTCCGGCTCTCAGAGGGCGCCTGGGGAGGCGCGCTTCCGATCGACCTGGGAGACCTGGCGGCCGTTCACCTGATCGGAAACGGCGGACGCTCGATTCTCATTGCCGCGCGGCCCAATCCCTCCGACGCCGGCGGGCGGTAGCTCCTTATATGAAGAGCAAGTGGACATACACGTCGCTCCTCGCTCTTGCAGCCGCCGCGGTCTTGATCCTCAGCGCCTGCGGAGGGAGCGACTCCAACAGCGGAGCATCGGCTTCGAACAACTCGAGCGCCGGCCAGACGGTCTCGGTCGCCGACGTCGACGGCGTAGGGAAGGTACTGGTCGACGCGCAGAACATGGCCCTCTACGCGGCCGACCAGGAAATGGGCGGCAAGGTGGTCTGCACCGGGTCGTGCACGGCAATCTGGCAACCGCTCACGGTTGCGGGCAAGCCGTCCGGAGGCGCTGATCTGAGCGGAAAGCTCGCGGTCGTGAAGCGCCCCGACGGTGATCGGCAGGTCACCTTCCAGGGACGACTCCTCTATCGCTTCCAGGAAGACCCGGGCGCCGACATGGTCACCGGCAACGGCTTCGCCGACAGCTTCGACGGCAAGAGCTTCACCTGGCACGTCGCGACACCGACCGGAATCTCGAGCTCGAGCGACAACTCCAGCTCGTCGAACGGCGGATACGGCTACTGAGCGAGCGCGGTCCGGCGGCCATGAGGCCGCCGGACCGCAGCTAGGTTGCCCCAAGGACTAGACCGCTCGACGGCAAGGTCGCGCTGGTCACCGGCGCGACTCGCGGCGCCGGACGGGGAACGGCGGTCGCGCTCGGAGAGGCAGGCGCGACGGTCTACTGCACGGGCCGCAGCACCGCCGAGCGACGTTCGGAGTACAACCGCCCGGAGACGATCGAGGAAACCGCCAAGCTCGTGACGGAGGCCGGGGGCGTTGGGATCGCGGTGGCAGTCGACCATCTCGAGCCGGGCCAGGTCGAGGCGCTCGTCCAGCGGATCGATGCCGAAAGCGGGCGTCTCGATGTGCTCGTGAACGACATCTGGGGCGGAGAGAAGCTCTTCGAGTGGGACACGCCCGTATGGGAGCACGACCTGGAGAACGGGCTGAGGATGCTCCGCCTCGCGATCGACACGCACCTCATTACGAGCCACTTCGCGCTGCCGCTGCTGATCCGCAACCCCGGCGGGCTGGTCGTCGAGATGACCGACGGCACGCAGGAGTACAACGCCGAGCACTACCGAAACTCGGTGTTCTACGACCTGGCCAAGACTGCCGTCATCCGCCTCGCCTTCGCGCAGAACGTCGAGCTCGCGCCGCACGGATGCACCGCGGTTGCTCTGACCCCTGGCTGGCTCCGCTCGGAGATGATGCTGGACAACTACGGCGTCACCGAGGAGAACTGGCGCGACGGCGCGGCGGTCAACCCCCACTTCGCTGCCATCTCGGAGAGCCCGCTCTATGTCGGCCGCGCGGTCGCTGCCCTCGCAGCCGACCCCGACCGCCGGCG
>Ga0184625_10001103_pt1 | contig 11070 bp, 9 predicted proteins | sample PLM3_30_b1_FD_133151 | JGI IMG/M metagenome (GOLD analysis project Ga0184625, IMG submission 133151) | Groundwater sediment microbial communities from an aquifer in East River, Colorado, USA - PLM3_30_b1 | ecosystem: Environmental > Terrestrial > Soil > Riparian zone | place: USA: East River... | reverse complement strand
GGGCGGCCGAATCCGTCCGATGTGTCGTCGGTGAGCTGCCGCCATTCGTTGTGGGTGCGTACCGTGTCCCGAAGGAGGACCACCAATGGAGTACATGCTGTTCATCGCCACCGACACCGACCGGGGGACGTCGACGGACGAACCGGACATCGACGAGTGGGTCGCCGAGGGTGAGCGCCGCGGCATCCGTATTCGCGGCGACGCCCTGCAGCCGCGCGAGGACGCGACCACCGTTCGTGTCCGTGATGGACAGGTCCTGGTGTCGGACGGTCCGTACACGGAGTCGAAGGAGTGGATCGTGGGCTACGACATCGTGGAGTGCGAGGATCTCGACCAGGCGATCGACTACGTCACTCGGCATCCCATGGCCCATCACGGTCGCATCGAGATCCGGCCGGTGCAGAAGTTCGACGAGTGACGTCGGCGGCCGAGGCCGTCGCACGCGCCCACAAGTCGGATTGGGCGCGCATCGTGGCGGGGGTGATTCGGCTGACTGGCGACTGGGCGCTCGCCGAGGACGCCACGGGCGACGCTTTCGCGACGGCGCTCGTCCGGTGGGAAGCTGACGGGACGCCACCGAACCCGGCCGCATGGCTGGCGCTGACGGCGAGGAATCGTGCAATCGACCTCCTGCGCCGGGCGGCCAACGAACGCACCAAACTGGTGGCGGCCGCCGTCGGCGACGAGTCGACGGCGGCTGGCGACGAGCGGCTTCGGCTGATCTTCACCTGCTGCCATCCCGCGCTTGCCCTCGAGGCGCAGGTCGCCCTGACCCTGCGAACGGTTGCAGGACTCGAGGTAGCCGACATCGCTCGGGCGTTCCTCGTGTCAGAGCCGACGATGGCGCAGCGCCTGGTGCGGGCTCGGCGCAAGATCGCCCACGCTGGCATCCCCTACCAGGTCCCGCCCCCGGAACAGCTCGAGCCGCGGCTGTCTGGGGTGCTGGCGGTCATCTACCTGGTGTTCAACCAGGGCTACTCGGCGGTCGCCGACACCGCCCTGGCGTCAACCGCGGTCGATCTGGCGAGACAGCTCGTCGAGCTCATGCCCGGTGAGTCGGAGGCTCGCGGGCTGATGGCCCTGGTGATGCTCCAGCACTCCAGGCGGGACGCACGAGTCGGACCGGATGGCGAGCTGCTGACGATCGAGGAGCAAGACCGAAGGCTCTGGAAGCGAAGCGAGATCGCCCGTGCCAGCAAGGAGCTGCGGGCGGCGCGTGAGCGCGGGCCGTACGTGCTGCAGGCGTTGATCGCCGAGGCTCACGCCACCGCGCAGTCCGCCGGCACCACCCGGTGGGACCGGATCGTGGCGCTCTACGATGAACTGCTCGTCATCTCACCGTCTCCGGTGGTGGAGCTCAACCGTGCGATCGCGGTCGGGATGCGTGACGGCTCGGACGCGGGTCTGGCGCTGCTCGACTCGCTCGCTCCCCGCCTGGCGAGCTACCGGCTGCTCCCCGCCGCCCGAGCCGACCTGCTCGCCCGCGCCGGCCGGCTGCAGGACGCAGCGCACCACTACCGCGCAGCTCTGGCACTCGCCGAAGCACCCGCCGAGCGCGCCGCGCTCCAGCGCCGACTCGAGATCGCGTCGATCGAGCAGGCTGCCCGGCAGTCTGGAGTCTGAGGTCTCCTCCCCCGCACGGCTGACCGACCGACAGTGCCTTTGCGAGGCGCTTAAGGCCCGTCCGGCAACCAGGATCCGTACTGATGTCCGTGCCAGTACGGATGTCACCAGGGCCCGGGTGTGCGCACGTTTGCCACGACGAACCGCCGGGTTCACCCGGTGGCCACGACGAAAGAGGAGAGTGTCATGACGGTACGCAGTTCGACGCGACTACGGGTATCGGTCCTCGTCGGGCTCATGGCGGCGGGCCTCCTGTCTGTCGGCCTTTCCTTCGCGGCTCCGGCGAGCGCGACGGCGCCCCTTCGCCTGACGTTCGAGAAGGAGTCAGTCGGGGTCGGCGTATGGGAGGGAAGCGTCTCCGGAGACGTCGATGGGGACCTGACAACGGTCCTCACCTCTTGTACTGGGCCGAATCCCTGCTCTGGGACGATCTGGCACGTCGAGTTCGACTGGATCATCGGCGCCGGAGCAGAGTCGTTCACCGCCCACCTCAGCGGGACCCTCAACAACCAGACGGGGGCGGTGGTCATGGACGGGACGGTGGCCGATGGGTTCCTGCAAGGCGCCCAGGTTCACGAGGAAGGGCAACTGGTCAATGCGGAAAACCTGAGGTTCGAGGGAAGCATCCGCGTCATGCCGCCGACAGCCTGACGTCCAATGACGCCCTCGAAGTCGCGGAGTGACAGAGAACCGGCCGAACTCGGATAGAGCAGGCCCGGTCACGGCCATCGTGCGTCCTCTCAGTGGTCAGCGCTTCTGAGAATCGCACGGTGGCTTTGGCCATGCGTCGGGTTCGCGGCGGCAGCGACGCGCCCATCGCTGCTATCGGGCTGGGCACAAGCAGAAGACGTGCCCGGCCGGGTCAGCAAAGACCCGGGAGGTGTCGGGGTTCGGCTGGTGCTCGAACTTCGTTGCGCCCAGGGCCAGCACCGCCTTCTCCGCGGCGTCCAGGTCGTCGACCCTCAGGTGGAGGTGGACCTGCATGGACGAGGCGGGGTCGGGCCACCTCGGCCGTCGATAGCCCGGAGCGAGCTGGAACGACAGGTGCAGATCAGCGCTGTCTCGCTCGCCCACTGAGTACCAGTCCGGATCGGCGAATACCACTGGCCAGCCGGTGACCTGGCTGTAGAAGTCGGCGAGCACAGCAGGGTCGGGACAGTCCAGCGCTATGCCGCTCAGTCGGCCGATTTGCTTCATTACGGTCCTCTCTCGGCATTCATGCGGGACAGCTCGAGTCCGGTTCGAGTGACCCGGATCCAGCTTGGCGGCCAAGCGGCTCTAGGTGTGCGGCACCCTATTGGGCGGCGGCGATCGGTCGTAGGGGGGCCTCGCCCCCGACCCGGCCGCCGTCACGTGCCACCTCGACGGCCAGGCGGTCGCCCGGGCGGCGGCCGATCTGGAACGGCCAAAGGTCGATACGTTCGAACACCGGGAGGCCGGCGACGTAGAGCACGACGTCGCCCACCTGCACACCGGCCTCCTCGGCCCAGCCTCCGGGCAACACCTCGGTGACGCGGAGACCGGCGAACGTCTCGGTGAGGAACATGCCGATATAGCAGTGACAGCGGGAGAAGAACCGCTGTGATGCCACGCCGGTCTCGAGATAGAGCACCAGGTCGCGGAGCGACCGGAGCCAGCCCTGCCGGTGCCCCTCGAGCTGATCCTGCCAGCCGGCGCCGGTACCGAACCCGGCCTGCACGACGGTGATACGCGTCCCGTGCCCGGTCGATTCGAAGGTGACGGTGACGTGGGTGGCGCCGTCGAGGACTCCGGCACCTTCGGTCGTGACGAGACGGCGGTGGGGCTCGACCTCGAGCACCTCGCCGTCGACCGGGTCCCACGGCGGGATCCGCCATCGGACCTTCCCGCCGGGCCGGGGATCGATGGCGTACTCAGGGGCCTCCCAGTGCGACCGCTCGGCACCGTCGGTGAATGCCTGCCAGGCCCGCTTGATGGGAACGGCTACCGAGAATGTGTGCTCTACGCGGTCGTCGCTGTCGCTCATGGGACCGCTGTCTTCGCGATCGGACGCGGCCCCAGCGTGGCTGAGCCGTTGTGCCGTTGACCGCCACGGATCCACGACGCGCTCGCCTCGCTGTGGACTGGCGTCATCCGGGCCACGGTCCACAGCTCGCGGTAGCCGAACACCGGAGCACCGCCCACCTCGACGAGAAGGTCGCCGGGCTCCAGACCCAGGGCGGCGCCGAACCCGCCCGGGTCGACCGCGTGCACGACCAAGCCGGCCGGCACCTCCCGTGCTTGGATGCCGTGGTAGCTGCGCTCCATGGGATGGCGGGCGAAGCCCACGCCGGTCTCGAGGTAGAGGATCAAATCGGCGACGCTCTCGTCGGCGCCCCGGCTGATGGATTCGAGGGCGGTGGCCCAGTCGTCGCCCACGCCGAATCCGGAGTGCGTTATCGAGATGCGGGTGCCGGCGCCGTCGGCCTCGAATGTCATGCACGTCTCGATCGGCCCCGGCAGCCGCGGCACCTGGCCTCCGTTCTGGCTGTAACGCAGCCGGTGGGGTGGATCGAGCTCGAGGATCGTCCACGCCACCTCGGTGCCGAAGAGATCGAATCGTGCTTCGTTCTCGCGATTGCCGGTCGGTGTGAAGAACCATTGCGCCAACTCGTCGGGGTCGGTGCACGCCCGCCACGCCCGTTCCACCGAGACCGAGACGGAGAAGGTGCGCTCATAGGTACCGCTCATGTGTCCTCCTTGACGGATGGATCGGGATACACCGCGAGGGCCAGTCGGTACGGCGCGCCCGCGCTCGTGCCGTACTTGCTCAACAGAGGACCGATGGCAGCGAGGTACTCGTTGAGGAACGCAGCCCGGTCGGCGTCGCTGGCGAAGCGCACCTCGGCCTCGACGGCCGCGCTGGAGATCTCCTCGTCGTCGAACGCGGCCCGGTCGAGCAGCACCGCCGCATCACGGGTCAGACGCTCGCCCAGCGTCACGAGGTTCTCCAAGGACAGCTGATCGGCCATTGCCGCCAACCGCCGCGGATCACCCCACGCGGCGCGGGGCAGCACGACGAGCGTCCGCGCCACGGACTGGTACAGGCTCTCCACGAAGTTGCCGTTGCGCCGTTCGCCTGCGGGCACCACCAAGCCACAGCGCTCGAGCTCCTTCAGGTGGTAGTTGACCTTCTGGCGGGCTTCGCCCAGACGCCGGGCGGCCGCCGCCGCCGAATCAGGCTCGCGCAGGGCGTCGAGGATCCGGACCCGGAGAGGGTGCGACAGCGCCCGCAGCGCCTCGGGGTCGTCGATCGTCTGCACCGCCTGCACGGCCGAACGTCCACGTCGGACCATGGCGGCATCTTAAGACAAGAATTCTGTCTAGACAATAATCTTGTCTAGCTCAGCCACGGGGGTGGACTCGTATCCCGCGGATGAAGGTCTGCTCGACCCGTATCTGATTGATCTCCTCCACCGGGACCGTGAAGACGTCGCGGTTCAGCACGACGAAGCTGGCCTCCGAGCCCGGTTCGATCCTGCCGAGGTCGCGCAGTCGAGCAACGCGGCTCGCCTTGGCTGTGTAGAGCAGGACCGCTTGCGGCACCGTGATCCGATGCTCGTCACCGATCGTGTGGCCGCGGTGTGAACGCCGCGTGACCGCCGCTTGGAGGCTGACGAATACGTCGTCGGGGTCGGCCCACGTTGTCGCCGGCGCATCGGACGACAGAGCCAGGTCGTCACACTCTCGGTAGAGCGCCCTCAGGGGGTAGGCGCTCTGGAACCGCTCCGCCGACAGGTTCGACACGTAGCTCTCGTACTCGGCGAAGAGGAAGATGATCTGCGTCGCGATCCCGAAGCTCATAGTGGCGGCGCGCATCTGCCGCATCTGGCTGGGACTGATCAACGTGGCGTGATCGATGCGCACCGAGGGACCGTCCTCGACCCAGGGAGCTCGATCCCTGAACGCGTCGATGACGGTCTGGATCGCCCGGTCTCCCATGGCGTGGAACACGAGTTGGAGACCGTTGCGCCTGGCGTACGCGTAGGCCGACTCGATGTCGTCGTCGGATGCAGTCCGGAGGCCGTGCTGGTCAGGCGATCCGGGGTAGGGGTCCGACGTCCAGGCTGTCCGTCCCGAGATGGTGCCGTCGACGAACAGCTTCAGTCCTCCGACTCTCGTTCGGCCGCGACGGTCGGCCGGAGCGAGGTCCCCCATCGCAAGTTCCCGCAGGTTCGCCCACGAGTAGTAGATGACCGCCTGTTGCGCGAGGCCCTTCTCGGCGGCCCCGCGGTAGAGATCGATGTAGTCGATGGGCCCCGGCGCCGCCATCATGTCGGTCACCGCGACGATTCCCCGCCGGTTGAAGTGGTCGGCGGCCGAAGCCAGCAGGTCCACGTCGTGCGGCAGGCTTCGACCTCCATCCTTCGCGTTCAGCACGATCTCGTTGGCAGCGACTTCGAGCAGCAGCCCGTTCGGGTGGCCGTCGGCGTCGCGGCCGATCCGTCCACCAGGAGGGTCCGGCCTGTCCCGTGTCACACCAGCGAGCTCCAAGGCGCGGGAGTTCGCGGCACCCGAATGGCAGTCTGACCGCATGACGTAGACGGGCTGGGTGGTCGACACGCTGTCGAGGTCGGCGGCCGTCGGTGGGCGGTGCTCGGCGAGCTGCGACTCGTCGTAACCCCATCCCTCGATCCAGACGTCGTCGCCCATTCCCACCTTGGCGGAGCTCCGCAGGCGTTCGACCATGCCGTCGATGTCGCGGACGTGCGGTGGCGTGCAGGCGACAGCCTCCACGGTCCTGGCCACGTACATCGGGTGGGTGTGGACATCGAGGAAGCCGGGCAGCACGGTCCTGCCCCGCAGATCGACGGTGTCCCCCGTCTCGACGTCGTCGACGTCCCCGATGCCGGCGATGCGACCGCCCTCCACCCTCATGGCCGAGACGAAGTCGTCCTCGCTGCGGCCGGTGAAGATCTTCCCGTTCACATACGTCTGCGCGGCCATGGATCACCTCGCTGGCCGGACCGGATGGTCAGCCCTCCCGGACTAGTGGGCGCTCGCGGAAGTTCCGTGGATGTATCGCCGTGTCAGATTCGTCGCTGGCGAGGACGCAGGAGGAAGGCGCAGCCATGGCTGCGGCGACGACGAGGACGAAGTCCAGCGGCGGATCTGGCCGGCGAGACGCCACGATGACTTCCGCGAGGGTCCACTAGTGGGCGCTCACCTCATCCTGAGGGCAGACCGGCGTGGTATTCAGCGTCGGACACCGGACCATGCCATTCCGTCCGTCCGCTGGCGGTTACGGCGAGATGGACGAAGACGTCGTCGGGCACCGCACCATGCCAGTGCTTCTCGCCGGGCTCGACGTGAACCCAATCTCCCGAGCCAACCGCGGTGCCGTTCTGTTCGCCCCAGCGGACGACGACACCGCGGCCAGCCAGCACGACGATTGCCTGCTCCCCCGTATGCGTGTGCCAGTGGGAGTGGGCCCCTGGCTGGTAGAGGAATCGGAGGCCGCGCAGGCCCTGGTCGCGAACGGCAGGGAGCGCTTCGGTCTGCCAAACGCCGGTGGTGAACTTGTTCTCGTCGGGCGGCGTTGACTGCAGGTCAGCTTCCTCAACGAACCTCATCGGGCAACCTCTTGTCGGGCGAGCGCGAGTACGCCTGCGCGCAGACTAGGGCCGTGGACTACAGATCGTGGCTCACTCGGAGATGTCGACGCGCTCGATCGGACGCCCACGAGTATCTCGACTCGGTCGGGCCCAGCCCTTAACCCGGCTGACCCCCGATGGTGGAGGCCGAAGGTCAGCTTCGAGGCGGTGCCACGTAGGGTCCCTCGGGATCCGCGCCCTGGAGCTGCCAGACCTCGTGTCCGTAGGCGTCGAACACGAGGAACTGGTCGGGTCCCGGGTCCTTGGCGTCGCCCCGGTGGAGGATGTAGGCGAGCTGGTCCGCGCCGTCGGTGAGGTCGACGCGGAACTCGATCCCGAACACGTCCTGCCCGGCCGGCCGTACTGGGTCGGTCCAAAGCGGCTCCGTCGCCGCGCCCGTCCACACGTGCAGACCCCAGAAATCGTTGAAGTCGCTGCTGGTCGGGTCGCCGTAGTCCCCGGCGGGACGCCGGTAGTGAATGGTGGCGAAGTCCTCCGCCGCCCCCCGGGACGGGTGGACCACCTGTTCGCCGGGCTGGAACCAGGCGGACGGCGTGTCGGTGGGGGTGAAGGCCAGGGCATCGATGTCGACCGTCCCCCCGTTGTGGACGGTGACCGTCAGCGGTGAGGAAAGGTCGGGGGGCGTCAGCGTGAACACGGCGCCGTAGTCGTCGGTCGCGTCGGGTGGGGCGTTCGTCTCGACGGGGCCCGACGCACTGGATGCGTCAATCGTGACGCCCGCGCATTCGGTGCAGGCGTAATGGACGGTGGCGTGCCCCTGGGCCTCGGCCTGAGACGTGAAGATGGTCGCGTCGCCCTGTCGCAACCAGATCTCCGGGGTTGCACGGGGGTCGAAGCTCCGATCGGGGCTGTTGTCGGGGTCCTTGGTGTCACCGCGGTGGACGATGAAGTTCACCGGCAGCGTGTCGTTCGCCAGCTTCACGAAGGCGAACCGGCCGTACTCGTCCTCGCCGAGGAACGGCTTGGGGCTGGTCCAGTCGGTGGCCTCGTCAGGGGCGATGGCATCGCCCCACAGGTGGAGCCCCCAGAAGTCGTTGGCGTTGGCGGTGGTGTGGTCGCCATAGTCGCCGGCCGGTCTGGCGTAGTGGATGACGGCGTAAGGCGTCCCCGGTGCCGCAGGCTCCGCGAACTCGACGCCGACGTCGGCGACCTCGTCGGCGGCCAGGTGACCGGACAGGTCGTTGACGATCGCCCGGAATGACAACCTCGTGTCCTCGCTGCCACGCAGGTGGCTGGCGTCGTAGAACACCCGGTACGGCGGGTTGTCGTCGGTACCGATCGGCACGTAGTCGCCAGAGCCCTCCCGCACCGCGAAGGTCACCTCGGCATAGGCGTCGGTGTCGAGCTCGGCTGCCACCTCGACCCGATCGGCGACCTGATGGCCATCCCACGAGTTGGTGCCGAGCACGGCCGTGTCGCCGTGCTCGAGGCTGGTGATCGCGATGCCGGGCGCGGCGGCGCTGGCCGGCAGCGGTGCGGTGGCCTGGTATATGGCCAGCCCTAGCGGCGGCACGGTGAGGGCCAGCGCACCGCCTGGGCCCGTGGTCAGACGCGTCGGCGCGCTCGCGTCGGGCGCCAACTTCTCCGACACGAGCTTGTAGCGAACGCCCTCGGGCGAGTATGTCGGCACCTCGGCCGTGGCTGCTGCCTCGCTGTTGTTGAGCGCGACGACGTACTCGATGCGCTGGTCGCGGTCGATCCGGGAGAACGCGTAGACGCCGGGGCCGGCCGAGCTCAGGCGGTGGATCTGCGCCCCCGACCGCAGCGCCGGGTGCTGGCGGGAGAGCTTCGCGAGCTCGTGGATGGTCTCGTAGAGCGGGTGGTCGCGGTCGAAGTTGTCGTCTGCCGAGGTCTCGTCGGTGCCGATCAGGTCGTTGTCCGCGTAGGAGGGCACAGTGTTGCGGAACATGTCCTCGCGGGCGTCCTTGTCGCCACCGTCGCCCACGAAGCCCTGCTCGTCGCCGTAGTACACGACTGGCTGTCCCCGGGCGAGGAACATGAGCGCGTGCGCGAGCTGGGAGCGGGCCAGCAGTTCGGCATCGCCGGTGCCGGGCTGGTCGACCCGTTGCAGGAAGTACCCGATGCGCCCCATGTCGTGGTTCCCGAGGAACGTCGGCATGGCGTACGCGTTGCTGTCGGTGTCGGTGTAGTAGTCGTCGAGGGCGAAGAAATCGCGGAGGGCGTCCGTCGGCGCGCTCTGGGACGCGAAGCCGCGCGCCGCCAACTGGAAGGCGAAGTCGATCGTCGACTGCAGTCGCCCGGTGGTGGAGAACTCGCTCATGAACGGCGGACCGAACTGCTGGTCGAACACCTCGCCGAACGCGAAGAAGTCGTCGATGCCTCTCGCCTCGGCCGCGGCGAGGATTGCTGGGCCGAACCTCTGCCAGAACTCCATGTTCACGTGCTTGGTGGTGTCGATACGGAACCCGTCGACACCGAACTCGTCGATCCAGAACGAGTAGATGTCGACCATCCCTTCGACCACCTCGCGGCGCTCGGTCCAGAGGTCGTCGAGTCCGAAGAAGTCGCCGTACAGGGAGTTCTCTCCAGTGAAGCTCGTGTTGCCCCGGTTGTGATAGAGCAGCGGGTCGTTGAGCCAGGCGGGGTTCTTGGCGTCCTCTTCGCCGGGCGGCAGCGTGGCTGCGTAGGGGAACGAGCTCGCATTCACCTCGGGGAACGAGTAGTCGGGCTGCCCCGAATAGGCGTAGTCGGAGTCGTTGAACGGCTGCCCGCTCGCATCGCGGTAGGGGAAGTCGCGCTTGTTGCGATAGCCCGAGTTGCCGTCGAGTTGGATGACGTCCGCGGTGTGGTTGGTGACGATGTCCATGACCACCTTCATGTCGCGGTCGTGGGCCTCGTCGACCAATCGCGCGAACTCGGCGTTCGTGCCGAGATGGGGGTCGACGTGCAGGAAGTCCTCGATCCAGTAGCCGTGGTAGCCGGCAGAGTGCCCATAGAGGTCGGTGGTGTCGGACTGCGTCGGCTTGTTGGTGAAGATCGGCCCCACCCAGATGGCGGTCACACCAAGCCCCTGCAGGTAGGGCAGTTTGCGCCGCAGGCCCTCGAGGTCGCCACCGTGGTAGTAACCCTTCTGGTTCGGCAGGTAGCCGTGCCGGAGAACGTTCTCCTGGGTATCGCCGGCCACGCACGTGCCGGCGAAGTCGCCGCAGTTGTTGCCCCGGTTGCCGTCGTTGAACCGGTCGGGCATGGCGAAGTAGAGCACCTCGTCGACGAACGGGTGGCGCACGGGCTCCCGGACCAACGCGGCGTCGTCCACCGGCACCGCCGGTGTCACGGTGACCTCGAGGACGTGGCTGGCCTGGTCGTAGCCAAAGGCGACGACGTCGCCGGCATTCCCCACCGTGAACGGGATGTTGGCGCCGTCCCTGACGCCGCCGGCGCCGTAGTTCTCGTCCCACGTCTCGTCGATCGCCACCTTGGCCTCATACGTGCCGGGCGGCAGCGACGACGTCGAGAACCGTGCGACACCGTCGCCGTCGGCGTCCTGCAACCACGCCCGCAGACAACCCGGGTCCCAATCGGCGGCACAGCCGAGCTCACTCTGGAAGCTGCCCGGCACCGTGGCGATCAGCGACGTCTGGTCGTCCGTGATCCAGTGGGTCTCGTCGTCGTAGAAGAACTTCACCTGGCTCGGCTCGGTGAGGGACAGGCCGATGTTGGGCCCGTCGCGCACGGCGCCGGCGCCGTAGTTCTCGTCCCACGTGCCGTCGAGCGCCGCCTTGTACTCCCAGGTCCCGGCCGGGAGGGAGAAGCTGGCCTGCCACACACCGTCGTCGGGATCGAGCGTCAGGTG
>Ga0184625_10001102_pt1 | contig 11072 bp, 8 predicted proteins | sample PLM3_30_b1_FD_133151 | JGI IMG/M metagenome (GOLD analysis project Ga0184625, IMG submission 133151) | Groundwater sediment microbial communities from an aquifer in East River, Colorado, USA - PLM3_30_b1 | ecosystem: Environmental > Terrestrial > Soil > Riparian zone | place: USA: East River... | reverse complement strand
GCGGATCTCTCAGCAAGGCGATCGCGCTGCTGATCGACAGCAAGAGCGCCGCGGCTGCCAGGCCCTCGAGAAAGCGGGCGGCGGGCGCGTATCCGAAGCCCTGCCAGCGCCGCGCGGCCTGCCAGCCCAGCACAGCGAGCAGCGCTGTGGCTCCCGTGGCCGCAGCCAGGACCACGCGGTGCGACCAGCCCAGGGATAGCGCGCCGCTCTGTAGCACCCAGCCCGCAAAGTAGAACATCACAAAACAGCCCAAAAACCAGAACAACTGCTCCCAATGGAAAGCGAACGAGGCAGCCGGCTCGGGTGGCGACGCTTCTTTTTCGGATTCCGGAGCGATGTCGGCGACGTTGGCTGGCCGCGGTGTCAGGGCCGGATTCTGCAAGTGAGCCAAATGCTGGCCGAGCTGATCGGCGACCTCCTCGGCGGTTTGAAAGCGCTCGGCCGGATTTTTGGCCAGGAGCTTAGCGATGATGGCTTCGATCCACGGCGGAATTTCCGGGTTGACCTCGTGAATCGGCCGCGGCGTGTCGTCGCAAACGCGGCGGAGCACGGCGATCATCGATTCCGCACGAAATGGATTGCGGCCGGTACACATCGTGTAGAGCACGCAGCCCAGGCTGAACAGGTCCGAGCGGGCGTCGATCGCCTCGCCCTTGGCCTGCTCCGGCGACATATATTGCGGCGTGCCCGCGATCGTGCCGGTCTGCGTCACTTCGACATCGTCCGCGGCCCGGGCCAGGCCAAAGTCGGTGATCTTCACCCGCTCGACGCCATTTTCGAGCAAGATGTTGCCCGGTTTTACGTCGCGGTGGATCAAGCCTTGCTTGTGGGCCGCCGCGAGTCCGGCCGCCATCTGGCTGCCGATCCGCAGGATGTGCCGCAGCTCTAGCGCCCCTTCGCGGTCGATCTTTTGCTGCAGCGTCTGGCCTTCGACGAATTGCATGACGAGGTAGGGCGGCCGGTGATCCTCTTCCACGGCGTGGATCGTCACGACATGGTCGTGGTGCACGGCTGCGGCTGTCGTCGCTTCGCGCTGGAACCGCTTAACCGCCGTCGGGTTCGCCGCCAGCTCCGGCGCCATCACCTTCACCGCCACGACGCGACTGAGCTTGCGGTCGAACGCCCGCAGGACCGTGCCCATGCCGCCGTTGCCCACCACTTCGATGATTTCATAGTGGCCCAGCTTGCCGAGGCGGCCCGGCTTTTCGCAAGGCTCGAGGAACGGCAGCGACGCCGGCCAGCCTGCCGATTGTCCGCTGCGGTCATTGAGCCATGTGCGGGCGACGGTCGCATCGGTGCCCACCGCCGCATTGTCGAGAAACGACCCCGCGTCCTCGCTGGCAATCAGCAGCTCCTCGACCTGGGCCCGCAGCACAGAATTGCCGGCGCAAGCTTCGTCCAGATAAGCCACCCGCTCGGCAGGTGTGCCCTTGGCCAGGGCTGCAGTAAAGATCGAGTCTTCGTTCATGGCGATCTTCGCCCCCAACGCCGCTGATGGTAACGCCTCCACCTGTCTATGCGCCATGGAACGCCACTTTACCCCGCCAAAAATCGTGCTGACAGGAAAATTGACGACAGAAAAATGAGGCAACAGAGTTCTTTTCCGGCATTTTCCTGTCAGCAATTCTCCTGTCATTGATTCCGCGAAACTTCCCTGAAAAGCCACGCGCGGGCGTAGGCCCAGTCGCGGTCGGCCGTGGAAACGCCGATCTCCAGTGCATCCGCGGCCTCTTGCTGCGTCAGGCCGGCAAAGTATCGCAGCTTCACGAGTTCGGCCTTCCGCGGGTGGGTTTCGGCCAGCTTCACGAGCGCCGCATCCAGCTCGATCAAGTCCTCGTCCACTTCCGGCAAGACCAGGGCTTCGTCCTCCAGCGGCTGCCGCTCCAATGCACCACCCCGCTTCAGCCGCCGTTTGCGCCGGGCCGCCTCGACGAGAATCCGCCGCATGGCCTCGGCTGCGGCGGCGAAGAAATGTTGGCGCGAGTCGAACGACGGGACGGAGGGACCGAGGGAAGGAGAGACAGAGGGATGCGAACTGCTGCCCGTCCCTCCTTCGCTTCGTCTCTCCGTCTCTCCATCGGTTCGCCGCACCAGCCGCAGATAGGCCTCATGGACCAGGGGCGTTGGCTGCAGCGTCTGTCCCGGCTGCTCCTGAGCAAGTCGGGCCCGCGCCAGCCGCCGCAGCTCGTCATAGACCAGGGGCAACAGGGCATCCGCCGCCGACCGATCGCCACGCTCAATCTGCGACAGGATGCGGCTGACTTCGTCCATGGGCGAAGTTTAGCGGGCGCTATCCCTGCAGGCATCCCTAAGTGCCTGACAAGACTAGACTTACAAAGTGGTCAGGGGCGGAGTTGAACCGCCGACACATGGATTTTCAGTCCATTGCTCTACCAACTGAGCTACCTGACCGTTTGCCATTTCTCCCAGTTTTTTCTGGGGTTTCTTGCCAAGTCCCTGCCAAGGCTTCCAGATGCTTGACACCACTTTTGACACCAGTTAGGCTTCCGTTCGTCAAAAGTGACACCCGCCGCTGTGAACGACGGGTGTCGTGGACACCACCAACCGCTTTGACCTGGAGGTGATGCCGTGGCGAATTCTAACACGCGCCGTTCTGCTCGCAAACCCACTTCTGACGACAAGCCAAATTGGCGAATCGCCTGGGGCCTGTCGCTCGGGTTTCCCCTCTTCCCTCATCAGAATGGTCGATGGGCTAAGAAGGTTCGCGGGAAACTCTCCTATTTCGGCAAAATCGCCGACGATCCCAAGGGCGCCAAGGCGCTCGACTTATGGAACGAGCAGAAAGACGACCTGCTGGCCGGCCGCACGCCGCGGACCAAAACGGTAGGCGTGACCGTCGGCGAGCTGTGCGACCACTTCATGCAAGCGAAAGACGACCTGCTGGCCACGGGCGAAATCACCAAGCAAACTCGCATCGACTATTTCCGCACGACGACCCGCATCGTCGATAAGTTCCGCAAGACGCGAACCGTCGCGGACCTGACACCGGACGATTTCCAGGCGCTGCGGTCCAGCTTGGCTAAGACCCTTGGGCACGTCGCCTTGGGCAACGAGATTCAGCGCGTGCGCGTCGTCTTCAAGCATGGCTACGATTCGGGCATGATCGACCAGCCGATGCGGTACGGGCCACTCTTCAAGCGCCCCAGCAAAAAGGCCCTGCGGATTGACCGGGCAGAGAAGGGTGAGCGGATGATCGAGGCCGCGGACATCGTGCGGCTGATCGAGGCGGCCGACGTCCAAATGCGGGCGATGATCTACCTGGCCGTGAATTGCGGGTTTGGAAATTCCGACTGTGGCACGCTGCCACTGGCGTCGCTCGACCTGGCCGGCGGCTGGCTCGACTATCATCGGCCGAAAACCGGCATCGACCGCCGCTGCCCGCTGTGGCCGGAAACCGTCGCCGCACTCAAGGCCGCACTCGAGAAGAGGCCGGCGCCGAAGTCGGACGACGCCAAGCCGCTGGCTTTCGTCACGAAGTACGGCGCCCCGTGGGCGAAGGACACGTTCGATAATCCCGTGACGAAGGAATTTCGCAAGCTGTTGGAAGACATGGAACTGCATCGGGCCGGGCTCGGCTTCTACACGCTGCGGCGTGTCTTCCGCACGATCGCCGACGGATCCAGGGACCAGCCGGCTATTAACAGCATCATGGGCCACGCCGACGCCAGCATGGCCGCGGCATATCGGGAGCGGATCGACGATTCGAGGCTGCGGGTTGTAGCCGATCACGTCCGCGAATGGCTGTTTCCTGACTTGGTCTCGAAAGAGAAGGCGGACGCGGAAGTGGCGGCACAGACGAAGGCCGTCGGCGAAGCAGAGCGGAAGCCGCGGCGGGTGAATGAGAAGTCGGCCCGCAAGGCGCGGGCATCGGGCGAAGTTGCAGGGCAAGCTTTTCAGTTGCGGATCGTAGGTTAAGATCACCTCGCACCGGTATCTATGCTCGCCGATCGACGCCGCGGGCTGGCCCGGCTGGAGTATAGAACATGGACTCCATCGAGCAGGCGGAACGCGCCGCGGCCATGATGGAGCTTGCCGCCTTCGCCGAGTCTCACTCCGCCGTGGTATTGAGCGGAAAGATACTGGCCGGCATTGAGAGGTTTAATTGCACCTGCGCAAAGGCAATTGAGGCCAGGTTAGACGCATCGCGCAATTTCAAGGCCGGGCTCAAAAGCCGCGCGCGATCTGAGTTTTTCCTAGCCGTTTCTCAGTCGCAGGCCCAGCAACGTCGAGTCGCTGAGTTGTGCGAATTGGCGTCCGGAATTGCAGAGGTGATTGCGTTCCTGGCCAAGAAGGTGGGGCGCGACGCAATGGCGACCGAAGTCTGTCGAGCGGCGGAGGAGTTGACTCGGGTTTTGACAGCAAAGCCAGTCCGTGAGGGCGTGTCGCTGAAAGAACTGAATCGCCTCCGCGGGCTTGTGATTGAACACGCCAATCAGCTCAGCACCTGGCTGGCCGATCAAATACCCGAAAGCGTGCGTATCGCAGAGACCGCGATTGCCCAGGATTTCGACAAGGCGACAATTGCCTTGGCCATACTGGCCAAGGCAAAGTCGTCGATCACGGTCAAAGAAATTGCCGCTGCCGTAGGTACTACGGATAAATACCTTTACAAGCATCCAGTATTCGGCCCCGCGTGGAGAGCTTTCAAGGACGCTAACAGTTCCGCAACTCGAATCCGCCGCGGCAGCAAGTCGAAAGACGGCACAATCGAGGCCGTTGACGAAGTTGACTTTGACCCTGATTAGTTGAATTTTCAGGTTGAATCCGAAGCGCGCCTAACCCCGGTTTTGCCGGGGTTTTTTATTCATCGGAGGTTGAATCGCTGGTTGAATGCTGGCCCTGATTCTACAGCATGCGAGATTTTTTCAGGCCACCAGCAATGACCACCAAAGAGGTTTGCGATAGCCCAACCGCTTGGTTTGTACTGCTGGAGCGTGCCTGGCGAACGGGCGATGTCGCGCTCGAGCTGAAAGCACTGGACGAGCTCCGTCGGCTTGGCGTTCGCGTGACCTTCACTGGGGATCAATTCAGCGAGGCCATCGCGAAATGAGCGATGTCAATGCCACAAATCGCTGGCTTTCGCCGCCCCAAGTCGCGGAGCAGCTCGGCATCGACCCGGGCAAGGTAATTGCCTGGATTCGCGCCGGACAGCTCGCCGCGGTGAACGTGGCAGAGAACGTCGGTGGCCGGCCGCGGTATCGAATCGCACCTGAGGCCCTGGAGTCATTTCTCGCCGGCCGCAGCACCACGCCGCAGCCAAAGCCGGCTCGGCGGAAGGCGGCGACGTTCAAGCGAAAGTATTTCACCTAATTCGATAAGAACTCCCAATTCGCCGCGCCAACCGTGGCCGGGCCAGTCCCCTTTGATTCGTTTCACGACCCTCGAAGGGGACTGATGCCACGATCCTACCACAAGCCGCATACGACGCCCTTTGGCAGTCACTGCGCGAGGCTGGCCGGCACGGAGGCGCGGGAATCATGACGAAAGACAAGCCAAAAGCCCTGGAGGTCATCCCCGAGAATATCCCGGCTGAGCTGAAGCAGCTCCGGCGCTGGGTGTGCTGGCGGTACGAAATGCGCGAGGGCAAATGGACAAAGCCACCGATCGTGGCCGGTTCGCAGGAGTATGCCAACAGCACCGATGAGGCAACGTGGCGGACGTTCGATGAGTCTTTGGCCGCATATCACAAGCATCCCGACTTCTACGACGGAATCGGATTCTCGCTCTGTGAAGCGGACGGATTTGTTGGAATCGACATTGACCACGTTCGCGACGCCGCGACGGGCAAACTTAATCTCTGGACCGCAAAGCAGAAGGAAAACAAACACTGGACCCCGAGCGGCCCACTGGAGCCATTGCAAATCGCAAACTGTCTTGACACTTATACGGAAGTCTCGCCGAGCGGATGCGGACTTCGGATTGTGACGCGAGGGGAGCTGCCGGCCGCAATTAAGCATGGCGACTTTGAGGCATACAAGTGTAGCCGCTACCTGACTCTGACAGGCCATGTGCTCAGGGATTCAATGCGTAAGATCCGTGGCGCCGGCAACAACCTAGGAGAAATCTGCGCTGGGTTCGATGCCCTCAAAGTGAGAGTCGACCCTACCGCCGTCATTGCCGAGAAGGGCGACGTAAATCGCAAGAGCCAATGCAAGGGCAGGGGAAAGTCGAAAACGCGGACTGCTGATGAAATCATCGACAAGATCAACTCGGCTGAGAATGCACCAAAATTCCGACGGCTGTTTGTCGATGGGGACCTGAGCGGGCACGGCAACGATGCGAGCGTGGCCGACGCTGCTTTGTGTGCGATCGTCGTTTCCTACTGCGGAGAGAGCAAGTCGCTCCTTGACGACGTGTTTCGCAAGTCGAAGCTGATGCGTCAAAAATGGGACGACGTTCACCACAGCGACGGTCGCACATATGGTCAGGGGACGATCGACTACGCCTTTGAAAGCCGGACTTGGGAATACGACTGGTCGAGGGCCGGCAAATCCAAGGGCGGCGGCAAAGGGTCGATCATTTGCGACCTGGCCGAAATCATTCTGCAATCGCAGTCGTTCGCCGTGGACGCTGGCGGCCGATTGTACCGATTCGTCGATGGCGCCTACCGACTAAAGGCCGAGCAGTGGATCAAGGCCCGAGTCAAAACGCTCCTGATCGAACTCGGCGACGCCGAAAACTGGTCCAGCAAACTCGCCAACGAAGTGCTCGAATACATCCGCGTCGATCGGCCTTCGATGTGGGAGCGGCCCCCAGTCGATTCGATCAATCTCCGCAACGGCTTGCTCCGCGTTCTGGACCATGCGGGACAGCCGATCGCATTTGACCGCCTCACACTCGCGCCGCACGATCCAGCCTGGCTGTCATCGATTCAACTGCCCGTCAGTTTCGATCCCGCCGCCGACTGCCCGGAAATCAAGCGATTCGTAGCCGACGTTTTCCCAGCCGACGCGGTAGAGCTCGCCTGGGAAATCCCCGGCTACCTTTGCCGGCCGATCACCGACATTCAAAAGGCTATTCTGCTGATTGGCCAGGGCGGCAATGGCAAATCAACCTGGCTCACGCTCATCACGGCATTTTTGGGAAAGGTCAATATTTCGTCGCTGACGCTGCACCGTCTGGAGGCCGACAAGTTTGCAACAGCGCAGCTATACGGCAAGCTCGCAAACATTTGCCCCGACTTGCCCACCGAACACCTGACTGGAACGTCGGTTTTCAAAGCAATCACCGGCGGCGACCCGCTCGTTGGTGAGTACAAGTTCCTGCCACAGTTTGAATTCACGCCATTTTCCCGGCTGATTTTCTCCGCCAACGCTCAACCTACATCGCACGATTCCAGCCAAGGGTTCTTCGACCGTTGGTTGGTCATTCCGTTCGACAACGCGATTCGCGGGACCGAAAAGGAACTCGCTCGCGGCGAGCTCGACGCTATGCTCTCGGCGCCGACCGAACTGTCCGGCCTGCTCAACAAGGCATTGCAGGCCCTGCCCTCCATGCACCGGCGGCATTCGTTCTCGGCGTCGGCCAGCACCGCCGCGGCGGGGTCAGAATTCAAGGCGACCACGGACCCGCTTGCCATGTGGCTGGAGCGTAACACGGTGGACGACCCCAACGCCTACATTGCAATGGCCACACTCTTGGCGGCCTACAACGGCTACCTGGAAAGAAAGGGCCGGCCGTGTGTGAGCGGGAAGAAATTTGGGACTGACCTGCACCAGTATCGCCCGAGACTCGAGAACAAGCAGCGAATGGTCGCCGGCAAGCTGGTTTGGTGCTACATCGGCATCGGGCTTAAGCCGGTTCACCAGCATACCGAGAGTGACGCGCCTGCCTCACCGGATTCACGTCGTTCACGCCATTCACACGATAACCCCATTCTTGTCTATCGCGGGGGAAGTGGAACTGACGGCAGGATGGGAGCAGAAGAGCGAGAACAAGAAGAGGCTGATCGTGTGAATCGAGTGAACGGTGTGAAAGGTCACAACAAGAATGGCCATCCGTTCGCATTCGAGGAATGCGATCACAACTAGCTAGGACTTGTGATTGAGGAGTCGAGCCAGCCGCCAATTGGCGGGCGCCTTTCAGGCGATTTCAGGCCTCCCATGTGTTCCGAACAGAGTAACGTTACCGTCACGTGACGACCTGCCGTCGCAGTCCCAAGCTGAGACTTCTTGCGCTGACTCTTTGGGTAGTCAAAACTCCAGTGGCCAACTCGGAGGCGCAGCGGTTCTGACAGAGGTCGCATATCATGACTTCATTATGACCGGATTTAGAAAGCTACCAAGAACAACCGCTGGACTGCGGCTTGGCGAATAGCCGGGATTCAGCAACAATTTGCAGTGCGGAAGCGACGTTTCGAGCTGATACGGAGCAAACGCGTTTTGGTAGCACAATCGACATGGCTTGGGAGCGACGCTACTACTACCGTGTTCGCAAGGTAAATGGTCGCGTGCAGCGACAGTATGTCGGTACGGGTCTCGTGGCCGAAATCGCGGCAATGCGCGATGCCGAAGACCGACAACGGCGGCAAGCAGAGGCCGCTCGCGTGCGACAAATGAAGTCCGAACTAGACGCCCTGGATGCCGATTTGGAGGCCATGGCGGAGGCCACCAAATTGGCAGCACGCGTGGCGATGCTGGCAGCTGGGTTCCACCAACATAGGCGGGGCGAATGGAGGAAGAGACGTGTCAAAGATGGTGCCGTCGCCCACGGTATTGCCCAACAGTGCCGAGGAAGTCCTGTCGCTGGTGAAGAGAGCTGAGAAAGGCGATCGCAGAACGCTGCCCGCGCTCCGCGAGTTGATGAAGTTCCCGGAAGCTGTCGGGGTGTTTGGCGGTGACTTAGCTCGTGAGGCGCAGGCGACGCTGATCGCAAAACTGTGCGGCACCGATTTGTTGGCGCAAGAGGCCCTTCTCGGCAAGCTGGAACTGCTGCGGGCTGACCTCGTTGGTCTTAAGCCGACGTCCCTCGAGCGGCTGTTGGTTGAGCGCGTTGTTGGCTGTTGGTTGCATCTTCACCATCTGGAATGGATGTATGCGAAGGACGAGAGCATGCACTTGGAATTAGGCAATTACTATCAACGCTGCCTTGACAGAGCCCAAAGGCGATTCTTGTCCGCGATCAAGACCCTGGCGATGGTGCGTAAGATGGCCGTACCGGTGCTACAACTGAATTTCCGTCAAAATCAAGTCAATGTGGCCGGTGGGTCCATCGCGGAGGAAACGGTCGCCGACTGCTAACGCCTGGTCTGGAGGCTCCTCAGGATCCCCCCTTTTTTGCGCCGCCCGCCGTACGGCAAGCGGCCAGCCCCGAGAACGTAGGCTAACCTCGTCTGGTAGGGCCGCGGCGAGCCAGCTGCGGAACGCGATAGCGCCTCGCCGTGGCCATGTACTTGATCTATCGCCTCAGCCGCCGACACTAGACACTCATCGTTCTCTTCCTCGTGCGGCTGGGAATTCGGAGGTTGCCAGGCTTGCGGGAGTTGCACCGTCACTGGGAGGTGCATTAGTCGCATGAGTGGCCGGAGTGCTGGGCTGTGCCGTCTCGACAGGCTCGACCAGAGTGCCTTCGGGTAGGTCGTCGCCGGGATGGACGACGATGCGGTCGCCGAGGGTCAGGCCTGCGATGACCTCGATTTCGGCGCCGTAGTCGCGGGCGAGCTGCACGGTGCGATATTGGACTCGCTGCTGATCGCCCAACACCGCGACGCGGGGCTGGCCCGTGCGGGTGGCGAGGGCGGTTGGAATCAGGATGGGCTTGGCCGCCCGCTCGAACTGGAATTTAACCATCAAGTACATGCCGGGCCGCAGCTCACCATCAGGGTTGGGAACCTGGACTTCCGTCAAGAGTGTCCGCGTGGCCAGGTCGAGGGCCGAGGCGGTGCGCGTCACTCTGCCAGGATGGAGCAAGTCCGTCTGCTCGCGGCGATAGACGGCTGCGGTCTGTCCGACCTGGACGCTCGTGGCATACGCCTGGGGCACATACACAAAAACCCGCAGCGTGTCGGTCTGCATCAAGTGAAACAGCTCGGGACTTGTCGCGCTACTGGTGCTGTTCGTGCCGGCGGTGCTGGTGTTGTTCGCCGTGATCAAATCGCCGAGGTTGATATTCCGCGCGGTGATGACGCCGGCGAATGGAGCAGTCACCTTCTCGAACGATTGCAGAGCCTCTAGCCGCACCACGTCAGCCTCGTTGACCTTGATCGTCGCGGCGGTGGCCTTGACCGTGGCAGTCGCGGCCTGGGCCTGGGCGGCCACGCTTTGGTAGTCCTGCAGCGCGATCGCCTTCGACGCGAGGAGTTTGCGATAACGTTCCTCTTCGGCGAGGAAATTTACTTCGTTGGCCTGATCGCGGACCAGATTCGCTTGCGACTGGACGACTGTGGCCCGGGATTGCTCGAGTTGAGCGTCGATTTCGGGCGTGGCGATCTTCGCCAGTAGCTGGCCCTCGGTCACATGGTCGCCGATATCGATGGGCCGCTTCACGATGTAACCGGTGGTGCGGGCGTGGATGCTGGCTTCCGTCAAGGCCGCGCTGTTTCCCGGCAGGACTTGTTCGGTGAGCAGAGGCGCTTGCCGCGCGGTTGCTACCAACACCCGCGGGGGCGCGCTGGCGACGTCGGCTGCAGCCTTCCGGACGGCAGCCTGCTCTCGCCGCCGCGGCAAGTTGCCCGCGGCCAACGCGCCGACCAAGGCCACTGCGGTCAGGATTCCCATGGCGATGAAGCTCGTCCAGACTCGCCGTCGGCTTGCCGGTCGTCTTGCGACGCGTGTGGTTGATAGGGCGGTCATGGGTGTTGCTCAATAGCCGGTGTGCGGTGAATGTGCGTGTCGGTCGTTTGCTCCTCGCCATCGTCTGGGACAGGCAGCCGCGGGGGTCGGACCCGGAAGAGGCTGTACGTCACGGGCACGAAGAACAGGGTGAAGAACGTGGCGACCAAGAGGCCGCCGATCACCGCGCGGCCGAGCGGGGCGTTTTGCTCGCCTCCTTCGCCCCAACCGAGCGACATCGGGAGCATCCCGATGATCATGGCCAGGGCGGTCATCAGCACG
>Ga0184625_10001100_pt1 | contig 11086 bp, 11 predicted proteins | sample PLM3_30_b1_FD_133151 | JGI IMG/M metagenome (GOLD analysis project Ga0184625, IMG submission 133151) | Groundwater sediment microbial communities from an aquifer in East River, Colorado, USA - PLM3_30_b1 | ecosystem: Environmental > Terrestrial > Soil > Riparian zone | place: USA: East River... | reverse complement strand
CCGAGTGACCACCGAGAGCGTCGTAAAATCTCCGGGCAATCAGCAGACCTTGTTCGGGGCTTGGGCCCCCACCCAGCGAAACACGCAACAACCGAACGATCTCGGCGAGGCTTGGCCGTAGTTCGTCTGAAGCGCTAGGCGGTCGGAATACGGCTGCGCATGCGGCCCCTTCAAGCATCTCGGTTTTTTGTATGAAACGTTCGGCGGCCTCGATCCAACCCGGCTGAGGCACGGCGCCTGCCCGCAGGAACATCAGCCAGGGGCTGCGCGTGGCTGCGGCCGCGTTCTTCAGCCTTGCACCCAGCGGCTGCTGCGAAGCCATGAACCGACATCCTGCAATTTCGGCGACCTCGGCGGTAGCATCGCGCGAGCCTGCATCGGCAACGACAACCCCTCCCAAGAGACCAGTTGCGGCGGCCGGGACCAGGGCGGCCAGCGTCGGCACCAGCGACCGCTCGGAGTCGTGCGTTGCAATGATGGCGCTCAACATGGAACCGCAGCCGCTCAATACCGTTGGCACAATATCATGTGGTGGCTTTGTTCTGCCCCACGAGATCGGCCCCTGTGATCAAACCTTGGGCGAGGCTCCGGGCCGATTAACAGACGGGCAGCGACGCGACTTATCCACAGGTGCTGAATTACCTATAAGGCAAATTCCCAGCGAGAAAAATGGCCGCGAAGCTCAACAAAACATGCACCGAGTGGATTCTGGTTGCGAAAGCTACCATCGCGGAATGTTGCCAGTGGTAACAGACGCTCAATTGAAATCTGTTCTTGTTATGTTCGCATTCGGTAGTTAGGGTGGATCTATGGCTCGACAAAACGCAGCCCAAAGACGCCCGCCGGTAAAGGAGCTGCCCTCCGCGCCGGCGGGCGCCTATGAGGACGTCAGCGCGCTTCTCGGCGTCGTGGTCGACCATGAGCGCAGGCGGGGGCGCGGCGCCCAAAGCAATGCCTCTGGTCGCTACGAGACACTCGCCCGTGTCGCTTTCGATGATGGCTGGCGGACCCTGGACGATCTGCCTCCGTTCAAGACGACGGTCACCGTCGACAGTACGCGCAAGATCATCACCCGCAATGAATCGCCGGATATCGGCTTCGACCGCTCGATCAACCCCTATCGCGGGTGTGAGCACGGCTGCGTTTATTGTTTCGCCAGGCCGACGCACGCCTACCTCGGGCTTTCGCCCGGTCTCGATTTCGAATCGAAGCTCTTCGTCAAACCGGAAGCGGCGGTCTTGCTGGAGAAGGAATTATCGGCTCCTGGTTATGAGCCGAAAGTCATAGCAATCGGCACCAATACCGACCCATATCAACCGATCGAGCGGCGCTACAAGGTGATGCGCCGCATCCTGGAGGTGCTTGATAGTGCAGGGCACCCGGTCGGCATAGTCACCAAGTCGGCGCTGGTGCTGCGCGATCTCGATATCCTGGCTCGAATGGCCGAACGCAATCTGGCGAAGGTCGCACTGTCCGTGACCACGCTTGATGCAAAGCTCGCTCGCACGATGGAACCGCGGGCTGCGACGCCGATGCGGCGCCTGGAGACATTGCGCCGCCTGAGCCAGGCCGGGGTGCCGACGACCGTCATGGTTGCGCCGATCATTCCAGCGCTCAACGACATGGAGATCGAACGTATCCTCGAAGCAGCGCAAACCGCAGGCGTGAAGGAAGCGGGTTACGTACTTTTGCGTCTCCCGCTCGAGGTGCGCGACTTATTCCACGAATGGTTGGCCGCAAATTATCCTGATCGCGCCCGGCACGTCTTCAAGCTGATCCGCGATATGCGAGGAGGCAGGGATTACGACTCGACGTGGGGGACCCGCATGAAGGGCACCGGCCCTTATGCCTGGATGATCGGCCGTCGCTTCGAGATGGCCTGCGAAAAACTGGGCCTCAATCTTGCGCGCAAACAACTCACCACTGAGCATTTCCGAAAGCCGAAACAGGGCTCTGAACAACTTAACCTGTTTGCATGAGCATGCCGCCGGCAAAACTGATCGCGGTGACGCTTGGCGTGCGCGACCTGCAAGCCGGCGTGCGATTTTACGAAGCGCTTGGCTTTGAGCGGAAGTTCCGCGCGACCGGCAATGAGATCGCATTTATGGATGCGGGTGGCATCGTTCTGGCGCTGTGGGACTGGGACAAGCTTGCAGAGGATGCAGTGTTTCCGGCGCAGACCAAAACAAACGCTTTCCGGGGTGCTACTGTTGCGTGGAATTGCGCGACACCAGCCGAGGTCGATGCCGTATTTGAGCAGGCCGTGCGCGCCGGCGCTGGCGTGTTGCGCACACCGGAAAAGACCGATTACGGCGGCTACCGCGGATATTTCGCTGATCCGGACGGGCATGCTTGGGAAGTCGTGCAGGCGCCGGGATTTGCCTTCACCGAGGATGGACGTCTGATCCTGCCTGAATAGGGAACCAGGTCGGCGGCCTTGTCCCCGTAATCCCAAGACGGCGGTTGCTTCCATTTGACTTGCGACCAGCGCCGCGCATTTGATCGCCGGCCATGGCAGGCAAATCCAAAGCCAAATCCTTACCCCGACTGCCTCTCAACGAGCCGGTCCTGCGCCCCACGTTCCGCCGCGAACGACGGGCACTTAACAAAGGCATTTTCCCGGTAGCCGGGTGCGACGAGGCGGGAAGGGGGCCGCTTGCGGGTCCTGTAGTTGCCGCCGCCGTCGTGCTCGACCCCAGTCGCATTCCACGCGGTCTCAACGACTCCAAGAAGTTGGACGCCGAGGAACGCGAGAAGCTTTACGAGAAAATCTGTGCGACCGCCCAGGTTGCCGTAGCGTTCGGCGCTGTAGACCGAATTGATCGCGATAACATTCTTCGCGCGTCACTCTGGGCCCTTGCCCGCGCCGTCAAGGCATTGCCGGTGCGGCCAAAATTGGTGTTCGTGGACGGGAACCAGAAAATTGACTGCGGTTGTGACTGTGAAACGGTCGTTTCGGGTGATGCCCTGGTTGTTTCGGTTGCCGCAGCATCGATTGTGGCGAAGGTCACCCGCGATCGCCTCATGACCCGGTTGGGACTTGCTCACCCCGGGTACGGGTTCGAGCGGCATATGGGGTACAGCGTGCCTGAGCATTTCGCCGCGCTCGCCCGCCTGGGGCCCACAATCCACCATCGCAAGTCCTTTGCGCCGGTTGCGGCCAAACTGGCTGCTTTGGGCGGCGCCTCCGACGAGGTGATCGCCGAGTTGTTGCCTCTTTAGCGCTGCTTCTTTATTTCTCCGGTTACCACCGTCTCACCCGCCGGGGCCAATGCATTACGTCTCCCTACTTGCTGAATTTCTGCGCGGACGCCCGGCGGTGGTTTTCTGGACCGCCGCTCTGACGCAGGCCGCGCTTTGGACCCTGATACCGGCGTTTTTCTATAGCGCCCCTCCGGGGGATGTGCCGCTGTTGTTGGCGATCGGCCGCGAATTCGTACTCGGCAGTTATCTTGGCCCGCCGCTGGCGTTCTGGCTGGGCGAGATCGCATTCGGGATCGCCGGTAGCTTTGGCCTTTATGCCTTGGCGCAAGGCTGCATCGTCGTCACCTATTGGGCGGTGTTTGCGCTTGGCCGTGGCATTGTCGGCATCCGGCACGCGATCCTCGCTGTGCTGCTGATGGTCGGCATCGCCGCCTTCACGGTGCCAAGCCCGAATTTCGGTCCTGCGATCCTGGCGGCGCCGTTATGGGCCTTGGCTCTCCTGCACTACTGGCGCGTTGTCGGCGAGGGAAGGCGCGGGTACTGGGTGCTGCTGGCGGTCGACCTCGGTCTGCTCCTCCTCACGAGTTACGTCGGATTTATTTTGCTGGCGTTGATCATCGGCTTCACGCTTTCGTTCGAACGCGCGCGACAAGCTGCCTTCCATCCCGAGCCGGGCATCGCCGCGATCCTTCTATGCATCGTAATATTTCCGCATGCCGTCTGGCTTTGGAAGGGAGCTTCGCTGGTCGTTGAAGGCATCAATGAGGGCGCTGCGTCGACCGGGCGCCTATCCGCGGTCGCGTGGTTACTCCTGGCGCTGGTGCTCGTGCATCTCGGCCTCGCACTGCTCGTCGCGCTGACAAGTGGGTGGCCGCGCCATCCCCGTGAGCGTGCCCCCGAGATCGACCGCAATCCGGTCGAGCCATTCGCCCGCACCTTTATTTTCTTTTTCGCGCTCGCGCCCGCGTCGGTGGCGATCGTGATCGCCCTTGTGACGGGTCGACTGGGGCCACTCGATCGTGTCGCGCCCCTCGTCGTACTTTCAGGGCTTGCGGTGATCGTGGCCGCCGGTGACAAGGTGCTGCTCTACCGAGAGCGCTTGGTCTCCTCTGCCTGGCTTGGTCTACTGGTGGCGCCGCCGGTACTTGTAGCGCTGTCAATCGCGATAGTCCCGTGGACGTTTGGCAATGATATGGGAATCGCACAGCCTGCAAATGCCGAGGGGCGATACTACGCCGACATCTACCAGCGTCGGACCGGCAGGCCCCTGTTCTACTTGGCGGGCGATCCCCGAATCGCGCCGCTTGTTGCGCTGGGCGCTCCAAGTCGGCCGCATGTCTACTTTGCCTGGGCGCCGCACCGCAGCCCTTGGGTGAGCCCCGCCGATTTCCGCACAAAGGGTGGAATTCTGGTGTGGCCTGCCGCCGATAACAGCGGTACGCCACCCGAAACGCTGAAGGTGCAATTTCCCGAGATGGTCCCGGAAGTACCGCGCTCATTCCCGCGCGCAGTGCAGGGCCGGTTGCCGTTGATACGAATCGGATGGTCGGTGCAGCGGCCACCGACTCAGTGAAGCGCTCGCGCCGAGTGCGCGCGTCAGTGATAACTTTCACCCTCGCGCACCTTGCCGCGAAACAGCCAATAGATGAAGCCGACATAGCCGAGCACGATCGGCAGCAGCAGCAATGTGCCGAGCAGCATGAAAATCTGGCTCGCCGGCGCGGCCGCGGTGTCCCAGATGGTGAGTGAGGGTGGGACAAGATAAGGAAAATTGGAAATCACCAGCCCAAGAAAGCCAAGAACGAAAAGCGCGATAGTCGCGAGAAATGGCGGCACCTCCCGTCCGGCTTCAATCCAGCGCCAGGTCCGATAGGCAATGAACGCCGTCACCAGCGGCACCGGCCACAAGAAGTAGAAATTCGGCAGGGTGAACCAGCGCTCCGCAATGCGCGGCTGCGTCAACGGCGTCCACAAGCTCACGACTGCCATGAAGAAGAGTACCGTGAGCAGCAGGATCTTTGCTTGCCTGCGCGCTCGTTCGGCTACCGGACCCTCGGTCTTCATCGTGAGCCAGGTTGCCCCCAGCAATGCGTAGCCGGCAATCAGCGACAGTCCACAAAGGAAAGCGAATGGCGTTGCCCAGTCAAAAGCGCCGCCGCTAAACGCGCCGTCGCGCACCGGAATTCCCTGGATCAAGCCGCCGAGAATGACGCCTTGTGCGAAAGTCGCGAGCATAGAGCCGACCGCGAAGGCAACATTCCAGCCCGTCTTGCTGTACGACACGTGGCGAAACTCAAAAGCAATGCCGCGAAAGACCAAAGCCAGCAGCATCACGATCACGGGCAGATAGAGCGCAGGCATTATGACCGCGTAGGCTCTCGGAAACGCCACGAACAGACCCGCGCCGCCCAGCACCAGCCAGGTCTCGTTGCCGTCCCAGTACGGCGCGATGGAGCGCGTCATCTGATCGCGCTCACTCTCGTTGCGCGCGGATGGGAACAGGATTCCGATACCGAGATCGAAGCCGTCCATGATCACGTACATGACGACGGCAGTGCCGATGACGGCGGCCCAGATCAGCGGGAGATACCATTCCATTGGCGATCCCTCTCAGCGCTGCATTGCTTCGCGCCCGGCATCCTGAGCAGCGGAAATTGGGCTGGCAGAAAACTGCCCGGGCTCGGCGGTAACTTTATGCGGGCCCTGCGCGATCAGCCGGTTGATGTAGTAAATGCCGAACCAGAACACGACCCCGTATGCGATCACGAAAAGCGCAAGTGTGGCGGCAATCGACGTGCTCGGCACCGGAGAGGTGGCATCGGCGGTACGCAAAATGCCATGCACGATCCAGGGCTGGCGGCCGCTTTCGGTCACGACCCATCCGGCAATTACGGCGACGAAACCGACCCACCAGGTCTGCGCCATCACGCGAAGATACCAACGGGTCTCGAACAGCGTCCCTCGCCACCACAGGAATGCGCCAAAGAGCGCAGAGGCGATCATGAAGAAGCCGATCGCCAGCATGATGCGGAAAGCGAAGAATACGGTTTTCACCGGGGGCCGATCAGATTCGGGCACGCTGTTCAGGCCTGGGAACAGGCCGTTCAAATGATGCGTCAGAACGAGCGAGGAGCCACGCGGAATCGAAATTGCAAAATGGTTCACGCCGGCCTTTTCGTCCGGCCACGCAAAAATGTGGAAGTCGCCGGGCTTGCTGCCGTCCCAATGCGCTTCCATCGCCGCGACCTTGATTGGCTGATGGCGCAGCGTGTTGAGGCCGTGTTGATCGCCAAGCAGCAGCTGCAACGGCGCGAGGATTGCGGTGAGGCCGATTGCCATGCGCAGCATGATGCGGCCTTCCTCGACGTGACGGCCGGCGATCAGGTAGCGCGCGCCAACTGCCAGCACCACAAAGCCGGTGGTGAGATACGCCGCATTGAGCATATGCGCGAAGCGATAGGGGAAGCTTGGATTGAAGATGATCGTGAACCAATCGACCGGATAGGCGACGCCGGCGCGCAGTTCGTGGCCCACGGGCGTCTGCATCCAGCTGTTTGCCGCCAAGATCCAGAAGGCGGAGATCGCAGTGCCGACTGCGACTACGGCAGCCGACAAGACATAGAGCCAGGGTGGTACCCGGTTGAAGCCGAACAGGAGTATGCCGAGAAACGTCGCTTCCAGGAAAAATGCGCTGAGCACCTCGTAGCCAATGAGCGGACCAAGCACGTTACCGGTCGCGACGGAGAAACGGCTCCAATTTGTGCCGAGCTGGTAGGACAGCACAATTCCGGAAACCACTCCCATGGCGAAGGAAACGGCGAAAATTCTGGTCCAGAAACGCATTAGGTGCTGGTAGCGGTCGTCGCCGCTGCGCAACCACATGCAGCCGAGTGTTGCCAAGTAGGCCGAAAGCCCGATGGTGAAGCTTGGGAAGATAATGTGAAAAATAATGGTGAAGGCGAACTGCAAGCGGGCAAGGAGGACAGGATCAAGATCCATGGTGAGCTCCAAGCGAATGTCGCTGTACAATTATAGACATGGGCGACAAAGCTTGGGAGCCAATTGTGTTCCGCCGGTGCGATAAATCGAAGCGGTATGGTTGCCGGCTGATGCTATCCACAGCGTCCACATCGCGTCTGACTGGCGGGACGCAGCCGCGTTAGGCTTGGAAATCGGGGGCCGGCTGCGGGGGTCGACATGGTCAAACAGCCAAAGCGTACAGCGGTAATGCGGAAAACCGAATCGCAATCTGGCATGCTTGAGCGATACTTTGGGCTTTCCCAACAAGGCACCGACGTCCGCACCGAATTCATCGCCGGCATCACGACGTTCCTCACGATGGTGTACATCGTGTTCGTCAATCCCATCATTCTCGGCAAGACCGGGATGGACCAGGGCGCGGTATTTGTCGCGACCTGCGTCGCCGCGGCGGTCAGCACTCTGGTCATGGGCCTTTACGCGAACTATCCGATCGCGCTCGCGCCCGGAATGGGTATCAATGCCTTCTTCGCCTTCACCGTTGTACTGACCTACAATTATTCGTGGCAGCAGGCGCTGGCGGCGGTGTTCTGCTCGGGCGTGTTGTTCTTTTTGATTTCAGTATTTCCGATACGGCAATACGTCATCGACGCAATTCCGCAGAACTTGAAGCTCGCCGTGTCGGCAGGCGTTGGGCTGTTTCTGGGGATTATCGCACTCGAAGAAGCCAAGGTCATCGTGGACCACCCAGCAACGCTGGTTACGCTCGGCGACCTGACTAAACCGGTACCGGTTCTGATGTTGCTCGGCTTCGTGCTCATAGCCGGGCTGAACTATCGGCGCATCCTGGGCGCAACCTTGATCGGCATTCTTGTCGTTACAGCAATCGGCTTGCCGTTCGGGCTAGCCCAGTTCAATGGCGTTGTTTCCTTGCCTCCCTCGGTGGCGCCCACGCTGCTGCAGCTCGATTTTTCTCGCGTCACTGAACTTACATTTCTGATCGTCGTGTTCTCGATCCTTTTTGTGGACGTGTTCGACAATGCAGGCACATTGATCGGCGTCACGCACCGCACCGGACTCATGAAGAACGGCAAGCTCGCGCGTATGAAACAGGCGCTGATTTCCGACAGTTTTGCCGCGATGTTCGGCGCCCTGGTCGGCACCTCGACGACCACAAGTTATATAGAAAGCGCCGCAGGGGTCTCGGCAGGCGGGCGCACCGGACTGACGGCCGTGTTTGTCGGCCTGTTTTTTCTGCTTGCTCTTTTCTTTGCTCCGTTGGCGGGCATGGTACCCGCCTACGCTTCGGCGGCAGCTTTGCTCTATGTTGCCTGCGTGATGGCGCGCGGTCTCGCGGAGATCGATTGGGAAGATATTACCGAATATGCGCCGGCTGTCGTGACCGCTATTACAATGCCGCTCACATATTCGATCGCGACGGGCATCGGACTTGGCTTTATCACGTATGTGCTGGCGAAGTTCATTTCCGGCAAGGTACGCGAAGCGTCGCCGGCGGTGATCGTGCTTGCGCTCCTGTTTGCAATCAAATTTGCGGTGACGGGCTGACCTTGACCTCGACCTGGCAACTGTGGGCGGTTTTGTCGGCGGTCTTTGCCGCGCTCACGGCAATATTCGCCAAGATCGGCGTAGAGAATGTCAACGCCGACTTCGCGACTTTCATCCGCACCATTGTCATTCTGGTGACGCTCGCCTTCATTCTTCTGGCAACAGGCGAATTCCAGTCCCCGGGCGCCATCTCCTCGCGGAGTTATCTGTTTCTGCTGCTATCGGGGCTGGCGACCGGCGCATCCTGGATCTGTTATTTCCGCGCGTTGAAGATCGGAGAAGCCGCCAAAGTCGCGCCCATCGACAAGCTGTCGGTCGTGCTGGTGGCGCTGTTCGGCGTGATATTTCTCGGTGAACGGTTGACCGCGCCAAATTGGCTGGGCGTGGCGTTGATTGCAGTTGGTGCAATTCTGATCGCCTACCGCTGATCCAGCGCCTTTTTGATCGCCAGGAAATCGCGCCAGGCAAAACGCTTCTGCAACGGACTGCGCAACAGGAACGCCGGATGAAAGGTCGGCATGGCGCGGATCTCCCGCTTACCGGTGTCAAAATTGAACCAGCGCCCGCGCGTTTTGGTGATGCCGTCTTTAATTCCCAGGAGCGTCTGCGCGGAAGGACCGCCGAGGCAAACAAGGATGTCAGGATCGGCGAGTTCGATCTGGCGCAAGATAAACGGCAAGCAGATTTGCGATTCCTGCGGCGTCGGCGTGCGGTTGCCGGGAGGGCGCCAGGGCACAATGTTGGCAATGTAGACATTGGCGCGATCGAGGCCGATCGCGGCCAACATGCGGTCGAGCAATTTTCCGGATCGGCCGACAAAGGGCACGCCCTCAATGTCTTAATCGCGCCCCGGGGCTTCGCCGACGAGCATCAGCCGCGCGTTCGGATTGCCGTCGGCAAACACCAGCTGCGTCGCGGTCGACTTGAGCCCGCAGCCTTCGAATGCCCCGAGGATGGCACGCAGCTGGTCGAGCGTTGCTGCGCTTTTTGCCGCCGTGCGCGCGTCCCTGGTGGCTTCATCGGGGGCAGGCGGTGCCGGCGGTATCGCGCGGGCCGCGAGCTGGAGATCCGGCGACGTAGTCTGCCGAACCATGCGGCCGGCGGGCGCGGTGGTCTCAACGGCTGCGAAGCGGTCGATGGGTTCTTCGCCTAACAGAGCGTCGACGCCCGCTTCGGCATAGAAAGTCAGAAGGTCGCGTTCAGGAGACATTCGACGTTTCCGCGACTAGGGGCGCATGTGATCATCGAGAAATTTCCGCGTGCGTTCGACTGCATCCGCGGTGGCTTTCGGGTCGTAAGCCAGCTTGTGGCCAAAATATACCCTGTCCGGCTGATTTGCATCGAAAGAGTGCCGCGCACCCGGATAGAGCACCAAAACAGGCCGATGCGGCGCATCCTCGCCGTATTTTTCCACAAAGGCGGAGCAGCGCGACGCCAGGGCCCAATCGTCGGCGTCGCCCATGAAAATTTGCACGTCGCTCGCGAGTGGCGGCGCCACTTCGGGGCAAAACGGGTAGTACGCAATGATTGCGCGGAATGGCGGCGACCCGGCGCGCTCAATGCTCTTTTCCGTCGAGGCATTGAGCGCTGTCCAGCCGCCATGTGAATAGCCGAGCACGCCGATGCGGTCCCGATCGATGTCCTTTCTCGACCTCAGATAGGCCGCCGCCTCGAACGCGTCCTGGGCTCGTTCCGGGCCCGGCAAGGCGCGGCTTCCGTCGCAGACCTGCCGAAGCCCGCGCGGGCTGAAACTGTTGATGATCAACGCGGCATAGCCCCAGGATGCGAGGCGGCGAGCCCAGACGAACGTGTTCTGTGAAATGCCATTGCACCCATGCAGGACTACGACCGCGGGGAATGGCGGCGATCCTTCCGGCAGGATGATCGAGCCCACTTGATGCTGACGCAATATGCCGATCGTCTCATCGCTGATGACCGGCGCCGGTCTCTGGGAACCCTCGTTGTCCTGTGAAAGAGCGTTTGATGTCAGGATGGCACCTGCGATCATGCCAGCCATACTGAGTCTGCCAAGCATTGTGGCCTCCGGGTTTTGATGCCGGTATGCGGTTTGCTACGGAAGTTCAACGCAACAACGTCAGAATAGCTGCATGGTTGGAGCGGAGCACCAAGGCGGCTTCGGCCGCCTCCTCAGGCAAGCCATCGCGCCAGACTCGCGCTAGACTTGCAAGAACAAGGAGATGCTCATGGCCGAGCTACCAGCCCGCGAGGCGATGGAATTCGATGTGGTCGTGGTCGGCGCCGGGCCGTCCGGGCTCGCCGCCGCAATCCGCCTCAAGCAGATCAATCCCGACATTTCTGTAGTGGTGGTGGAGAAGGG
>Ga0184625_10001099_pt1 | contig 11087 bp, 13 predicted proteins | sample PLM3_30_b1_FD_133151 | JGI IMG/M metagenome (GOLD analysis project Ga0184625, IMG submission 133151) | Groundwater sediment microbial communities from an aquifer in East River, Colorado, USA - PLM3_30_b1 | ecosystem: Environmental > Terrestrial > Soil > Riparian zone | place: USA: East River... | reverse complement strand
TCTGCATCATCATTCCGTGTCACCGCGTGATTCGCGCTGATGGGACGCTGTGCGGATACGGCGGCGGTTTGTGGCGTAAGAAATGGTTGTTAGACCACGAGCGCAGCGCGGCAAAGTGATAGGTGAGCCCGTAATCGGCGATCGGTTAAAGCTTGCTTTCGTCATAGCATTCTGAGCACTGATCACAGGTCACTTCCTGAACACGCGATGTCGGTTCCCAAAGTCATTGCTGGCGTTGTCTTCAACGTCGCGTTTTTCGCTCTCCTGCTCTTTGTGCCGGCTGGCACACTTCACTGGTGGCGGGCATGGGTGTTTTTGGCCGTTACTATGATCGTGATGACCGGAGCCGTCTTCAGTATTTTGCCCGACAGTGCCGATCTGTTCTCTCAGCGGGCCAAGGGGATCATACAAAAGGGACAGCCCGTGTGGGACAAAGTTCTCGTAATTCTGCTGGTGGTCTCTTATGTGGGGCAAATCGTCTTTATTCCATTAGACGTGTTCCGATTCCATCTTGCGCCAAAACCCGGCGAGGTCGTTTCACTCCTGGGGCTTGCGCTCTATGTCGCGGGTTGGTGGATCATAACTCTTGCCATGAAAGTCAATCCGTTTGCTGTGCCAGTCGTTAGGCTACAGGAGGAAAGACATCAGCGAGTCATCGACACTGGTATCTACGCGGTTGTGCGGCATCCCATGTACTCGGGGTTTGTCCCCATGGTTGTCGGCCCCGCCCTCTGGCTGGAATCATATGTTGCTGCTTTGGTGGCGATTGTTCCCATCGGGGTACTGGCGGTGCGAAGCCTATTTGAAGAGAGATTCTTGAAGCGAGAATTGAAAGGCTACGACGCCTACACTGAAAAAGTCCGTTATCGCCTGATTCCTTTCGTCTGGTAGGAACGCGCGGGGTGACTTGAACACCCGAGCCCACGAATCCTGAAAACCAGGTCTGCGTTGACCTGGGCGTTAGCATTGTCACGACCGACAATCGCGGCGTTAATTACCTCTTTATCCTGCCCTTGTACCGGAATCGACCCACGCTGAAGCGGTGCGAACATAAGTCGGAAAGAAAAACGCAAGAGCAGACAAAATTTTACTTTGGCGACGTCTGGAAATTGATGACTGTCCCAAGAGAGGGAGCGGAGCGTTTGGCGGAGATCTTCCGCGAGATTTTTGCCTTGTCTGAAACGAACGGGCCGAATCATTCGAAATCCGCGGCGGCCGATGATTCAATCAAATTATTCGGGACGCAGCGCGCGAGTGGGATTTCCGAGATTTGCGCGCCGAACGGGAAACAGGCGAGCGATGAGGGTAGTCAGACCGAACACCAGGAACCTCTTCGCTAGATATCGCGGCTGCCCGCCGGCGTTGGTCAAGTTCAACGCGACCGGGGGGGACCGAACACCCGACCCACAGATCAGAAATCCGTTGCTTTCCATCGTAACTGCATCTGGATTGCGTGCCCGGAGAACGCTCCGGAGCGCTGTAGACTCTCGCCCTCGATTGCGATTGGACGCCACAAATTCCCCCGAATGTCAGAGAGAATATGTTGAATGGAAGTGATCCGCGCGTCAGCCGCAATTTCGCTGGAGAAACAAGGACGGGCATGCTTGACTGCGCAAGTTGTTAACACTAGTGCTGCTCGCCAGCAGAATTTCCTCCCTGTGTGCCGGCGCCCTTTTCGACAAGCCCAATTCGCTGTTGCTGCGTTGACGACACGAAATAATCTCTCCTAACGACACTGCGCGAACAGCAACGAGAATCCGGCACAAACTCCTGAATGGGCAATAACCGAAATTTCGCGACCACACAGAGCTTGATGGGCGCGCTACTGTTTATTTGTGCATTAGTATTCTATTACTTTTCCGTGCTGAAAATCGATTATCGCAACACCAACCTGCTTGATCTCGGTACGTCAGATCCGACGCATTACTTCGCGCAGGCAAAGGCTCTACTGAGATATGGGTGGCCTTCGATACAAATCGGTTACGACAAAATGCCGTCGCTGTGGCCGGCTGGATATCCGGCGCTGATGCTTCCCTGGCTTAAGATCCTTCCGGAAGCAGATTCCATCCTTGCGCCGTTCAGGACAAATCAAACGATCGGCTTGCTGCTGCTCTTCAGCGTATTCGGCTTTTATCTTTATCTGGCCATGCCGCTAACTGGCGGATTTGCGGCGCTCTTGCTCGCCACGCTGCCCGGTTTTTTCACTTTCTGTCGCTCGCCATTGAGCGACATCAGCGCACCGGCATTCGTCGCACTAGCCTTTATGTTTGCATACTTGGGTCTGAAGGAGGAACGCCGTTGGAAAATCTACCTATCAGCAGTGTTTCTCGGACTTTCGGTGAACATTCGCCTGCAGTCGATCTTCTTCGTGCCGTTGTTATTGGCCATGACTCTATTCCCAGTGAAGGGAGCGCGCGTGCGCTGGCTTCTGCATTGCCTTGCACTTCCGATTGTTTTCGTTCTGGCAGTCAGCCCGGTGCTGGTGCTGAATACGATTCAGTTTCATTCGCCACTTAAAACAGGATACGACTATTACCTCGGTCCAGTGTTAGCAAAGACCGCGCGTTTTTCCTGGCGCTACATTCCAGACAATGCTGCGTTGCTTTGGCGGGAGCTCGCTCTGCGTCCACAGAAGTTCACTGCCCTCAATCGATTTGGCACCGGCACCTGTTTTGTTGCCGCGTTTATCCTTTTAGCTTGTGTGGGGGTATTCTTCATCCGACTCAACAGGTTCGTTATCTGCGCTTTTGCAGCCGGATTGAGTTTCTTTGCGGCGACCATCAGTCTTTTCCCGGTCAACTACCTGGGGTACTATCTGCCGCTCCTAATGCTCTTAGTCGCAGTTGCCGTTCTACCTGTGACGTGGGCAGTAGAAAATCTCGTTTTGCCAAAACGAACCATCGCTTCTCTGGCAATCTTCGCTTTGTTTGCGGCAGCTGCCCTGGGTTATCCTTCGCGTTCGATCGATCCTCGACTGAAAGCCGATCGATTGCAGAGTTGGGAAGCTCTCCACTTTAGCACCCGCCAATCGGTCGAGTTTATCGCGCAACGACGTTTCATCGAGAGCGTTCGGCAAGCCGGTGGACTCGTCTTTTCAGATATTAGTCCTGTTTACCTGAATGCTCTTTTCCCGCCCGGATTTGTGGCGGCTCCTCTCGATGAGAAAACGTTCATCCAATTCAGACACGTTGTGCATTACGATCACGCGCAAGCGGTCGCGATAGCCGAACTCAGCCTGCACCGATCCATTCCTGTTTATGCGCTGTTCATTTCAACCAAAGAATTTGATGAAAAGAGCTCACGACTGCCGAATGTACCTGGTTACCGCTGGGTGCCAGCCGAGGATACTACGAACGCGGCAGTAATTTTGAGACTCACTTCAACTCAGTGACTAGAGAGCGAATCGTGTTTGCTAACTGCGGTGCCTGGATTTTACTCGCCACGACATAAACGTTCCAAACCCCGATCAAACGATCCTTACCGTCCTTGAGGGAGATGACATCATTTGCTCATGCAGACCGCTACAGAATCCTCAATCGAACTTCCGGGAATCAAAAAAATCCGCGGCGGCAAGGTGCGTGAAATTTTTGACCTGGGAGATACTCTGTTCTTCGTCGCAAGCGATCGCATCTCGGCTTTCGACGTGATCCTGCCATGCGCAAAACGATAGCTGTCGTTCAATCGAATTACATCCCATGGCGAGGGTACTTTGATCTAATCAATTCTGTAGATGAATTTATTCTGTACGACGACGTGCAGTATACAATTAGAGACTGGCGAAACAGGAACGTCATCAAGACCTCAGGCGGGCCGCTGTGGCTAACGATACCGGTTGCAGTAAAGGGTAAGTACTTTCAAAAAATAAAAGACACAAGGATCAGTGATCCGACCTGGCGGCGAAGACATTGGGCGGCCATCGTGCATAGCTATTCGAGGGCAAGATATTTCTCAATACAGAAAGAGTTGTTTGAAGAGTTGTATTTGCGAGCGGACGACCAACTCCTCTCGCACATAAACTATCGTTTTATCGTCGCAATTTGCCGAATCCTTGGGATAAGAACGACTATATCATGGTCGATGGATTACAATTTGATTGGAGACAAAACCGGAAGATTGGTTCATTTATGCCAGCAAGCAGGTGCGACGGCATACCTCTCAGGGCCTTCGGCAAAAGCTTACCTCGATGAAGAATTATTTAAAAACGAAGGTATTGCCGTTTCGTACATGGATTACTCCGGCTATCCGGAGTACAGGCAGCTTTATCCTCCTTTTGAGCCACGCGTTAGCGTCATCGATCTTATTTTCAATGAAGGCCTCAGCGCCACCAGGTATATGAAGAGTTTCTAAACGTGGACATTTCAATCGGTACCACCCTTTATGCTGCCTCTCGATAATATTCGTCGGGATGAAACAAAGACGTCATACTATCATTGTGGAAGTCTGCGAAACGAAGAAACTTTTTTCCGTCCTAACTACCGAGAGTTGCTCGGCGCACACTTTGAACAGCGACAACAACAAAAGACGGATGAACGAGGCTAAGATCCTCGGCGACGTCGAGAGCTATTACAGCGAAAAGATTCAAGTTCATGGAGCGACGGCGCTCGGGGTGGACTGGAATTCGCCCGATTCTCAACATTTGAGATTCGTTCAACTTCTGAAGCTCACCGACCACAGTCAACGATTCACGATCAACGACTATGGCTGCGGTTATGGCGCCCTCGCCGATTACTTGAAGGGCGAAGGCTACGCGTTTCAATATTGCGGCTTTGACATTTCTCCGCGGATGATCGCCAAAGCGGCCGAACTACACGCCGGGATGCAAGACATTGCTTTCGTGAGTAAAGAGCAGGACGTGAGCGAGGCCGATTACACCGTGGCCAGCGGGATTTTTAATGTGAAGTTGCAGGCGTCTTCCACTGAGTGGGAGAGCTACGTGTTGCGGACCTTGGAGACGATCAGCCGGCTAAGCAAACGGGGTTTCGCATTCAATGTCCTCACGAAATACTCCGACCCGGAATTTCTACGTGCCGATCTGTACTACGCGGATCCGTTGTTCTTTTTCGACTACTGCAAAACGAAGTTCTCCCGGTTCGTTTCTTTGTTTCACGATTATCCGCTCTACGAGTTCACCATTTTGGTAAGAAAGCAGTAACAAAGAGACCTATGGCAAGGCTGGTAATTTTCGGAGCGGGCGACATTGGTCGCCTTGCTCACTATTACTTTACGCGCGATAGCGAGCATCAGGTCGCCGCCTTCACGGTTGACCAAAAGTATCTCAAAGGAGAGTCTTTTCTTGGACTACCGATGGTCGCCTTCGAAGAGGTCGCCAAGCTTTATTCACCGCAAGATTACAAAATGTTTGTGGCCTTCAGCTATGCACGGATGAATATGACGCGGGCGGAAAAGTACTACCAGGCCAAGGAGCTGGGATATGAGCTGGTTAGTTACGTCAGTAGCCGATGTTCCTTCCTCACCGACCATCCTGTCGGCGACAACTGCTTCATCTTAGAGGATAACACCATTCAACCATTTGTTCGCATCGGTAATGATGTCACGTTGTGGAGTGGGAATCACATCGGCCATGACGCTACGATTGATGACCACTGCTTCCTTGCTTCTCACATCGTAGTCTCCGGGCATGTGCATATTTATCCTTACTGTTTCATAGGGGTAAATGCGACTCTGCGAAATTCTATTACGATTGCCCGCAAGACTTTGATCGGGGCGGGAGCAGTAATCATGAAAGACACCGTCGAGAGCGGAGTGTATCTACCGCCAAGAGCTAAATTGTTTTCAAAGAGCAGTTCTGAGATAGAGCTATAACGGGAATGAAGTGACCAACACTGGGTTCGTATTGACAACCGATACTCGCGATTTGAAGCGCTCACGTAGGATCCGGCAAGCATCAGGATTCGGCTCGATAAGCACGATCCATTCGCAACCATGCGCGAGATATTGGTCGACCTCCTGCCCCTGGTGCGCTCCTACGTGGATCACGCCACGCCTTCTAGCGTGCTCTCGAGTACCCGCAGGAAGCGCGTGACGATGGCTGACACGGTCATCCGGCATCGTTTCGAGCGTTGCTTCATTGCCGCGCGCCCACGCTTCGGGTCAGAGTGTCGGGGCTGCTTGTTGTCGTGGCCGTTCCTTCGACCTGCATTACGATCACCGGACGATCCTTGACCTCCACGAACACGCGACCGAGGTAGAAGCCGACCGTGCCCATCGACACCAGCAGCATTCCGCCGAAGAAGGAGATGAGAAGCGCGAGCGATAACCAGCCGACGAGGTAGTGCCATGAGGAGAGGACCGAGGTGATGACGAGGAAGAGCATGCCAAGGGCGGCGACAAAACTGATTCCTAAACCGAGTAGAAAAATCGCGGTCAGTGGCTTGTCGCTGAAGGCAGCTATCGATTTCAAGGTCAACGAGATCTTCTTCCGCAATGTGTAGGTCGTCGGCGCCGTGTCGGATTTCTCAACCACAACCGGTTCTTGCCGGAATCCGACACGCGTCATCACTCCGAGCAAGAACAACTCGCGTTCGCCGTGACGCAACAAAGCGTTTACGTATCGCCGCGTCATAAGTCGCGCAACCAAGACATTGCGGGGGACTTTCAGATCCGATAGAACGTTAAAGATCAGATAGAACAGGGCTCCGAAACTGCGTTCGAAAAGTCGTCCCTTTCGGCGCGCTTGCACACCGTAAACGACGTCAATCGGATCATCGTGACTGGCCTGCTGCATCCTCTCGAAGAACGCAGTCAGCATCTCTGGAGACTCCTCCAAATCGGAGTCTATGAGAAAAATTAACTCGCCTCGCGCATGACTAAGTCCTGTCATGATCGCGTGGAAATGGCCGTAATTCCTCGACAGCCGCACCAAGCGAACGCGGCTGTCGCGCGCGATCAATCCGCGCGCCACGCGCACCGACTCGTCGGGCGAGCCGTCGTCGACAAGCACGAGCTCGAAGTCCGGCGTGATCTGCTCGGCTGCAGCAACGACGCGGCGATGGAACTCCTCGAGATGAGGCTCCGAACGGTAGAGCGTCGAGACGATGCTTAGCCCGATCATCCGATGCTCCTCGGCTTTGTCTTAGGGTTCATGTTGTAATTGGAGCGGATGATCACAGGTAGTATCATCCTACGGCGATCTTCTTCGGACCAATCCAGAGGTATGTTTGGATCGATGCGAGGAACTCTTCTTTGCGGCGATACACCAAGCCAACGAGTCCTTGCGAGTGATCGTGTGAAGCATCATGCGAGCACGGCCAGCCCGACACCGGTCTTTCCGTAATCATTACCGTTATAAAGAAGATAACGCCTCCCCTGATGATCGAAGACGAAGGGGTACTCGATCATTTTGGAATCCCAGCCGGATCGAGACACAGTGATTCCGGCTTCGTTGTCCTTTCTTGTCCAGTACAGCCCATCCGAGGATTCGGCATAACCGATGCGATAATTTTTTCCGCGATGGGAGTACCACATTTTATACCCGTTGTTTTCCTTTATGACACAAGGCCTGGAAATGGCATATTCGCTTCTTGTGAGAAAATCAATACAGACGATTCCGGTTTTTCTCCAATGAATGCCGTCTGCGGATTCCGCGTAACGAATGTGGTACCAGTGCTTCGGTTTGCCGGCTTCCAGTTTCCACTCGCGGCAGGACAAGTACCACATTCGCCAAATTCCGCCATCGACGAGCACACAGGGACCGGAAACAAAATATGGGTCGTGGATGTCTCTGTCGAGGATAGGGCCCTCCGAAACCTTGCGCGGCGTTCGGCCTCCGCCTTCAAGGACGGCAACGCCGATGGCATTTCGGAACGGAACTGTGACTCCCAGGTTCCATCCGATATAGTAAAAATACTTTTTGTTTTTATGATCTGTGATCCAGGAAAGCATGGCACCGGAATCGTCAAAAGCTCCTAATCTTCCGGGGACTAAAATAGGATTCTGACTGATACCTAGAATTTTTTCCGGATGCTGTAGATCGAAATCGAAAAACCCCGTTCGGGACCGATTGTATCGGTCGCGGGCGCTGAAATAAACTCGATACCGCGAGCCGCGCAGGCGGTCCGCATAGGGGACCGCAGCATGACTGACCATCCAGCCATGGGTACGGCGTGGCAGCTCGAAAAGGCGCGCTTTTTTTAACCATTTCATTTCGCCGTCGCTCTTTTCGTTTTTTTCCTGTAACTTACGCATTCGACAGTTCTCCTCGTCTCCAGGCTCGCCAAGCAACCCGTCTGCTGTCCAGAGCGCCAGCTTTCCGTAAAAATCCGGGCCGGCGGCGCTCGCCCAACAACTCCGCCGAACGAGTCTGGCCGATTGGATTCTGATGAATAAAGATACGTGATTGCTATTGAATTCCTCACAGGAAGAAACAAGATAATATGATTGTCTAAAGAGAGAAAAAGAAACTCCACTCAATAAACCGACAGGTGAACCGGGCATTTAATCACAAATCACTTTTCGACTTCGTATACATCTTTGCCGTAATCGTTCTCACTGTTTGCGGGCAATTGATCCTGAAATGGCAGGTAACCAAAGCGGGTGCCTTTCCACAATCATTCCCGCAAAGAGCATTGTTTTTGCTTCACTTAGTTCTTAACCCCTGGATAATCGGCGGAATGTTCGCCGGTTTCCTAGCCTTTCTTTGTTGGATGGCGGCACTGACGAAGTTCGAACTGAGCTATGCCTATCCTTTTATGAGCCTGGCCTTCGTGCTGGTTTTGTTTTCCAGCGCCCTGCTCTTCCACGAGACGGTGACTATGCCCAAAATGTTTGGCATCTTGCTGATCATGACGGGGATCATTATTGCCGGCCGGGGGTGAGGTTCGGTCTTAACATCCACTAAAGGAAAGCTGGCTGTTATGCGCATTCCATTTAATCGACCATTCTTTTCTGGAAAAGAATTCGATTTCATTCAGGAAGCCGTCGCTAATTGGCAGTTTTCTGGAGACGGTGCGTTTACCAAAAAATGCCATGCTCTGCTTGAGAAGGAGCTTGGCATTCCCAAAGCACTGCTCACTACGTCTTGTACGCACGCCCTCGAAATGGCGGCACTACTGCTTGACATCAAGCCGGGCGACGAGGTCATCGTACCCTCCTTCACTTTCTCCTCGACAGTCAACGCTTTCGTCCTGCGCGGCGCCCGTCCCGTTTTCATAGACATAAGGCGGGACACTCTTAATCTGGACGAAACTAAACTGGAAAGCCTCGTCACGCCTTGTACTAACGCTATTGTCGTTGTCCATTATGCCGGCGTCGCTTGTGAGATGGATACGATTATGCAAGTGGCTTTGCGGCATGGCGTCCCCGTGATCGAGGATAACGCGCATGGCTTGTTCGGTAGTTACAAGGGTAAGTATCTTGGTACATTTGGCTCTCTAGCTGCGCAAAGCTTTCACGAGACCAAGAATTTCATCTGCGGGGAAGGAGGGGCCCTGTTGATTAACGATTCCCAGTACATCGACCGCGCCGAGATCCTTCGGGAAAAGGGGACTAATCGCAGCCGCTTTTTTCGCGGTGAAGTGGATAAATATACCTGGGTGGACATCGGCTCGAGCTACCTGCCTTCTGATATTCTCGCGGCTTTCCTCTACGCTCAACTGGAAGCGCGCGAGATTATTCAATCAAAACGGAGGCGGATTTGGAAGTATTATGAGGAGAACCTCAGGGATTGGGCGGCCGCTCGCGGCGTGCAGATCCCAACGGTGCCATCGCAGTGCGAGCAACCGTACCACATGTTTTACCTAGTGTTGCCTTCACTTCAGGCGCGTCAGGCATTGATCACGTATTTGAACACTCGTGAAATCAGCACCGTGTTTCATTACCTGCCTCTCCATCTGTCACCCATGGGCCGGCAATTCGGTGGGAAAAAAGGCGACTGTCCGGTAACCGAAGAGGTAAGCGACCGATTGGTCCGCTTGCCATTCTTTAACGACCTCACGGAAGCGGATCAGGCGCGAGTTGTAGCCGCCTTAAAGGATTTTAGATGGGAAGCAAGCTAACTCACCAACTAGTCGCCATCCGCGCTCACATTACAATCGGCTAGGACGTGATAATAAGTCATATCATAAATGCCAAGCTGCTGTAGCCACGGCGCTGTGCGCGGTGCGGAAACGCCTCACAGAAGTGCGGCTACAACCCTGCGATCGGTATTTGTGAGATGACTTAAAGATGAAGACGGGCATGAATGATAAGTTCTGATGAGACTCTGTTGTAACTGTGGCAAACCTTTGGACCGTGCGAGCTGGCAATGTCCTTCTTGCCTTTACGAGCCGAAAAGGCTCGGCGGCCATTTGGCTTTCGCTCCAGAACTCGCCGAAAAGAGCGAAGGATTCGACGCGAGTTCTTTCGGCAGACTTGCCGAACTCGAACCCGGCAGTTTCTGGTTTCGTTCCCGCAACCGCTTGCTTTGCTGGGCACTGGAACACTATTTTCCAGACGCGAAAAATTTTCTCGAAATTGGCTGCGGAACCGGTTTCGTCCTGGCGCACATCAGGGAAGCGCTGCCCTGGCTCACTTTGGGGGGCGGCGAAGTTTTCTTAGCAGGTTTGCGCCTAGCCGCCGATCGACTGCCTGGTGTAGATCTATTCCAAATGGACGCACGCCAAATACCTTTCGAAAATGAGTTTGATGTGATCGGCGCTTTTGACGTAATAGAACACATTGGGGATGACGAATTAGTCCTCTCGCAAATGTACCGGGCAGTGCGCCAAGGGGGTGGTATTCTTCTAGCCGTCCCGCAACATTCCTTCCTTTGGAGCAAGATCGATGAATACTCGCGACATATACGCCGATACAGCCTCTCCGAGTTGAAAGCCAAAGTTGAACGGGCAGGATTCAAGACGCTGAGGACAACTTCCTTCGTCTCGCTGCTCTTGCCGCTAATGATGATTGCACGTCTAAAGCAGCGCCTTAACAATAACGAGTTAGACCCAGCGGCGGAATTTAAGCTCAGCGTTCCAGGGAACTTTCTCCTCGAATGCATTATGAATGTAGAGCGAACGATGATTAGACTTGGTGTTGCATTTCCCGCCGGCGGTTCCCTCTTGCTGGTCGCAAAAAAACCAGCGGATGGA
>Ga0184625_10001095_pt1 | contig 11092 bp, 9 predicted proteins | sample PLM3_30_b1_FD_133151 | JGI IMG/M metagenome (GOLD analysis project Ga0184625, IMG submission 133151) | Groundwater sediment microbial communities from an aquifer in East River, Colorado, USA - PLM3_30_b1 | ecosystem: Environmental > Terrestrial > Soil > Riparian zone | place: USA: East River... | reverse complement strand
GAACGCATCTGGCTCGCGAGCGTACACTCGCCCGACGCATCGAAGCGGGTGAGGAGTGGCAGCCGGTCGGACACTCTTCTTGCCCCTCGTCGACGTGTTCGGCGACGAGGAGATTCTCGAGCTCTTCTCCGAACATGCTCTCGTCGAGGCGTGGCTCGAGGTCGAGCAGGCGTTGGCTCTCGCACAGTCCGAGCTCGGGATCCTGACGAACGAGGCCGCGGCAGCGATCGCGGCCGAGGCGACCGGCGACAAGGTCGATCTCGGTCGCTTGCGCGAGCAGACGCGCGTCGTGGGTTACCCGATCCTCCCGCTTCTCGAGCAGATCAAGGCAGCATCGTCGCCCGACGTCGCACGCTACCTCCACTGGGGAGCGACGACCCAGGACGTGATGGACACCGGACTCGCCCTCACACTCGCCCGCGCTCTCGATCGGGTGGAGACGCTCGAGCGCACTCTCGGCGACGCGATCGCCTCGAGGGCCGACGAGCACCGGACGACCGTCATGGCCGGCCGCACGCATGGCCAGCACGCCGTCCCGATCACCTTCGGCGGAAAGCTCGCGGTCTGGCTCGCTGAGCTAGAGCGGCACCTTCAGCGGCTCCGTTCGGCCCGCGGACGCGCCGCGATCGTCCAGCTCTTCGGTGCGGCCGGCACCGGCGCAGCCCTCGGGCCCGAGATCCGCGAGCTTCGCGGACGGCTGGCGGCACATCTCTCCCTCGAGATGGTTGACGTCCCATGGCACACCGCGCGCGACGGGCTCGCCGAGGTCGGCTTCGTCCTTGCTGCCGTCGCCGCGACGTGCGGCAAGATCGCCCGGGAGGTGATCGAGCTGTCCCGTCCGGAGATCGGAGAGCTCAAGGAGGCGGGAGGGCACCTCCGCGGCGCCTCTTCGACGATGCCTCAGAAGGCGAACCCGATCGGCTGCGAGACGGTCGTTGGCCTGAGCGTCCTCGCTGCCCAGCAGGTACCGGCGCTCCTCGCCGCCATGCAGGCGGGCCACGAGCGCTCCGCCGGCGAATGGCAGGTCGAGTGGGACACGATCCCGGGGATCGCCGCCGCCGCGGCGGGCGTCATCGGCGGTCTCCAGGTCTTTCCCGAGCGCATGCGCGCCAACCTCGAGCTCGAGGGCGGACTCATCATGGCCGAGGCCGTCATGATGGCGGCCGCACCCATGGTGGGACGCGGTCAGGCGCACGACCTCGTCTACGAAGCGTGCGCGACGGCGCGACGCGAAGGCCTTATCCTCGCCGAGGCGATCCGGCGCGAGCTCGACCCGAAGCTCGTCGCGACCCTGCCGCCCCTCGAGACGCTCCTCGATCCGGCGCAATACCTTGGCGAGACGGACGCGATCGTCACGACCGCGCTCGAGCGCTGGACCCGCGCGACTACTCCCGCCCCGCCGCAGGCTGAAACAGCTCAACGGTGATCCCGTCCGGATCTCTGAGGTACAGCGCGTAGCCGCCGCGGTTCACGCCGGTGTCGACCTCGACCGGCGGGCTGACGAACGAGTCGACCCCTCGCTCGCGAAGCCGCTCATAGGTTCCGAGTAGGTCGTCGACGACGAAGCAGAGGTGCGAGGAGCCGACATTGCGCGGCGCGACGTCGGCCTTGTCTCCCTCGGGCGCGAGGTACTCGAACAGCTCGACCACGTGCTCGCCGCCGGGAACCCGCAGGTGCGCCATGCGGACGTGCGCGTCGGGATATCCCACGATCGCCGCGAGATAACCTCCTTCCTTCTCCTGGGCCGCGATCACCTCGCAGCCGAGGAGGTCGCGGTAGAACGCGACCGAGCGGTCGAGGCTCGACACGGTGAAGCCGGTGTGGTGGAGTCGCTCAACCGCCGCCATCGCTCACCCCGAAGGCCTGACGCAGCTCGAGGCCCCCGTCGGGCGTGACGATGAAGACGTTCTCCACCCGGGCGCCGTATCTGCCGGGAAAGTAGACGCCGGGCTCGACCGCGAGCACCATCCAGGGCTCGAACGGCGTCTCGTCGGACGGGATGATGTGCGGATCCTCGAACCCGGTGAGGCCGAGCGCGTGGCCGCCGTGGTGGGGGAACTCCCCGCCGGGGAAGGTCGACAGGATGCGCGCCTGCACGTCGCGGAAGACGTCGGAGCCTTTCGCGCCCGGAACGAGCTGGGCGCATGCTCCCTCGAGGATCGCTAGCAGCTCACTGCGCACAGCGGAGACCTCGTCGTTCGAGCCCGCGATGTGTGTTTCGGCCGAGTCCCCCCAGTAGCCGTTCGAGCGAACGACAACGTCAGCCACGATTGCGTCTCCCTCCTCGGCTGCACGCCGTCCAGCGACCCGGATCGGGCAGCAGACCTCAGCCGCGTTCGGGCCGGAGAGGAGATCGCAGACGAACTCGATGGGACCACCAGAAGGGATCTGCGCCGCGGACTGGGCGGCAGTGAAGAGCTCGATCTCTCGGGCGCCGGGCCGCGCGCTCTCGGCGATCGCCCGATGGCCGAGCCAGCAGAGCTCGTAGGACGTGAGGATCTTCTCGAGCTCGTCCTCGTCCTTGATCAAGCGCAGGCGGTAGAGGATGTCGCCGGCGTCGGCGATCTCGGCCGAGACGGCACCCGAGAACCTGTCGTCCGCGCCGGGCAGCTCCGAAGAGACCCCGATCCGCCGCGCATTCGCCACGACGGGCACTGCCGCGACGGAGCCGATCAGCCCGGCCACGGGGTCGAGATCGATGCCGAAGCCACGCTCGCCGAAGCCGATCACCTCGTCGGCGGAAGCCAGTTCGCTCGCGATCCGCGCCTCGTCGAGCATCACCACGAGCGTGCGCTCGCCGTCGCGCCCGACGACGAGCGCGGACGGGCCCCCGAAGTAGCGCCAGTAACCGCAGAGGTGGTTGACGTTGTCTGGGCCGAAGACGACGGTGCAGTCCACCTTCTCGTCGTCCATCCATGCCCGGAGACGATCAAGCCGGTGGGGCGGCTGCGGCATCGAGACTTTCATGTCGTCTTCCTCCCTCCCAGATGGGCTCATGCGGCGCGGGCGAGTATGTCATGCTCGCCGGCGTCTTGAACTCGGATTCGGTGATCCTCCCAGGCGGGGGTCACCGGCGGAGAGGATGTTTGCGCGCCAATGGGCGTACTTGACGGCAAGGTCGCGATCGTTACGGGTGCCGGCACGGGCCTCGGAAAGGGAATTGCGCAGGAACTCGTCGGCGCGGGGGCGGGTGTAGCCGTCCTCGAGATCGACCCCGAGTCGGCCTCCGCCTCCGCGTCGGAGCTCGCCGAGAGCGGCGTCGAGGCGCGGGCGTATCCGACCGACGTCGCCGACACCGCCCAGGTGGACGCCGCATTCGAGGCTGTCGTTCGAGACTTCGGGCGCCTCGACATCGTCGTGAACAACGCGGGGATCAGCCGCGTCGGCCCACACACTCAAGACGTGACAGATGAGGACTGGCACGACTCGATCGCTGTGATGCAAACCGGAGTCTTCTACTGCATGCGGGCGGCTGGGCGGATCATGGTCCCACAGCGCTCCGGCAGCGTGATCAACATCTCTTCGATTCGCGGCTTCTCGCCGAATCCCGGGCGCATGACGTACTCGACGCCGAAGGCCGCGGTGATCATGATGACGAAGATCGCTGCCGGCGAGTGGGCGCGGGACAACGTGCGGGTGAACGCGATCTGTCCCGGGATCCTGCGGACGCCGATGTGGGATGCGGACGTCGCCCGCGGCGCGATCGACGAGGACCTCTACGTCGGCATCGTCCCAGCGCACCGTATCGGCCAGACGTGGGAGGTCGGCAAGCTCGTCGTCTACCTCGGCTCCGACGACGCCGAATACATGACGGGCGCCGTCCTCACGATCGACGGCGGGCTCACCTCGATTCCCGCCGCCTGAGCCGATCCCACAAGGCACCCCCGACGGTTGTACAGTCCCGGCGAGGTAGGCGTCCGACAACCCAGTGGAGGTTCCATGAAGCGCTCGTTTCCCTCCCCCGCCCGCCCGCGGAAGGCGGTGCTGATCGCGGCGATCATCGTCGCGGCTGCGACGACTCTCGCCGTCGCGGCGGTCTCCAGCGCAGAGCCCTCGGGCACTGCCCAAGGCGGCAATCTAACGGTCTGGCTGAGTGGTACGTACGCGGGTGCGACGCCCGGATCGACGTACCGGAAGTGGCTCGACGGGATCAAGGCCCGGTATGAGAAGGCCTACCCCGGCTCCAAGGTCAAGTTCGTCCTGACGCCGATAAACAACGCGCAGTTCACCGCGCAGATCGCCGCGGCATTCGCCTCCCGGAAGGTCCCCGACGCGATGCTCGTCTACTCGGGCGGCTACACGACGCCCTACATGCTGAGCTCCCTCGAGAAGCTCAACGACCGAGTAGACAAGAAGTTCTACGCCAGTCAGGGCCAGTGGGATCTCTCGTGCCTCGACCTCGACTGCAAGGGCGGGAAGGGCGCGATCTACGGGATTCCGCACGCCTTGAGCACCTACGCCCTCTACTACAACAAGGCGCTCTTCAAGAAGGCAGGTGTCGCGAAGCCGCCGAAGACGTACGACCAGCTGCTCGCCGCCTGCAAGAAGTTCAAGGCCGCGGGGATCATCCCGCTAGCCTACGGCGACCGCGACGGCTACTCCACGGACAACTGGGTCACGTACAACTACGTCTCCTTCGTCAAGTCGAAGGACGACATCACGAAGATCTGGAAGCACCAGATCAAGTACACGGACCCGCGAGTCGTCAAGCCGCTCGAGGACCTGACCCAGTTCAAGACGCAGGGTTGCGTCAACGCCGACGCCTCGACCCACGAGAACAACGACGCGAACACGTACTTCACCTCCGGCAAGGCCGCGATGGTGCAGATGTTCCCGTTCGTTGCGGCCGACTTCCATAAGGCACTCGGCTCGAAGCTCGGCATCGCCAGGCTGCCGGTTTCCGGAAACGGTCCGTTCAAGGACAAGGTCGCCGGGAACTCCTTCCACAACTGGGTGATCCCGAAGAACGCGAAGAACGCGGACGGCGGGTGGGAGTTCATCAAGCTCGCGACCGACAAGACCTCGCAGTCTCAGCTCGCGAAGCTGACAGGCGCTCCCCCGACCAACAGGGCGGCTCTCGCCGCAATCACGGATCCGTATGCGATCTTCTTCCGCAAGGCGCTCGCCGACACGGCGATCCCCGTGCTCGACAGCGTCATTCCGCTGAAGGAAGCCCTCCTCTACTACGTGCAGCTGCAGGCGGCGTTCAGCGGAAAGAGCACCCCGCAGCAGGCGATGGAGAACGTGCAGAAGGGCCTGAAGACGCTCAACCCCTGAGTACTCCATCCGTATCTCTCGCACGGAGGCGGCCCCGCAGCCCGAGTTGGGTGTGGGGCCTCCTCTATGCGACACCTGCGTTCGCTCTCGTCACGATCTTCGTCGTCTACCCGTTCGGGAGCATCCTCTACCACGCGTTTACCCGCTGGGACGGCATCGCGCCCGCCCAGTGGGTCGGCCTTCACAACTTCCGGCTGCTCCTGCACGACCCGCTCTTCCTGCGCGCGCTGCGGAACAACCTGATCTTCGCGCTCTCGGTGCCGGTCCAGCTGATCGTCCCGCTCTTCGTCGCGTATGCGATCCACCGTCGCGTGCCCGGTTGGCGCTTCTTCCGGGCGACGGTGTTCCTCCCTGCCGTCTACGCGACGGTCGTCATCGGCATCCTGACGGCGACCGTCCTGCAGCTGGACGGGCCGCTCAACTCGGCGCTTGGGGCAGTGGGGCTCGACTCCCTGCAGCGCGAGTGGCTCGGCAACGCGAGGACGTCCATCCCGATCATCCTCCTCGTCGTGATCTGGACGAACTTCGGCTACAACGTGCTGCTCTACCTGGCCGGCATGAGCGCGATCGATCCGACGCTCGAGGAAGCCGCCCGGATCGACGGCGCCAAATGGTCGCGCGTGCTGCGGCACGTCGTCGTCCCGAGCCTGCGGCGTGTGATGGAGATCGTGCTCGTCGTGAACACGATCACCGCCTTCGCCTTCATGTTCACCTACATCTACACGATTACGAACGGCGGCCCGGGCTACGACACGTACGTCTCTGAGTTCTACATCTACAACCAGGCGTTCACGAACCAGAACATGGGCTATGCCGCCGCGACCGGCGTGCTGCTCGTGGGCATCGTCTTAGTGATCGGCCTCGTCCAGATCCGTGCGTTGACGCGCGAGGAGCGTTGACGTGGGGACCGTTGCCAGCGCCGCGGCCGATTCTCCTGCGGTTCCCCGTTTCCGAAGCGCGCGCTCGTGGCCGGTCGTGGTTGCGCTTGCGCTCTTCTCGCTGTCGACGATCCTGCCGCTCCTCTTCATGGCTGCGACCGCGTTCAGGACCCAGGCCGACTGGGATCGCAACAAGATCGGGCTGCCGACGACGGCCTCCCTGGGCGCGTTCGAACGCGCCTGGACCGGCGCCAACATCGACGTCTACTTCCGGAACTCGCTCATCGTCACGTTGGGCGCGGTGACCCTGAGCGTGATCTGCGCGACGCTCGCCGGCTACTCGTTCTCGAAGATCAGCTGGCGGCTGCGTGCCCCCGTCTACTACTTCGTGCTCTCGTGGATCGCGATCCCGCCGTTGCTCATGATGGTGCCGATCTACGTCGAGATGGTGCAGCTCGGTCTGCTCGACACCTACGGCTCGGTGATCCTGCTCTACACCGCGCTCAACATGCCGTTCAACGTCTACCTGATGACGGCCTTCTTCCGGTCGTTGCCGGACGAGCTGATCGAGGCCGCCCGAATCGACGGAGCCGGCGTGCACCGCACCTTCTTGCGGATCATGCTGCCGCTCGCGAAGCCCGCCCTCGCGACACTGATCATCTTCAACTTCCTCTGGGCATGGAACGAGTTCCTGTTCGCGCTCCTCATGCTCCAGTCCGACAGCGTGAAGACCCTGACGGTTGGCGTGCTGTCGCTGCAGGGCCGTTTTACCACCGACTACCCGGCTTTGATGGCGGGCCTGCTCATCACCTCGTTGCCGGTCGTCGGTGCCTACCTGATCTTCCAGCGCCATCTCGTCCGCGGGATCGTTGCTGGCACCGTCAAGTAGACCGAGGGAGGCATTCCGTGAGCACTCGCCGTTTCGAAGGGAAGAACGTCATCGTCACTGGGGCCGGCCAGGGGATCGGGCTGGCCATCGCGGTGCGGTTCGCTGCCGAGGGCGCTGAGGTCCTGCTCGTCGGCCGCAGGCCCGAGCCCCTCGAGAAGGCTGTCGAGACGATCGCGGCCGACGGGGGGCGCGCGTTCGCCCATCCCGCCGACGTCGCCGACCCGGGGCAGGTCCGGGAGACGGTCTCGGCGGCGATGGCGCGCTGGGGGCGGATCGACGTGCTCGTGAACAACGCGGGTGTGGCCGAGGAGGTTCCGTTTCTCGAGATCGAGGTCGCAGGCTGGGATCGCGTGCTGGGCACGAACCTTCGTGGCGCGTTCCTCATGGCCCAGGCCGTTGCGAGCGAGCAGCTCTCGACGGGCGGCGGCTCCATCATCCACATCGCCTCGATCGATGCGTCCGGAGGGGACGGGCCGTACGCGAGCTACAACGCGTCCAAGGCCGGTCTCCTCGGGTTGAGCAGGACCATGGCGATGGAGCTCGGGCGTCACGGCATTCGTGTGAACTGCGTGTCTCCCGGCTTCACGCACACCGAGATGACCGAGTCGGCGGTGCCGCCGGAGATCATGGATTACCTCGTCAACCGCTTCGACCGGGTCCCGATGGGGCGCCTCGTGAAGCCGGAAGAGATCGCGGCCGCGTGCGCGTTCCTCGCTTCCGACGACGCCTCCGCGATCACGGGCGTCGACCTCACCGTCGACTGCGGGCTGACAGCGAACTGGTACATCCTCGAGACGCTCCCGGCTGCCGATGCCTAGCTGCCGGGTCTCGACCGGCACGGTGAACGGTTGGCAGAGCCTCGTGCTCGAGAACGACGAGCTGCGGGTCGTCGTCCTGCCAGCAAAGGGCGCCGACATCTACGAGCTCATGCACGTGGCCACGGGGATCGACGTGCTCTTCAAGGGACCGTGGGGCCTACAGCCACCCGGAGCACCTGCGCTCGAGGGCAGCGGCGACGACGAGTTCATGTGGAACTACGAAGGCGGTTGGCAGGAGCTCTTCCCGAGCGTCAACGCGGCCTGTACCTATCGGGGTAATCGGATTCCGTTTCACGGCGAGGTGGCGTCGCTGCCCTGGGAGTACGACATCGTCCAGGACGAGGGCGACGAGGCGACTGTGCGCCTCTGGACTCGTTGCCGGCAAACACCCTTCAGGCTCGAGCGCCTCTTGCGCCTCCGCCGCGGCATTCCGGAGCTCACGCTCGAGGGCACCGTCGTCAACGAGTCCGACGAGCCTGCGCACTTCGTCTGGGGGCAGCACTGTGTCCTCGGGCCGCCCTTCCTCGAGCCGGGCTGCCGGCTGGAGGTCCCCGCTCGTACGATCGTCACTCCGCCGGTTCTTTGGGAGCCGGAGACCGCTCGCCTCGCCCCGGCCCAGCGAGAGCCCTGGCCTCACGCCCGGCTCCGATCGGGGGGAACGGTCGATCTGCGGGAGGTTCCGGGGCCAGAGGCCGAAAGCCACGACGATCTCTTCGTGACCGATCTCGAGGCCGGATGGCTGAGCGTTCGGAAGCCGTATCCCGACCTCACCTTCAGGCTCGAATGGGATCCGGCGGTGTTCCGCTGGGTCGTGCTGTGGCAGCCGTACGGCGGCGCCAGGGCGGAGCCACTGCGCGGCTCATATGCGCTAGGCGTCGAGCCGTGGACGAGCCGGCTCACGCTCGAAGAGGCGGTGGAGGTGGGAGAGGCGATCGAGCTCGCAGGCGGGGGACGGTTTGAAACGACCGTCCGCGCCAGTCTCGAGCGCGGGTGATACCGGTCTCTGAGCCCAGGAGCTAGGTTCGCGGGCCTCGGAGAACTGCGGCCACGCGCTCCGCCAGGGAGCGCCGTGCCAGCGCTCCTCGCGGGCGCACTGGGAGGCATGCGGGATCGTGACGCGGCTCGCATCGCCGGTACTTCGTGAGTGGGCGGTGTTCGGCCGCCGCCTCCGCGCCTCGCAGCGTCGGTCTGGAAAGATCGCTGAATGGAGTACGTGGTCATCGGAGCAGGTGCGATCGGGGGAACCGTTGGCGCCCGCCTCGCTCGTGACGGCCATGAAGTGCTGTTTTCTGACGTTGACGCGGAGCACGTCGCGGCGATGAACGAGTGCGGTCTCTCCATCACGGGGCCGGTCGAAGAGTTCAGCGTGCCCGCTCGCGCGGTCCCTCCGGCGGGTCTGCCCCATGATCTCCGGTGCGTGCTCCTCGCGGTGAAGGCACAGGACACGGAGTCCGCCGTTGCGACTATCGCGCCTCGCCTCGCTCCGGACGGCTTCGTCGTTTCGCTTCAGAACGGCCTGAACGAGTTCGCAATCGCGGCGGCCGTCGGCGAAGAACGAACGGTCGGCGCCTTCGTCAACTTCGGTGCCGACTATCTCGGCCCCGGTCGGATCTTTCTCGGCGGGTTGGGGGCCTTCCGGGTGGGCGAGCTCGACGGCCGGCGGAGCGAGCGGGTCGAGCGTCTCGCACAGGACTTCGGAGTGGCAGAGGTGACCGAGAACATCATGGGCTACCTCTGGGCCAAGGAGGCGTACGGCGCGATGCTGTTCGCGACTGCCGTCTCGGATCTCTCGATCGCCGACGCACTCGCCGAGGCGCGCTATCGACCCGTCTATCTGCGGGTTGCGGAGGAGGTGCTGGCTGCTGCGATCGATCGCCCGGAGCCGTTCGACGGCTTCGATCCGTCCGATCTCGACGGCTCCATCATTCGCCTCGTCGAGTTCAATCGGCGGTCGGCGAAGACGCACTCGGGGATCTACCGTGACCTTGCGATCCGCAAGCGTCGCACCGAGGCCGCGATGTTCGACGGGATCGAAGGCCCGCTGCTAATGCGAACCCTCGCGCTTGTGCACGGGATCGAGGAGGGATCGAGAGTGTGCGAAGTTTCGAACCTCGAGCTCCTCGCCGCGTACGACCGCTGCCTCGCCGAGGGCCCGCACCTCAACGCGGTCATCCGCCTGCTCGAACCGTCCGAGCGTGCCGCTCAGGGCGCCCTGCACGGCAGGCCGATCGCGATCAAGGACAACATCGACGTGAGGGGTGTCGTCACGACGAACGCGTCGACTGTCGGAGTCCCTCCGCCGGCCGAGCGCGACGCACCCGTCGTCACGCGATTGCGCGAGGCGGGCGCCGAGCTTCTGTGCAAGACGAACCTGCTCGAGTACGCGGCGGGCAGCGTCAACCCGGCGTACGGCATGACATACAACCCGCTCGACCCCAGCAGGACCTCAGGCGGCTCGAGCAGCGGCTCAGCCGCACTCGTGGCTGCGCGTGTTTGCGAACTCGCGCTTGGCACCGACACCGGCGGCTCAATCCGCATCCCGGCCGCGTACTGCGGGATCGTCGGGCTCAAGCCCACGTACGGCCTCGTTCCGCTCGACGGAGTCTTTCCGCTCTCGCCGACGCTCGACCACGTCGGCCCTCTTACTCGCACCGCAGCGCAGGCGGCGACGCTCCTCGGCGTCATCTCGGGGCGGCCCTGCGAGCTCCGCCCGGTACCCGGCGTGCGCATCGGCGTGCTCCGGCGCCAGGTGGACGACCCGGCGGTCGAGCCGGGGGTGCGCGCGTGCGTCGACGAGGCTTTGGAACGCCTGGCAGGGGCAGGGTTCGTGCTCGTGGACGTGGACGTACCGGAGCTGGACCTGGCCGACGACGCACTGGGAACGATCGTCGTGAAGGAGGCGTTCGACGTGCACCGCGACCTCCTCGAGCGCGAGGGCGACGGATACGGCTCGGGCACACGGGCCGTCATCGAGGCCGGCCAAGACGTCGATCCGGACCAGTACGAGGCGGCGCTCGCCGATCGCCGGCGGGTTGCAGAGGGATTCTCCAGGGTCTTCGAGCAGGTCGCCGTGCTGGCGGGGCCGACTGTCGCCTACCCGGCTCCGCACGAAGACCCGCCGGTAGGGACGCCGGAGGGAGACGTCGAAGCGCGCTTCACCGGGCCCTACAACCTTGCGGGCATTCCCGCCGTCTCGGTGCCATGCGGCCTCGCCGAGGCGAAGCTGCCCG
>Ga0184625_10001094_pt1 | contig 11093 bp, 9 predicted proteins | sample PLM3_30_b1_FD_133151 | JGI IMG/M metagenome (GOLD analysis project Ga0184625, IMG submission 133151) | Groundwater sediment microbial communities from an aquifer in East River, Colorado, USA - PLM3_30_b1 | ecosystem: Environmental > Terrestrial > Soil > Riparian zone | place: USA: East River... | reverse complement strand
CCATGCCGCGAGTGTGAATGTGCTTTGAAAGCCGAACGCGCCGACATCGCCTGCGGAAATGAAGCGTGTGCCGTCGAGACTGGCGGCCTTACCGATGCGACCGGACGAGAAGCTCGCCGGCCCTCCCTGAAACCGCGGCATCACAGGTCTTTCGCTGGCGGGCGTGGCGTTCGCGGTGTCGTAGAGCTGCACAGCCGGTACAGGCTGGCGTGGCGATGCCTGATTGATCACGTCGGTGTCCAGCGGAAAGTACCCCACGAGATCGTCAGGAATGGACCAGTTGATCGCCGCTGATTCGTCTTTGTTCAGCGCGGCCGCCTCCCAGCGTTGCTGGGCGGCCGCTGATTCAGTTCGCACGCCCTGGAAACGCTTTTCTGCTGCTGCCAGCTCGCGGTCGATTTCGGCAAGTTGTGCCTGTTGCGCCGCAGTCGGCGCCTGAATCATCGGGGCGGAATTCCCGTACTTATTGGCTTTGCCCCGTTCCGGAATGTTGTTGAAGTACGCGAAGAGCTGATAGAACTCTCTCTGCGTAAACGGATCGTACTTGTGGTCGTGACAGCGCGCGCAGCCGAGGGTCAGCCCCATGAACACGGTCGATGTGGTTTCCACTCGATCGACGACGTACTCGACGGCGTACTCCTCGGGAATGATGCCGCCTTCGCCGTTGCCGCGATGGTTGCGATTGAACCCCGTCGCGATCTTCTGATCGAGCGTCGGACGAGGGAGCAAGTCGCCGGCAATCTGCTGTAGCGCGAACTGGTCGAACGAGAGATTACGGTTGAACGCGTCGATGACCCAATCGCGCCAGCGCCACATGTAGCGTTCCGCGTCTGTCTGGTATCCGTTGGTGTCTGCATAACGCGACGCGTCGAGCCACTGCGCGGCCATCCGTTCGCCGTAGCGGTTCGAGGCGAGCAGGCGATCGACGACTTTCTCGTACGCGTCGCGTGATTTGTCGTTCACGAACGCATCGACTTCGGCAGGTGTTGGCGGCAGGCCGGTCAAGTCGAGACTGACGCGACGAATCAGGGTGACGCGATCCGCTTCCGGAGCCGGACCGAGGCCCTCCTGTTCGAGCTTCTTCAACACGAAGAAATCAATTGGGTTTCGCGGCCAGGCACGGTTGCCAATCTCGGGGAGAGCCGCGCGGCGGGGCGGGATGAAGGACCAGTGTTTCTCCCATTTGGCGCCCTGTTCGATCCACCGTTGAATCAGCTCGATTTCGCCGGTTGTCAGCGTGCGGCCGGAAGACACCGGCGGCATGTGCCTGGCAGGATCGGTGGAGGAAATCCGCCGAATGATTTCGCTCTTCGCGGGGTCACCGGGCACGATGGCAAAGCGTCCGCCGAGATCTTGTTTGGCGTCCGCCTCGACGTCGAAGCGCAGCTTCGTCCGCCGGCGGGCCTGGTCAGGACCGTGGCAGGTGTAGCACTTGTCCGACAGCACTGGTCTGATGTCGCGGTTGAACTCGACAGTCTCGCGCGCTCCGGCATCCTGCGCGTTTTTCGCAGCCGGAGTCTGGCCCGGCAGGCGCGCGACGGAAAGCAGCACAACCACAAAAGCCGTTGCCGCGAGGCGCATGGGTTCCCTCCAGGAAGCTGGGGTCAGCGCTAGTCTAGCGGGTACCCGGCAGTGAGAGCCAGGCGGTGTGAATTATACGGCCGGGCGGCCCGTAGCTCGTACGCTAGAATGACGGCCCACGCCTCGTTGATCAGGAGCATTTGCTAATGTTTCGAACATCCCGCTCACGCGTTGACGTCCTTGTACTGGCCGCGTGTCTGGCGGCCGCGGCGGTCATCGCACGCGCGCAGCAGACGCCGATTGCGGCCATGTTCGGTGACGATCAGAAGCGTGACCAGAAATTAGCGCCGAGCTTTTTCGCCGTCGAGCTTCCGGCTTCGAAGACGGGTGGCGCTCCTCCCAAGGTGTATCTCAGCGCCGGCGATCTCGTGCGAGCGTTCGACAGGCCAGAGTTCCGGCCTGACGGCGCGATCGCACCCACGAACGCCGAATTGCAGGTCGACGCGCCATCTCCGGCCACGCAGCGGGTGCTGTTCGACCGCGTCCGGAAAGTTCCAGCTGTGGCGAGCGATCTCCAGGACCAGATCGAGGCGTACCGGAAGAAACACCCGGCGGCGTCGGGGCAGCCGGGCGTTCTGGCGATTGGCGTCGACACGTTCCTGGCCGAGCTGCCGCGGAATGCGAAACAGAGTGCGGGAGCGTTTCCAAGAGTGGTCTGCCTGATTGCGACGGACTACGCCAAGGGCGGCGCAATCGACCACCGCCAGCTCTTCACGCAGGATCGTGCCCGCAAGGGTATCGCCGCATGCCTGACGGCGCTCGATGCTGCAGGTGTTCATTCGGTCGTCATGCCGCTCATGGGTGCGGCCAGCTCCGGTACGCAGTCGAAAGACGCCCAGTACGAAGGCCAGCGCCTGCTCAAGGAATGCCGCCTCTTGAACTCGGTCGCCGGAATCGCATTGGGGTTTCATGACTACTCTGCGAACAGCCGCAACATTCGGGAGATAGGCATCGTGCAGTGGGACCAGGAAATCACCGACATGTTCAGCGTGCCGCCAGGAAGCCGGGCGGCTGAGAGTGCGCAGCGGGCCTACCTCACCTACGCGGACCAGATAAGGCTGGCATTGCAAAAAGGGCTGGCCGGGCAGCACATGACGCCAAGCGACATGAACGGGAACTGCAACACCACATTCAACGCGCAGTAGGCGCGGACCGGTAGTGGACGGGTAGTGCTCAACTTAAGTTGAGCCCTACGGTTAAGTTGAGCCCTACGGTTGAGTTGAGCCCTACGTTCAAATTGAGCCCTACCGTGATCTTGACGACGTGCTCTACGCCCGGCACATGCACGCGCGCGGAATCCAGACTCAGCGAACTGGCGTGAGCTTTACATCCTGAATCACCGCCAGCAGATCCTCGTCGGTGATCGCCTTCTGCGCGTCGCACAGCGAGATGACACGGCGGTACACCTGGTCGAGCTCCAGGCGGGTGAGCGTGTGCCCGACGGCCTCGCATCGGTGCTTCACGGCGTGGCGGCCGGAGTGCTTGCCGAGCACCAGCGTCGTTTGTGGCACGCCGACGTCAGCAGGGCTCATGATTTCGTAGGTGCGGCGATCTTTCAGCATGCCGTCCTGATGGATCCCGGCTTCGTGCGCAAACGCGTTGCGACCGACGATGGCTTTGTTCGCTTGCACGTGCTGGCCGGTGAGTGACGTGAGAAGTTGGCTGGTGGGGAAGATCTGCTCGGACCGGATGCCAGTGGTAAACGGCAGGCGGTCCTGTCTAACTCGCATGCCCATGACGATCTCTTCCAGCGAGGCGTTGCCCGCACGCTCGCCGATGCCGTTGATCGTGCATTCAACCTGACGGACGCCGGCGGTCACGGCGGCATGCGTGTTCGCGACGGCAAGGCCGAGGGCGACGTGGCAGTGGGCGCTGAACACGGCCTTGTCCGAGTTCGGCACCATCGATTGGATCGTCACGAAAAAGTCGTGGATCTCGTCGGGCGTGGCGTAACCCACCGTATCGGGAAGATTGATCGTCGTCGCCCCGGCCTTGATCACGGCCTCGATAATGGCGCTCAGGAACTCCATATTCGAGCGCGTCGCGTCTTCCGCCGAAAACTGCACGTCATCGGTGTAGCCGCGCGCTTGCTTGACCGCCGCGACCGCGCTCGCCTGGCACTGCTCGCGCGAGATGTTCAGCTTCTTCTCGAGATGCAAATCGGATGTCGCGATGAAGGTGTGGATGCGCGAGCGCTCGGCGCCTTTCAGGGACTCGCCGGCCCGTTCGATGTGCTCCGGCAGGCAGGGCGAGAGCGCGGCGATGATCGGAAGCGGCACGGCTGCGGCCACCTGCTTGAAACCATCTGCGTCGTCGAGCGAGGCGATCGGAAAGCCCGCCTCGATCAGATCGACCCCCAGCGCGTCGAGCTGCCTGGCAAGCTCCACCTTTTCGCCAGTACGCAGTGAAAAGCCGGGCGCCTGTTCCCCGTCGCGGAGCGTCGTGTCGAAGATGGTCACTCGGTTCGTGGGCATGTTCACGGTTGTACGGCACTCAGCCTTAATCGTCAAATCTATAATAATGAATTTGTTATAAACATAGTTTATAGTAAGCGGGCGTGGAGTTGGCAGAATTACGGGTATTTCTCGCGGTTGCAGCGGAACGCAGCTTTTCGCGCGCCGCCACCAAGCTGCACCGCACGCAGCCGGCGGTCAGCCAGGCGATTCGCCGGCTCGAAGAGGAAGTGGGGGAGCGGCTGTTCGACCGCTCGTCCAAGGACGGCACGCTGACGGAGGCGGGCCGGGTATTGCGCGACTACGCCGAACGGCTGCAACGGCTGTCGGAAGAAGCGCAACTGTCGGTTCGCGAGCTGCGGGATCTGCAGCGCGGGCGGGTCCTGATCGGATCGAACGAGGGCGGCGTCCACGTCCTGCTGCCGCTCATCGAAAAATTTCGCGACAAGCACCCCCGTATTCTGGTGGACGTGCGCCGCGTGCCCGCGCGCCAGGTAGGGGTCGAGGTCGCGCAAGGCAGCCTCGACTTCGGCATCGTCACCTTCGATCCTGGCGACAAGCGGCTGCTCGCGGTGACGCTTGGATCGGATGAGCTCGTGTTGCTGGTGTACCCGTCGCATCGGTTTGCCCAACGCGAGAGCGTGCCGATGTCTGAGTTCGCGCACGAGACGGTCATCGCGCACAGCGATCCATCTCCCGCCCGGGATCAGGTGTTGCGGCAGGCCGAAGTGCGGCACGCGCCCATCAACATTCAGATAGCGCTGCCGAGCCTCGAAGGCATCAAGCGAGCGGTCGAAAAAAAGATGGGAGTGGCGCTGCTGCCGCGGCGCTGTGCCGTCGCCGAAATCGAACGCAAGCAGTTGGTGGCGGTGAAGATTCCCGAGGTGAGGTATCCGAGGCAGTTGAGGCTGCTGTACCGCAAGGGCGAGCTCTCACATGCGGCCGCGGCTTTTCTCGAAACCGCAAAAAGATAAAACAGGAGACCAGACTCCTAGTCTCCTGTTTGTATTTAGAACCCCGATATGTACGGCAGGTTTTCCGCGACCGCACGCACGCGGTCGAAATCATCCAGCAATAAACCGGTCGCGTCCCAGGTGCCGGCCGTGAACGCTTCGCGTGCACCAGCCGGAATCGCCGCCTCGTATTTCGTGCCGTTCACGCTGACGGACTGATCGCCGACGCTGACGGTTACGTCAGCCTGCGGATTCGATTCGACCGCGGACAGCAGCGCCTCGGCATCGCCGGCCGAGACGGTGAGGCACGGCATGCCGAGCGCGACCGAGTTGCCGAAGAAGATTTCGGAGAACGACTCGCCGACCAGCGCGCGGATGCCCCATCGTTGCAGCGCCTGAGGCGCGTGCTCGCGCGACGACCCGCATCCGAAGTTGCCGTTCACGATCAGCACTTTGGCGCCCGTGTACAGCGGATTCGAAAACGCATGAAGCTGGCCGCGTTCCGCGAGTTGCTTGCGATCGTCTTCGAATGCGTGCGTTTCGAGCCCCTCGAATGTGACGCTTTTGAGATAGCGCGCCGGGATGATGCGATCGGTGTCGATATCGTGGCCGCGAAGGGGAATCCCGCGCCCGGAGACTTTGTCGATGAAGCGTGAGTCCATTACGCGTGCACCTCTTCGCGCCGAAGCACTTGCCGGACGTCCACAACCTCGCCCGCAACGGCGGCCGCGGCGACCATCGCCGGGCTCATCAGCAACGTGCGTCCGGTCGGGCTGCCCTGGCGCCCCTTGAAATTGCGGTTGGAGGAAGACGCGCAGATTTGCCGCCCTTGCAGCTGATCGGGGTTCATCGCGAGGCACATCGAGCACCCGGCGCCGCGCCATTCGAACCCGGCTTCAGTGAAGATCTTGTCGAGGCCTTCCTGCTCGGCGAGCTTGCGCACCGATTGAGAGCCCGGCACGACGAGCGCCTGCACATGCTTCGCGACGTGACGGCCCTTTACCAGCCGCGCAGCCTCGCGAAGATCCGAGATGCGGCCGTTGGTGCACGACCCGATGAACGCGACGTCAATCTTCGTGCCCGCGATCGGCATGCCGCCGCGGAAGCTCATGAATTCGAGCGCTTCGGCCACCGAGGCTCTTTCGTCGGCTCTGACGTCAGCCGGGGACGGAAGCTTCTCGCTGATGCCGACCGACTGCCCGGGGTTGATGCCCCAGGTAACGGTGGGCTCGATCGCCGCCGCGTCCATCAGGACGACGTCTTCATAGCTCGCGCCGGCGTCGGAGGCGAGCGAGCGCCACCACTCGCGCGCTTTGGCGAAGTCGTTGCCCTGCGGCGCGAACGGCCGGCCTTCCATGTACTTGAATGTCGTGTCGTCGGGATTCACATAGCCGACACGCGCAGCGCCCTCGATCGACATGTTGCACACGGTCATCCGCTCTTCCATCGTCATGCGGTCGAACGTGTCGCCGCCGTATTCGTAGGCGTAGCCCGCTCCGCCTTTCACGCCGAGCCTGCGGATGATGTCGAGGATGACGTCTTTGGCATACACGCCAGGCCGCAGGTTGCCGTTGACGGTGATGCGGCGAACCTTCAGCGGTTCCATGGCGAGACACTGCGACGCGAGCACATCGCGCACCTGTGAGGTGCCGATGCCGAACGCGATCGCACCGAACGCGCCGTGGGTCGACGTATGACTGTCGCCGCACGCGATCGTCATGCCGGGTTGGGTCAACCCGAGCTCAGGTCCGATGACATGCACGATCCCCTGGTTGGCGTTGCTGATGTCGTAGAGCGGAATGCCGAACTCGCGGGTGTTCTTTTCGAGGGCCGACATCATCTCTTCGGCGAGCACGTCGAGAAACGGGCGCGCTTGATTGAGCGTCGGGACGATGTGATCGACGGTCGCGAACGTGCGATTCGGAAACGCGACCGTGCCGCCCCGCGCGCGCAGCATGTCGAACGCCTGCGGGCTGGTCACTTCGTGGATGAGGTGGAGGCCGATGAACAGCTGCGTCTGACCTGTCGGCAGCGTGCGCACGGCGTGGTTTTCCCAGACTTTCTGAAGAAGAGTCTTTCTCATGAGATAATGTGGGAATTATGACATACCCCGAATTCTTCGTCGCTCCCATGCGCCAGGAACTCACGAGCCTCGGCGTTCGCGAACTTCGTACCGCCGCAGACGTCGACGCAGTGCTCGGACGGCAGCTCGGCCAGCCCGGCGATCAGCAAGGCCCGACGGTTATGGTGATCGTCAATTCGGTTTGCGGGTGCGCAGCCGGCAAGGCGCGTCCCGGCGTGGCGATGGCGTTGCAGCATCAAACGAAGCCAGAGATCGTGGCGACCGTGTTCGCCGGCGCCGACGTCGACGCGACCGAGCGGGCGCGCGGCTACTTTACCGGCTATCCGCCTTCTTCGCCGTCAATCGCGCTGATGCGCGACGGCAAGCTGCTGTGGATGCTCGAACGGCGGAACATCGAAAATCAGTCCGCCGACATGATCGCGAAGAACCTCACCGACGCATTCGATCGCTATTGCGCTCCGGCGACCGTCAAAGCGTAGTGCCGACCTTCAGGTCGGCCTACCCTCCCCGCGTGTGCATCTCGAGGTGAGGGTTTTTCTTCAGGCTTGATGCGGGGACGAGGGGCGTGCGATCTCGCACGGCGAGTCGCTCCTCGGCTCCGCGATCCGCTCGAGCCGTCCATTCCCGCGTGAGCAACTCCAGCAGGTCGTCCGGCGACGCGCCCGCGCGCAGCGGCGTGCGGAGATCGGTGCCGGCCGTCGCGTAGAGACAGCGATACCACATCCCATCCGCCGTCAGCCGGCTTCTGTCGCAACTGCTGCAGAAGGGCGCGGTCGTCGACGAGATGATGCCAAAGATCGTTCCATCCGGCAGCCGGAAGCGGTCAGCCGGCGCGCTCGTATTTTCGACAATCGCCGCAATCGGTCCGTACTCGCGGCCCAGAGCCGTCAGCATGTCCTGCCGCGACATCACTCGATCGCGCGACCATTGCGTCGCGCCGCCGACGTCCATGTATTCGATGAACCGCACTTCGGCGCGGATCCGCCTCGCGTACTCGAGGAGCGGCACCAGCTCGTCGTCGTTGGTGCCGCGCATGATCACCGAATCCAGCTTGATGTGGTCGAAATACTTGACCGCTTCGTCGATGCCGGCGAGCACCTGCGAGAGTGAATCGAATCTCGTAAGCGCCTGAAATCGATCGGCGCGCAGCGTGTCGAGGCTGACGGTGAGGCGGTGCAATCCGGCGTGGTGCAGCGACCGCGCGTGCTCCTCGAGCATCACGCCGTTGGACGTCAGCGCGAGATCGCGGATAGCCTGCTTTTCGGCAATCATCCGGACCAGCTCGGGCAGATCGCGGCGCAGCAGCGGCTCGCCCCCGGTCAGGCGGACACGATCGACGCCGGCGCGCGCGAAGACGTCGACCAGCCTGCTCATCTCCTCGAACTGCAGGATGTCGTGACGTGGCAGCCACGCATATTCCGCTTCGGGCATGCAGTAGCTGCACCGCAGATTGCAACGGTCGGTTACCGACAGGCGCAGATTTCGAAGGGGCCGGCCAAGCAGGTCCCGCACAGGCACCAGTGCGCTTGCGGAGGTCGTCACCGCGGCAGACCTCGCACCACGCGAATCGGAAGCGCTGTTCTCTGCTTCGTAAACGTATCGCTCCATTTTCCGGGAACCCGCGTGCCGCACGAGGGGCAGGCGCCCGCAGGAGTCAGATTGTACCCGCGAATCAGATAGCCCAGACGCTCGATGAGGACGTCGCCGCATCCCGGGCAGTGCGTATCTTCGAGACCACCAACGTTTCCGGGCAGGTTCCCGGCATAGACGTACCGTAGCCCCGACGCAGCGCCAATCCCGGCCGCACGCACCAGCATGTCAGCTGTCGTATTGCGAGGTTCGGTCATTTTGTAATCGCCGTGAAAGGCGGTGACATGCCAGGGAATATCCGGTGAGACGCTCGCGACGAACGCGGTCAACCGTTTCAGCTCGTCGTCGCTGTCGTTGAAGCCTGGGATCAGCAGCGTCACCAGCTCGAGCCAGATGCCCATGCCGTGCAGGCGTGTGATGGTGTCGAGTATCGGCTGGAGCCGGCCGCCAAGCTCGCGATAGTGGCGGTCGTCGAAGCTCTTCAAATCGACTTTATAGACGTCGATCCACGGTCGCAGATATTCGAGCACACCCGGCGTGCCGTTCCCATTCGAGACAAAGCCGGTCAGCAGCCCCGCCGCGCGCGCTTCCCTGAAGATCGCAACCGCCCACTCGCTCGTAATCAGCGGCTCGTTGTACGTGCTGACGATGATCTTCGCGCCGCGTTCGACAGCGTCCCGTACCAGAAGTTCAGGTGACACATCCAACGGCGGCGACATCGCGTGCGGATCGCGCAGCGCCTGTGAGGTCACCCAGTTCTGGCAATACCCACAGTGAAGATCGCACCCGAGCATGCCAAAGCTGTACGCAAGGGCGCCAGGATGCACGTGGAAAAAAGGTTTCTTCTCGATCGGATCGCACTGCACGCCCCCGGCATACCCCCACGGCACCATCAGCCGTCCGCGTTGGTTGAAGCGCACCTTGCACACGCCGACGGCGTCTGGAGGAATCTTGCAGTCGTGGCCGCACGCATAACAGTGCACCCAATCATGATCGAGACGGCGATACAGATCGCCTTCGCGGGTGCGCGCGGAGAGGACGTCTTTCAGCGTTTCCATGTCCTTATTGCGCTACTAATTGTACGACATGCTGCGACTTGCGAACGACCGCCGGGCGTGCCGGTGGTTTGTGCTCGTACCCGCTCCGGCCGATAATTCATCCATATGAAGCGGATCCTCGTGACCAACGACGACGGCGTGTACTCGGACGGCATCAAAGCACTGGCGGATGCCATGCAGGCTCTTGGTGAAGTGACGGTTGTCGCGCCTCTTGCCGAAGCGAGCGCCATCGGACACGCGCTCACGCTGCGGCGGCCGCTCAGGCTCGAAACGATCGGCGATCGTGTGTACGCCGTGGATGGCACGCCGACCGATTGCGTCAACATCGCGATTACGAGTGTGCTCCGCGGGATGCCCGATCTGGTCGTTTCCGGAATCAACAAAGGGTGGAATCTCGGCGACGACGTGACCTACTCGGGCACGGTGTCGGGCGCGTTCGAAGCCGCGCTGCTGGGACCACCTGGAATCGCGGTGTCGCTGCAGAGGACGGGGCAGGCCTTCGATTTTTCGGAGGCCGCGCGAGGTGCGCAGATCGTGGCGCAATCGGTGCTCGAGAAAGGGTTGCCGCTGCGGACGTTTCTCAATATCAATGTGCCGCAGGGCAAAACCAAAGGTTTCAAAGTGACGGTCCTTGCGCGCCGCAATCACGTCACCAAAGTCGACGAGCGAGTGGACCCGCGAGGCCAACGGTATTTCTGGATCGAAGAAGGGCAGAACGAATGGGAGCCTCACGACCGCTCTGACTTTCAGGCGGTTCGTGACGGCTACATTTCGGTTACGCCGTTGCAGCCGGATTTAACGGCGTACAATCTCCTGCCAACCATCGAAGAATTCCTTCTTCAGCTCCCAGCCGGGCGCTAGGCACAGGCGTTGCACCGATCTATTTGAACTAGCCACGTTCAGATGGATCGGGTGCAGCGATTCCATGCCTACGCTGAACAAAATTCCCTGTCACCGTAGGCCATCGTCGCGTTCGGCTTCGGCCGGGCGTAAAGGGGAGGACAACGGATGAGACGACGCGAGATTGCACGCGAAGAGTGGCGGGAGTTCTTCGATTCGTTCAATGGGCAGCACGAAGGTTGGCTGGTGGGCGTCGATCGCTTCGACGAGTTTCTCGACGAAAGCATCGAAACGCGGCACCGCGATGGCGCGTTGCGCGGGCTGCAGGCTGAGGACGGCGCAGTCGCTCTTGCGGTTGACGATCGCTCCAGCGGCCACCTGGAGACAGAGTCCATTCAGAATCCGCAACGGATCGTGCTCGAGCAGTCTGAAGACGACGTCGACACGGCGCTCGAAATCGAAGGCGCGCAGTCGTGCATCATCGTGCGGTTCCGCGATCTCGTGGCGGTCGAGTTGGTCGACGGCATCGCAGTTT
>Ga0184625_10001093_pt1 | contig 11094 bp, 7 predicted proteins | sample PLM3_30_b1_FD_133151 | JGI IMG/M metagenome (GOLD analysis project Ga0184625, IMG submission 133151) | Groundwater sediment microbial communities from an aquifer in East River, Colorado, USA - PLM3_30_b1 | ecosystem: Environmental > Terrestrial > Soil > Riparian zone | place: USA: East River... | reverse complement strand
CATTCTTGCGCAGAATGCGTGATTAATTTTCACACCTAACGGGAACCCGACAACAATACCGCGACTCGGCCGGGGTTGCTCCCATAAGAGCGCTATGGCAAGGTCGCCGCGATGTTTGAAGGTTTGCTTCGCACTAAGGCGAGCTGTTCTGTGCGTCTGGTTGCACAAGGGGCGACTCTTCGTAGCGGGCCAGCAGGTCGGCCGGATCGCGGTAAACCGCAATGCATCCCGCTCGGCGTAATTGATGTTGCGCCCAGCCACCGCACAACAGACCAATGGATTTCAAATTGGCTTCAGCTGCAGCCGCTGCGTCATAGGGCGTATCGCCAACAACAATGACCTTGTCTGGAGTAACGTTCCCCAACTGCTTTAACGCAGCCTCGAAGATATCCGGGCAGGGCTTCGATCTTTCAACGTTGTCGGACGACGTTTCGCTTTCGATTAAATCGTCAATCTGGGCAATTTCTTTGTATCTTTTCAGCTCGTCTTTTTTCGCTGAAGAGGCCAGGGCAATTTGCTTCTTATCTCGCTTGATCCGTTGGAACAATTCACGCACCTTGGGAAAACCTTTTACCTTTGGAAGATACTCTTTCTTAAAAAGTTCGCCGCGATAAATTTCCATTGCTTCGCCAAATTGTTCAAGTTCTTGTTTAGAAAAATACACCGGCAGCAATTGATCGGCTCCCTTGCCGATCTGGGAGCGGATTGCCTCAAGCAAAATGTTTTTGCCGAACTTCGCGAACGTTATTTGCCAGGCTTTGGCATGGAGATCGACCGAGTCAACGATCGTCCCATCAATATCGAAAATCACGGCTTCGATCATAAAATGTCTTTGTCGCGAATAGCTATTCCAACTCTCTCACTTGCTCAATCGTTGATGAGAAGATAGACCGCTGACTAAAAGGCGGGTCCTATAAGCCGGTGAAAGCATGCGTGAGCCAGTACCGGTTAGGGAGAAGTGGTCGACATTACTTCTTTCTTTTCTTTTTCCCTTTCGATGAGCCAGAGCTTTTCGCGCTTTTCTTGCGCAGCTTGTTTCTCCCTTTCCTCGGCTGATCCGTTCTGTCATTTGCCTCGCTGCCCTCGTCTTTAACATCTGCCTCGTCCGCCTCCATCGCCGTGGCTTCATCGAGCGTCATGGATAGTAACCAACCACGAACCTTTTTCAGATGTTCCTGTTCTTCCTCAAACGCCCTTTGACACTGCTCTTCGAGGTCTTTCTGCCCCAATTCCGCGGCTAGTCCTTGGAGCATTTCCCAGCCGTCATTGTCGGCCAATTCCGCGTTCAGCATTGCTTGCAACGTTTGAGCGATCGTCGTCCGGGGATCAGTGACAATCTGCAGGATCCCATGAGATAAAACGCCGACAATGTCTGCGGAAGGCGTCTGAACCGTCGCATCGGCACCCATTCCGGTTATGACCTTTTGCAACAACGTGAAATGTTCCAGTTCCTCTTCACAGATGTGCTGTAAATCTTCGACCGACGGACCGCTTCCATCCACGAGCGCTAGCGCTTCGATTTTTTTAAGGAACGCCTCATAGAGCCTGGTGCCTTGCCTTTCAAAAGCCAGCCGCTCACCTAGCTTGTCGAGTAGGACGGGCCCGCCGAGATGATCGGGCAAACTCCCTTCAGGGTTTTCCTCGCCGTTCTCCATTACCACCGGCGGCGACCCTATGGGTAAAACATCATTTAGGTACTTCGCCCTGTGCGCCGCGATGTGCGTAGCATCGCCCTTGGAACTTGGAATGGTTTCTTTGGCCCCCCGGATTAGTTCGGCGCTCAACTCAGGGTTAGTCATAATTCCCGTACGATTAAAAGACATTTCTGCTTCGAATTTTACATCGACTTCGACTTGCTCTACCTTGCGAGATTCCATCATTGCCTCCTGTTTATGCGACTTTCTTTTGGAGCCTTTTAATATCCGGCGTCTCCTGCGCTAGCTCTGTCCCCGGCTTCCACTTGTAACCCGCGGCGACGATTTCGGAGGGCGAACCGTTTGAGTTCATTTGCTGGCGGTAGAGTACAGAAGGAGAATCAGGCGTTTCCTCCTCTTTACGGATGATCTGCTTGCCGCGGGCGCGCAAATCCACCTCTGCGGCCAGCACCTTGCGCACGTACTCGCGATGGCTCTTATACTCAATCGGCTCCGGCAGCGATTCGGGGATAATTTCGCCGGGATCCCGTTTGTCGAACTTGCGAAATACTGCGAGGACATAATGCAGATGCCCCAGTTCGTAGTCGACGAATCGCTCCCAGATCGACTTGACCCGAGAATTCGTCTCATATTGCAGACAACTGTAGTAGTTGTAGATCTCTGCGGCCTCGTGCATGAGCCATTTCTCCAGCCAGGTCTCTTCCGGGTCGATGATGGATTCGTACTGAGTGACATGCTGTTCTTCTATAGAAGCGATCTCGGCGTAGAGCTGCCGCGCCACCGGATCGGCGAACATGGGTCCAATGGTCATGTAATAATCGTGGGTCTGATGCTCGCCACCCATGATTGTTACAGCGTTGAGCTTACTGATCGGTTGGGCCTTTTTGCGGTCATAACATTCGCGTAAGTCATCTTCAGGCGCCCGGTGTTCAACTGAGGTAGGACGTCCAGGCAATATGTCGCTATAGCTCTGTAAGATGTTATTGGCATCGCCTCCGCTTACCCGGTCCATCAAAGCGGCAAAGCGGTACATATGATCAAAATCCTCTAGCAGGCCGAAGCGATAAACCTGCGAAAGGTACGGGTCCGGCTCATGCTGCGCTACGCTGGCGGTTACTTCGATCGCTACCTGTTCGAAACCTATGGTGGTTTCCAGCGGCGAGAGATCGGCAGGCAACATCCAATTGATCATCGTTTGCTGGTGCTGCTCGATACGACGCACTCGAGCCAATGCAAGCTGCAGTTCCTTGTTCATGCGCGCGCAGGCGTGTTGGAAGCGGAGCGCTTCGGATTCGATACCGTTCATAAGTATGATGCGCACCCGCGTCAGCGCGTCATCATCCAGTTTGCTAGTGGGCATGCGGACTATGTCGCGCCAATCAAATTTTTGTTCGTCCAGAGGAATGCCTTTTTCTTTCATCAGTTCTAAACTCACGTGTGTTCTCCTTTCTTGTTCTCTGCGGGGCCTAGCCCGTAACGATCGTCGAAGCTAAACTAGACATCAAGTTTAGCTGGCAATGATTTGGCATGTTCGAGGAGTCAATGTGTCTGAGAACGTGCAAGCGCGATGCCAAGGGATGCTGGAAGAGAGGCGCCCTTGCTCCTCACGTTCGATCCTTACTCACGCGGTTGGCCTGATTCGGGATGAAGCAAATTCTTTTTTCGTGGCAGGTGGAATAACTTCGTTCGGGCGGCGGAAATCACTTACTTACGCAGTAGCGGTAAAAACGGTTTAATCTCAAAAGTCGGACGCGCACGGCGGGCTCACCACAAGCACAGCGCACCGCTTGGGATTAGATCGTCGTCCCTGGTAAGATTTTTCCTTACGCAAGTGCTTATAAAGCCGACATCGTGTGCTAAATTCCATATCAATAATTTGATTTGGGCGATTGTTTCTCTTGGAGGACGGAGGCCATCGTGAGCCGATGCCGAGCGGTGCGAATAGCTCTATATTTGACACGAAGTTAACCATCTTAAGTCTTGGACCTACGTAATCATTCGGTTATTCCCTCGGTTAAAATTTACTCGTGATTTTGAACCCCGCAAGCTATAATCCCTTGACAGCCATTTAAAGGAGAACTCATGTGGACTGCGCTTATCCCCGTCCTCAGCTCGAAAGACCAGATTGGATGTCGCTGAACGGACCATGGAAATTTCTATTCGACGATGATCGGCGGTTCAAGCAACCGTCAGAGGTCCGCAAGTGGACCTCGACCATTCAGGTCCCCTTCCCTCCCGAATCTAAGGCAAGCGGCATCGGCGATCCGGGTTTTCACCGGGTCTGTTGGTATGAACGCAATTTCACTCTAAAGCCGGACGGTAGGCGGATTATCTTACATTTCGGCGCCGTCGATTACCTGGCCACGGTATGGGTGAACGGGCGCGAGGTCACCAGGCACGAGGGCGGGCACACGCCGTTTTCGGCCGACATCACCGCCGCGCTGAACGATTCGGGCGACCAGACGCTGACGTTAATGGCGGAGGACGATCCGCTGGACCTGACCAAGCCACGGGGCAAGCAGGACTGGCAACTGGAACCCCATTCCACTTGGTACCACCGCACGAGCGGTATCTGGCAAACCGTCTGGCTCGAGCATGTCCCGAGCACCTATATCGGCAAAATCCGCTGGACCCCACATCTCGTAGGCTTTGCCATCGATTTCGAGGCACGGGTTTGGGGCGATCCAGTGGAGGATCTGAGCATCGAGGTCGAGCTGCGGCGCGGCAGTCGCTTGCTCGCGAGAGACTGCTATCAGGTGATCGACTGCGAAGCCAATCGACGCATCACTCTGTCGGACCCCGGGATCGACGACTTTCGCAATGAAATTTTGTGGAGCCCGGAGCAACCCACGTTGCTGGACGCCGAAATTCGCCTCAAGCGCGGTAATGAGGTGCTCGACAGTTTCAAGTCCTACACGGCGTTGCGCTCGGTTGATGTCGTGCGAGATCGCTTCATGCTGAACGGGCGGCCCTATGTGCTTCGGCTTGTCCTCGATCAGGGGTATTGGCCCGACACGCTTCTCGCGGCCCCTGACGACGACGCCCTGCGGCGCGATGTGGAGTTAGTCAAGGCGATGGGTTTTAACGGCGTGCGCAAACACCAGAAAATCGAAGATCCGCGATATCTCTACTGGGCCGATAGGCTGGGGCTAGTGGTATGGGAGGAAATGCCGGCTGCATACCGGTTCACGCGAACTGCGATCAAGCGAACGGTCCGTGAGTGGACGGAGGCGATCGAGCGCGACTATAGCCATCCCTGCATCATCGTGTGGGTGCCGTTCAACGAATCCTGGGGCGTGCCGGAACTGGCATCGCGAGGAGATCAGCGCCATGCCGTCGAGGCGCTCTACCATCTGACGAAGACGTTGGACCCGACCCGCCCAGTCATCGGCAATGATGGTTGGGAGGCGAGCGCCACCGACATTATCGGGATCCATGATTACGACGCGAACACCGACCATATCCGCCAGCGCTATGGCCCGGAGATCAAGCCTGAGCAGTTATTCGACCGGCGGCGGCCGGGCGGTCGCATTCTCACCCTCGACGGCTATCCACATCGCGGCCAGCCCATCGTCTTGACCGAGTTTGGGGGTATTGCTTACGACAAGCGCCGGCAGGCCGGAGTCAAAGTCGCGTGGGGATATTCTGTTGCAAACAGTGACGAAGAGTTCGCGCAGCGCTTTTGCGAGCTGATGGAAGTAATAGCCCGGCTCCCTCTGTTCAGCGGCTTCTGCTACACACAGTTCGTCGACACTTTTCAGGAGGCCAACGGACTGCTGTGCGCCGATCGCACGCCCAAAATCCCGCTCGAGCAAATAAGAAAGGCTACGAAAATCTCGCGCACTTACATTCCCGGAGCGTCGTAGATGCACACGTTGGCGCTGACAAAACCGGACGGCAGGCAGCTAATGCTCTATAGCCGTAAGCCTCTTGCCGGAAACCCGACAGCGCCGAGCCCGTTTTCCCAACCGCTGAACGCCAATCCGCATCTGCGCTGGCATCCTCTGCGCGGCGAGTGGGTCACTTACGCCGACTACCGGCAGGGTCGCACGTTCCTGCCTCCGCCGGAGTACAACCCGCTAGCCCCGACGAGCGACCCGACTTATCCGACGGAGCTACCGCAGGGTAACTGGGAGGTCGCGGTGTTCGACAATGGCTTTCCTTCGCTCGCCTTCGAAGCCGACAAGCCACCGGACCTGATCGTTCCGACCGCGCCCGCACGCGGCAAATGCGAAGTGGTTGTATTCACGCAAGACGCCCGCTCATCGCTGGGCGCTTTGCCACTCGACCATATCGAGCTGGTGCTGTGCGTGTGGGCGGACCGGACGGAAAGATTGGCCAGCCTGCCTGGTATCGAGTACGTGCTGCCGTTCGAAAATCGCGGCGCGGAAGTCGGGGCCACCCTCCATCACCCGCACGGGCAGATCTACGCATATCCCGTAGTTCCGCCGGTACCGGCGCGGATGCACCAAACCGCGCTCCAGTACTACGAGAGCCACCGAAGCGGAGTGCTGCAGGACCTTGTTCGGAGAGAGCTCGATGCGGGAGACCGAATCATTTATCGAGGTGCGCAGGTCGCGGCTTTCGTGCCTGTCTGCGCGCGTTACCCTTATGAGGTTTGGATCGCGCCGATCGCACCGAAAGAAACCTTTGCGCATTTGAACGAACTAGAGCGATCCGATTTGGCGCGCGCGCTGAAGACGGTGCTGTTGAAGTTCGATGGCTTATGGCAACGACCTTTCCCTTACCTCATGGCCTGGTACCAGGCACCGACCGATGGCACGTCGCATCCAGAATCCCATCTGCACGCCGAGTTTTATCCGCCATATCGCACAGCGGACAAGCTAAAGTACTTGGCCGGAACCGAGCTCGCCGCAGGCTTTTTCGCCATGGACGCGCTGCCGGAGGAGAAGGCGCGTGAACTACAGCACGTAAAGGTGTCACTGGATTGATGATGAAGACTTTTGCCGATGTGTTCGGGAGCGCGCCGTCTGCCACTGCCGAAGCGCCCGGCCGGGTAAATCTCTTGGGCGAGCACACCGACTACAACGACGGCTATGTGTTGCCGACCGCGATTCCGCAGAAGACTCGCGTGGCGATGAATAAGCACGCGGGGACGTTATTTACGGTCTACGCCGCGGCCCTCGAATTGACCGCGCAATTCACTCTGGCGGCGCCGCCGACGGAACACTTCGCGAAATACGTTTACGGCTGTGTCCGGGTGCTCGATAATCTAGGTGTCGCGGTGCCACCGTTGGATATCCACGTTTCGTCCAATGTGCCCATTGGGGCCGGATTATCCTCGAGTGCCGCCCTGGAAGTCGCCACCCTGCGAGCATTGCGCGCTCTACTCAAGCAGCCGCTTGACGATATCGTTATTGCGCAATTGGCACAGCAAGCGGAAAGCAAATACGTCGGCGTGAACTGCGGAATCATGGATCAAATGGCATCGAGTCTCGCGGACACGAGGAGCATGTTGTTTCTCGACACCCGTAGCTTGGAGCGTCAATTGTTGCCGCTGCCGTCGGGAGCGGAAATCCTGGTCGTGGATTCCGGAATTCCGCGCACGCTTGCGTCAAGCAAATACAACGAAAGACGCGCCGAATGTGAGAGAGCAGCGAGATTGATAGGCGTTAGAGCATTGCGCGATGTCACCGATCCGACCGCGGTGGAGAACCTTCCGGAGCCTCTCCGCCGGCGCGCCCGACATGTCGTGACCGAGAACGCTCGCGTGCTAAGCGCGTTCGATGCTTTCGCCGACCATTTCGGCGAACTGATGAACGCCTCGCATCGAAGCTTACGTGACGATTACGAAGTCTCGACGCCGGAACTCGATCGCCTGGTTGAACTTTTGCAAAAGGAGCCGCCGATCTACGGTGCACGACTCACCGGGGCGGGGTTCGGCGGCGCGTGCGTGGCTCTCTGCCGCCAAGAGCATGCTGCAAGAGTGGGGCAAAAGGTTGTCAGTGACTTCAACGGCGCCGGCCACAAGAGCAGCGTCTGGGTGCCGGAGACCTGATTCGGCACTTCCGCCAAAGTGCTCACGCCAGCAGATACTTATCGTCAAACAACGGTCCATCAGTTTGGTTTTAGCGAGAGTAGATTCCTGCCGGATGCACTATGGGAGCACCGCCCCATACTCACTATAAGTCTCTTTACTCGCGGCCCGAATTGCCCGTGTCAACCGCGCACTGACAGAAATACCGGCCGAGCGCGTCATCCAGGGGCGGCATTAAAAACGAGCGGTTGCTGCCCAAAGCGCTGTAAACCGGCCGGCGCGCAGCGAAGCGCAACTCCTCGCTATGGCAGACCCGCAGCAGGCTCGAATCGACCTGTGCCAGTTCGGCCGCCCAACGCGCTAGATCCGCCCACGTTATCGCGAGGCCGTTGCTCAAGTGCCAGATTCCGACCTCCCGATCGATCAGCAGATCGAGACAAGCATTGACCAGATCAGGCACGTAGGTCGGCGACACGGTCAAATCATTGGCCGCTAAGAAGGGCAGTCCATCACGTAACCTGCGCAGAAGAACCGTAATGTAGTTGTACTCGTCCCACGGACCGAAGAACGAGCTGGTGCGGATCACGAGAGAGCCGGGATGCCTCTCGAGGACGCGCATCTCCGCTTCAGCTTTGCTTCTGCCGTAAACATTTAGAGGAGCGGTCGGATCGGTTTCGATGTAAGGCGATTTCTGTGTGCCGTCGAAGACGAGATCGGTCGAGAAAGTCACCAGCGGAATGTTTTCTCGAGCGCAGATGGCCGCGAGGTTGGTCGGGCCCAGGGTGTTTTCCCTGAAGCAGCGTTCGATGTCTTTCTCGGCGTCATCGACCCGTACATAGCCTGCGGCATTGATGACCGCCCAAGGGTCGTATCGGGCCATCGTGTTCTCGATGGAATTTGCATCGGCGATATCCATATCGTTGCGGCTCATCAGCCGATAATTCAAGCCGCGCTCTTTGCAGAGGTGCGCGAACGCTCCGCCCAACGTTCCGGTTGCGCCGGAAACCAGGAGCGGCGCCACCTTGTTTGACGGCTTGGGCTGGTCCTCGACACTAGCTGATGGCAGGGTTACCGGTGGACAGTGGAAGCGCTCCGGCCGATTCCACCATCCAGGGCCGACCAGTACCGGATGTTGTGGAAGTTGGCCGGCTGCCAGGTCGCGCATCAGCGCGGCAATCGCGGTTGGACGAGGTTGCGCGCCGCGGACATCGAATGCCCCGGGTTCGTAATAGCCGCGGCATTCGGTAACCAGGCAGTTCCAATCGTACGAGCCGAACAGCGCCCAGACCGTGACTGCGCGAATATCCACGCCGTACCCTTTGGCCTGCATTGCCGCACGCCAAATTTCGGCAAGCCAGCGCATTTGATCATCGCGCGTCGAGTCGATATGGGCTTCCGTCACAGCTAACGGCAGCCGATAACGTTCCCAGGCTTCGCGGAGCAGAGGCTCGATGCCGCCGGTCCCTGAAGCGAGACAGCGCGCAGCCTCGATATCAGCATAGCGGTGCTGCCCATTGCCACCGTGGTAGCGCGAAGGATAATTGTTCAGATTATCATCGAGAAATCGCACACTTGTGATGTAATGATTTGCGCCGATGATGTCGGGAGCACAAGTATTTTTCACAAACCAAAGCAACTCAGACGGGCTCGCTCCGCAGCATTCGTTCAGCCACTTCCATAGCTGATGATCAGGAGTCACACGACCGCATAACAGGTCCCATGCGAGCCAGCGCAACTCGTTATTGAAAAGCGCCTGGTACGCTAATAACGGCGTGCTGTAAGTCTTCCCCAGGTCCTCTGTTTGCACGAGTTTGGCGGTCGGGTTAATGCACCGAATAGCGCGCATCGCCGAGACGACCGCGCGACACTGCGTAAAGAGCGCGTCCTTAAAGGTTTTTTCGCTGAGCCCGTGCGGGTACCAGAGGCCATAGAGGCCGCTGAACCGCGCCGTCGTCAATGGCTCGTTGACCGGCGTGTAATACTCGATCCACGGATAGCGCTTAGCGACGGCTGACGCATACTCGGCTAGCTTGCTGGGAAATTCGGGATCCACAAGGCTGGTATGCGCCGGACCGCTACCATGATGGACGAGACCCACGATCGGCGTCACACCAAGCTTCAGCAAACGCCCGAGCCGCTCGTCAGGCCACGACCAGTTCGCCTGCGCAATTCCGTTGGGCGCCGTACCCTCCCATAGAATCGGATAGCGGAGCGCACGAATGCCGAGCGCAGCTACCCCGTCGAGATCGTCGGCCCGTGACGCATGGCCGTTTCTCTCGAGCTGGCTAAAATACTTATCCTGCACCCGATTCATGGTGCACTCGATGCCTCCCCAAAGCTCGAGCGCGCCGGTGGATGAGCCTTTAATCGACCTCGTCATGCTTACGCCAGGCGCCGAGATCCGGGGTGCGACAGCCTCGATGAAACTACACCGGTTCGCATACGTGCCGCCGTAATCACCGGGTCAGGGTAGATGCAAGGCAAAGAATTTTTAAACGGCGCCACGGACTTCGCACCCATTTGTAGGACAATCTCCTCAGCTGCCTTGAGGGCAGCTCCCGCACACTGGTCCATATTGTAGTAGCGGTACTGAGCGAGCCGACCCACGAAACTGACGTTTGGCTCTTTGACGGCGAGGGCGAGGTATCGTTTCAGCAAACATTCGTTCTCCGGACGGGGAATCGGGTAATACGGATCGCCGTCGGGCTGAGGATATTCTCGGACAATGGAGGTTCCCCCATGATGCTGGCCCGTGACATGCTTGAACTCAGTGATCCGAGTGAACTCGTAATCGTTTGGAAAATTGACCGTGCCCACTTGTTGGAACTGCTTAGTGTTTGCGAAATGCTCGTGCTCGAAATGAATCGAGCGGTAGGGCAACTTGCCATAGCAATGGTTGAAATACGCGTCCAGGGGTCCGGTGAAGACAGTATGTTTCGCGCGTATTTTGCGTTGGACCGCAAAAAAATCGACGCCGACATCAATGCGAATGTTCGGATGATCTAGCATCCGTCGAAACATTCGAGTATAGCCGTGCAGCGGCATCTTCTGGAACGTGTCGGTGAAATAACGGTCGTCATGATTGGTCCGCGTCGGTATGCGCGCGGCGACCGAGGCGGAGAGTTCGGAAGGGTCGAGACCCCATTGCTTGCACGTGTACCCACGGAAAAATTTCTCATAGAGATCCCGACCAACGGCATTGATCACGACATCTTCGCTTGTCTTAATTTGCGCCCGTGGCGCGCGCACCCGGTCATAAAACGTTTGAATCGTCTCTTCCGTCAGGTTCAACCCGTATAAGCGGTTGACTGTATCGATGTTGATCGGGATCGGCAAAAATTGTTCGTCCACCTTGGCGAGCACATGGTGTTCATAAGGCCTCCACTCAGTAAACTGAGATAAATACGAAGCCACCCGCTGAGAGTTTGTGTGAAAAATGTG
>Ga0184625_10001092_pt1 | contig 11097 bp, 8 predicted proteins | sample PLM3_30_b1_FD_133151 | JGI IMG/M metagenome (GOLD analysis project Ga0184625, IMG submission 133151) | Groundwater sediment microbial communities from an aquifer in East River, Colorado, USA - PLM3_30_b1 | ecosystem: Environmental > Terrestrial > Soil > Riparian zone | place: USA: East River... | reverse complement strand
CGGAATTGGGAAACAAGACCTTCTGGATTCAGTCTCCCATCTCCTCCTCACTTAAGACGGATCAGAGTGTAAGCCATAATGGCGTTTGTTTAACAGTTGAGGAATCAAGAAAGGGTGAGCACCGGGTGACCGCCATAACCGAAACCTTAGATAAATCCAACCTCGACGACTGGAAGGTTGGTTCAGTTGTGAATCTTGAGCGGTGTATGCAAATCAACGGCCGGTTGGATGGTCACCTTGTGCAGGGTCATGTGGATGCAATAGCCGAATGTACAGCCGTAAAGGAAATGAACGGAAGCTGGCAATACCAGTTTGCGATCCCGGCCGAATTCAAAAGTCTCGTGGTGGAGAAAGGGTCCATTTCATTGAACGGGATCAGTCTCACTGTTTTCAATGTAGAAAAGAACCATTTTGAGGTGGCAATCATTCCATATACTTACCAACTTACCAATATCAAGGATGTTTCCCGGGGATCTACCGTAAATATTGAATTTGACGTCATTGGTAAATACGTAAACCGTTTTTTAAGTTTGAAGAATCAATAACCCGATGACGATCAAGACAATAATATTAATGCCTGTGTATAACGACTGGCAGCCATTGAAACAACTGGTTGAGAAAATCCAGGTCTTGTGCAGTGAAGAGAAAATTCCACAACCCTTGTTTGTGATCGTCAATGATGGCTCAGTACCTCCCTCAATAGAGGGGCTGCCGGCAGGGGATAGCCGGTTGATGGAGGTAATACACCTCAATAGAAATGCGGGTCATCAAAAGGCCATAGCCATTGGGTTGAGTCATATTCATCATCATCATGATCCGGAGTTCACGGTCATTATGGACGCAGACGGAGAAGATAGGCCTGAATCAATTGGTACCTTCTTAAAAGCGCACAAGGAAAATCCTGAAAAAATCATTCTTGCAAAAAGAACGAAACGAAAAGACAATTTCTCTTTCCTCTTCTGGTATTGGGTATATAAGTTATTCTTTCTATTGCTGACGGGGAGAAAGATTGCGTATGGAAATTTTTCCCTGATCCCAAAGGCGCAAAATGACAGGCTGGTTTATTATAGTGAAATCTGGAACAACCTGGCTGGCGGGATCCTTAAATCCGGACTTCCTTATTTATCCTTACCCATTGAGAAAGGATACAGGCTGAGTGGAGAATCGAAAATGAATTTTTCCTCGCTCGTTATTCATGGACTAAATACGATTGCTGTTTTCATTGAAAGCATTTGCATCCGTATATTGATATTCTCCGGAATACTCATCCTTCTTTCCTTACTTTCCATCTTATCTATTGCCGCCATTAGAATTTTCACTCCTTATGCCATTCCCGGCTGGGCATCAATCCTGGCCTCCATTTTCACTGCTGTTCTTTTGCAAAGTTTTTTAATAGCCCTCATCATCATCGTTATTTTTCTTTCTTCCCAATCGCAAAGAAAATTTATCCCTGCCCTCCATTACAGGGAAATGATCAATAAAATAGAAAAGTTTTATAATGAATGAAGGCTATTCATATCCGGGGGATGAATTAGCATTGTTTGCCCAGGCCCTAAATTGGAAAAAATATTTCTCGGGCACTATTCGCCCATTTATCATGGGGGATGTATTAGAAGTTGGTGCAGGAATAGCCGCAACTACTCCCTACTTGTTAAATAAAGAAGTTCGGTCCTGGACGATGCTGGAGCCCGATAGAAGGCTTTGCATTCAGATAGAAAAAAAAATGGATCAGCAACAACTTCCTTCCTATTGCAAATCCATTTGCGGGGATCTGCGTTCACTTGACCCACAGCAGCACTATGATACGATACTCTATATTGATGTACTGGAACACCTGCAAGATGATCAAGGAGAATTGAGAAGAGCTGTAGAATGGATGAAGCCAAGAGGCCGATTAATTGTATTAGCTCCTGCACACCAATCTTTATTTTCAAAATTTGACCATTCAATTGGTCATCTTCGCAGATATGAAAAAGGCAGCCTTAGAAATATTGTTGACAATTCAAAATTGAAAGAAGAGCACCTATTTTACCTTGATTCGATGGGGTGTCTATCTTCGCTGGCGAATAAATGGATGCTGAGACAATCCATGCCCACGCTGAAGCAGATTCACTTCTGGGATACGAAACTCATTCCCATTTCCAGGGTCACTGACAAATTGTTTGGGCTAACGATTGGTAAAACCATTATCGGAATATGGCGCAAAAATGATTGACCAATGATCTTTACAGTATATTTATTTGATAAACCCTGGTGGACAATCTGAAAAAAATACCAATTCAAAAAAGCCGGATCATTCCTTATCTACTACTGGCGCTGTTTACACTCATCGCTTATTGGCCCATCTCGCTGAATATTTTCACCCTGAAAAATGATGCCATCGTTTATTTTCTTCCCTATCGCTACAATATCAGCTATGCTATTCAGCAAGGCGAATTTCCATTCTGGTCGCCCTATCTGTATATGGGATTTCCTTTGCACGCAGACATGCAAAGCGGCGTGTGGAATCCGGTGGTTCTGCTTATTTCCCTTTTCACTACCTATAATATGACTGTGCTACAGGCAGAGACCCTGCTGTACATTTTCATAGCGGGTGCTGGCATGTTTAAATTAATCGGAGAATTCGTTCCCGATAAGAAAACCAGGTTGATTTTTGCGATTGCCTACATGAGTTGCGGGTTCATGACAGACAGTGGCCAGTTTATTGTGTGGGTTGCCTCCGCCGCCTTTCTCCCATTTGTTTTTCTTTATTACTATAGGTTGCTACAAAATAATAAGCACATTGATGTATTAAAGTGTGGCATTTCACTTTTTTTCCTCTTCACTGCTGGCTATCCCTCTTATTTTATTTTTTGCGGGTATATCTTATTAGCCGCCCTTTTATGCCGCATTATTTCCATTTATAGAAGCAATGCGCAACCTGCAAAGGTTATTGGTGGATTATTAGGGAGGAACATCCTGTTGCTTGCATTGTTTGTTTTGCTGAGCGCCCCGGCACTAGCTTCCTACTTTGAATTCCTACCGCATTTCTCAAGAGGAACAGCAATTTCCCTTGCCGATGCACAAATCAATCCTTTTTGCATAAACTGTACTATTTCCTATTTAGTTCCATTCTCTGTTTCGCGCGACCTCTTCATTTTTGATACAGACCTTCCCATGCGAAACGCGTACATAGGGATTTTTACGCTGATTTTTTTAATACTGGGATTCACACGAAAGTTGCTTCCCTCCCAGAAATTTCTACTGGCCATTGTCATCTTTAGTTTTCTTTTCTCCCTGGGAGATGTAACCCCCATCAGGAAATGGAGTTACCAGATCCTACCAGGAATGAATTTCTTTCGCCATCCAGGAAATATGCGATTATTTACCTCGATCGGCCTAATCATATTGGCGGCCATCAGTTTTCAACACTTGTCAGATAATTTTACTGGCGGCATGAAAAAAAGGCTTCGGTTGATCACAGTGGCCATGCTTGTGGTGTTTGGAGTTGCTGTTCTCATAAGTTTCAAAGATGGGATCACCATTACCTGGCCGAACAATTCTGACTCTGATCTCCGTTCAACTTTGAAATTGCTTGTGGATGATCTATCATTTTATACATTGTTGTTTTGGCAAGGAGTCATCCAATTGGCTTTCCTCTTACTATTTCTTCCTGCCATTAAGAACTTCAATAAAAAGAGGATCTTATGGCTCATCATATTGAATGCGCTCATTTTCATGCAGCCTAGTCTTTTCTCCACCTTTGTTGGCAAGTCCTCGCCTTCAAACATCAACTCGTTTATTGCTCAGCATTCGAAAGGTGATCCGGTTTCTAATTTGCCATTCACTATTGGAGAGAATACCACTATGGACAAAAATACTGATCCACTTATTTGCGGTTATCCTTCCTGGTTCAACAGTCGGATTGCGGAACCGGTTGATTTATTTTCACCTTGCTATCTCAACCAGCAAATGGATTTTCTTGCAGATTCGGTATTAAGAAATGAGGTCCTGAGATATCCACCGGTGATCCTTTTAGATCCAAAAAATGAGGGCCAAGAAAAAACCTTCGAATTAAAAACTAAAAAGTTCACAACCTCACAATTTTCATTTGTTGTGGGGAGTGGCACAGGGGGCCTCCTTGGCTTATTTCAAAACCATTACCTGCATTGGAAGGCATACGTGGATGATAGGGAGGTGCCGGTCCTGCTCTGGAAAAAAGCATTCATGAGCATTGGCATTCCGGAAGGAGAGCACCGTGTAGATTTTAAATACAGGCCTGGCAACCTGATCAGGTTCATTTGGATTTCCGTGGCAATATGGATTCTTGTTCTCAGCTACCTGGCATATTATTCATTCAGCAAACAAAATGGAAAATATGGCAGGGTTTAGAAACTGGCTGTTGGCTCTCCTGCTATCAAGCCCAATTATTTTATTTTTTCTTGCTGACTTATTCTATCACAATTCAGACCTTGTTTCTACCGGGTTCATTCAGTATGATAATGTTACCTATGCAGGTAACGCCATTCAATATACCTGGACTGAACATAAGAGTATTTTTTATGCAAACCGGCTGAACGATTCACACACCTATCCTCCTATCTATTTTAACCCGCAGTTGCTGATCCTGGCCGGTCTGTTCAAATTGGGAATTCCCCCGGGGATTGCGATGATGCTATTCACTCTGTTCTCGGCAATTTTATTCCTCCGAATAGTGATCGCAATCTATGATCTCATCAAACCGGGAAAAGAATACAGAACATTGAACATTGTTCTGTTTAGTTGGGGAGGCGGCGTATTGTGTGCATCTGGTATGCTTCTTCACGTAACTGGCAGAATCACAGGTGACATTTGGAATTCCCTCTTTGCCCTCGATCCTGCGCACGGATGGTGGGGGCTCAATGCAGGCAGATCATTGTTCTTTTCGCTAGAAGCATGGTACCACGCTCTCTTTTTTGCCACCATCCTTTTTATCCTGAAAAAGAAATGGAGTTTGGCTGCCACGCTGTTGATGATGCTGAGTCTTTCGCATCCTTTTAGTGGAATTGAATTGTTGTTGATTTTGCTCACCTGGCTTGGAGTTGAAATATTTATCAATAGAAAGAATGTTCCTGCTTACTTCATTATTTCAGTTTGCATCCTTCTCGGCTTTCATCTTTGGTATTACCTGGTGTATTTAAATAGTTTCCCCGAACACCACTCTGTATTTCAACAGTACGGTCTCAACTGGCGGTACCGGTTCTATCATTTCATTCCCGCCTATTTCATTACAGGATTCCTCCTTGTCATTGCATGGAGGATCGAAGGCTTCCGATCTTTTTTTTCAAAGAGTCATAATCGCTTATTCATTTGTTGGGGGCTGGTGGCATTCACATTGGCCAATCATGAACTCTTCATGAAGCCCATGCAGCCGATTCATTTTACCAGGGGGTATGTGTGGTCGGCCTTATTCCTGGCAGGGCTTCCGGGACTACAATATTTATGGAAATACTTCTCGAAGAAAAAGGCGATGTTGATTTATTTCTCTGCATTCTTCCTTTTGTTTGTTTCAGACAATCTCCTGTGGATCTGGAAAAATAGCCGCCGGGTGAATGAACCCAGTTTAATTAGCCATATCACAAGGGAACAGGAAGAGGTGGTTAACTTACTTTCGAAACAAGCAGCCTATAATGATCTTATTGTGAGATCAGATGAAGTAATCCCTTATCTGGCTAGTGTGAGAACGAAATCAAACATCTGGATCTCCCATCCCTACAATACTCCTTTCTACTCCTTCAAAAGAGACATTTACCGTTCATTTATTCAAACGGGCAATTTGCCTGCTGCCTGGGATGGGCTCAGGATCATATTTCTTATTAGCAAGGTTGATGAACAAGAAATAAAAACCATGTCCAGGTTGGAAAAAGGAGAATTGATTTTTGAGTCTCCGAATTATATGCTCTATCTCAAAAGGCCTTGATTCTTCAAGGCTGAACCGGTTCAATAGGATGCTGATCCATAATCCTTTTGATGGCCAATGCAATCTTTTCATGTGCCACAGCCCTGTAATGGTCATCCAAAATATACTGGTCACCTTTTGAGAGGAGATTGGAAGTATTTAACAGGAATATCTTGTCCCCGAATTTCTCCTTGTATGGCGACGTTTGCAATAGCTGCTGCAGTCCGTTCGTAAACCGTTCATCGGGATAATTGTTAGTGTTTACATACAGCACAATCAGTCTCCGGTTCTCCAATGGAATATTGAAAGAAGAGAGCGTTTCTGCAAACAGTCTGATCGTTTCATTCATACTCACTTTAAGATTTCCAACCTGCACCATTGAGTCTCTTTTCATGAATCCCTTTACAGCTCCCCTCAATAAGAAATTGTCGACCGACAAAAATGTTTTGCCGGGATAATACACGCGATTCCATTCATATCTCTTCACCAGGCTGTCGTAAGTTGGCCTGGAAGAAGTATTCAAGGAGAAACGGTTGTCAACATAGGGCTTTGTTTCTTCCACATCATTATCACAATACTGGAGAACAATCCATTTACAGGCTGCTGTATCCAATGTTTGGAGTTTCCTCAACTCTCTTACTGTACCGAAAGAAGACATGCCTGCGTTGAGTACCTTGAGTTTGGCAATCCTGGCCAGGCGTTGCGGAAACGATTCCTGTTGCTGCACTCCCCAACCCATGGTATAAGAATCGCCAAGGCAGATGACGTCCGGGCTGCTCAACGAAGTTTCATCGTCCCTCAATCCTACACTATTTGTTTCAATCAGGGTCGAGAATTCAATGTTCGAAAAATTGCACTGCACATTCGGTCTAAGCCTGTAAAAGAATTGTGGATCAAATTCGCTGCAATTGGATTCCACCTGTATAACCTTCCTGTAATTGATAGTATAATATTGCCTGAAGGACTCCAATAGAAAAGATGGAATTTTTGAAGGATGCTGCAGCCAGTAACCGAATAGAATTTCAAATACCAATGACAGGAATAAAACGGAGAGGGTAGAAATTTTTAGAGCGCTCAAGGGTTTTCCTTTCATTATAAGGGTCAAAATGATAGAAAGGAAAAGCCAAACCAATACCAGCAGTTGCAAGGATTTCATCAGATTCTGATGAAAGAGTATTGTGAAGGGAGAGAACTTGCTTAAAAGAATATCCAGGATTTTCAACAACACCAAGAGTCCGATAGCGATCAACGATATTTTTAAAAGCCGCATGTGTTTGTAAATATATATGCAAAAAGGTTGAAACGGGCATGTTTCATTACCACATTTCAACCTTCTGCCTTTTATGGAAGAAAATTACCAAACGTTCTCCAGATCTTCCTTCTTGTACGTATAATTTCTTTCCTTGAAATAAGAATCACTGTTTGCTTTGAGTCTCACGCTTACTTTGTTTTTCGCAAACCAGCTCATAGGCAATACAACAAGGGTATATACCAAGGTAAGCATAACCTTCCCCATCACATATCCCAACACATGCGCAAGCTTCATCCAGGCCCAGTGTATTTTTGCAGCTAAGGCAGGTATGAAGACGCCAATGAGTCCTAGCGCTATTGCACCCCAGAGAATATATCTACTCCCCGCAGCAAAATAAATAACGATCATACCTAAAACAATCACCAGAATTGTTTCAAGGTGTTTTTGCCTATCATCCATAAGAGCGATTAGAATAAAGTGTAAATAAACGGAGCAATAGCAGAACTACCGCCAAATACTATCAGCACTCCAATAAGCAGCAACACAATAATCAGGGGGGCTAGCCACCATTTCTTGCGGGCCTTCATAAATTTCCAGAGGTCTTGCAAAAATTCCATTATTAAAAGTTTTTAAGTTCCAGGGTATCTGATTTTTTACAGGCCCAAAGCTATCAAAAAAATGGCGGCCATGCAATGCCTAATCCAGGGTAAATTCCTTCTTCCAGTCATCTTTCTCTTTCCACTCAGGCTGCAGCCGTTTGTCGAAGAGCAAATTCCCTACCACCAGGTAGTCCATGTCCGTCCGCATAAAGCAGCGATAGGAATCCTCGGGGGTGTTAACGATCGGCTCCCCCCTCACATTAAAACTGGTATTCACCAGAACAGAATAGCCTGTTTGTTTTTTAAAGGCATGGAGTAGCTTCCAGAAGCGGGGATTGGTTTCCTTATGAACAGTCTGAATCCTGGCTGAATAATCAATATGCGTAATAGCAGGGAGATCGCTCCTCAGGAAATATAACTTATCCAGCAGGTTATTGTTCTTGAAATCGGCAGGATAAGGTATTTGCCTTCCTTTCTTAACCGGCTTCACTAACAACATATAAGGAGAAATATCCTGGTGCTCAAAATAATCGGCTACGTCTTCAGCAGGAACTACTGGGGCAAAGGGCCTGAAACCCTCACGATACTTGATCTTAAGATTCAATTTCTTCTGCATTTCGGGATTCCTTGCGTCCGCAATAATGCTGCGTGCACCCAGGGCCCTTGGTCCAAATTCCATCCTCCCCTGGTGCCATCCAATCACATTTCCCTCGGCAATTAGCCTGGCAATTTTCTCCAGCAATTCGTCCTCATTCTCAAAAAGGGAATAAATAGCTCCATATTTATTGGCCATTCTAATGATCTCTTTATCGGTATGCTCGGTTCCCAGGTAAGAGCCTTTCAGCGCGTCCTGCTGTTTAGCGTTCACCTGGCGAGGCTGATCGAAATAGATATGATAAGCTGCATATGCCGCTCCCAATGCGCCACCTGCGTCACCGGCGGCTGGTTGGACAAATACCTGCTTAAATATTCCGGCATCGTCTAATTTTCCATTGGCCACGCAATTGAGGGCAACACCTCCTGCCATACACAGGTAATCGGATCCGGATAGTCTTTTTGCTTCCTTTGCCAGGTTCAGAACCGCCTCTTCGGTAACTTCCTGGATGGCCAGGGCCAGGTCGCAATGACGTTGTTCCAATTGGCTCTCAGATTCCCGCTTAGGAAACCCGAATAACTCCTTCCATTTATCATCATTGGTCATCCTGAGACCGGTGGCATAATTGAAGTATTCCTGGTTAAGGAAGACTGAGCCATCGGGCTTTAATTCTATCAGCTTGTTTTTGATGAGGTCCACATAATGGGCTACATCGGCAGAACCATGGTTGCCGTAAGGGGCAAGGCCCATAAGTTTATATTCACCCGAATTAACCTTGAACCCGCAATAATAAGTGAAGGCAGAATAGAGCAACCCAAGTGAATGAGGGAAGTCCAGTTCTTTAAGGATGGTTATCTTATTCCCTTCTCCTTTGCAAATGGAAGCTGTTGCCCATTCCCCCACTCCATCGATGGTTAGAATGGCAGCTGATTCATAGCGAGAAGGGTAGAATGCGCTGGCTGCATGAGAAAGGTGGTGTTCCGGGAAGAGAAGCTTGGTCTTTTTCCTATCTACTTTTTCAATAGTGTCAAGTGCTTCATAGATCAGCTTCTTAAGAAAGAGTTTCTCCTTGATCCAAACGGGCATGGACATCATGAAAGACGACAAGCCTTTTGGTGCATATGCGTAATAGGTTTCCAACAGCCTTTCAAATTTCAGCAGGGGTTTATCGTAAAATACGATTGCGTCCAACTGGTTAACAGAAATACCGGCGTATTCCAGGCAAAACCTAACTGCATTAACAGGGAAACCCGGGTCGTGCTTCTTACGGGTAAATCGCTCCTCCTGGGCGGCCGCGATGACCTCTCCATTTTCCAGGAGGGCTGCTGCAGAATCATGATAAAAAGCTGATATGCCTAAGATTCTCATTGAACTCTATTGGTTTCGAAGGTTAAGGGCCTATAGGCCGAAACGGACTCTGCAATTGACATTGCCAATCTCCCGGACCCTGCATTTCATTTTGAAAGGCGGGCCAAATTATATCTTTTTTCCTTTCATTGCAACCCCTATTGCGGTATCCATTATCCTTTCTGCATAGGGACGACTAATCTCGTTGAGATTTTCAATCGCTCCATGAATGCCATCTTTATCATTTCCATTCAAAAGCCGCTGTAGTTGGCTCACTGCCCCTTCCGTTTCTGCCAATTCCGTTTCCGAGAGCAGAGATTTATTCTTCTTTATGAAATTGAGGGTGGTAAAGATCAATTGCTCGGCCTCGGTTTTGGCTTCCACCAGGGCGCGGGTATTAATGTCTTCCTTTGCATGCGTTATCGATTCCAAAAGCATCCTCTCCACTTCTTCGTCGCTCAATCCATACTGTGGCTTCACTTCAATGCTTTGCTCAACTCCACTCCTCAATTCCTTAGCTTTTACTACCAGTATGCCATCGGCATTGATCAGGAAACTGATCTCCACCTTGGGCAGCCCTGCAGGCATTGAGGGAATATTTGTGAGGATAAATTCTGACAGTTTCCTATTGTCTTTTACGAGGTCTCTTTCACCCTGGTAAACGCTTATCCTGATACCGCTCTGCCCGTCCTTTTGAGTGGTGTATTGCCTAGAGGCCCCCGTTGGTATTTTTGAATTACGGGGTATCAGCACATCCATAAGCCCACCCATTGTTTCGAGTCCCAATGAAAGCGGCGTAATATCCAACAAGAGGAGATCCTTATTGTTACCTGCCAGGATATCTGCCTGCACTGCAGCGCCGAGAGCCACTACTTCATCGGGATTCACTTCGTCATGCACAGGCTTCTTAAAAAAATCACTCACAGAATTTTTTACATATGGAACCCGGGTTGACCCCCCAACCATCACTATTTCCTGGATGTCTGCAATTGTACTATTGGCATCTTTTAGTGCATTTCTACAACTTTCAATAGTCCTCAAAACAAAGGGAGAGATCAGTTCCTCAAACTGGGTTTTCGATAATCCCACAGCTTTTTCCCTGATAACACCATTGAATATTTCATTTGCGCTGAGAATTTTTTTTGCTTCCTCTGCCTTCAAACGCATTTCCTGTGCAAGAGATTTGTCTGTAGAAATTTCCTGAGAAGTAATTCTCAATTGTTTCATCCAGAAGCCAACAATTGCCTGGTCAAAATCATCACCTCCAAGATAAGTATCTCCATTTGTGGAAAGCACCTCGAAGATCCCATTGCTGATTTGTAGAATGGAAATGTCGAAGGTGCCCCCGCCCAGGTCGTATACGGCAATTAATTTTTCCTCGTCTTTT
>Ga0184625_10001091_pt1 | contig 11102 bp, 15 predicted proteins | sample PLM3_30_b1_FD_133151 | JGI IMG/M metagenome (GOLD analysis project Ga0184625, IMG submission 133151) | Groundwater sediment microbial communities from an aquifer in East River, Colorado, USA - PLM3_30_b1 | ecosystem: Environmental > Terrestrial > Soil > Riparian zone | place: USA: East River... | reverse complement strand
TCGCCGCTCCAGCAATCCTGAAACGATCAAAAACGCGATCAGGCCAAAGACTAAGCTGCTCGCTCCGATATGATTCGCAGGCCGTCCGAACAGCCACAGCAAAACGCCGCCAAGCAAGACAACCGCAAGGACGACTGCCCACGAGTTGGCTCTGGAACCGGCCAGCAGGATGAGCAGGATAAAAATCGGAAAGGTGTTGCTGAGGATGTGCTGCAAATTGGCGTGTAGAAACGGCATGGCCGGAATGCCCACGAGGCCCGTCAAAGTGCGGGGGACCAAGCCGAAGGACGTCAGATCGAAGGGCAGGACATGCTCCAAAAGAAACACCGCCCAAAGGGCTGCAACGAAGGCAATGACACCCTTGATTTCCTGCCGGATCGTGTGTTGCACAGTGCCTGCACCCTAATGTGGGAGCGCGCCGATTGGAATCCTCGTAATGCGGCGAGATTCGATTGGGCAGGAGCCGGTAAGCGTAGTCGGCTGCATTCGGGCAACGCATCATCTCGTCACCCGCTCACACGCTGCAACATCATCTCTAGCGGCTCGGGATCGGCCAACCAGCGATCGCTGCCGTAGAACTGCCGCTCTTCCATTCGCTCTTGCAGCGCCGCCAGATAATGAAACGCTGGCCGCACATGCTTGTAAACCTCGGCGGCCTGCTGAGCGCTGAGCTGGCTGGCATCCATGCTCGCAGACTAGCCGTTGCGTGTGTGGCTGTCCACTAGTGCAGCCCGCGGTCATTCCGCCGGCCGCGGCACGGGTGGCACGGTCGGAAACAGCTCCTCCGCCCTTTCCTTAGCCCACGAGCAAATCTCGCCCTCAGTCGCCTCCGGCAGCAAAGCAAGAACCTCCTCCCATTCCAGTATTTCCTTCACCCCGTCCGCTCTCGCAGGCGCGTAATATGGAGCCATGCTAATGACACTGATTGATGGCTGCACGACTCCATCCCTGATCGGGCAAGGGTTCAAAATCGACGCGACGGGCCAGAGGGCCACGATGGGAGCGGCATCCAGGCAATTCTGTGATCGATGGGACCGGTGGTGGAGGCAACTGAGGTCATACCGCAAAGACGGCACTTTGCTCTGCAAGAACTGCCGACTGGCTGGAAAGTGAGCTGCGCGGACACCCAGGCGATACCGCCTCCGCACACTGTCGATCGTCTTGGCGCTGGCGCCGCCGGTGCTGGCGAGTGCGTTTACGATTGGCCGGAAGGCAATTGCATATTGCGCCAGCCGATCAAGTTGACCGACGCGACGACCGGCTAAGTTCCACCTGCTGCTACTCAATCTGCCTCGGAGGATGGAGGGGCAATTTTGTCAGCGGAATGTCCCGTTCCAGCCAACGACGCAGCTTGTCGTAAAACTGGCAGGAAGTTTCACCTTCGATTCGCTGGCACTCGCCAAATGCTTTGATTCTGCCTTGAAGTTCGGCGACTCCTTCGGGCGTTTGCTTCGACTGTTCAATCGACGCCTGCAGTTGAGCCAGTTTTCCCTCGACCAATTCCTCGATCAGCAAAGCCTCTTTTGGACTCACATGTTGGAGTGTGATTTCATTTCCCTCACGAGTCGCTTTTCGGCTGCGGTCCATCATTCGTCCTCTTTCCGGTGTTTCTTCGCTCAGGACATCATGAGTTCATTTCTGCAGGACAGTCGGAAAGCAATCCCAGCACGGAGCATTGAGTCAAGGCTTGCATTCTCGCATCAACGCCCGCGACGGTGTGATTCCAGAAAGGCGCGGGCGCGATCAAAATCCTCGGCCCTGACGAGCAATTGGATCTCCAGACTTCCAATGCCTGCGAGCCCGGCTTGGTTCTCGCCGCTGATTTCGCACCTCATTCCCTCGCCGTGCAACGCAGCCCGAAGGACTTCCGCGTCGATGGCATTATCCGTCGAATAGACAGTCAGCAGGTCATCGGGTCTTTGCATGGCGGAGTCCTGGTGATCCATGATCTGGCTTCTCGCTCCCCATCCTCAGTCAAACGCAGGGGCAATCGTTAGCCTACTGGTTCGGAAACCAGAAACCTAATGGCAAATCCGTCCAATTTCCGCGATAGCTCCCCAGCCGGACCGACCGGCGCTTCACATTCCGCAGGTTGTATTTCGGCCGGCGTCCGCCTACGCTCCGAGAAGAGTTCGTGGTGATTCAACGCGATCAGTTTTCGGAGGTTCCTCTGCCATGATAGATCTGATCGCGACCGAGGTCATGCGCCGCGCCGTCCAAACGGTTCCAGCCAGCATGCCGCTACCCGAATTGGAGCGGGCCTTCGTGGAGGAGCGTGTCTCCGGTTTTCCGGTGTTGGAAGGCGACCAAGTTGTCGGCGTTGTCTCCCGCTCTGACATCGTCCGCCAGATGGATCTGGAGCGACAGACGGCTCAGCGGACTTCTGACTTCTACCGAGATGACACCGGATTTCACGAGGTCCCGCTGGAGACCATCACCCAACGGGCGGACCGTATCGGCGAGCGGATGGAGCAACTGACGGTCAGGGACGTCATGCATCGCCAGCTTTTCGCCGTCTCGCCGGAACAGACTCTGCGAGTCATCGCCGAGACAATGGTCGACAACCATATCCACCGCGTCTTGGTCACACGCGAAGGGAAACTGCTGGGCGTCATTTCCACGACCGACTTCGTGCGGCTGTATGCGCACGGGCGACTCAAGCCGGCCTGAGCCCTCAGCGCCGGCTGCCGGTCGTAGATCATGCCGGCAAGCTCGGAACATCGACGACTTTCTCGACTTATTGGCCGAAGAGTCTCGCGAAAGCGGCGCGTTGCTCAAAGTCGAGCGGCCCGAGTAGAGCGCTCAGGCGGGCGGGGCTGGAATCTCAACAAGCGCTCGTAGCTGGTGGCCGTGCAGATTTGGGCCGACCGCCGGCCGCTCGCCAAGGCTGCTTAATTCGCCGCCGGCACCGCCCAGATCCGCACCGATCCATCCTGGCTTCCCGCCGCCAGGGACTTGCCGTCCGGGCTGAACGCGACCACAGCGACCCGATCGGGACTCGGCAGCGCCGCGAGTTCCCTCCCTGTCTCCACGTCCCACACCCGCACCACCTTGTCGCCGCCGACCGTCGCCAGTCGCCCGCCGTCCGGGCTGAACACCATCCGTCCCACCGACGCCTTGAGTCCCTTCACCGGCTGCGTGGACTTGCCGGATTCGAGGTCCCACATACGAACCGACGCACCCGTGTCGTCGATCAGCAGCCCCGCCGGCGCGCCCCGACTGCCGGCCGTGACCGGGGCCGCAACCCGCTTGCCGTCCGGACCGAAAGCCACATCGCCGGCCGACGCCCACTCGCCGTAATCCACCTCCGCCTTCACCTTGAGGCTGTGAAGCACCTTCCCTGTCTCGGCGTCCCACACCAGAACCTCGCCCGCCTCCGGCAGTTCTCCACCGGCCCCATTCGTTCCGGCCGCGAACCGATTCCCGTCCGTGCTCCATGCCACCGAGCCGGCGGCCGTCGAGAGCTTGTCGGATTGGTGGACGATCTTTCCGGTCTGTGCGTCCCAGACGATCACGATGCCGCCGGGCAGACCGTGCGGTCCGCCCACCGCCGCGATCGACCCCGCGGTGGCAAGCCGCTTGCTGTTCGGGCTGAACGCCATCGCAAACACGTCCGGCCGGAACGCGGACTTCTGCCCGCGGTCGAGGATCGGGTCGATCTTGACCAGCACCTTGCCGTCGGCGAGGGTGCGGATCGTGACCTCGCCCCAGTAGTTGACCGCCACGACTTTGAGGTCTGCGGTGAACGCGATGACGGGACCGCCATATCCCTCGCGAGCGATCCCCGGTAGGGACGCGGTCTGCCGGCCGGTGGCCGGGTCCCACACCCGGATCGTCCGGTCGTCGCCGGCCGTCACCACGGCCTTCCCGTCGGCAGCCCACGCCACCGCCGACACCGCCTTCGTGTGCCCTTTTAGCACGACCGGCTCGGGCGGGTCGGCCGCGAGTCCGGGGTTTATCACGGCTGCCAGGATCACGGCCACCACCGCCGCGCGAACTGCGTTCATCGCCGATCCCTCCCCATAGGTGTGATCAGACGATTAGAGCAGACAGAAGCAGCGTGGTAGATGGCGCGTTCTTATGCGCCGATCGCTACGGCAAGCTGTTGCCGTCCCACTTGTCTCGGGGTCAGGCACGAAGGCGATGCTAACCCCAGAATCGTTAAGACAGCAATAGACCGACGTGCTGAGATTGACGGCGCTCGTGGCGCTTGGCGTGGGATGGTAAATCGACCACGCCTCGCCGTGAGTCGCACCGGCATCAGATCAGTTCGGGCATCGGGGCGTGAGGGTCCACGAGGTATTGCGGCCGGCCAGCGAGGTCGCGAACTGTGGTTTTGTTCGGATCAATGCCGAGCTGGCGATATAACGTTGCCAACACCTCTCCAAAGTGGACGGGGCGTTCAATAATCTGGCCGCCGAGGCGATCGGTTTGTCCGATCACCTGCCCGGTTCGCATGCCGCCGCCGGCCAGCAGACCGCAGCCGACCTGTGGCCAGTGATCGCGGCCAGCGTCCTTGTTTATAATCGGCGTCCGGCCGAATTCGCCCCACGCGACGACCGAAACGTCGTTAGCGAGTCCCCGCTCGTGCAGGTCTTCTACCAGCGCGCTCATTCCCTGGTCGAACAGCGGCCCGTGCGTGTTCTTGAATTCCGAGAAGTTGTTGCTGTGAAAATCCCAGCGGCCGAAGTTGAGCGTTACGCACCGCGCGCCAGCCTCGACCAATCGGCGGGCAATTAGAAAGTGCTCAAGATTGCGCGGCGCGCCGTCGCCGTAGTTGCGCGTGTCACCCTTTCCATATCGCTCGCGCACTTTGGGATCTTCGCGTGATACATCCAGGGCGTCCGCCAGTTGGCTGGAGGTCAGCACGCCCAGCGCCTGCTGCGTGAACGAATCCTGACCGGCGAGTTTGCCGCTGGCGTCGAGCTCGCGGCGGATGCGGTCGACGCTCGACAACAACTGCCGCCGGTCGCTTAACCGGTCGGCGCTGATCCCACCCAGCTTCAAATCGGCTTGACCTTCGCCGTTGGGGCGAAACGCACTGTGGGCCGGGCCCAGAAAGCCCGGATGACCCGGCGAGCCATAGGGCGGATGACCGGCCCGCGGCGAGAGGCCAATAAACGGCGGAATCGCCTGGTTCTTCGCCCCCAGCAGCTTCGACAGGGACGAGCCGACCGACGGCCAGCCACCCGGTGGCTGTTGGACTACCGAGCGGCCGGTATAGCAAATGAACGAATCGTGGCTCCCGTTGGGCGAACCATACATGGTTCGGATTGGTACCAACTTGTCCATGATTCGGGCCAGACGCGGCAAATGCTCGCAGATCTGGATTCCCGGAACGTTGGTTGGGATGGGATGGAACTCGCCCCGAATTTCGGCAGGCGCCTCGGTCTTGAGGTCGAACATGTCTTGATGCGGCGGCGCTCCGCAGAGGTAGATCATGATGATCGCCGTCCGCGACTTGCCAATGCCTTGAGCGGCCTCGGCCCGCAGCAACTCGGGCAGCGCCAGTCCGCCGACCCCCAATGCGCCGATTGTGAGCATCTCGCGCCGCGTCCAGCGATCGCAAAGTCGCTGAGAACCGCCAACAATGGAAATCATTCGCGCACCGAGGTGGGAAGGTGTGGTGGTGCAGGCAGGTAACTAAAGCTTACCAAGCTGCCGGTAGAAAGCGACTCCCTCCGTACATTGTGAGCCAAACGGGCGGACAGCGCCAAACAGTGGTGGATGGCAGAGGACTATGCCGGTCGCCCCGAACCCGCAGTTGTGTACGGCTTCGGCTTCGGGCGTTTGTGGACGCTGGCAGATAGGCGGCCAGTCCAACTGGAACAGTGGCGCCCCCGCAATTGGCACGGGGTCGAATGGCATCAAATTAAGCGTAACACGATGAAGGGCCTCGCCTTATTATCGCTAGTGTTTTGGGTGCTAGCCCTCATCGCAAATTGTGGGCCTACAGTGATCCTCAGTGATTCTCGACATCGTGCATAAAGTCGCGCATTGCTAGCGATGCTCTGCTAGTATTTCTAAATAAGTGCTAATGAACAACTTACGCTTAATTTGATGCCATTCGGCACGGGGTCAATTTCCGAGCCCTGCGTTTTCCTGGGCGATGCGACGGGTCAGCTACAGCAGCTTGGCCAGCAAGTCGAGCGTTGCCCGCGTCTTGTTCACGCCACTCATCGCATCTACCGGCTTCTTGGCCTGCATGAGCGATTCGTAACCGTTGGTCTGCTTGGCCGCCGGCTTGGCTTTGCCGTCGACGTCAAGTTGTAGAATCTGCCCAACCGTCACCTTGACCTTCTGGGCTCTCAGGGTTTCCCCAACCTCTTTCGCCTTGGCATTGGGCCGCCCGGAGAGTACGGCGCGAATCTTGGCGGCTTTGGTGTTGGCTCATTTGGGCATTCTCTGTTCCTCATGAAGGGGACGATAGTCTCGACGCTTTAATCTAATCGGATTGTGCTAACCAGAAGGCCCAATACACTGCCAGCGCCAATGTTTAGGTCGCCTCGCGAGTAGAATGCGAGCCATGCACTGGCCCGAGTTTCCGCCCGAATTACCGCTGATTGACTTCGGGATCGTCTTATTGATCGGTGCCTTGGTGGGTATCGACCGCGAGCGGCGGAAGGCCAGCGAACAACCTGAGGACATTGGGGGCCTGCGGACGTTTATCCTCGTGGCCGAGGCGGGAGCGGTCTCGGCCTGGCTGGCGCTTCAGCTGAGTGCCCTGTGGATTTTTGCTGCCGCAGCCCTCGTCGTGGGGGCGCTTGTCATCGCTGGCTATCTCTCCTACACGCAGGCCCGGCAGCGCTCGTTCGGATTGACTACGGAAGTGGCCGCCATCGTCGTGTTCTTTCTGGGCGGGCTGGTGATCTTCGGATTTCGTGATCTGGCGGTCGTGCTGGCGATCGCCACCTCGGCGGTGCTGGCGTACAAGCAGCCGCTACACGGGGCGGCGCTCAATCTCAGCGAGGAAGACGTCTATGCCGGATTAAAGCTGCTGATTGCGACCTTCATCGTCCTGCCGATCCTGCCCAACCGGCCTCTCGATCCGTGGGGGGCACTCAATCCGTACAAGATGTGGTGGTTGGTGATTCTGATCGCCAGCTTATCGCTGGCGGGCTATGTTGCCGCCCGCTGGCTTGGCTCGCAACGCGGCGTAGCGTTGACGGGGTTCTTCGGCGGGCTGGCCTCGTCAACGGCCGTCACCCTTGCATTTGCGCGGCGCAGCACCGAGAGTGGCGGCCAGGTCCCAGCCTCAGCCCTGGCGGCCGGCTTACTTCTTTCGTGGACCGTGATGTTCGGTCGGATTGCGGTTGAAGTTGCCGTGGTCCACCGGGACCTTCTGCCGTCGCTGGCCGGAGCGCTCGGGGTGATGGGAGTTGTTGTGGCTCTGGTGGCTGGATGCTTCTATTGGCGAAGCCGCTCTGAGGCTGCCGCGGCCACCGCGAATCTACCGCTTAAAAACCCTTTTAGCTTGAGCTCGGCTGCCAAATTCGCCGCGCTCTTCACGGCCGTGGAACTGGCCGTCAAACTGGCGCAAACTCATTGGCCGGAGCAAGGGTTCTACGCGGTTGCGATGCTGGCCGGTCTGACGGACGTTGATGCGATCACGCTCTCGATGGCCCAGTTTGCCAAGGCGGGCGGCGATCCTCGGGTTGCTGCCGCTTCGATCGCGATCGCGGCAGTTGCCAATACAATCGTCAAGTGTGGACTCGTCGTCGTGCTGGGATCCGCAGCGCTGCGAATGCGAATCGTCGCGGCCACACTGCCAGTGTTGATGGGCGGCGGTATCGCGATTTACCTTCTCATGGTCCGGACCGGTTGACGCAGTGTAGCCGCGAGTCTTGCGATGCACTGTTGGAGCTATGACGCTGTTAAGGAAATGTTTCGCGACGGCGACCGCCGTCTTGGGTGGGAGAACTTCTGAGGTCGAGTACCATTCAGGATGGCGAGGAGACTGTCGATAGAGGCAGGGCTCCAGGTTGGTGACCGCAGGGTCCTCGCGATTTAGCAGTCCGAAAATATCCGAAGGAAGGCACACCGCAGTGAAATGGTCATGGCGAATCGGCCGAATCGCCGGCGTCGATGTCTATGTGCATTCGACCTTTCTCCTGTTGCTGGCCTGGGTTGCTATCTCCCATTATCTGGAGCACCAGAGGTTAGCCGACGCGGCCTATGGGCTGTTCTTCATCATCACGCTGTTCGGCATTGTCGTGCTGCATGAACTGGGGCATGCCCTGATGGCCCGCCGGTTTGGGATTCGGACACGCGACATCACGCTATTGCCGATTGGCGGGTTGGCGCGACTGGAACGCATGCCGGAAGATCCGACGCAGGAACTACTGGTAGCGCTGGCGGGACCCGCAGTGAACGTGGCACTGGCAGGGGTGCTGTTTGTGATCCTCGCTTTCACCAATGGGATGGCTGCCTTGAACGACGTGAACTTGGTGGGCGGTTCATTCCTGGCCAACTTGGTGGCGGTGAACGTGGCGCTGGCGGTGTTCAACCTAATCCCCGCTTTTCCAATGGATGGCGGACGTGTGCTGCGTGCATTTCTCGCCATGCGGATGGACTACGTCCGTGCGACGCACATCGCGGCCAGTATCGGGCAGGCACTGGCCCTGCTGATGGGCTTCCTTGGGCTGTTCTACAATCCGTTCCTGGTCTTCATCGCCCTATTCATTTGGATGGGCGCGGCTCAAGAAGCGAGCATGGTTCAGATGAAGGCGGCTTTTGGCGGCATCCCCGTGCAGCAGGTGATGATCACCGACTACAAGACCTTGTCACCCAACGAGCCACTGTCTCGCGCTATGGAGTTGATTCTCGCCGGTTTTCAGCAGGACTTTCCGGTCGTTGAGGGCGACCAAATTGTTGGCGTGCTGACTCGCGCCGACTTATTCCGCGCCCTAGCTGAACAGGGACGCGAAATTCCCGTTCATCAAGTTATGCAGCGAGAGTTCGAGACAGCCTCCCCCACGGAGATGCTGGAAACCGTCTTCTCTCGATTGCAGGACCGCGACTTTTTGTCGATGCCTGTCACTCGGGACGGAAGACTCGTTGGAATTATGTCGCAGGACAATGTCGGCGAGTTTTTGATGATTCAAGCCGCGCTCAGTGGCCAGCGATGAGCAGTCTGATCCCTAAGGACCAGCACTAGCGCGCAGCTCGTGAAACGTAGCCGAGGAGGACGTTGTCATGGCAGAAACACGTGAGGATCGCGAAAAGGAATTGCAAAGAGCCTGGGCGTCCGACTGCATTCGACTGGTCAGGATCTACCAAGACGTGATCGGCACGCCGAATGGTCAAATTCCGATTCCCGGGATACCACCGAACCGAATGATCGAAGTGATTCTCAGGAAAGAATTCCCGCCTACCACAACGTCGCCCAGCGCCTGATGTCGTCGGCCCAAGGTAATGACAACTCGTTCCGCTTCACGATCACGCGACGTGCCGTGGCTGGGGAAATGCCTTCACAAACAGCGTTCAAACCAGCTTCGCCAGCACATCCAAAGCGGCCCGTGCCTTGTCCACACCGCCCATCGCGTCGGCCAGCTTCTTCGCCTGGATAAGCGACTCATAGCCGCTGGCCTTCTTTACCGCAGGCTTCCCGTTGGCGCTCGTCGTTTTGCCGCTGGTGGCTTTCACATTGTAAACCTGCGCGACAGTGACCTTGACCTTCTGCGCCGCGAGTGCCTCGACGACCTCTCTCGCCTTGGCGTCGGGGCGCTCGGCGAGTACGGCGCGAATCTTGGCGGCTTTGCTGTTAGCTCGTTTGGCCATTCGTTTGATTCCTGATCATGGGGACGATAGTGTTGACCATATACTCTAATCTGAACGTCCCTAACAAAAAGCCCCAGCTCCAACGGTGAGGAATGGGCGGCACAGCCTGGCCACAGCAAAGAACTAGGCCCGCTCGGCCGCGACCAACTGCTCATGCCAGCGCATCAGCTCGATCTCATCGTCTGTCGCGGGGCGAACCGTCGGCGTGTTGACGACTTGCCCGCCTTAGAGCTCGCGGAGCGAAGCGCGTCCACGTTCGCGGGCATCGGCTTCGCTCTCGGCGTCAACCAGCACGTATCTGGCCAGAGTGGCGACGTAGTAGGTGGTCATGGCGAGTGCAGCGTCTTACTCGGTGGACGGTGCATTCGTGATGTGCTCGCGGGTGATCGTGGCGTCCTCGATGGGGACATGCCAATTGGCTCCGAGAAACGGGTTGCCAATGATCAGCAGCCCGTCTTCGTCGTAGTCGAGAACGGTGCCGACGATCCGCGCGCCCTCGAACTCGAAGGCGACGTTGTCGTATCCCGGCGACGGTCTTGCGCAGGACATGCTCGTGGCTCCTCAATGATTGAAAGAGTGATCGGAAATGACTCGGTAGGCGGCGGCAACGTTAAACCCGTAACGCTCGATCCATCGCTGAATCATTCGCTTGGCATCGCCGTACGACGTTGCGCGATGCGACTCGTAGCTATTACCGTCCTCGTCGAAGAGAACCATCTCACCGTCCAGAATGTCGATCTCGTAAATCATGGCGCTATCCTCGGGTTAGGCGTCGTCGATTTCGCTGAACAGCAGCATGTCGCTGCGCTGCCACCGCTCGATCCCGTCCTGCGTCGTGACCTCGTATTCGGTCCACCCCGCGACCGAATCGCAGGCGAAGCCGTTGAGAATGGTTCCCCGCTCACCGTCGTTGGTATTCAACACCGGCGTCCCGTTGAGCAGGTACTCGCTGGTCGTCGTTGCGGTCATCGTTTGGTCCGTGGTTGGGGTTTGGCTTCGTTCGATCGACCACACAGTTACCTCGGGTTACCAAACGCATCAAGCCAAGCGATTACGAATTCGGCTCGGCGCCGAAGCAAACCGGCGAGAACTTCCTTGGCTTTTAGCCGCCGCCCCGCGTCGCACCCGTTTGCGCCCGTGCGGCGCGTCCAACCGCCCGAGCGCCGGGGCGTCAATCCCCGCCCGGCCGCCCGTGTTGGTCACCTACGCGACGACGTTGGCCCCCAACGACAAAACGCCCCGCCGCTTGGAGCGTGGGGCGTCGCGGGCCGCAACCCGGCGAGCGTTGCTAGGCCTTGGCAGCAAACATGCCCCGGTCTTTC
>Ga0184625_10001090_pt1 | contig 11102 bp, 15 predicted proteins | sample PLM3_30_b1_FD_133151 | JGI IMG/M metagenome (GOLD analysis project Ga0184625, IMG submission 133151) | Groundwater sediment microbial communities from an aquifer in East River, Colorado, USA - PLM3_30_b1 | ecosystem: Environmental > Terrestrial > Soil > Riparian zone | place: USA: East River... | reverse complement strand
TGAACGGCCCACCAGAGCCCTGATCCGATCGACGGAAAGTTGTGGTGGTCGGCGACCGTCATCAGGAGGCCCGCCCCGAGGGTAATCGAGGTCGACGCCGCGGCGATCACGACAGCCGCTCCGCGCACCGTCTTGACGCGCTCAAGCACGCCTTCAAACCGCCGCTCGAGCCTCGTCTCGTCCGCCATCACGGTCAGTTCGGGCTCGCTGGTGCCGGGTCCTGCCCCCAGAAGTTCGCCACTGGATCCAGCCCCGACCCGCGTGGCCCTCGTTGGGGCAGTGACCGCCGCCGGACGAGAGCCGCGGCGTGAAGACCGGGCACTTCGGATTCATTCCCCTGCCGGAAGACTCGTTGGGGCAGAGTGTCGCACCGACGTCACAGATGGAGCGGTGCGCCTCGGTTCAGCTAGCCGGCAGCGGGTCCGAACTCTCGCTCAGCGCACGGGCAGTAGGTCCACGGCCCGCCGATGTCGGCGAAGACCACTCGAGGACAACCGTGGACAGTGCAACCCTAGCCTTCGCCATCTCCGAACTCCCGCTCTCCCCCATTTTGAGCGAGCTCTTCGGAACCCCGACTCAGCTTTCCTCGTTGTCACAGGGGAAGACACGGGGGTTCTTTGAGAGCGCGTCTTCAACACCCCGCACTAGTTTTTCGCGAGAGAAAGCGCGAGAATCGCTCAACCACGCGAAAGACGAGTCACTCCGTCTCCTTCTGCGGCAACACTCGTAATACGGTGAGATCCGTCACTCCAATCCGACTGTCCGACGCCGAGCGGGAGCAGATTCAGGCCGCAGCCGCACGGCGCAAGCTGACCGTGAGCGGCTTCATCCGCCAGGCGGCCCTGCAGGCTTCAGCGATCGTGGAGGGGAAAGCGACGGCCAAGGCTCCCGAACGCGAGGAGCCGGGATCAGGCTACGGCGGGCTGGTCGTTCTCGAGACGGAGCCGACCGGCCACTGGGTGGACGGCGAGCTAGTCCACCGCACCTGATTTCAGGACTGGCAACAGTGGGCGGCGTCTGACCCTCCGAGGCGGCGAGTAGACTCAGCGGCAGGGATTCGCAGCGACAGCCGCTCATCGGCGGCCACCGCGATGCCCGCTTCAGCGACAGCCGAGGCCGTGCTGGCTCGCGCGGCTGAGCGCGGCTTTGGGACCTGACCAGAAACCTGACCAGCGGTGCGGCCGTCGTCGGTGCCGACAACTCTAAGAACACGAAAACCCCGCGCCGCCGGGGTTTTCATTGAGAGCGGATGATGGGACTCGAACCCACGACCTTCTGCATGGCAAGCAGACGCTCTAGCCAACTGAGCTACATCCGCACTAAACGTGAGTATAGCCGCGGTCTTTCAGGATTCTGAGGCGTCCAGCGCCTCGTTTACAAGCTGGTCGGCGAGCTCGTTGTGCTCCCGCCGGACGGCTGTATAGGTGACCGAGCGAAGCTCGTCCGCGAGCCCCGCAGCTTGCGCCGAGAGCTCCCGCAGCGTCGGTTTTCGGACCTTGTACTCGCCGCGCATCTGCTTGACGAGGAGCTCTGAGTCGGAGACCACCTCCAGCTCGTCGACGCCGAGCTCTAGCGCCTTCTCCAGGCCGGCGAGGCGAGCCCTGTACTCGGCGACGTTGTTCGTCGCCGTGCCGATCGCCTCGCCGTGTGCCGCCAACACAGCGCCGTCATCAGCCTCGAGCACATAGCCGTACGCCGCCGGGCCGGGGTTTCCGCGGGCGCCGCCGTCGGTGAAGAGCCTCGCCTTCACAGCAGCGGGTAGATGTCAAAGGCCGGCTCCTCGTAGGGGTGTGCTTCGCGCAGCGCTGCGACAACTTCCTCCTGCCGCTCCTCCGGGAAGACGGTCTCGAGGCGGAGCTCCGACACGCGCTGCTCGCGTCCGCGGTCGCCGACCGCCGGCGAGGTGTCCTCACCCGCCAGGAACGTGCCCGTGCCGGCCGCGTACCAGGAGCAGTGCTCGTATTTTCCGATGCGTCCCGCGCCCGCATCGAAGAGCGCCGACCGCACCCGGTCGAGCGCTTCACGCGGCACGAAAACGACGAGCTTTCGGTTCAGATCTCGACCTCGGGCGCCGCTTCGGCATCCGCGTCGCCGACGTTCGCCGTCCCCTTCGGCTCGATCAGGAGGATGTGGGCCTCCTCATCGGCCTTCGGACAATGCTCCACGCCGCGCGGAACGACGAAGAGATCGCCTTCTCCTAGCTCAACGTCTCGGTCACGCAACTGGATCGTGAGTCTGCCCTTCAGCACCAGGAAGAAGTCATCCGTGTCCGGGTGACGAGTGCCAGACGAACTCGCTTCTGATCTTCCCGACCTGAATCTTGTTCTCGTTGTAGTAGCCGACGATCTTCGGGGCGAGCTGCTCTTCGAAGCTCGCGAGTTTCTCGGCCAGGTTGACCGGCTCGTTCATGTTTGCTCACCTCCCGGCGGGGTCAGTCGATAGAAGCGGTAGAAGTCGTTCTCGATCGGGAGCACCTCGAAACGCCCGAATCCGGCCTCGTCCGCATGGCGACGGACGGTGTCGGCCCGCATGACAGTGCCCGTTCCGGCCGCGCCCTCGCCGACCATGCCGACGGGAAGGCAGTGGAGGATGCTGAAGCCGTAGTAGAACCGCTCGAGCTCATCGCCGGGGACTGTGAACGAGTTCGCGACCCGCTCGTCTCCGATGACGACCGAGCCGCCGTCGGCCAGCAACCCGCGGCAGATCCGAAGCACCTCGACTGGATAGGACATGTCGTGGAGGGCCTCGTGGATGTAGACGAGGTCGTAGCGACCCTCCTCGACGTCCGCGGCATCCCGGCACTGAAAGGACACGCGATCCTCGAGGCCGCTGCCCTTGAGATGACCATCGGCGGCCGCGATCGACGCCTCGTCCGAGTCGATGCCGTCGACGTGGATTTTCGGATACGCGCGTGCGATCGCCAGGCTCGAGAAGCCCTGGCCGCAGGCAACGTCGGCGACCCGGGCGGGTGGATCGCTCTCCAGCCGCTCGTGCACGTCGGGGATCGCCGGGAGCCACTCGCTCCCGAGCAGCGTGTCGAACATCGGACGCGTGAACTCGGCCTGCCCCTCGTGGAGGTCGGCGCCGTAGGCGGCGTACGAAACGCCCTCCCCGCTCCTGAACGCTGCGACCAGCTCGTCGAGCGCAGTCGTGCAGGCCGCGACGAGCTTGGCGATCGGCGCGATGAAGTTGAGGCTCGTCTCGTCGAGCAGCGCCTCGTCGTGCCCGGCTGGAAGCGAGTAGCGGCGCTGGTTCGCGTCCTTTCCGGCGTCGTCGACCTCGAGGATGCCGCTTGCCGCCTGCTGCTCGAGCCACTCGCGCACGTAGCGCGCGTTCGTTCCCGTGGCCTCGGCGAGGCCCGGCGCAGTCAGCGCGCCCTGGTCGGCCAATGCCCGGTACAGCCCTAGACGGCCACCGAGATAGACCGCGAGAAGATCCCACGTGCCGAGCGTCGCCTCGAAGAGCCGCTCGACGAGTGCATCGCGGCGTTCATCGGTCGCCGCCATCCGGCAAGCCTATTCGGCGGTGTCGATCTGCGCCTTCTGGAGCCGGCCGGAGTAGTCGACGTAGATCGACTTCCACTCGGTGAACACGTCGAGGGCGGCCTGGCCCGCTTCGCGGTGGCCGTTGCCCGTGTCCTTCGTCCCGCCGAAGGGCAGGTGCACCTCGGCGCCGATCGTCCCGGCGTTGATGTAGGTGATGCCCGTGTCGAGATCGCGCATGGCGCGGAAAGCCTTGTTGACGTCGCGCGTGAAGATCGAGGACGAGAGACCGTACTTGACGCCGTTCGCGGCCTTGATCGCCTCGTCGAAGCTGTCGACGGGGATCAGCGCCGTGGTCGGGCCGAAGATCTCCTCCTGTGCGATGCGCATCCCTGGCTCGACGTCCCCGAAGATCGTCGGGCGGTAGTAGAAGCCCTTCTCGAGCCCGTCGTTCGAGGCGACCTCGCCGCCGGTCAGCAGCTTCGCGCCCTCGTCCTTGCCGATCTGCGTGTACGAGTCGATCTTGTCCAGCGCGGACTGGTTGATGACCGGGCCGACGTCGGTGTCCTCCTCCCACCCCACGCCCAGTCGCAGGCGCTCGGCGGCCGACACGAGCTTCGACTGCAGCTCCTCGTAGACGCCGCGCTGGACGATGACTCGGCTCGCGGCGGTGCAGCGCTGGCCGGAGGTGCCGAACGCCGACCAGATGATCCCCTCCATGGCGAGTTCGAGGTCGGCGTCGTCGAGGACGATGATCGCGTTCTTTCCGCCCAGCTCGAGATGGACATGCTTGAGGCCGTCGGCCGCCGCCTTGAGGACGGCGACGCCGGTCTCGCGCGAGCCCGTCAGGGAGATCACTCGCACATCCGGGTGCCGGACGAGCGCCTCGCCGACGGTGCCCCCTCCGCCGTGGACGACGTTCAGGACCCCCGGAGGCAGCCCGGCCTCGGCCAGGAGCTCGACGTAGCGCTGGCCCAGCGTTGGCGTGTCCGTCGCCGGCTTGAACACGATCGTGTTGCCGGCGACGAGCGCCGGCAGCGTCTTCCAAGAGGGAATCGCGATCGGGAAGTTCCACGGCGTGATCACGCCGACGACGCCGATCGGCATTCGTACGCTCATCTGGAACTTGTCCTTGAGCTCCGAGGGCGTCGTCTGGCCGAAGAGGCGTCGTCCTTCACCGCCCATGTAGAAGGACATGTCGATCGCTTCCTGGACGTCGCCGCGCGCCTCGGGGAGCACCTTGCCCATCTCCCGCGCCATCAGCTGCGCGATCTCCTCCTTCTGGTCGATTAGGAGCTGGCCGAAGCGGAAGAGGATCTCCCCGCGCCTCGGCGCCGGGACGAGCCGCCATTCCTCGAACGCGGACTTGGCCGCGGCGACGGCCTCCGCGACGTCCTTCTCGCCGGAAAGCGGAAAGGTGCCGATCGGCTCGCCGTTCGCCGGGCTCGTCGACTCGAACGTCTCTCCGGACGCGGCGTCGACCCACCGGCCGGCGATGTAGTTCTGGTGGCTCTTGGTCTCGACGAGCGCCATCGGCGCCTAGGTTACTCGGGCGCGTCGCTCGGAAGGAAGGTTCCCGGAGCGCGCGGTCGCCTGCGGTCACGAGTCACGCGCTTCCCTCCCGTGTGGCGCCCGGAGCGCCGGTCGGGCCCCGTGCGCCGATCGACGATGACCGTCACGTTGGGGTTGTCCCTGTAGTACTCGGTGAGCCGCTCGAAGAGCTCGCCTTCGAGCTCGGGTGGGACAACGCAGTAGATCATTGGCCTACTGCCGATTGTAGGGACGGCTGAACGGCTAGATCCGCGCGATATCCGGAACGACACGACCTTCGGTGTCGACCCGGGCGTTCCAGCCCTTGAAGAGGGAGTCGAGCTCGCCGGGCTCGTGTCCGCGGGCTTCGAGGCGGACCGGCTTCCCCGACTCGCCGGAGACGCGGTACTGGTACCAGCTGATGTCCCAGGCGATCGTGATCACGAGCTCCTGATTCACGCCCTTCAGCTGCAGGATGCTCGCGCGCGGCTCGCCGAGGCTCTTCGCGACGCCGCCGATCGTCCGGCGGTAGTCGCTCGCGTTGAACAGGTCGGCGGCCTCGACCATCGCCAGCTCGGGCTCGCTGAGCCGGCGGAGGATCGGCTCGGAGACGACGGTCTCCTCGGTCTGGGAGCGAACGGGTGTGAAGAGCTGTGAGAGCCAGCTCCTGCGCTTGCGCCGCTGCGCCGGCACGGTCGGAGTCGTCGGCGTCCCTTCCTTGATCCAGCCGTACTCGACCGCGATCTCCTGGCAGAGCGGACAGACGTCGACGAACTCGCCGTCCTGCGGCGCATAGCGAATCGCCCGCTCCCCGGTCAGCAGGCTCCGATCGCAGATTGCACACGAAAGGGCGACAGCCTGGCTGCTGATCTGCATGAGGGGCGATCTTAGCCCAGCGCCACCGGCTCGCCTGCGGGTATCCTGGCCGCGTACATGTGTCTTTTACAGGTATGAGGCGACACCGTCGTCATTCGCGGGTTCGTCGGCGGATCGGGCCGGGCGAATACGCCATCCGGGCTCGCGTCGAGCGCTTCGCGGAGCCGGCGGTTCTGCTCTTGCTACGGGAGCGCCCGGCGCACGGGTACGAGCTCCTCGAGCAGCTTCCCGACGTGACCGGAGAGCGTGTCGACATGGGCAACCTCTACCGGTTCCTGCGGCTGCTCGAGCACGAGGGCTTCGTCCGCTCCCGATGGGACGACGAGGCGCCCGGCCCGAGCAAGCGCGTGTACGAGCTCACCGACGAGGGGCTCGCGCTCCTCGCGCAGTGGGCGGAGGCTCTGCGTGACGCGCAGGAGCGCATCGACGGCTTCCTCACGAGAAACGCAGAGAGGAGGTGAGCACATGCATCACAGACGACATCGCGGCTTTCGCCGCCACGGTCTCGGCCGCGGCTGGTACAACCGCGACAAGGTTCTCGAGCGGCTGGAGGAATACCAGCGTGACCTCGAACAGGAGCTTGCGGACGTCTCCGATCTGATCAAGCGGCTACAGGCCGGCGAGCAGCAGGGCGGGACGACCGAGACCGCAACCGTCTAGGCATGTCGGGGCGGACGGCGAGAGCCTCCGCCCCGCCCTAGACCGTCAAACGGGACCGCTTCGGTCCCCGGTCTCTTCTGGCCACTGTCCTCGTGCCTGGCACCGGGACGTGGCTCGGCGGGACGGTTTGGCTTGCCTTCGCTCGTCCGAAAAGGGCTGATCTCCGTCGCCCCTTCTGGGTCTGAGACGATGCGCCCGATGGCGCACGAGCTCAGGGACGTGGCGCCAGGTCTCTGGATCTGGCGAGTCGAGCATCCGGACTGGGCGCCTCACGTCGACTGGGAGCCGTTCGTCACGTCGACCTGCGTCGAGTCCGGCGGTGAGGTAGCGGTGCTCGATCCACTCGCGCCATCGGACGATGCGAGCGAGATCTGGGACCGGTTCGACACGCGCCCTCCGACCGTCGCCGTAGTGCTCAAGCCCGACCACGTTCGCGACGTCGACCTCTTCGTCGAGCGCTACGGCGCCCGCGCCTACGGCCCGTCGCTCTTCTGGCGTAGAAACATCCCCAAGACCGAGCTCGAGCCGATCGAACCTGGGAGCAACCTGCCCGGAGGGCTCGTGGCGCTCTATGACGGACGCGGGCGGAACGAGACGCCGCTCTGGCTTCCCGAGCAGCGCGCGCTCGTCTTCGCGGACGCCCTCACCGAGCGCAACGGCGACCTTCTCGTCTGGGGCACTCCGTGGCACGAGGAGCGGGTCCTCCCCGCTCTCCGTGCGCTGCTCGAGCTGCCCTTCGAGCACGTGATCGTCTCGCACGGCGAGCCGCTGCACGACCGGGCGGCCTTCGAACGCGCGCTCGAGCTTCCGCCCTGGGTCGGCTAGCTCTGCCGCTGCCGCCAGCGGTGGAGGTTCTTCGATTTCGCCGCCGACTTCGGCGGCTCAGGCTCGGGCGGCGGATCGTGCTCGGCGAGCCAGCGGGCTGCTTCGTCGTCCGGGTCGAGGCCGGCCTCGCGCTCCCGCTCTCCACGCTTCTTCGCGCCCCGCTCGGAGAGCCGGAATCTCAGGCCCTGACCTCTTCCTTCTCTTTCTGCGCCTCGGCCACAAGCTTCTGGGCCACGTGCGTCGGGACTTCTTCGTAGCGCGTGAAGGCCATGTGGTAGTCGCCGCGGCCGCCGGTCATCGAAGTGAGCGACTGCGAGTACGTAAGCATCTCCGCCATCGGTACCTCGGCCTTGATCATCGTCATTCCGGCCCCGACGGGCTCCATCCCGAGCAGCCGGCCGCGGCGCGAGTTGAGGTCGCCGTTGACCGAGCCGACGGCATCGTCCGGAGTGGTCACGTCCACCTCCATGATCGGCTCGAGCAGGACCGGGTCGGCCTCCCCGTAGGCCTGCTTGAACGCCATCGAGCCGGCGATCTTGAACGCCATCTCCGAGGAGTCGACCGAGTGGTGTGAGCCGTCCACGAGCAGGACGCGGACACCCTGCACGGGCGCTCCGGCGAGCTCGCCGTGCATCATCGCCTCCTGGATCCCCTTGTCGACGGCGGGCCGGAAGCCCTGGGGGATGACGCCGCCGACGATCTTGTCGACGAACTCGTAGCCCGTATGCCCCTCGATCGGCTCGAGGACGATATGGGCATCGCCGAACTGGCCACGTCCGCCGGTCTGCTTCTTGTAGCGGCCGTGGCCTTTCGACTCACGGCGGATCGTCTCCAGGTACGGCACCCGCGGCGGGCGCAGGTCGACCTCGACGCCGAAGCGGCGGTTGACCCGGTCCACTGCGACCTCGACGTGCATCTGCGAGAGGCCGGAGAGGAGCTGCTCGCCCGTCTGCTGGTCACGGCGGAGGACGAGCGTCGGGTCCTCCTCGGACAGGCGTCTCAATGCGGAGCCGAGTTTCTCCTCGTCGCCCTTGGCCTTCGGCGCGATCGCGAAGCTCATCACGGGCTCCGGAAAGTCGATCTTCGGCAGCTCGACGTCCTTGTCGGCGTCCAGCAAGAGGTCGCCGGTCAACGTCTCTTTGAGCTTGGCGACGGCGCCGATATCGCCGGGCCCGAACTCTTCAGCCTGCTCGTGCTCCTTGCCCTGGAGGGTCAGGAGCTGGCCGACGCGCTCCTTGTTGCGAGAGCGGTGGTTCACGAGCGTCCCGTCGGACGTCACTTTGCCCTCGACCACCCGGAACACGTTGATGCGGCCCGCGAACGGATCGGCGACGGTCTTGAAGACGAAGGCTGCGCTTCCTGCGCCGTCCACGTGGACGTCGAAATCCTTCTTCGCCGGCGAGGGGATGCCTTCGACGAGCAGGTCGAGGATCGCGGTCGTTCCGAGGTTCTTGGTCGCGACGCCGCAGGCGACGGGGAAGATCTCGCCGCGTGTGACGGCGTCCTTGAGCGCGTGCGCGACCTCTTCGTCCGAGAGCTCCTGACCGTCAAGGTAACGCTCCATCAGCCCTTCGTCCGTCTCCACGACGGAGTCGAGCAGCTTCTCGCGGTACTCCGCCACCTGGTCGCTCAGCTCGGTGGGAATCTCGCCCGGCGCTGCCTCCTTGCCGCCCTCGGGGCTCGTGTACGCCTTCATGTGCAGCAGGTCGACGATGCCGGTCAGCTCGTGCTCGGCGCCGATCGGAAGGTGGATCGCGACGGCGCGCGGCGAGAGCGAGCTCTGAAGCGCGTTCAAGACCCGGAAGAAGTCGGCGCGCTCGCGGTCGAGCATGTTCACGAAAAAGACCCGCGCGAGCCCGAGCTCCTCGGCCCTCGACCACACCCGGCTCGTCTGGACCTCGACGCCCATGACCCCGGAGACAACGATCAGTGCGCCTTCGACGACGCGAAGCGCCGCGATCGTGTCTCCCTGGAAGCTCGGCTCACCTGGAGTGTCGATCAGGTTGATCTTGCGTCCCTGCCAGTCGACGTGGCAGAGCGACGCAGAGATCGTCATCTGCCGCCGCTGCTCGTCCTCGTCCCAGTCACCGACGGTGGAGCCCTGCTCGATCGTCCCCAGCCGGTTCACGGCTCCGGACTGGAAGAGCATCGCCTCGACGAGCGACGTCTTCCCGGTCCCACGGTGGCCGGTGACGGCGACGTTGCGGATCTTTCCGGACTCGACAGCGGGCATACGAACAGGTCCTCCTCGGTCTCGTTGGAGTCAGGATGTTATCCGGGACGCTGCGCTGTACAACTACCCCGCGGCAGCTTCCGCCCGGGCGATGATTTCGCGGATCACCTCGGTCTTCGCGTCGGCGTATTGCTGCATGTACTTCCATTTGCGGGCGGCGAGCTTGCGCTTCGCGTCGGTATAGAGCTCGCGGTCGGCGGCGTTCCCACGCAGCCGGTCCCGGAAGCGCAGCATCCGGTCCACCTCTGGGCAGTTCGCCGGGAAAACGTGGAGGTTCACCTCGGTGTCCTGGCGCTTGAGCAGCCGGTGCTCGTACCACTCCGGTTCCCAGATGCGTAGGAGGAAGCCTGCCGCCTCCAGGGCAGGCACGTACGCAGGCTCGGCCGCCGACTCCTCCACCTCGAGCGCGATGTCGATCACCGGCTTTGCGGGGAGGCCTGGGACGGCTGTGGAGCCGACATGCTCGAGCCGGAGCACCCGGTCGCCCAGAACCGACCTGATCCGCGCTTCCTCGCGCTCGTAGTGAAGCGGCCAGCGCGGGTCGTACGCGCGAATCTCGATCGGCCGCTCCAGCGGCCGGGCGCCGCCGATCGTCACCTTGCCGAGCTCCTCGTCGTACCGGGAGACGTCCTCGGGGTCTCGCACGACCATCCCCGGTCAGGGCTTGGCTCGGGCTCTCTGAGCGGCGCCTGAGAGGCGTGCCTTGAGGCGCAGGACCGCCTTGGTGTGGAGTTGCGAAACGCGCGACTCGGTGACGCCGAGCACCTCGCCGATCTCGCGCAGGGTCAGTTCCTCGTAGTAGTAGAGCGTCACGACGAGCTTCTCACGCTCCGGCAGGCGGGCGATCGCCTCCCCCAGCGCCTCCTTCAGCTCGGTGGCGGCGAGTGCGCTGTCCGGAGCGGGCGCCTCGCTGTCTTCGATCGTGTCGATGAGGGCGATCTGCTCGCCGCCGGAGCCGCCGATCGTCCACAGTTCGTCGAGCGCCGCGATCGAGGAGCGCGAGATGTCCGTCAGGCTGGCCTCGAGCTCATCGACGGAGATCCCCACTTGTCGGGCGATCTCCTCATCGGTCGGGGGCCGGTGGAGCTTGCCCTCGAGGTGGCCGATCGCCCGCTCGATCTCCCGCGCGCGGGCGCGGACGGAACGCGGCACCCAGTCGAGCGAGCGGAGCTCGTCGATGATCGCGCCCCTAATCCGGGTGATGGCGTAGGTCTCGAACTTGACGTCCCGGTTGGGGTCGTACCGCTCGATCGCGCCGATCAGGCCGAGAAGCCCGTACGAGACGAGATCCTCCTCCTCCACGTGAGCCGGAAGGCCGCTGCCGAGCCGGCCGGCGACGTACTTCACGAGCGGCGCGTATGTGAGGATGAGGCGATCGCGGAGCGCCTTGTCGTCGGGTCTTGTGCGGAAGGATCGCCAGAGGGCTCGGGAGTCGTCGACCTGAGACACCCGCAAACAATACGGACCTAGCGCCTCGTTTCCTCACCGGCCCACGG
>Ga0184625_10001088_pt1 | contig 11107 bp, 6 predicted proteins | sample PLM3_30_b1_FD_133151 | JGI IMG/M metagenome (GOLD analysis project Ga0184625, IMG submission 133151) | Groundwater sediment microbial communities from an aquifer in East River, Colorado, USA - PLM3_30_b1 | ecosystem: Environmental > Terrestrial > Soil > Riparian zone | place: USA: East River... | reverse complement strand
GCGGGCTCGCTCGCCCGCGGCGAGCAGGCGCGCCTCCGGCGCGACGCGCTGCGCCTCTCGGTCGAGGCCAAGGCCTTCGCGGCGCACGCCCGCGCCGCCGCGCAGCGCGCGCAGGTGGCGGCTTACCGCGACACGCTGGTCCCCACCGCCACCACGATCGAGTCGCTCGCGGAAGAGGGCTATCGCCTGGGCCGCAGCCCCGTGCTCGCGGTGCTCGACGCCCAGCGCACGCTGCGGGACGCGAAGAGCGAGTACCTCGGTGCGCTGCTGTCGTTTCAGTCGGCGCTCGCCGACCTGGAGGATGTGCTCGGTGGACCGATCGAGTAGAGCCGCATCCGGAGGCTGGCTGCTCGCCATGGCGCTCACGGCGAGCGTGGGCGCTCTCCACTGCTCGCGCTCGGCGAGCGATGAAGAGATCGCCTCGGCCGAGGTGCCGACGATCGCAGCCGAGACCGGCACGGTCGAGAAGCGCGACCTGGTCGAAGCGCTGCTCGTCCGCGGCAGCGTCACGGCACCTCCGAACGAGGACGTGAAGCTCGCCGCCCAGGTGGCCGGCCGCGTGGTCGCGATGCGCGTGGCCGAGGGCGACAGCGTCCGCGCGGGCGAGGTCGTGGCGGAGATCGAGGCCGCTCCGCTCGAGGACCAGCAGCGCCAGGCGAAGGCGGCGCTCTCGCAGGCGCAGGCCGGGCTCGAGAACGCGCGGCTCAACCTCGCCCGCACCGAGCGGCTCTTCGAGCGCGGCATCGCCGCCGGGAAGGAGGTCGAGGACGCCCGCTCCCAGTCCGCGGTGGCCCAGGCGGCCCTCGAGCAGGCCCAGGCCGCTCTCGCGACCGCCGACCGGCAGCTCGCGCGCACCCGCGTCACCTCCCCGATCTCCGGGCAGGTCGTGAAGCGCTTCGTGGGCGTGGGCGAGCAGGTGGACGGCACCGCCGCGCAGCCGCTCGTCGAAGTGGCGAACGTCGAGAGAGTCGAGGTCGCCGCCCACGTCGCGGCGGACCGCCTCGGCCGCGTGCGCGTGGGACAGCACGCCGAGCTCGTGTCCGACGCGTGGCCCGACCGCCGCTTCGAGGGTGAGGTGATCGCGATCTCCCCCGCCGTGGATCCCGCCACCAACGCGGCGCTCGTACGGCTGCGGGTGAAGAACCTCGAGCGTCTGCTCAAGGTCGGCATGTTCGCCGAAGTCCGGATCGGCCTCGCGGAGAAGAAAGGCGTGCTGGTGGTGCCACCCTCGGCGCTCAGCAAGGACAAGGACGACACGGCCGTCTACCTCGTGTCGGGCGACGAGGCGACGCGCACCCAGGTCGAGATCGGGCTCGAGACGCCCGAGGCCGTCGAGGTCGTCTCCGGCGTGAAGGAAGGACAAAAGGTTCTCACCTCCGGGGTCCACGGCCTCGGGGAGCGAGCGAAGCTCGCCGCCAAGCCGTGAACGTCGTGGGCTTCGCCGCGCGGAACAGCCGGGTGATCCTGCTCGGCGTCGTGCTGCTCTCGGCGGCGGGCCTCCACGCACTCGCGACGATGCCCAGCAACATCTACCCCGAGGTGGAGTTCCCGCGCATCCAGATCGTCGCGCACGCGGGCGACATGTCGCCGCGCATGATGCAGCTCGCCGTCACGCGCCCGCTCGAGGAGGCCGCGCGCACGGTGCTCGGGGCGCGCCGGGTGCGCTCCAAGACGATCCGCGGCGGCGCCGAGATCTCGGTGATCTTCAACCCCGACGCCGACATGCGGTACTCGCTGCAGCTGATGCAGGGCAAGGCCGACGAGGTGCGGGGCGAGCTGCCCGCGGGCACGACGCTCGTCGTCGAGCGGATGACGCCGTCGCTCTTCCCCATCTTCAGCGTCAACGTGACGGGCGGCCTGCCGCCCGCCGACCTGCGCGATCTCGCCGTCTACCAGCTGCGGCCGCTGCTGAGCCGCGTCCCCGGTGTCGCCGATGTCGAGGTGCTGGCGAGCGAGGAGCGCGAGATCTCGGTGATCGTCGACCCCGACCGGCTGAACGCGGCGAAGCTCACGCTCGAGCAGGTCAGCGACGCGCTCAAGGCGACCAATCAGGTCGTGTCGGTCGGCCGGCTGCCCCGGGACTACCGCCAGTACCAGGTGCTGACGACGGCCGAGCTCCAGAGCGTCGAGGACGTGCGCAAGGTCGTGGTGGCGTTCCGGCAGGGAACGCCGCTCTACCTGGGCGACCTCGCCGAGGTGCGCGAGGGCGTGATCGACCGCACGACGCTCATCAGCGGCAACGGCCAGCCTGCCGCGCTCCTGAACGTCGCCCGCCAGATCCGCGGCAACATCCTGGAAGTCGCGGACGGGGCCTGGGCGGCGCTCAAGGAGTACAGGCCGTCACTGCCGCCTTCGGTGAAGCTGCAGGTCGTCTACGACCTCGCCGAGTTCGTTCGCAGCGCGGTGGCGAGCGTGCGCGACGCGATCCTGATCGGCGGGCTGCTGGCGGTGCTGGTGCTGGTGGCCTTCCTGCGCGACTGGCGCGTGACCGCGATCGCCGCGGTCTCGCTGCCGCTCACGCTCGTCGGCACCTTCTTCGTGCTGCAGCTCGTGGGAGGCACGATCAACCTGATGTCGCTCGGCGGCCTCGCGATCGCGATCGGGCTCGTGATCGACGACGCGATCGTGGTGGTGGAGAACATCCACCGTCACCGCGCCCTGGGCGAGCCGGTCGCAGTCGCGGCCGAGAAGGGCACCCAGGAGCTGCTGGCGGCGGTCGTCGGCTCGACACTCACCACAGTGGTGGTGTTCGTGCCGCTCGGGCTGCTGCAGGGGGTCGTCGGGCAGTTCTTCGCCGCGCTCTCGCTCACGCTGGCAGCGGCCGTGCTGCTCTCGCTCGGCTACGCGCTCTTCTTCATCCCGAACGCGGCCGCGCGCTTTCTCGAGGGCCAGAGCGAGCCCGCGGCGCGCCCGGGGAGGCTCGCCGAGCGCTACCGCGCGCTCTTGCGCGCGTCGCTCGAGCGCCCGCGGCGCGTCGCGATCGTGACGCTCTGCCTGGCGGCGCTCGGCGCCGTCTTCTATTTCCGCCTCGAGACGGGCTTCCTGCCGGAGATGGACGAGGGCGGCTACGTGATCGACTACTGGACGCCCGAGGGCACCTCGCTCGCCGAGACCGACCGCATGGTCCACAGGATCGAGGAGGTGGTCGCGGCGACACCGGAGGTCGCGGGCTTCGCCCGCCGCACCGGCGCCGAGCTCGGCCTCTTCGCGACCGAGCAGAACCGCGGCGACATCGTGGTGAAGCTCAAGCCCCCGGGCGCGCGCAAGCGCCGGGCCGAGGAGGTGATCGAGGAGCAGCGCGCCACCTTCGCGGCGCAGATGCCGGGGATGACGATCGAGTTCGTGCAGCTGCTGCAGGACATGCTCGGCGACCTGGAAGGCAACCCCGAGCCGGTCGAGGTCAAGATCTTCGGCGACGACCTCGCCGAGCTCGCCGGGCTCGCCGGCCGCACGGCCGAGCGCCTCAAGAAGATTCCCGGGCTCGTGGACCTCGTGGTTCCCCAGCGCGGCAACCCCGAGATCGATGTGCGCATCGACCCGACCCGAGCGGCGCGAGTGGGGTTCACGGTCGAGTCCGTCGCCAAGCAGCTCTCGGCCGGCCTACTGGGCCAGGTGGCCACGTCGTTCCGCCGCGGCGACCGCTTGATCGACGTGCGCGTGCGCTTCCCCGACGCGCGGCGCTTCGACCTCGACTGGATCCGCGAGTTCCCGCTGACGACGGCCGAGGGTGAGATCGTCCCTCTCTCGACGACCTCCACGATCGAGACGGCGCAGGGAGAGACGCAGCTGTTCCGGGAGGACCTCCGGCAGATGGTCCCGGTGACGGCGCGGCTCGAAGGCCGCGGACTCGGCGGCGGCGTGCGCGACGTGAAGGCGGCGCTTCGCGCCGATCCCTGGCCGGTCGGCTACTCCTACAGCATCGGCGGGATCTACGAGAGCCAGCAGGCCTCGTTCCGCTCGATGCTGCAGGTGCTCGCGATCGCGGCGCTGCTCGTGCTCGCGGTGCTGGTGGCGCAGTTCCGGCGCTTCACGCCCGCGCTCGTGATCCTCTCGGCGGCACCGCTGTCGCTCGTCGGGGCCTTCGGGCTGCTGCTGGTGACCGGCACGCCGCTCAACGTCTCCTCGTTCATGGGCCTGATCCTGCTGATCGGGCTGGTCGTGAAGAACGGCATCATCCTGGTGGACTACGCCGACATCGCGGCGGCGCGCGGCGCGAGCCCGACCGAGGCTCTCGTGGAGGCAGGGACGGTGCGGCTCCGGCCGATCCTGATGACGACGCTCTGCACGCTCTTCGGGCTGCTGCCGCTCGCGCTCGGGCTCGGCGCCGGGGCGGAGCTGCAGAAGCCGCTCGCGATCGCCGTGATCGGCGGGCTCACGGTCTCGACGGTCGTGACGTTGGTGTTCGTACCGACCGTGCTCGCCGAGATCCACAGACGGCTCGCGGCGCGAACGGAGCAGGCGGGATAGAGGGCGTTAAAACATGAACCGCAGCGAGAACTGCATGATGCGCGGGTCGCCCGAGAGGCTGCGGATCTGGCCGACGGTGGCCGTGTTCGAGATGTTCGCGTCGGGCAGCCCGAGGTTGACCGTGTTGAAGACGTTGAAGACGTCCCAGCGCAGGTTGAGCGACGTGCGGCCGACCGGGAAGTCCTTCTGCAGGCTGAAGTCGAAGCTCTGCCAGTCGGGCCCGCGCAGGATGTTGCGCTTCGCGTTGCCGAAGGTACCCGAGGGCACGGCCTGGAAATCGGCCGGCTCGAACCACTTGTCGACCGTCTGCGGCCCCTCGCCGCTGCCCACCTGGTTGGGCATTCCCGTCATGTTCTGCCCGACGTTGTTGCCGCCCTGGAAGACGGTGAACGGCCGGCCGGAGCGGTAGGCGTAGATGCCCGAAACGCGCCAGTTCGCGAGCACGGCCTTCGTGAGGCCGCTGCTCTGCTTCGCGAACGGCAGCTCGACGACGAAGCTGCCGACGACGCGGTGCCGCGTGTCGTAGCCGCACGGCCCTTCCCAGGCCGCCAGGTTCTTCGCGTCCTGCGGGAAGCTCGGCGAGCCGCCCGTCGAGAGGTGCTCGGCGCTCTGGTCGGTGCAGTCGGAGAGCGTGTAGGCGAGGCTAGCGCCCCAGCCGCTCTTGAAACGGCGCTGGAGCCCGAGGTCCATGCCCTTGTAGCTCGACGTCGCGTTCTGCTGGCGCCATTCGATGAAGCCGAAGTTGGGGTAGGGCAACGGACCGCTGCCGCCCTCCGGCTGGTTGAGGTTGATCAGGTTCGCGAGGTGACGCCCCTCGACGCCGACGAGGTCGAGCGAGAGCACGTAGGAGCCCGCGAACACCTTCTGCGCGCCGACGCTGAACTGGTGCATCGTCGTCTTCGAGGCGTCCTGGTCCGCCGCGCGCAGCCGGATGCGGCGGTAGTCGAGCTGCGCCGGGTCGAGGAAGTTCGCCGGGAAGCCGTCCTTCAGCAGGAAGAGCGGCGTCGTGGTGGAGCTCGTCGAGAGGCTGTTGTTGATCAGCCCCGGCGGGTTGAGCGCGAGCTGGTCCTCGCTGCCGATGCGGTCGAACAGGTTGTAGAAGGTGCCGTAGCCGGCTCGCAGCACCAGCGTCTCGCTGACCTGGTACACGATCCCGAGCCGCGGGGCGAAGTTGTTCTTGTCGGGGCTCACGAGGCCGCGCTCCTCGAGCGAGCCGTCCTGCGCGGCGAACACGCTGCCGGACCCGGCCGGGTCGAAGTTGAGCTGGTTGTTGGCGGCCTCGAGCGCCGGGGTGATGAAGTCGTAGCGCAGCCCGAGGTTCAGCGTGAGCTTGGGGCTCAGGCGCCAGTCGTCGTGGACGAAGAACGACGTCGCCCAGTGGCGCTGGTTCACCACCCAGAGGTTCGACAGCTGCGCGTCGGAGGTGACGCCGAGCAGGTAGTCGGCGACCGCGTTGCCGGTGAAGCGGCCGCGGTAGCGCACCGAGCCGCGCATCGCCGGCACGTCCAGGTACTCGTTCTTCATCGGCGCCAGCACGTCGACCCCGAACTTGAGCTGGTGGTCGCCCTTGATCCACGAGAGCGTGTTCAGGAACTCCCACTGGCTCGTGTGCTGGAACTTCGGCAGGAAGTCGGGCGAGCCCATGCGGCCGAGGCCACCGCCGCCGAAGTAGCCGTCGATCGAGACGCCGATCACGCCGCCGGCGAAGAGCGGATCCTGCGGCACGCCGGGCACCTGGGCCTCGGACGGCGGCAGCTGGCCGAACGGCTGCTGCACGGCGTCCGAGTCGACGGCGCTCCAGGAGAAGCGGAACTCGTTCACCACCGAGGGTCCGAAGATCCGCGTCCAGCCGAGCACCAGGCCGTTCGAGGTGATCTTCTGGTCGCCGAAGGCGGAGGTGCCCGTACCGTCGATCACGCCGCCGAAGACGCCCGGGATCGAGCGGTCGCGGTCGGTGTAGATGTAGCGCGCGAAGAAGGTGCTCTTGTCCGAGGCGCGGAAGTCGACTTTGCCGGTCATGCGGTCGGCGTCGTCCGTGATGTTGGCGTCGGGCCGCACGTAGTTGTTGGTCTCGTTCGTGTTCGGCGCGGGCAGCAGCCCGAAGATCCCGGCCGCCACCGGGTCGATCCGGCTCGCCGGGATCACGTTGCCCGGAAAGTTCTGGCCGGTGAGCGGGTCCTTGATCGCGGTGGTGAAGATGCCCTGCCGCTCCTCCATCGTCGGCACACGGGTGGTGCGCGTGGTGCCGCGCGTGATGCGCGTGCCCTCGTAGTCCGCGAAGAAGAAGAGCCGGTCCTTGATCACCGGGCCGCCGACGTTGAAGCCGAACTGGTCCTGCGCATTGCTCGGCTTGGGCAGCGGGACGAGGTTGTGCTCGGTGCGGAAGTCCTCGTTGAAGTAGGTGTTCGAGTCGAACTTCTCGTCGCGCAGGTAGTAGTAGGCCGTGCCACGGAGCGCATTCGTCCCCGACTTGGTCGTGACCGAGATCGCCCCTCCCGGGGCGCGCCCGTACTCCGCGGAGTAGGGGCTCGTCACGATCTTGAACTCCTCGATCGCGTCGATCGAAGGGCGCGAGACCTGCGTCGTCAGCTCCTGGACGTTCTCCGAGATCGAGTTGTTGTCGACGCCGTCGAGCAGGAAGTTGTTCTGGAGCGAGCGGTTGCCGTGCACGTTCACACCGCCGGTGCGGCCCGCGGCGGTGCCGCCGCTCTCTTCCGTGAAGCGGTCGCCCTGCACTCCGGGCACCAGCACCATCAGGTCGTCCCAGTTGCGGATTGCGAGCGGCAGCCGCGCCACCGCGGTCTGGTCGATCACGGAGCCGATGACCGCCTGCGTCGTGTCGAGCAGCCGCGTGGCCTCCCCCACCGTGACGGATTCCTGCATGCCCCCTACCTTCAGCGTGAAGTCGATGCGTGCGCGCTGGCCCACCTCGAGGATCACGGCGCGCGAGTGCGAGCCGAAGCCCGAGGCCTCGGCCACCACGGTGTAGGTGCCGGAGATCAGGTTGGGCGCGAGATAGACGCCATCGGCCGTCGTCACCACGCGCGTGGCTACGTTCGTGCCGGAGTGGGTGACGGCGATCGAGGCCCCGGGGATCACGGCACCTTGCTCGTCCTTCACCGTTCCGGTGAGGACGGCGCGGTCCACCTGGGCCTGGGCGGGAATCGAGATGAGCAGCAATCCGAAGAGCTGCAGCAAGCGCTTCATGGAAAACCTCCGCTGTCGGGTGATGCGGTGGATTGTGACGGCCGGAATCCTACACCCGCGCGGCAAGCCCATGACAACTAAATGACGGAACAACCAGGATTTCGAACATGCGAGCGCCCGCGGGCCGCCGTATGATCGCGCTCCGATGGCGACGCTCCTGCTGATGATGCTGGCCACGGCACCCGCGCTCCACGAGCATGCCTTCCAGCTGGAGCGGGCGGCCGAGGTCGTGGCCGTGGTGCGCGCGACGTGCCCGCGCTGCGACTGGGGCACGCCTGGCCGCGAGGCGGCCGTGCTCGCCTTGTCGGTGGACGGCGCGCTTCACCAGCACCTGGTGCTCACGCGCGGCGAGAGCGGCGAGTACCGCGTTCTGCTCGGGGCGCTCGCTGCGGGGAAGCACACCCTCGCGTTCGCGCTCGACCGCAAGCTCTCGGCCCGCGGCGCACGGGAGGCGCTCGTCGAGAGCGTCGCGATCGAGACCGTCGCCGAAGGAGAGCCGGGCTACGAAGCGCTCGCCCACGCGCCGATCCTCCACTCGCGAAAGCACACGCTCTCCCGCTTCTCCGACGTCCCTCTCGTCGCCTGGGTCGAGAGCCATGCGGCGCCCGAGGCGGGCCGCGAGCTGCGCTACTCGATCGTGTTCAGCAACGAGGACGGCGGCACGCCGCTCGACCGGCTGATGGCGACCTGGGGCCGCGCGACCGACATCGAGCTCGTCTACTCCGTGCAGCTCGACGCGGCCGGCGGCGTGCGCGCTGCCACCTTCCAGGGCAAGGACCACATCACCGCCCGCTTCGCGGGCCGGCGCGAGGGCAGCCACCCGGTGCTCTACGTCGTCACCGAGAACAACATGGTGAAGGACAGCGGGCCCGCCACGCCGCGCGTCGCGCTGGCGCCGCGGCCCTTCGCGCTCGAAGGCGTCTCGCGCGAGGCGGTGATGGACGCGGAGCCCTGGACCTATCGCGTCTCGCAGCAGGAGGTCAGGCGCGAGGGCCGCGTGGCGAAAGGCGCCCGCGCCGGCTCGAAACGCATCCCCGACCCCAGGCGGTTCGTCTTCCTCGAGGCCTGCGGCCGCGTGAGCGACGCCCGGCTCGCGTTCGACGTGGGCGTCGCGGGTGCGAGCGGCGGGCTGCAGTGGTACGCCTCGGATGCCGGGCGCGGGGATTTCCGTGTGGCGCGTGCGGGATGCTTCCGGGCGGCGGCGGCGCTGCCCGAAGGCAAGGGCGTCGCGGACGTGCGCGCGCTGCGCCTGCGGGCCCATACGCGTCCGCCGCGCAAGGGCGAGAAGCCGCTCGCGCCGGGCTCGGGCAGCGCCCGCATCGACCGCGTCAATCGGCTGTTCGGGCTGGGGGCCGACGACATGCCGGCCACGAGCGTCTTCGAGTGGACCACGGGCGCCGACATCACCCCGGAAGGTCCGCCGCTGGAGCTGCTCGTCCCGCCGCGCTGAGCGAGTGTCAGCGCCGGGGCGGCGCGAGCGGCGTCCCGCGCGGCAGCCACAGCTTGACCGCCGGATGCATGGTGTAGAGCCGCAGGCGCTCGCCGTCGTCCACCAGGATCCCGCTCGAGTCGTCGCTGCGGATGATCGGGTTGCCGGGGTACTTCTCCCACGTCACGAGATCGGAGGACGCCGCGAGGCACGTCGTCCACGGCCCCTTCCATTCGGGGTCGGCGTTGGCGTGATAGACGCCGTAGTAACGGCCCTTGTAGCGGACCACCTGGTCGAGCGCGACGGCGTGGCGGTCGTACGCCTGCGGCCCCAGCCCGATCACGGGCTCGTCCTGGACGTTCGTCCACACGCGGCGGTCCTGCCGCTGTTCCTTGGAAGTCGCGAGCCAGACGCCTTTGTCGTCGCGCTCGTAGAAGAGGTACCAGGTGTCGCCCTCGATCCAGACGCTCGGCGTGCCGTAGGGCCCGGGCGACAGTGGCTCGCCCGCGCGCGTCCGAATCGCGAGCGGTCCTTCTTCCTTCCAGGCGACGCCGTCGACCGACGTCAGGAGGTGCGCGACGTCGTCCTTGCCCTCCGCGAACATGAAGTAGCGGCCGGCATGGCGCACGACGAAGACGTCCTCGGTCCAGACACCGTCGAAGATGGGATTCCGAGGATGGCGCGTGAACAGGAGGCCGTCGCCCGACGTCGCGTAACCGAGCGACTTGGTCTCGCTCTTGCGGGAGTCGTAGCCGGTGTACCAGAGCTTCCAGTCGGCGCCGTCGCGCAGCAGGAAGCCGCGCTCGCGGATCTCGTGGTCCCAGGTGTCCCGCCCCGTGCCCGCGAACAGCGGGTTGCCTGCATAGGCGTCCCACTCGACGAGCTCGGGCGGGAAGCCTCCCGAAACAGGCGACGCGGGCGCCGTTCGGACCGCACGAACGGCTCCCGACGCGAGACAGCCGGCCACCAGAAGAACAACCGTCAGCGTTTTCAACGCGGGTAACATCTTACGCCCAGCGTAAGAGCCCGGCACAGGCCGCTCACGACGCTCCAACGACTTGTGGCGATTCCGCAGCGGCACGTGTCTTGCCATCCACTCCCAGAGTCTCAACCTGCTAAAGAGGTGTGCGCATGCGCTGGCGTTGGCTGGCCTGCTGTTTCGCCGTGGCTTCGAGCACGTGCGGGGGCAGCGCGACTACCCCGGTCAATCCACCGACCACGTCTCCGACCACCACGTTCACGCCCGCGCCCAACCAGCCCGTAGTCACGATTACCGCGACCGGGGTCAGCCCGCAGCAGGTCGAGATCGCGGTCGGAGGCCGCGTGACGTTCGTCAACAACAACTCGCAGACGCACGAGATGTTCTCGGACCCGCATCCCATCCACACCGACTGTCCGCCGATGAACGACGTGGGCGTGCTGTCGCCGGGCCAGACGAAGCAGACCGGCGTCTTCCCCACCGCGCGGACCTGCAGCTACCACGACCACGGACGTCCCGACAACACGTCGCTTCAGGGCTGGATCCTGATACGTTGAGGTGGGGTGCTCCCACCAGGAGGTAAGCATGCGTCGAGCCGCTCTCTTCGCCGTTCTCCTCGCCGCCGCCACCGGCGGCATCAGCTGCAACTCGGACGACGAGGTCACGCTCTTCGAGGCCACGCTCTCGCCCGACAACGAGGTGCCGCCCCGCGCGAGCGGCGCGAGCGGCGTCTCGCGCATGACCTTCGACGGCACGACGGTCACCTTCATCGTCGTGGTCGCGAACCTCAACAACGTCACGCTCTCGCACATCCACTCGGCTCCCGCGGGAGTCAACGGCCCGGTTCGCGTGGACTTCTTCCTCGGGCCCGTGACCAGCATCCAGCAGGGGACGCTCGCCCAGGGCTCGTTCACCGCCGCCGACGTGCGGGGGATCGAGTTCAACGCGCTCATCGACGAGATGCGCGCGGGCAACGCGTACGTCAACGTGCACTCGCAGACCTACCCGGCCGGCGAGATTCGCGG
>Ga0184625_10001087_pt1 | contig 11112 bp, 8 predicted proteins | sample PLM3_30_b1_FD_133151 | JGI IMG/M metagenome (GOLD analysis project Ga0184625, IMG submission 133151) | Groundwater sediment microbial communities from an aquifer in East River, Colorado, USA - PLM3_30_b1 | ecosystem: Environmental > Terrestrial > Soil > Riparian zone | place: USA: East River... | reverse complement strand
TGGCATGCAGCACACGCTCGGCTGCTTTCGCCTGAGCCTCGGTCAGTCCACATCGTCCGACGGGCGACCGCTGGCCGAGCGCAGCCGCGAGCACCTCGAAAAGAAATTTGCTGCCTGGCTGAACTCGGAACGCGAGCGAGCCGTTGACTGGCAGCCGTTGAAGCCGCGCTCAGCCAAGAGCCAAGTGCCGACGCTGACGATCCAGGACGACCGCTCGATCTTCTCCAGCGGCGACATCACCAAACGCGACGTCTATGACCTTTCGTTCGATAGTTCCGGCCTGAAGAGCATCACGGCGATAAAGCTCGAATTGCTGCCCGATGACCGATTGCCCAAAGGCGGCCCCGGCCGCATCTATTACGAAGGTCCGCCGGGCGACTTCTGGCTCAGCAAGATCACAGTAGGCAGCGTCGGCCGCGGCGCTGTAGGGAACGCCCTCCGTGGCGTTCCGGAATCGCGGACGGACCACAAATTCAAATCCGCGTCGCACTCCTTCGCCTCCGGCAACAACACGGCCGCTGCCGCGATCGACGACGATCCGCAAACCGGCTGGTCGATCAATGGCGGCCAAGGGCGGGCGCACTACGCCGTGTTTCGCTTCGAGCAGTCCCTGCCAGAGCTGAACGAGTTGACCGTCCAACTGCTCTTCGAGCGCTACTACGCGGCGGCGCTGGGCAGGTTCCGCATCTGGGCGACCACCGATCCGCGCAGTGGCGAGGCGAGGGACTTGCCGCCGGAAATCGAAAAACTGCTTCTCGTTCCGCCGCAAGATCTAACGGCCGCCGATCGCGAACGATTGCTGGCGCGATTCGTCCAAGTTGCGCCCGAGCTGAACTCCAAAGTTGCCGAGATCGGCCTGCTCCGCAACCAAATGGCGGCTTTTCCCACGACGCTGGTCATGCATGAGCGGCCCGCCGAGAACCGCCGGGCGACCTATCGCCATCACCGCGGTGAATTCCTGCAGCCGAAGGAGCAAGTCGAGCCGGAGCTACTCTCCATCGTCCCGCCACTGCCGGCCGGCGCCGAGCACAACCGGCTGAGCTATGCCCGCTGGCTCGTCAGCGAAAGCAACGCGCTCGTCGGCCGCGTGACCATGAACCGCCACTGGGCGGCGCTCTTCGGCACCGGCATCGTCCGCACGACGGAGGACTTCGGCTATCAAGGCGAACCGCCCAGCCATCCCGAGCTGCTCAACTGGCTCGCCCTCGAGTTGCCCCGCCGCGGCTGGTCGATCAAAGCCATGCACCGGCTGATGGTGACGAGCGCGACGTATCGTCAATCGTCGGCTATTGCATCCGCCGGGCGTGCCGCAAATCTGAAGTCTGAAATCTCAAATCTGCAATCCATCGACCCCACCAACCGCCTTCTTTGGCACTTCCCCCGCACGCGCCTGGAGGCCGAAATGGTCCGCGACGCCACGCTGCGAATCAGCGGCCTTCTTTCCAGCAAGCAGGGCGGTCCCAGCGTCTTTCCGCCGCAGCCGCCGGGGATCACGTCGGAGGGCGCGTATGGCCCGCTGGCCTGGAACGTGAGTCCGGGCGAAGACCGCTATCGCCGCGGCCTCTATACCTTCGCCAAGCGGACCGCCCCTTACGCGATGTTCGCCACCTTCGACGGTCCCAGCGGCGAAGCCTGCCTCGCACGCCGCGAAGTCAGCAACACGCCGCTCCAAGCCCTCACGCTGCTCAACAACTCCGCCCTCCTCGAAGCCGCTCAGGCCCTCGGATCCAAAGCCGCGACCAGTGGTCGCGGTTTACTGGACGACCGGCTGACCGAACTGTTCCGCCGCTGCGTCACCCGTCCGCCGACCGCGTCCGAGTTGGCCCTGCTCGTCAAATTCCACGAATCTCAGCGGCAGCGCCTCGCCACCAATGAGCTCGACGCTGCCGCCATCGCCGGCTCGGGCGAGAGCGACGCGATCGAGCGAGCCGCTTGGACGCTTACCGCCCGAGCGATCTTGAACCTCGACGAAGTCATCACCAAGGAATAGCTATGCTCAGCGTTTCCCGCCGCCATTTTCTGCACGACTGCGGTCTTGGTCTGGGCAAAATGGCCGCGGCGTCCCTGCTGGCCTCTTCAGTGGCGCGGAGTGGTGCTGTGGAGCCGCAGAATAAGCTGCTGACCCCGAAGCAGCCGCATTTTCCGGCGAAGGCCAAGGCGGTAATTCACTTGTTCATGGCCGGAGCGCCGAGCCAGCTCGATCTGTTCGACTACAAGCCAAAGCTGGCTGAGTATGAGGGGAAGCCAATCCCGCCGGAGGTCGTCGGCTCACAGCGGTATGCGTTCATTCGGCCGGACGCGGCGGTGCTGGGGCCGCGGTTCAAGTTCAGCAAGCATGGCCAGTGCGGGGCGGAATTGTCGGAGATGCTGCCGCACCTGGCGAAAGTGGTCGATGAGATCGCGATCGTCAAAAGCGTCCGCACGGATCAGTTCAATCACGCTCCGGCGCAGCTCTTTCTGAATTCGGGCTTCTCGCAACCAGGGCGGCCCTGCCTTGGTTCTTGGGTGCTGTATGGCCTGGGAGCGGAGACCAGCGAGCTGCCGGCCTTCGTCGTGATGAGCACCGGCAGCGGGATCAGCGGCGGCGCGGCGAACTGGTCCAGCGGCTTCCTGCCGACGGTCTATGGCGGCGTGCGGCTGCGTAACACGGGCGACCCAATCCTGGACGTGACCAGCCCCGCCGGCATCGACCAGCGGGCCCAGCGCGACACGCTCGACCTCGTCGGCGAACTGAACCGCCAGCGGCTGGCAGCGATTGGCGACCCGGAGATCGCTACGCGGATCGCGTCGTACGAGATGGCCTACCGGCTGCAGACTTCCGCCCCGGAACTGATGGACCTCAAGGAAGAGGACCAGAAAACGCTCGACCTATACGGAGTCGATCCGACCAAGCCGTCGTTTGCCCGCGCGTGCCTGCTCGCACGGCGGATGGTCGAGCGGGGCGTGCGGTTCGTCAACGTCTATAACGAAGGCTGGGACGCCCACAGCGACGTTACCGGCAACCTGAAGAAGAACTGCGGCGCGACCGATCAAGGCGCAGCGGCGCTAGTGGCCGACCTCAAGCAGCGGGGAATGCTCGACGAAACGCTCGTCATCTGGGGCGGCGAATTCGGCCGCACGCCGATGGTCGAGACGAACACGGCCCTGGGCCGCAAACTGGGCCGCGACCACCATCCGCAGGCCTACACGATGTGGCTCGCCGGCGGCGGCATCAAGCCAGGCATCACCTGGGGCAAGACCGATGACCTGGGCTTCCACGTCGCCGAGAACCCCGTCCACACCCACGATCTGCAAGCCACGATCCTGCACCAACTCGGTCTCGATCACGAGAGACTCACCTTCCGCTACGCCGGCCGCGACTTCCGCCTGACCGACGTCCACGGCAATGTGGTAAAAGACATCCTCGCCTGATTTCTGTTCCTTGACTCCTGTCCCTGGCTCCTGCCCATGTCCACCGGCCGCCCGCCTGCTCCGCAGCAAGTTCCGATCAGCCTCGAACCGACTGAAGGCTGGCATTGCACGCACCTCTATTACCGTTTTGACCGCGGCGTGCTGGCCGGTTTCAGCAGCGAGCAGTTGCGGCAGGCGCGCGAGGAGGCACTGGCCATTCTCGATCCGGCTGGGGCAGGCGCTCCGCAGCGGCTGCAGACGAGCGTCGTCAGCGGCCACAAGGCCGACTTCGGTTTGATGCTGATGGATCCGCACCCGCTGAAGGTCGAGTCCGTCAACCAGCGGCTGCTGGCCAGCCGGCTGGGGCCAGCCTTGATTCCAACCTACTCGTTCGTCTCGGTCACGGAAATCTCGGAATACGTGCCGACAGTCGAGCAGTACGGCAAGAAGCTGGTGGCCGAGGGCGACGCCGAGGGCAGCCCCGCCTATGCCGCCAAGCTCAAGGCCTACGCCGATCGGCTGCCGATCATGAATCGCCAGCGACTGACGCCCGATTTTCCTCCCTACCCGGCCACCTGCTTCTACCCCATGAACAAGAAGCGGAAGGTCGGCGAGAACTGGTTCCTGCTGCCGTACGCCGAGCGGAACAAGATGATGGCGGAGCACGCCAAGAGCGGCATGACCTTCGCCGGCAAGGTCCAGCAGCTCATCACCGTCGGCCTGGGCCTGGACGACTGGGAATGGGGCGTCACCCTGTGGGCCAAGAACCCCGAATACCTCACCGACATCGTCTATCGCATGCGGTTCGACGAAGCCAGCGCCCGCTACGCCGAATTCGGCCCGTTCTACACCAGCTACGTCACCAGCCCCGCCGAGATGCTCGACCATTGCCGAGTGGGACAATCCTAGGCTCCTATAAAAGGTGCCGGGCCTTGATTTCCAAATAGCGGTTGACCAGCGGGGCGGTCATGTCTTCGGGGAAGACGTCGAGGGCCAGGACGCCGTGGTGTTCGAGGTCGCGGAGGACCTGGTGACGCCAGGTGAGGATTTCGGCGGCAGCGGCCGCTCGGAAGAGCTGGGCGTCGTTCACCGGCTCGTGGTCGGCGGCGTCGAAGAGTTGATGATCTCGCAAGAGCACGCCTAGCGGCAAGTGCCGGCCGACAAGGTTCCGCAGATAGCTTTCGATCTGGTGGGCGTTCACTTCGTCGATGACGTTGCTGACCAGCACGACGAGCGAACGTTTTTTGCAGTGCGTGTTGAGATACAGAAAGGCGTCGTCGTAACGCGACTCGACCAGCTCGGGGAAGCGGTCGAAGCTGGAGTGCAGAAGCTGGTTCATCTGCTTCATGCCGCCGCGGGGCGGGACGTAACTCATCACGCGATCGGCGAACGCGATCATTCCGACCGAGTCGCCCTGCCGCAGGGCGACGTAGGCCAGGAGCAGTGCCGCGTTCAATGAATGGTCCAGCAGCGACAACCCACCGGTTTCGTTGGTCATCAGCCGGCCGCAGTCGAGCAGGAAGATGATCCGCTGGCTCTGGCTGGTCTGAAAGTCCTTGACCGTCAGCTTCAGGCGGCGGGCCGAGGCCTTCCAGTCGATGTACTTGTAGTTGTCGTCGAGCGTGTAGTCCCGCAGCCGCTCGAAATCGTTCTCCAGACCGACCTTCCGCGTCCGCCGCACGCCCATCAGGCTGAGCCGGTTGGTGCGGGCCAGGATCGCGTATTCGGCGAGCTGCTTCATGTCGGGATAGACGTGGATCTCGCTCAGTTGCGGATAGTCGAGGAACCGCTGCCACAGGCCCAGCAGGCTGCGGACCCGCAGGTGGACCTGCAGGAGCTGAAACTTGCCCCGCTTGCTCGGCAGCAGCTCGTAGTGCACCGTCGAGCGGCTGCGCGGCCCCAGCCGCAGCACGAACTCCTTGGGCGTCGACTCGAACTCCTGCGCGATGTCGTCGCGAATCCAGGCGGTTCGCCCCCGGCTGCTGAGGTTGCTGATGTGCAGCGTGATGCGATGGTTCTTCTGCAGCGACGCGATCTTGGTGTGTTCCCGCTCGATGGCAAACGATTTCATGCGGGGCAGCGTTAAGAGGTCCACGAGCGCGACCAGCACGATCGCCGCGTCGAAAATCGCCATCACGGCCAACAGCCGTGCATCGGCCAGCAAGGCCAGCGACAGCACGCAGGGCACGCCCAGCGCGACGAGCAGCGGCGTGTGCGGATGAATTCGCTTCCAGACCGCCAGGATCAAGAGCGGCGCAGCGAGCACCAAGATGATCAGCCCCGCCAGGCGGAGCAGGATCGGGCCGTAGTCCTTCAGCAGTTCGAGCAGCCAATCGTTCACAGTCGGGCAAGCTCCCAGCGGGTCCGCCAGTATAATCTGCCCGGATCACCAGATGCGGAAGCGGCTCTGATCGGCACACCAGGCCGGCCTCGTGCGGCTTGAATCTGCAACCGCAGGCGGCGAGAATCCGCCAAGTCACGTGGATTTGCCTTTTCAACCGGGAGGACTGCCATGTTGCGACGAATTGGTACCTGCGCGTTCGTTCTAACGTCATTCGCCGCGGCTGCCGCCCAGGAGCCGAGCGATGAGAAGGCCATGCAAGGCACGTGGACGTGCCGCAAGGCGGAATTGGCGGGCGCGGCCTTTCCCGACGCGATCCTGAAGACGATCGTGCTCAAGCTCGAAGGGGACAAGTACGAAGTCTCGGTCGGCGGCGCGATCGACAAAGGCACCTGCAAGCTCGACGCAACGGCGAAGCCCAAGGGGCTGATCCTCACGGGCACCGATGGGCCGAACAAGGGCAAGACGTTCCCCTGCATCTACGAGCTGAGCGGCGACACGCTCCGCGTCTGCTACGACCTTTCTGGCAATAAGGCCCCCACGGAATTCAAGACGGTAGCGGGCACGCAGCTCTACCTGGCGACGTACGAACGGAAGAAGTGACGAGAGGCAGGAGCCTCGAGCTAGCGCGTTCCCAGGCTGGAGCCTGGGAACGAGTTTTCCAATTACGTTGCTCAGCTCAACGTCTTTATAGCCGCGGGACTTCGACGGAGCGGATCAGCTCGGTGAGCAGGTCATCGACTTTTTGGCCTTCGACTTCGGCCTCGGCGGTCAGGGCGACGCGGTGGCGGAGGGCGGGCAGGGCGATCTGGAAGACGTCATCGGGCACGGCGTAGTCGCGGCCCGAGAAGGCGGCCAGCGTGCGGGCGGCCTGCATCAGGGCGATGCCGGCCCGCGGCGATGCACCCATGTGGAACTGCGGCCACTGCCGCGTGCGGCGGACGATCTTGTTGATGTAATCGAGCAGCCGCTCATCGATCCGCACGGCGGCGTTCGACTGAATCGTCGCCAGAATCTCGTGGGTGGAGGTGATCGTCTGCAGCTCGGATTCCAGCCGCTCGGTCACGTCGCGCTGCTGGCTGTGCATCCTCAAGATCTCCGCCTCTTCGGTCTCCTGCGGGTAGTTGGCGACGAGCTTGAACATGAAGCGGTCGAGCTGGGCCTCGGGCAGGTTATAAGTGCCTTCCGACTCGATCGGGTTCTGCGTCGCCAGCACCAGAAACGGCTTCTCGATCGGATGGCTCTTGCCATCGACGGTGACGCGGTACTCCTGCATGATCTCCAGGAGCGCGGCGTGCGTCTTGGCCGGGGCGCGGTTGATTTCGTCTGCCAAGAGAAGCTGCGTGAAAACCGGGCCGGGGCGAAAGCGAAAATCCTGCGATTTCATGTCGAGGATCGGCGCGCCGGTCACGTCCGAGGGCATCAGGTCGGCCGTGAACTGAATGCGGCCGAACTTCAGGCCCATCACCCGCCCCAGCGTCCGCACGAATAGCGTCTTGCCCAGGCCTGGTACGCTTTCGATCAGCACGTGCCCGCTGGAGAAGAGGGCTACCATCGCGCCCAGCACCAGCTCGTCCTGCCCCACGTAAATCTTGCCGATTTCGGCCGTGATCCGGTCGAAGAGCAGCTTTGTGGGCGTTTCGCTGCCCGCCACGACCTGCGGACGCAGGGCCGTGGGCTGCGGCTGCTGCATTGGCTGCGGCTTGAACGTGGACGGCGGCGGCAGCGGCCCCAGCGGATGCGGCGGGGCGGGCGCGGATGGGGCAGCGTGGGCGGGTGGAGGCGGGGCGGCGGCGGGCGGCGTGGGCATTGTCCAGGCCGGCTGAATCGGGGCCGCCGGCGGCGAGCCAAACCCGCCGCCACCGGCCGAATGGGCGTTGGCCGGCGGGATCGATGAAGCGGGCGTTTGCGGCTGCGAAGCCAGCGGGACCTGCACGATCGCGTTGCACTGCGGACACGAAGCCCGGCGGCCGGCTGCGGACGCGGGCACCTTCAGCGACCGCCCGCAGCCAGTGCAGTGGAATTCGATGGAGTCGGCGGGGGCGGTGGTGGGTTGGGACATGATTGGAATTCAAATGACCAATGACCAAGCGCCAATGACCAATCGAGAACGGGAATCTGCATTGGTCATTGTTGCTTGGTCATTGGTCATTCATTTAGCCTTGAGGTGCGACCTTCCTGACTTTCTTTCCGCGATCTGCCGGTACTGGGCGAGCCGTGACTGAGCATAGTGGCGATCGTTGGCGCGGGCCAGTAGCTGGCCGAGGGCCGCGACGTGCTTGCCGAAGTCCGAAGGCGAGGGCGGCCGCAGCTCGCGCGGCCGGCCGAAAATCGGCGAACGGGCCAGGCAGAACAAAATCCCTAGCAGCGTGAGGTGCAGTAGGATCGCATTCAGCGGCCAGACCTTGAGCAGTTCCAGGGGCGTCGTCGGCCCGCCCGCCGGTTCCTTTTCGAGGACCGGCGGCCCGCCCGCGCCGCTTTCGATGAACACGACCCGGCCGCTTAAGCCACACTCGGACACGAGCCGGTGCGCCAGCTTGCGGTTTTCGTGGTTGACGAGCGGATAGTTGAGCACCAGCGAGCCGTTGGTGACAACGATGACGCGGCCGTCGCCCCAGGCGCTGTCCTGCAAGAGGGTAATGAGCGGTTCGTTCCCCGCGCCGAGCAGTGTTTTTGCCTTTTGATCGGGGACGGCGGGATCGGAAGCGCCCGCGTCGCGCTTGCTGGGAACTGCCAGGCGGCCTTCGAGGTGAATCTCGGCCTTCTGAGCATCGATTCCCTCGGCCCACGGGCCCGTCAACTTATTGACCTTCAGCGGCTGCTGGTCCCGCTGCACGGTGAACCAGCGGGCGTATTTTTTCGTCGGCATCTTGGAGCGAGCCGCCTCGTGGGTCGCGTGGGCCTCGGCTTGGCGGCGCAAAACCTCGTCGGCCTGCTCCGGCGGCGCCTGCGGCGCGACGCGGTCCCAATAGGCGACGGCCGCGTCGTAGTCGCGGCCGACATAAACGACCGTGCGGCCGACTCCGCCGGCCAGCCAATCCTCGAGAAAATCGCGCTGCTCGGTGGTCGGCGGCTCGAAGTCGTCGGGGACCCAGACGAGCACGTCAAAGTCGTGGACTTTGGGCGACAGCCGGTTCATCGTCGTCACGCGGTGGCCCGCCCGCTTGAACAGCCCGCTCAGCACGCTCGTGCCATTGACGCTACGGGCCGGCTCGGTGCCGCGGCGGCGGCCATAGATCGTCGGCAACTGTTCGTCGCGCCGGCCGGTCAGGAATATCCCAGCGCCGATCGCCAGTACGGCCAGCACCAGGCCAATAGTCGGCAGCGCCAGCGAAGGCGGCTTGTCGGGCGTGCGGCGAGTGGTTGGGGCTGTGCTCATGCGGCGGCGCGCTCCAAGCGGTGCAGCTCGGCGTGAAAATCGTCCAGCCGCTGCCAGGCCTGCTCGAACCTCTCGCGGGTTAGCGTCTTGCGGCCGAAGAACGCATCTTCGAAGCGGACGACGGTCGTTTCCAGGATGGAGCGAAGGGTGGGCTTGGCCCGCAGCTCGCGGAGGTATTGCCGGTTGGTCTTGCCCTTGGTGAGGCGGATCAAATGCTGCCGGTCGAGCTCCACGAGCTCGTAGCTGAACAAGTAGATGATCGCCTCCGAATAGTCGCCGGCTTCGTACAAGCGGCGGGCTTCTGCCAGGAAGTCGCCCGTCGGTTTGCGGACGGCGAACGGCAGGGCCTCGACGCGATCGACGTCGCGCGAGCCTTCAATGACCCGGCGATGAATGACGTGATCGCTGACCTCGTCCTTCAAAAAAGCCTTGGCGATGAGTACGGCGATCACTGCCAAGAGAATAATGAGCACGGTCAAGCCCACGCCCTGCAGGAGCGGGCCAAAGCCGGGAAACTGCCAGCGGGAGCCGGTCGTCGCCGTGCCGGGCTGTTTGGTCCAGCTCGAATCGCGGTTCTTGGAATCGGCTGCTCCCCGCGGCACGGCGTTGAGCCGCCGCACATCGTCTTTGCCGCGGTCGTACCAGGGAAACCGGCCCGCGCCCGACAGCACGGCCTGGCCCGCTTCGACGGCTTCCTTCGCTTCTTTGTCGTCCGCGGCGCTCGGCTGCTGCGCAGGGGCGCTGCGCACGAAGGGCAGGGCCAGGGCCAGCGCCGCGAGAATTGCCATCAGCTTGTTGCGCAGTGAATTCAAGCCAGCTACTCCATCCGGGCCGCCAGCCGCAGGGCCTCGGCACGCATCAGCAATTCGACCTCCCAGCCTTCGTGCCGGATCCGCAGGTCGAGATAGCTCAAGAATCGCACGACCGACATGAACGCCACGACCAGCCACAGGCAGGCTGGATAAACGATTTGCAGCAGGGCCCAATCCATGTTCCAGGAAAAATCGTCGGTGAACATCCCGGCAAACGGCCAGATGCCGATGAGCACGCCTTCCAGGGCGATCGCGGTGGCCAGCGCCAGGGCCACCAACAGCAGCGCCACCAGCGCGCCGCCGATCCAGCGAATGAGCAAATCGCCGGAATACGGCCCGTGCAGGTGCGTGCTCCGTTTCGCCATCGTGATCGCATTGTCCTGTCTGGCCACCAGCGGGTTCTTCTCGAGCAGGATGATCTCGTTGATGTAGGGGCGGAAGGCCCGCATCGCCGTGGACCAGAGCAGCACGATCGGAATGAAGAAGAACTCGACCGGGCCGGGCTCCAGGCGATCGACCAGCAGGTACAGCCCCCAGGCCACGAACAAGCCGCGCAAGAGACCCTGGCACAGCAGCAACTGTGGCGAGTACCGCAGGACATCCACCGCGATTTGCCGCACGGTCCGTTTTTCCAAAAACAGCGCCGGCCCGAGATAAGCCACGACAAAGATGGACGCCAGCGGCGCTTCCAGGTAGATCAGCACCGTCGTATTCCACCAGTACCGGCCCATATCCAGCGGCGTCTCGGCATCGGCCGGCGTCATCCAGCCCACGAGCGCGTAGTTGAGCAGCGCCAGCGGCACGATCGCCAAGAGCGCAGCGATCGCCAGCGGTCCGGCGAAGTCGCGGGTCACGTGCAGGGCCAGGTCGATCGTATCGAGCAGGCCCCGCTCGCGGATTGCAATTCTGGTTCGATCAAGTTGCATGCGAATAGCGGACGGGGGGAAGGAGAGAGGGAGCGACAGAGCGACGAGCAATCCGCCCATCACTCCGTCTCTCATTCACTCCGTGTCTCCGTCACTCGTTCACTCCTCACAGGCATTGTCAGCGCTCGCGGGAAACCCAACACGACGAAATAAAACGCCAGCAGCGAGCTCGACAGGATGGCGACGCCCACCTTGAGCCAGTAGGGTGCGCCGGACGGCGACAAGAATCCTTCGATCAGCGCCGCCATGAAGAACATCACGATC
>Ga0184625_10001086_pt1 | contig 11114 bp, 11 predicted proteins | sample PLM3_30_b1_FD_133151 | JGI IMG/M metagenome (GOLD analysis project Ga0184625, IMG submission 133151) | Groundwater sediment microbial communities from an aquifer in East River, Colorado, USA - PLM3_30_b1 | ecosystem: Environmental > Terrestrial > Soil > Riparian zone | place: USA: East River... | reverse complement strand
TGAAGGGCATATCCTGCTTGAAGACGTGCCGGGCGTGGCCAAGACGATGCTCGCCCGGGCGCTGGCCCGCTCGGTTGGCTGCGCGTTCAAGCGGATTCAATGCACGCCGGATCTGTTGCCCAGCGACGTGACCGGCGCGTCAATCTTCAATCAAAAGACGGTCGAGTTCGAATTCCGTCCGGGGCCAATCTTCGCGCAGGTCGTGCTGGCCGACGAGATCAATCGCGCCACGCCGCGAACGCAGGCGGCGTTGCTCGAAGCAATGGCCGAGAGCCGCGTGACGGTCGATGGCACAACGCACCAGCTAGGGCCCCCGTTTCTGGTCATCGCCACGCAGAACCCGGTCGATCACGAGGGCACGTTCCCGCTGCCCGAAGCCCAACTCGACCGCTTCCTGATGAAGTTCAGCCTCGGTTATCCGTCGCTCGAGGACGAGCTGAAGATGCTGGAGCTGCTGTCGCGGTCGCACCCCATCGACAGCCTGGAGCCGGTCGTGAGCGCCGAAGAGCTGCACGCCTGCCAGCAGGCCGTCCGCGAAGTCTATGTCGATGACAAGGTGCGGCGATACCTGATGCAGATCGTCCACGACACGCGCTCTCACGACGACATCGGCCTGGGCGGCAGCCCGCGGGCTTCGATCGCCCTCTTCCGCACGTCGCAAGCCATGGCCGCCCTCCGCGGCCGCAGCTACGTGCTGCCCGACGACGTCAAAAAAGTCGCCGCCAGCGTGTTGACCCACCGCATCATCCTGCGACCCGAAAGCCGCCTCCGCAAAATCACCGCCGCGGCCCTCGTCGATGAAATCATCGCGGAAATTGCCGTCCCGACTTTGGAAGAGCGGGCGGCGTCCTAGGCAAACCCGCGAAATGGCTTGTATTGTGGGACGGGCTTCCCAGCCCGTCCTGGGCGGGCTAGGAAGCCCGCCCCACTTAATGAGACGCGAGGGCAGGCCGTCATGTCTGAATCTGAGCGACCGCCAGCATCCGAAAATCCCTACGCTCCCAGCCAGGTGGGCGAGACGCGAGCGATTGGAGTGGCGCCGAGCGAGGACCAGTCGCGGACCTATCAGGTCCGCATGTCCTGGCCAGCTCGGTACCGATTCCTGCGCAGCGTCGGACCGCTGCGTTTGGCGGCGATGGCGGGCGCGATCGTGGGTGTCTGGGGAATGGTCATCTTGCTGCGAGCGACTGTTGAGCTCACGCGAATGCGACGGTTTGAGCAGTGGTGGGATGTGGCGCTCACCGCGAGGTCGTTGTTCTCCGTCGCCACAGGCTGCCTGGGCCTGTTTGTGTGCTGGCAGAATTGGAAGCTGGCCGACGCGCTCGCCGCGGTGGCCGGCGGCAAGACAACGTCGCTGGAGGAATGGAGCGTTCTGCAACTCCGCTTGGCTCGAGTGGGCGTCGCCGTCATCGCGCTCGGCGTCGTGAAACTGGCCTACGAATGGATCATGGGCCTCATCTTGTTTCAATCGCTGAAACTGCCGGACCTATAGGCCACGGAGCGGAACAATCTGCCAGCTCGCGACTATAGAAAGCTGAAAATCGCGACGGAATTCTGGAAATAGTTGCAAGCCTTGGGGGCGTTTGAAGTTACGCAGCGCCAAAACGGCCAATGGGGCCGCGACCGGGCGGAAATCGGGGACCCCTGTGGTATAATGTGTCCACTATGTGCCAGTTGCCTGTGCTTTGTGCCGGATTAGGTGCCACTAGGAAGTTGAGCCGCGGCGCTAAAGAAGCGCTCAACTTTAGCGCGGAGCAATTTGGGTCGGTTCCCGAAGGGTCTCTGCGGCAAGAAGTTGTGGCGAGCAGCAGGACGGGTGGTTCCAAAAAAAGTTCCAAAATGAGCGCGGCCGCGGCTGCCTGTAGCGGGACTCTCGGCGCCATTACGGTCGCGTAGCACGAACCCATTTGGTTCGTGCGAGCCGTTCGAACCAATGGGTTCGAACTACGGTTGACGGAGGCTGTCGCGCAGGAGCAGGCCTTCGATTTCGACCGACGAGGCCCAGAGCTCGCGGAGCGATTCGAGATATTGGAGGTTGGTTTGAAAATTGGTCCGCTGCGAATTGAGCAGGAGCAAGTACGGGAACTCGCCCGCTTCGTAGCCGCGGCGCACGAGGGTGAGCGATTCGGCGGCTTGCGGCAGGATTCGCTCGCGGTAGCGGCGGACCTGGTTGGCGGCGGTCGTGTAGCGCTGGAACACGGGGGCGAGGCGGTTTTGCAGATCCAGCTCCAGTTGCTGGATGGCCCGCTCGGCCGCGGCGACCTCGGCCTGAGCCTGGGCGATCGCGCCTTGGTTGCGGTTCAAGATCGGCAGCGGGACCATGACCTGAACGAAGCCGTCGGTCTTGCCATGGATGCCGTTGTCCGGCGTGTTGACGCCGCCTTGGACCCTCACGTTGGGAATCACCTGAGCCCGAGCACGCGTCACGGCCCAGCGGGCCCGCTCGATCTCGCTCATCGCCGCGGCCAGCTCCGGGCTCGTCGCCAGCAGTTGGGCCAGCGTCTGGTCCCAGACCAGACCGGTCGGCGCCGATTCCAGGTCGCCACGGAGCGCGGACGGCGACAGGTGCGGCAGGCCCAACACCGCCGACAAACTCATCCACACATAGGTGTGCTGGTTGGCGGCTTTGTTCAGCTCGATCTGGGCCGACTCAACCTCCAGATTCGACTGGATCAGATCGACCCGCGAAGTTTCGCCCGCCTTGTGCAGGCGATCCGCAGCCGATTGACCCTGCTGGGCGACCTGCAGCAGCTGCTCGGCGAGCTTCAGCTTCTGCTGGGCCAGCAACGCGTCGTAAAACGCCAGCCGCACGTCGGTCAGCACCCGCTGTTGCTGGGCCGCGAGCTGCTGCTCGGCGATGGCGATTCGTTGCTCCGCCTCGGCCCGGTTCAGCCGGCGTTTGCCTCCCGTGATGAATTCCTGCTCGAACATGGCGGCATGTTGCTCGGCCAGACCGCCGCTGCCCAACTGCGCCCCCAAATAGCCCACGAGTGGATTGTTGGGCAACCCGACCTGCACCCAGTATCCTCGGGCTGCCGCCACCGCGGACTGAGCCCGGGCCAGCGAGGGATTGCTGCCCAACGCCATGTATTCCAGGTCGTTGAGCGTCAGACCATCTGGCGAGAGCCGCGGCAGCTCCTCACCGGGTCCGCGCGGCGGCAGGCCTTTGGGCAGCGGCTGCGGCGGCAGGGCGGGCTGCGTCGTGGGGATCGGCTGAGCCAGTGCCGGGGCAGGGACGACCGAGGTTTGCGTGAGGGCGATGGGCTGCACCGTCACCGGCTGCACGGGCGCACGCGGCTTCGTGCTGGCGCAGCCGGCGGCCGTTGCTAGCACGAGGGTTGCCGTGCGGAGGAGCGTCGCGTGTCGAACCGCTGCTGGCATAGGTCCAATGGCAGAGCGCGGGGCCGCACCGGGAGCGCGGCATATTCGATACACTCGGCACATCCGGCACAGTCGCTTGAGCCGCCGTTCACGACGCTGCCAGCGTCGTTTGGAGATTCATGACGACGCTGGCAGCGTCGTCAACGAGGCGTTACAGCAAGATGCCGACCTCGACCAGCAGCGGGCCGAGCGGCGAAGCGAAGGGGAGCGAGACGGGCGTACAACGCGACGGATACGCGATGCGGCTGTCGCGGCCGATGATGACGGTCGGCAGGCCGAGGCTGAGCTGCAGCGATTCCAGGCGGGCCTTGGCCGCGCCGGCGATCATGTTCGTCAGCTCGCCGATGGCATCGACGACGTCGGCGTCGATCTCGGTGCGGTGCTCGGCGATCAATCGTTCGGTGATCGTCAGGGCGAAGTCCTGCGGCAGGCTGAGGGCGACGATGCCCGTCGTCTTGCCCGTCAGGCCGACCATGCCGGTGACGTCGTAGTGCGGCGAGCGGCTGGACCGCACGAGCGGCGCTTGCGGCGCGAGCTCCAGCGACAGCATCTTCGAAAAGACGCTGAGGGTGGCGCTGACAAACGGCTCGATGCTATCGGGGTTCATCGCGGCGGGCCTAAGGGTCCAAGGCAAAACGATACAGCTTGTTGACCAGCATTTCCGTGGTGAACGGCTTGACGAGGTAATCCGTGACGCCGGCCTCAATCGCCTCGACGACGTGGGCCTTTTCGGCCTCGGTGGTGATCATCACGATCGGCACCTGCTTGTCGAGGGCGCGAATCTCGCGGGCGACTTCGAGGCCGCTTTTGCCCGGCATGTTCCAATCGGTGAGGACCAGGTCGAACCCGCCGGTCTTGAACAGGTCGATCGCGATCTGGCCGTTGGGCGCCTGGACGGTGCACTTCATGCCGATCGCCTCCAGCCAGCGGCAAATGATGGTACGCATCGTTCCGGAATCGTCGGCCACCAGCACGCGAGTCATGACGCTGCTCCGGTTAAGTAGAAGTCGCCGGCTGCTGGCCGCCCGTGCGGCGCGTGAAGCGGATGCCGACTTCCAGAAAGCCCTGATGCACCCTGCGCACGCGAACGACCTGGCCCTCCATCCACAGCGGCAGCTGCTGCGTGAGATTGAGGGCGATCGCCATGGGCCTTCCCAGGCGGAAGATCGCCTCGGCCGAAATCAACGGTGTGTCGTCGGCGATCAGGTTGGGCTCGAACCGCGGCGCGGCGAGCAGGCTGATCCCGCTCTGCGAGAGGTTGCGGGCCTGCACCAGCAACTGCACGGGCCGGGCATTCCGCTGGGCACTGGGCCGCGAGTCGGCCGGCAGCGGCTGCATCAACACCACCGCCTCGTAAAGGTTTCTGCAGTGACGCCGCTGATTGGAGTGATGGTCTTGGGAGCGCTCGCTCCACCAATGGAGCGCGTCGAGCACGGCGCGAACGGCGTCCGCTCCGCACTGCGGGCGGTAGCAAACGGCGGGATTCAATGTCGATGCGGGCATTGGCAATCAAAGTCTTCAGGCCGAGAGGATCAAAGTCGGCACGAGCGTGAGCGTGATCGGGATTTTGAGCCGGACGGTCGTGCCGCGGCCGCGCTGGCTGTGAATCTCAACGTCGCCGCCGATTCTCTCGACGTTGGTCTTCACGACGTCGAGGCCGACGCCACGACCGGAGACGCTAGTAACTTGCTTCGCGGTGGAGAAGCCGGGAGCGAAGACGAGCCGCGCCGCCTCGCGGTCGGTCAACGACAGGGATTGTTCCAAGCCAATCAGCCCCCGCTCGAGGGCTTTCCGCCGGATCAGGTCCAGGTCGAGTCCGCTGCCGTCGTCGCCGATCTCCAGGCGGATGTACCCGCCGTCGCGGCGCGCGACGAGCCGCAAGCAGCCTTCGGCCGGCTTGCCCGCGGCGCGCCGCTCCTCCGGCCGTTCGATGCCGTGATCGACGCCGTTGCGAACCAGGTGCATGAGCGGATCCTTGATCGCCTCGATGATTGTCTTGTCGAGTTCCGTTTCCTTACCTTCCATTTCAATCCGCACTTGTTTGCCGCACTGCAATGCCAGGTCGCGGACCAGCCGCGGCAGCTTGCTCCACACGCTTTCGATCGGCATCAGCCGCAACTGCAGAACGCCGGAGTGCAAATCGGTCGCGATCCGATCCAACCGCTCGGCGGCCGCCAGCAGCTCGGCGTCGTGGGCAGCACGACCCAGCCGCATCATCTGATTGCGGTTTTGGAGCAGCTCGTGAACGCGTTCGAGCAGGCCGTCGAGCAGGCCGACGTTGACGCGGATCGTGGTGTCCGCCGCCGTCGCGTGCGCGGCGGTGCTATCGGCGCCTGCCAGGACGACCGTCGTCCGCCGCGGGTTTTCGCTTTCCGGGAGAGCCTGTGCCGCAGCCGTCTTGGCCGGTGTTGCCAATGCGACTTCGAGGTTGCCGCCCTGCAGCCGCACCAGTTTGTCGATGAGCGCGGCGCAATCCACTTCGCCTTCTGCGCCGAGCGATTCAATGTTCGCCAGGATCGCCCGGATGGCATCGACGAGCTGCAAGAGAGCGGCGGCTCGATCGGCGTCCAGCGGCAATTCGCCGTCGCGGAGCTTGCTGAGCAGGTTCTCGCCGACGTGCGTCACGCACTCCAGCTTGCCGAACCCAAAGAAACCACACGTCCCTTTGATGTTGTGAATCGTGCGGAAAATGCTGGCGAGCGTCGGCCGCGACTCCGGCTCGCGCTCCAGCGCCACGAGGTCGCGGTCGAGCTGATCGAGATTCTCGTAACTCTCGACGACGAATTCCCCGATGACGTCTTGCAGGTCCGACACGCGCGAGCCTCCGTCGGGGTTGGCACAGAACCCCTAAAGGACGCTAGGCCGCAGGTTAGCCCAGTGGGGGAAAGCACCGGCAACTTGCGGGAAGTCGCAGCGTTGCGAAATGGCCGAGCGGACCGCACTTGCCGAGGGCACTCATTGGGCCGATTGTGTGGGCTAACCGGCCAGCCGGTGCTTTTCGAAACCCTTCCAACTGGCCGCGGCAACAGCCGCATCCGCGGCTTACTTCGCGCCGGCCAGCTTCAGCACCGCGTCGAACTCGGTCTTTCGCACCGGCTGCACGGAGAGCCGCGAGCCCTTGCGGAGCAGCTCCATCTCCTGGAGCGCCGCGACACCTCGCAGCGTTTCCAGAGTCACCGGCTGCTTGAAGATCCGCTCCAGGCGGATATCGACCATGAACCACCGCGGGTTCTCGGGCGTGCTGGCCGGGTCGTAGTGGTGGTCCTTCTTGTCCCAAGCCGTGTGATCGGGATACGATTCGCGAACGATCTTCGCCGTGCCGACAACGGCAGTCGGATCGGTCGAGCTGTGATAGAGCAGTACGCGGTCGCCGAGCTTCATGTCGTCCCGCATGGAATTGCGGGCCTGATAATTTCGCACGCCGTCCCAACAGGTCGTTTGATCCTTGGCACTGGCCAGATCCTGGATCGAAAAGCTCTCGGGCTCTGTTTTGAGCAGCCAGAATTTCTGTGTTTTGGCCATCGGAACTTCAATCTTGGATGCTACGGGGCGAATAGAGGCTGGAACCTTGGGAGCGGAGGAGGATGGCGTGCTCGGGATTGGCGTGTGGGAGTTGGCGCTCCTGGCTTTACTGCTCGTGGCAACTGTCGGCATCGTAATCGCTGTGGTCGCGGCCTCCTCGGGCAACCAGCAGCAGTGACAGCCACGGATGGCAGCGGTCGCCGTGGTCGCAGTTGTCGTCGCCGATCGACTTACGGCTTGGGAACGGGCGGCTCGGTCTTCTCGTTGAGCGGCGCAGCTTCGGGCGCGACTAGCGGCGGATCGGCGACTAGCGGCGGATCGGCGACTAGCGGCGGATCGGCGACTAGCGGCGGATCGGCGACCACCGGCGCGGGCATCGGCTGGACCATCGGCGCAGGAGCGACGGGCATCGGCGACGAGCGGGCCACGAAGAACAGCCCGCCCATTAGCACCAGCCCGCCGCCGCAGATCAGCAGCAGGATGAACGCGACCACCACCAGCACGACGACAGCGGCGCCGCTGCCGGAGGACTGTTCCGAAGGATTGGACATGTGCGAAAGCTCCCTGGGATGATTACGCTGAGGATGGATTCGCTGGGCGGCCTGCCACATTTGTTGCATAATTGGGTGAGCGGCGATAGGCTATCAGAATCCTCTCCTTTTTGAGCTTTTCTCGCCCAGAGGAGCGTTGCATGATTGTTCCTGGTCGTTTGGCCGGTCCCGCGCGCGGCGGCTTTACGCTCGTCGAGCTGCTGGTGGTCATCGCCATCATCGGCGTGCTCGTCGCGCTGCTCCTGCCCGCCGTGCAGGCCGCCCGCGAATCCGCCCGGCGGACACAGTGCAGCAATCAGCTTCGCCAGCACGGAATCTCGGCCCACAATTTCCACGATTCGCAGCTCAATTTCCCGCCGCTCAACGCTCCCTCGAGCAGCACCGCGCTCACCGTGCCCCAGAAGTACCTCAACGTCACGGGCTTCACGATCTACACCTGGCTGTTGCCATACATCGAACAAGGCAATCTGTATGATGCTTCGCAGATGAACGTGAACACGACCGTCGGCAGCGGCACGGTCTATCAAAAAGTGCTGAAGTCACACCTGTGCCCCAGCGAGCAAAGCTCGCCCGGCGGCAAGGGCGCGACGACCAACGGCAGCGCGCACGTCTGGGCGGTCGGCAACTACGCCGCCAACGGCTATGTGTTCGGTTACATTCGCGGCGCGACAGCCCAGGCCAAGCACGAAACGCCGCAGCGGTTCACCGACATCACCGACGGCACCTCGAACGTGATCATGATGACGGAGCGCTACGGCACTTGCGGCAACGGCGGCTCACCCAACTCGGCCCAGACCTTCGGCAACTTGTGGAGTGACTCGAACAGCGTCTGGCGGCCGGTGTTTTGCATCGCGGTGCAGGCCAAGACGTTTCCCACGCTCGCGGCCGGCGCTCCCTATCCGGCCTGCGAGAAGTTTCAGGTGATGCCGCATTGGTACAACACTTGCCTCTCCACGCGGCCGCAGTCGCCGCACCCCTCGGGCATTCAGGCCTGCCTGACCGACGGCAGCGTGCGGTTCGTCTCGGGCAGCATCGCCGACGCCCAATGGGCCGTCGCCTGCGACCCGCAAGACGGCGCGAATGCAACCGATTTCTAAGCTTCAGCCAGGCGACTCGCATGTTCCGATTTGCGCTCGTATTCGCAGCCATTGTCGTTGCCGGCTGCGGCGGCGGCAGTGCCAGTCCCGCCCCCACGACGCTCCCCGCCAAAGGCAAGCTGCTCGACAAGGCCGGGCAGCCGGTGAAAGAGGGCTCGATCGAGTTCGTCAGCACCGGTGCAACGCCCAGCCGGGCGACCTCGGACATCGCGGCCGATGGCTCGTTCAGCCTGTCACTGATGACGGCGGACGGCAAGAAGTATGCAGGAGCGGAAGAGGGCGAATACAAGGTGACGTATTACCCGGTGATGAAGTCCGCGAACCAGTCCGAAGCGCCGGTCGCGCTGAGCGGCACGCAAAAGATCTCCGCCGGCGGCAACGAGGGCCTCAGTCTGAAATTGCCCTAGCCACAGGGACCACCGCCCCTGGCGGCGAGAGACCGCCGCAGCCACGATGGTCGCATGGCCGAAAACCTGGCGTGGTTCTTGACGACGATCTGGCCGTGGATCATCGGCCTGGTGCATGCGGTGGTAACGATTGTGGCTTCCGGCCACGTCGTGCTCACCAAGCGCGACTCGCGCAGCGCCATCGGCTGGGTCGGCATCATCTGGCTGACGCCGCTGTTGGGCTCGATCCTGTACTTCATGTTCGGCGTCAACCGCATCCAGCGGAAGGCCCGCACGCTGATGCGGCGGCACGGCTCGGTCGATAGCTCCGCCGGAAGTCGTTCGATTACCGAGGACGCCCTGCACCAGGTGCTGGGCGACGACGCACTGCAACTGGCGACCCTGGCCCGCTACGTCTCCAAGCTGACGCACCTGCCGCTGGTCGATGGCAACCGACTTACGCCGCTGACCAGCGGACGCGATGCCTACGACCAGATGCTCGCGGCCATCGACGCCGCCCAATCGTCGGTTGGTCTGATGGTCTATATCTTCGACAACGATGCGGCCGGAAAGCTGTTTGCCGAGGCCCTCGGCCGGGCAGTCGCCCGCGGAGTGGAGGTCCGCGTGCTGATCGACGCGGTCGGCGCACGCTACACCTGGCCGTCGATCAAACACTCGCTGCGGCAGCACAACGTCCGCTACGCCACGTTTCTGCCCACGCTGATCCCCGGCAAGCTGCACTACAGCAACCTAAGAAACCATCGCAAGATACTGGTTGTCGATGGCACGCTCGGCTTCACCGGCGGCATGAACATCCGCCAGGGGCACCTCTGCGAGCCCGGCTATCGTTATCCCGTCAAGGACCTGCACTTTCGCGCCGCAGGGCCAGTTATCGCACACCTCCGCGACACCTTCGCCGTGGACTGGGAGTATTCCACGGGCGAGCGACTGCACGGCAGCGGTTGGTTTCCGCCGATTCCCACGGCGGGCCAATCGCTGTGCCGCGGCATCGCCGACGGGCCGGACCTCGACTTTGACAAGATCCTGTTCACCATCCTGGGCGCGGTTGCCGTCGCGCAACGCTCGGTGGATATCATTACGCCCTACTTTCTGCCCGAGCAGCCGCTGATCACCGCCCTCAACGTCGCTGCGATGCGGGGCGTGGCCGTCAACATCTACCTCCCGGTCGAGAACAACCTCAAGCTCGTCCAGTGGGCCACGATGGCCCAGCTGTGGCAAGTGCTGCAACGCGGCTGCCGCGTCTGGCTGACGCAGCCGCCGTTCGACCACTCGAAACTGATGCTGGTCGATGGAGCCTGGGCGATGATCGGCTCGTCGAATTGGGATCCCCGCAGCCTGCGGCTCAACTTCGAGTTCAACGTCGAATGCTACGACCGCGACTTCGTCAGCCAGCTCCAAACGCTGGTCACCGCCCGCCGCGCCAACAGCCGCGAGATTACGCTGGCCGACGTGGATGGCCGCCCGCTCTGGCAACGGCTCCGCGACGGCATCTGCCGGCTGATGTTGCCGTATTTGTAGGGCGTGAGTGAGTGGTTGGTGGTGAGTGGTCCTCACCAGCGGCGGAACGATGGTGGCAAGGTCTTCGGTTCGCCGGCATCCACCTGCTTTTTTTCCCAACCGACGACATCGGCCCGCTTCAGATCGACGGCGACATCCAGGCGGGCGTTCGCTTCCGCGGGCGTAATGGGGAGGTAGTTCACGGCGACCTGGCTGGTCGGCTTCTTGGCGTCGCCGGCAACATAGAGGGCCGCGCCCGTCGTGGGCAGCGATTTGAGACCGTGCATCGGCACAACCGCGGCCAGGAACCGCCGCGCGTCGCCGGTCCGGCCGGTGAACGTGATCCGCTGCAGCTGGTGGTGCTCGTTAAAGTAATAGGTCAGCGAGCCGGCCAAGTCGTCGGGCCGCGTTCCCGTGACCAGCGCGACGCGCATGCCCAGTTGCTTTGGATCACCTGCGACCGTGCTCACGCTCGGAAAGCGGGCCATCACCCATGGCGGCTGAATCTCGAACCGAAACGCCTCCTCCACGCCGACCGGCGGCGCCGCATAGGCGACCGGCGACGAGCCGGCGGGCGAGGCAGCGCCGGCCGCTTCCTGGGAACCTGCCTTTTCCGACTTGCACATCCGCCGGTTCCACTGGCCGCGGACTGATTGGGA
>Ga0184625_10001085_pt1 | contig 11118 bp, 9 predicted proteins | sample PLM3_30_b1_FD_133151 | JGI IMG/M metagenome (GOLD analysis project Ga0184625, IMG submission 133151) | Groundwater sediment microbial communities from an aquifer in East River, Colorado, USA - PLM3_30_b1 | ecosystem: Environmental > Terrestrial > Soil > Riparian zone | place: USA: East River... | reverse complement strand
GGCCCGGGCAGTCGACGTGGGCGTAGTGACGGTTGGCCGTCTCGTACTCCACGTGCGACGCGTTGATCGTCACACCGCGCTCGCGCTCCTCGGGCGCGTTGTCGATCTGGTCGTAGGCCTTGAACTGAACCTTCGGGTTCGACGCCGCGAGCACCTTGGTGATCGCCGCCGTCAACGACGTCTTCCCGTGGTCCACGTGACCGATCGTCCCGATGTTCACGTGCGGCTTGCTACGGTCGAACTTCTCCTTGGACATCGCTAGCCTCGCGCTCCTGAGCTTTCTTCCCTAGTCCTTCGCAACCTTGCCGGTGACCCGCGCCACGACCTCCTCCGAGACGTTGCGCGGGGCCTCCGCGTACTTCTCGAAGTGCATCGAGTAGGTGGCGCGTCCCTGGGTCCGCGACCTGAGGTCGGTCGAGTACCCGAACATGTTCGAGAGCGGCACCATCGCGGTGATGATCTGCGTGCCACCGCGGGAGATCTGGCCCTCGAGGTGCCCGCGCCGGGCGGAAAGGTCGCCAGTCACGGCCCCGGTGTAGTCGTCGGGGGTCACGACCTCGACCTTCATGATCGGCTCGAGCAGCACCGGGTGGGCCTTCTTGGCGGCGTCCTGGAACGCCATCGAGCCCGCGATCTTGAAGGCCATCTCGTTGCTGTCCACGTCGTGGAAGCTGCCGTCGTACAGACGGATCTTCACGTCCACCACGGGGTAGCCCGCCAGGATGCCGCGCTCGGTGGCCTCCTTGATCCCCATCTCGATCGGCTTGATGAACTCCTTCGGGATCGAGCCGCCCGTGATGTCGTTCTCGAAGACGAAGCCCTCGCCCGGAGCCGGGAAGAGCTCGATCTTGCAGTGCCCGTACTGGCCGCGGCCGCCGGTCTGCTTGATGTACTTACCCTCGGCCTTGGCTACCTTGCGAATCGTCTCCTTGTAGGCCACCTGGGGCTTCCCGACGTTGGCCTCGACCGAGAACTCGCGCTTCAGGCGGTCGACGATGATCTCGAGATGCAGTTCGCCCATGCCCGAGATCTTGGTCTGGCCGGTGTCCTTGTCGGTCTCGACCTTGAAGGTCGGATCCTCCTGCATCAGCTTGGCGAGGCCGCTGCTGAGCTTCTCCTGGTCGCTCTTCGTCTTCGGCTCGACCGCGAGTGCGATCACGGGCGCCGGGAACTGGATCGACTCGAGCACCACCGGGTCATCCGCGTCGCAGATGGTGTCGCCGGTAGTCACGTTCTTGAGGCCCACCGCCGCGGCAATGTCGCCGGCGTAGACCTCCTTGATCTCCTCGCGCTTGTTCGCGTGCATCTTGAGCAGGCGGCCGATCCGCTCGCGCTGGCCCTTGGTGCTGTTGAGCACCGTGTCGCCCGTCTTCATGCAGCCGGAATAGACCCGAATGAAGGCGAGCTGGCCCACGAACGGGTCGGTCATGATCTTGAAGACGAGGGCGCTGAAGGGGGCGTCGTCCTTGGGTGGACGGGGCACGAGCTCGCCCGACGCCGACTTCGCGTCGTTGGCCATGAGCGTCGGCACGTCGAGGGGCGACGGCAGGTAGTCGATGACCGCGTCGAGCATGGGCTGGACGCCCTTGTTCTTGAAGGCCGAGCCGCAGATGACCGGGAACAGCTTCATCGCGATCGTGGCCTTGCGGATGCCGGCCTTGAGCTCGGCGACGCTCGGGGCCTGGCCGCCCACGTACTTCTCCATCAGGTGGTCGTCACCCGCCTCGGAGGCGGCCTCAGCCACCTTGTGGATCATCTCGTCGCGGTAGTGCTTGGCCTCGTCCAGGAGATCGGCCGGGATCGGGGTCACCTCGAACTTGGCGCCGAGCTCCTCGTTCAGATAGCGGACGGCCTTCATCTCGACGAGGTCGATGACGCCCTCGTGCTTGTCTTCCTGGCCGAGCGGCAGCTGGATCGCGACCGCCGACTTCGCGTTCAGCCGCTCGTGCATCGTCTCGATCGAGTGCAGGAAGTTGGCGCCGACGCGGTCCATCTTGTTCATGAACGCGATGCGCGGCACGCGGTACTTGTCGGCCTGGCGCCACACGGTCTCGGATTGCGGCTGCACGCCGGCGACGGCGTCGAATACGGCGACCGCGCCGTCGAGCACGCGCAGCGACCGCTCGACTTCGGCAGTGAAGTCCACGTGGCCGGGGGTGTCGATGATGTTGATGCGGTTTTCCTTCCAGAAGCAGGTGGTCGCGGCCGAGGTGATCGTGATCCCCCGCTCCTGCTCCTGCTCCATCCAGTCCATCGTCGCGGTGCCGTCGTGGACCTCGCCGATCTTGTAGTTGACGCCGGTGTAATAGAGGATGCGCTCGGTAGTCGTCGTCTTGCCGGCGTCGATGTGCGCCGCGATCCCGATGTTCCGGGTGCGCTCGAGAGGGGTCGTCCTGGGCACTGTCGTCTTCCTACTCTGCCGCCGGGGCTACCAGCGGTAGTGCGCGAAGGCCTTGTTGGCCTCCGCCATCTTGTGCGTGTCTTCCTTCTTCTTGACCGCTCCGCCGCGCAGGTTGGCCGCGTCGATGATCTCGGCCGCGAGCTTCTGCACCATCGTGCGCTCCGGGCGCTTCCTGGCGAAGCCGATCAGCCAGCGCAGCGCGAGCGACGTACGCCGCTGCGTGTTCACCTCGACCGGCACCTGGTAGTTCGAGCCGCCCACGCGCCGGCTCTTGACCTCGAGCGTCGGCTTCACGTTGTCGATCGCCTTCTTGAAGAGCTTGAGCGGGTCGTCCTGGGTCTTCTGCTGCACGACGCCGAGCGCGTCGTACACGATTCCCTGCGAGGTGGCGCGTTTGCCCCCGTACATCATGGTGTTGATGAACTTGGTCACGAGCGCGCTGTTGTACAGCGGGTCCGCCGAAACCTCACGGCGCGAAATCAGTCCCCGACGCGGCATACTCTGCTGTCCTCTCGCCCTTCTAGTTCCCTGAAAACAACAACAGACGGCGCCTCCCGGCTACGGCGTCCTGCCGTCGCCGGCTGGCGTCCGTCTGAGGCCCAACGACCGCCCCGCCTCGTGGATCCTGGCCGTCCTGCCCGTTGGCGGCCCGATTTCCCCGACCGTGTCTTTCCGGCGATCCCGCCGGAACGTCTGTTTCTCGACTCCTCCCCCGGGTGTCTCCGCCCCGGGAACGTCCACGTCGCTACGAGCCTAAGCCTTGGGGCGCTTCGCTCCGTACTTGCTGCGGCTCCGCTTGCGGCCCTGCACGCCCACCGCATCGAGGGTTCCCCGCACGATGTGGTAGCGCACGCCCGGCAGGTCCTTCACGCGTCCGCCGCGGATCAACACGATCGAGTGCTCCTGGAGGTTGTGACCCACGCCGGGGATGTACGCCGTCACCTCGATGTGGTTCGTGAGCCGCACGCGCGCCACCTTGCGGAGCGCCGAGTTCGGCTTCTTGGGCGTCGAGGTGAAGACGCGCACGCAAACCCCGCGTTTCTGCGGAGATCCCTGCAGCGCCGGGCTGTCGGTCTTCGAGCGAAGCTTGCTGCGACCGACCCGGACGAGTTGGTTGACCGTGGGCACTAATGCCTCCGAATGAGTCCCTTGAGAACCGAACGCGGGAAAGGTCTGCCCGATCACGCAGGCACGCAAATCCCCGCTCAGTGCAACCTTACGAGTCTACAGGATTCCGAAGGGGTGTCAAGAGCCTGTCGTCTTCTCGTTCCTAGAACCCGAGCCCCTTGGTCTTGGTCTTGACCCGGCAGAGCATGTCGTTGGCGGTCAGATAGAGGGTCGAGCCGTCGTCGCCGAAGGCGCAATTGGCCGTCGGCACGCCCGTGTGGATCGTGCCGAGGTGTTCGCCCTTGGGAGTCAGGACCATGACACCGCCCGGCCCCGTCGCGAAGAGGTTGCCGTTCTTGTCGACCTTGAGGCCGTCGGGCCCACCGGGACCGTCCTTCTTGAGGGGTGTCGCGTCGAAGAGGATCCGACCCGTGCCCACGGAGCCATCGGCCTGGACGGGATAGGCCATCACGTAGGGCTTGTCGCCGTCCGACTGCGCCACGTACAGCGTCTTGCCGTCGGGCGACAGGCCGATGCCGTTCGGCGCCTTCAGGTCCTTGACGAGCAAGCTCACCTTGCCGTCGGTGGTGAGCCGATAGACACCCTGCCAGCTGAGCTCGCGGCCCGGGTCGTCGAAGGTCTTCGGCCGGCCGTAGGGCGGATCCGTGAAGTAGAGCGACCCGTCCTTCGCGTAGACCAGGTCGTTCGGACTGTTGAAGCGCTTCCCCTCGAAGCGATCCGCGAGCGTCACGAACGCGTTGCCCTCGCGGCGCGCCACGCGGCGATCCCCGTGCTGGCAGAGGACCAGCCGGCCCTTCGCGTCGAAGGTGAGGCCGTTCGAGCCCGGCTCGCGGCCGCCGTAGGGCTCCGTCCCCGTGTAGCCGCTCGGCGTCAGGAAGACCGAGAGGCCCGCGGCTTCGCTCCAGGCGTGCACCGTGTTGCTCGGCACGTCCGAGAAGAGCAGGCGCTTCGCCGAGCGGTCCCAGATCGGGCCCTCCGACCACTTGAAGCCGTCCGCGAGCACCTCGATCGCCGCGTCCGCGGCGATCAGCTGGTCGAGGCGCGGATCGCGCTTGTCGATCTTCCCGATCGTGCGGCGGTCGGCGCCCGCCGCGTGAGAGGCCAAGAGCGCCACGCTCACCGCCGTGGCCGGGATCCACCTGGACATGACCTTGCTCCTTCTCTTATGTGCGCCGTCTACGGCCGGTATCCCCGCGCCTGCTCGAAATCGGCGAGGCGGTGCTCGAGCACGTCGCGCTCCATGGCGAGCCCGGCCTCGAGCAGCGCCCACTCGAGGTCCTCGGTCGCGCCGATCGGCCGGGACGAGCCGCCGTCGTCGCCGTAGAAGACGAGCCCGGCGCCTGCGCGCAGCAGCATCGGCACCACCACGGCCTGGTTCGGCCTTACGCCTCCGAGCAGCTCCAGCAGCCGGTCGTTCGCTCCGCCCGCCGGCACCGTCCCCTTCCACGACTCGCGCCGGTTGACGGCGTCCGCCACCACTCCCGGCTCGCCGAGCGGCAGCCGCACGCGGCGCGCGAGCTCGTCGGGATCGCTGCCGCCGAGCCCGACCTGGGACGCGCCCTGCGCCTCGTCGCTTCGCAGCACGAGCAGCAGCCCGCGAGCGACCACCGTCGCGGCGCGGCGCAGGAGGCCCAGCGTCACCTCGCCGCGCAGCGACGGCGCGATCGCGGCGGTGGCGATCGCCAGCGGCGTCGAGGGCCGGATCGGCTCGGTCGCGGCCTCGTCGAGCCGGGTCATCGCCTCGAGCAGCACCTGGTCCGTCGAGACGCCGCCCGTCACCACCAGCTCCTCGGCGTCGACGCCGATGTCGCCGCTCGACGCCACGGCGGTGACCTCGAACTTGAAGTAGCCGGACTGCCAGCGACACAGCTCCTGGACCACGAGCCCGGTCTGATGCTTGAGCGCTTCCTGGAGCTGGGCTTCCGTGATCGCGCCGCTCTCGACGAGCAGCGCGCCGAGCCGCTTGCCGTCGGCGGAGACGTGCTGCCGATCGAGCGCCTGGGCCAGCGCCTCGGGCGTCACCAGCCCGCGGCACACCAGGATGTTGCCGAACGCCTCGCGGATCGAGCTCGACGCCGCGTAGACGATGCGCCCGAGCCTCACCACCACCAGCCCGTGCGCGTCGCGACGGCTGAGCATCACCTTCCCGGTGCGGTTGTTGAGCGCCAGGAAATGCAGCAGCTCGGCGAGCTCGACCTCCTCGAGCCGACCGGCCAGGCTCACGGGCCCTCGGGCTCGGCGGGTCCGAGCTCGATCGGCGCGCCGGGCTGAAGCCCGCGGATGCGGCGCACGGCTTCCTCGGCCTCCGGCCACGATCCGCGCCGCAGCACGCGCGTGAGCGTCGGCAGCGCGCCCGCCGCGGGCGGCCCGATCGCGCCGAGCGCCTTCGCCGCGGCCTGCCGCACGCGCACGTCGGAGTCCTTGATGGCGGCCGCGAGCTCCAGCGTGGCCGGCGCCGCCGAGGCGCCCATGTTCTGGAGCGCCATCGCGGCCGCCATGCGCAGCTCCGCGTCGGGGTCGACGAGCGTCGCGGCGAGGTCGGGAACGGCGGCGCGCCCGCGCTCCCCCATCCCCCACAGCGTGTTCGCGGCGGCGACACGATCGGCGGCGGAGCCGGAGCGCAGCATCTCCGCGAGCGCCGGCACCGCGGGCTCGCCGAGCTGCAGCAACTTGAGACGCGCCTCGCCGCTCACCTTCGGATCGCTGCTGCGCATCTCGTTGAGGAGCCGTCCGACGTCGGGCTTCTCCTCCTTCGATCGGCAGGAGGAGACGGCCGACACGACGGCCACGGACACGAGGAGGGCCATACCCGAACGCATGGCGAGAGTCTAGCAGGGCGGGCGCGCGCTGGCCCGAACCCCCTGAGCACGACCAAGCCGAGCGATTCGAGAATGGCCTCCGTCGGCGGGCGGCCCGTCTGCGGCGAACGCCCCTACTGCCCGTTGCCCAGGAGCTTCTCCGCTGCAATCGGCAGCAAGGTGCCGAACAGGCCGTGGGCCTCGTCCTCGATGCCCGCGGTGAAGAAAAGCGTGGTGGCGGGTCCAGCGTTGGCCCCGTTGCCGAAGCTCAAGGCCCAGAGGCCGGGAATCGAGAGGACGTCGTCGTTCGGCTTTCGCATCTTTCCGACGAAGCGCCCGGTGGAGACGTTGTAGGCCGCGACCTCGCCGCTGCCGAACTGGCCGACGAGCAGGTGGTGGCTGAAGGCTCCGAAGTCTCCTGAAGCCAGCACCAGGCCCCAAGGCGCGTTGAGCCAGTCTCCATGCTCGAGACGCCGCTGCAGCCTTCCCCCCGGGCTGAAGGCGTCGACGTATCCGAGGCCGGCTCCGGCCACCTCGTCGTTGGTTGCGGTGTCGAGCTTGGCGAAAGCGACGTACAGGCTGTCGCCGATGTTCTGGACGTTGAAGGGAGCAAACGACCGCGGCAGGTGCTCGTCCTCGAAAGCGTCGTCGTCCAGGTGCACGCGCTTGAAGTGCGTGTCGAAGACGTCGATGCGCTTCTTCGAGAAGTTGGCGACGTACAGGTAGTTGGCGCCCTTGAAGCGGGCGATGGCTACACCCTTGTAGACGGACTTGTCTTTCGTGGACACGACGACTGCCGCCGTCCCGCCGTTCCAGCCGGAGATGGTTCCGTCTTCGCCGACGAAGATGAATTTTGCCGGGCCGCCTGTGGGCAGCTCGAAGTCAGCCGTGCCGTTGAACACCGTGCCCGTGGGCACTCCTCCCTCGGTCGAGGTGGCCGCGGGCGGAATCGTGACGACGAGGGCCTGGGGCGCTCCGCTGCCGCTGTACAAAGTCGAGACGCCAGTGCAGTTGTCGGCGAACCACCAGAAGCTGCCGGAGCTTCGCGACATGCCCCACGGGTTCACCAGGTGGGTGTCCTGGACGCCCGGCGGCGGGATCGGCAGGTCGGAAACGAGGTTCGTCTGCTCGTAATGCTGTGCCTGCGCGAGGCTGCCCAACGACAAGCCGTACCCCGCGAGCAGCACTGGCTTCAACAGAGACCACGAACGACGCGACATCATGCTCATAGCCCACCTCCACGCGCCCCCGTGCTCCGGCCAGCCCTCGTCCGACACCTGGCTGGAGAAGCGACTCGGGCAGCAGCAACTCCGATGCCGACAACGCGGACTGCTAACTGCTGCAGATGCGTGGTGGCGCGTCCGCGGACTCTTGCGCTTCTCGTAAGCACGCTTACTTCTTGCGTTAGAGCGTGGCGCCTGAATGACGAGAATGTAAATCCTTCCGTGGCGATGGCGGGGGGTCGGCGAGGACGCGAGCCGCGTGCGATCGACGTCGCGGCGCGTCTCCAGGTAGTCGAGCCCGCGGCGCAGGTCGGTGGCGTCCTTCACGACCTGATCCCGGAACGCCACCGTGGAACGATGGGGACGCTAATAGCCCGCCGGCCACGGCCGGCCGGTGGAGCCGCGCGGCGCCACCGCGGCGAAAGCGCGCTATTGCTTGATCACGGCCCCGTCCCGCCGCCTGATCTCGCCCCAGCCGCCGTTCAGCCGCTGGCGCTCGCCGGTCTCGCCGTGGCCGAACGGGTACTTCGCCGCGGCGCGCTCGTCCAGCTCGATGCCCCAGCCCGGCGCCTCGTTCGCGTAGAAGTAGCCCTCGCGCACCTCGGGGCAGCCCGAGAACACCTCGCGCGTCTCGTCGTTGAAGGTCGCCGACTCCTGGATCCCGAAGTTCGTCGAGGTGATGTCGAGCGTGACGTTGCACGCGTGGCCGATCGGCGACACGTCGCCGGGCCCGTGCCACGCGGTGCGCACGCCGAACAGCTCGCCGAGCGCGGCGACCTTGCGGCAGGGCGTGAGGCCGCCGGCCTGCGAGACGTGGATGCGGATGTAGTCGATCAGCCGCTCGGACATGAGCGGGATCCACTCGTGCGGGCTGTTGAAGAGCTCGCCCATCGCGAGCGGCGTCGTGCACTGCTGACGGATCAGCCGGAACCAGCCGATGTCCTCGGGCGACAGCGGGTCCTCGATGAAGAACATCCGGAAGCGCTCGGCGTCCTTGCAGAGCTGCAGCGCCTGCGTGGGAGTGACGCGCTCGTGGACGTCGTGCAGCAGCTCGACCTCGTCGCCGAGCTCCTTGCGCGCCGTCTCCAGGAGCGTGAGCGCGCGTCTCACGTAGGCGGCGGGCTCGAAGACCGGCGCCGTGTGGAGCGCCTTGATCGGCGCCGCCCCGGCTCGAGCCGAGCCGTAGCCCGCCATCCCCGGCACGCCGACCTGCACGCGGATGTGTCGGAACCCGCGCGACAGGTGCCCGCGGGCGCTCTCGATCACCTCGGGGATCTCCGCGCCGCTCGCGTGCGCGTAGCAGTCCGCGGCCTCGCGGGCCTTGCCGCCGAGCAGCTGGTACACCGGCAGCCCTGCCTGGCGCCCCTTGATGTCCCAGAGCGCCATGTCGACGCCGCTGATCGCGTTGTTGAGCACCGGGCCGTTGCGCCAGTACGAGCTCGCGTAGAGCGCCTGCCAGGTGTCCTCGATCCGGTCCGCGGGCTTCCCGACCAGGAACGGCTTCAGGTAGCGGTCGACGGCCGGCACGACGAGGTCGGCGCGCTGCGTGAAGGTCGCGCAGCCGTAGCCGTAGAGGCCGTCCTGGTCGGTCGTGATCTTCACCACCACGAGCCGCAGCCCGGCGGGCGCCGTGGCGATCGCCTTCACGTCGGTGATCTTCGGCGACGGCAGGCCGCGCACCGCTCGCTCGACGCGCGCCTCGGCCTGCGCCGCCCGCGCACTCAAGAGTCCCGCCACGGGTCCGCTCGCGGCGAGACGGAACGCCTCGCGCCTCCTCATTGCGTGCCTCCCTCCGGCCGCTGCCGGTCGCGCGTGATGCTACACCGCTGTCAGTGGCATGATGCGGCGCGGGGAGACTCCGTGGACGCCGCGACCTGGATTCCGATGCGCTGGCCGTGCGGGCCGCTCGCGATCGAGCAGGGCAGGAGGCGCGACGGCTTCGCGCCCGCCGAGGCGGAGGCGCTCGACGAATGGTGCCGGCCCGCCGCGCTGGAGCGCCTCGCGGGCACGCCGGTGAGCTGCCTCGTCCTGCCGTGGGCGAATGGATCGGCGCTCGACGCGGATCACCAGCGCGCGCTCGCTCCGCTCGTCGGCGCGGCACGAAGGCGCGGCCTCTCGCTCGTCGGCTGGGTCTCGGGCGGCGACCTCAGGGCCGCCGCTGCCAGCGCCACGGCCGCCGGCCTCGACACGATCGCCGCCGAATCCGAGGATGCGGCGGTGGGCGTCCTGCGCTTTCGCGGCCGCAGCCTCGGCGAGCGCGCGGCGACGGACTTCCTCGGTGTCACCGGCCTCGTCTGGCCCGGCGTCCGCGTGACGCAAGAGCGCGCGGCGGACGCCTCGACCGGACCGACGGGCCCGCCGTGGCTCGACTCGAACGCCTGGTACGTCCGGCTGGCCAGGAGCCTCGTCGACCCGAAGACGCTCTGGCTGGCGCTCGATCCACCCGAGCTCGGCCAGCCGCTGGCCGAAGCGGCCTACCTCGAGGCTCTCGCCGACACGCAGATCTTCGGCGGACGCTGGCTCGTGTCGCTCGACGCTCAGCTGCGGGTCGGGCTGTCGCAGGGCGCAAGCGCCGCGCTCGCCACCTGGCGGGGCCTCGGGCACGGCCTTGCCTTCTTCGAGACGCACCGCGAGTGGAGGCACCATCTCCCCGCCGGCCAGCTCGCAGTCGTCTCCGACTACGCGGGGGCGAACGAGTTCCTGTCCTTCGAGGTGCTCAACCTGCTCGCACGGCAAGGCAGCCTCTACCGGATCGTCGAGAAGCGCTTCGCCGTCGCGGCGTCCTTCGACGGACTGGACGCCGTGCTCTACGTCGATGCCACGCCCCCGGAAAAGGAGCTCGCCCGCACGCTCGACGCCTTCGTGGACGGGGGCGGCACGCTCATCACTCCACCCGGATGGCCGGAGCGCGGCGTACCCGAGGAAGGCGGAGGCGTTTCCCGCTTTCGCGTGCTCCGGGTCGGGCGCGGCCGGCTCGCGATCTCACGCGCGGAGCTCGGCGACCCCTTCCTGCTGGCCGAAGACGCGCAGCTGCTGATGAGCCACCGCCACGACCGCATCCGGGTCTTCAACCCCGGCACGGCTCAGTTCCACTACGCCATGAGCCGCGACGGCAAGGCCGGGATCGTGCATGCGCTGCGTTTCGACGAGCCCGATCGACGCCAGCCGCTCACGTTGTGGTTCGAGCGGCCGTGGTCGAAGGCGCGGGCCTGGACGCCGGACGGCGCCGAGCCCGTCCCGGTCGAGCGATCGCAAGCCGAGCACGGCGTCGAGTTCACGATGACGCCGCTTGCCGCCTACTCCGCGCTCGAGCTCCTCGGCTGAATCGCGACGGACGCCCGGGCTAGCCGGCGGCCGGCGCGTGATCGAGGATCTCCTCGCGCGCCTTGTCCCAGTACATCCGCTGGCCCGACCAGTACGCACGCGCCGCCATGATGCAGGCCACCGAGTGGGCGAAACCCTCCTCGACCGTGCAGTGCGGCGCCTGGCGCGAGCGCAGGCACTCGAACCAGTTGGTCATGTGCTCGAGCGTCAGGTCGTCGATCCCCATCGGCGGCAGCTCGGTCTG
>Ga0184625_10001082_pt1 | contig 11128 bp, 9 predicted proteins | sample PLM3_30_b1_FD_133151 | JGI IMG/M metagenome (GOLD analysis project Ga0184625, IMG submission 133151) | Groundwater sediment microbial communities from an aquifer in East River, Colorado, USA - PLM3_30_b1 | ecosystem: Environmental > Terrestrial > Soil > Riparian zone | place: USA: East River... | reverse complement strand
TTCGCCTTCGCGGGCCTGTGGGAACGATGGCGCGGCCCGGCCGGCACGCCCGAGGGCACGCCGCCCCTGGAGTCCTGCACGATCGTTACCACGTCGGCCAACCGCCTGTCGGCGAACATCCACGACCGGATGCCAGTCATCTTGGAGCCCGTCGATTACGACCTGTGGCTCGACCCGGCGCAGAACGACAAAGAGCGGCTCAAGGCGCTGCTCATGCCATTTGCCGACGAGGCCATGAAAGCCGAGCCGGTCAGCACGCGAGTCAACAGCGTCAAGCACGACGACCCGGAGTGCATCGTCCTGGAAAAGGCGCTGTTTTGAAGGCACGATCGGCATAACTGGACCGCACTGCTGGCGAAGTCAGTTGACGCCAAGGCGCACAGGCGCAACGGCGCAAAGTGGAAGAGAAACTAGCGCATGAGCTGCGCCATTCGTTTTGATCAATCTCCATTCCTGGCTCTCTTTGCGCCTTTGCGACTTTGCGCCTTGGCGTCAAAACTCAGCGCCCTCGCCAGCATCGCCCTGGTCTTGGCGTGTCTGCTCACCGCCGGCTGCGGCAAAAAGGAGCGCTCGGTGGCTGAGCTCGACGCCAGCGAGCTGCTCGCGCTAATTCAGGACCAGCAAAAGCTCGACCCGCGGAATTACGTCGAAACCGACCTCGGCCGCTTCCGCGTGACGCATCCGCTCGGCAGCGACCAGGGCCAGATGCACGTCCAGTTCCAGCTCGTGGCGATTCTGCCGCAGGCCCGCCTGGAGCGGCTGAACACGGTGCTGCCGCACTACGAGCGGCGGTTCCGCGACGCAATCATCTCGCTCGTACAGCGGACGGAGACCGAGTACCTGACCGACCCGGGCCTGGAGTACTTCAAGACCGAAGTCGTCAGCACGATCAACCGCGTGCTGCAGGAGCCGCTCGTCGTCGATGTCGCCTTCAGCGATTTCTCGATGGACCGCGACGCCGGCATGCCCTGGAGCGGCCCCGCCGAAAATGCCAAACCAGCCGGCGGCGGGCATCACTAGTTGTCCACTGCGCTCGATTCTGGCTAGAATCTAGCTAGAATGAAATATGAGAACATTCTGGCGCCGGAAGCCGTAGCCGAATTGCGGCAGTTGAATGCCAACGATCGCGCCAAGGTTACGGACGCTTTGGAGGAGCATTTGCGTCATGAACCGACAAAGCTCCGTCGAAGTCGGATCAAGCGGCTCCGCGGCTTGCGACGACCGCAGTATCGGCTACGAGTTGACGACGTGCGAGTGTTTTACGACGTTGCCGAGCAAACCGTAGAAGTATTAGCGATCGTCGCAAAGGAGGATGTCGATGCGTGGCTCGAAAAAACCGGGGAAAGAGAAACCGATGCAGGAAGTGGCCTTGTCTGAAGTAAAGGACGATCTGTCGAAGTATCTCCGTCTGGCCGAGCGTCAGCAGATTGTGATCACGCGGCACGGCAAGCCCGCCGGGTTGTTGATTGGTTTCAGTTCAGAAGACGAGTGGTTCGACTACCGCCTGGAGAACGACCCGCGGTTTCTAGATCGAATCGAGCGAGCACGCCAGTCACTGCGTGCGGGGCGAGGAACCCGCTTGGAAGACATTGGCGAATAGGCTCGTATCGAATATCAGAGCGACTTCAGATACTCAATCAGATCCTTCAGCTCCGCCTCGCTGAGCTGGCTGCCGGCGACATTTTCGGGGGCGTGGGGGCCGGTGAGGAGTTGCTCGAGCGTATCGACGCGGCCGTCGTGCAGCAGCTTGACGCGGCGGTAGAGGCCCGAGAGTGAGGGCGTGTTGTAGCCCTTGTAGCGATCGCGGGCCGAGCCGAGGCCAACGTCGTGAACCTGGCCGTCGGTGAAGTAGGGGCCGCTGTGGCACGTGGCGCAGGCGGCCTTCTCGCCCGCGAACACCGTCTTGCCGCGCTGGGCAGCTGCCGAAAGCGAGCCGTCTTTGGCGAGGAACGGATTGGCCGGCAGCTTGAGCGTGTCCAAGTACGCGAGCAGGGCGTCGGCGTCGCCGTCGGCCGGCTTGGGACCGAGCATCGTTTCGGTCAGGCTCTTCTTCATCGCTGCATTGAGGTCGGTCTGCCAGCCGTGCCAGGTCCAGGGGCCTGTTTCGCGGAGGTTGTGCAGCGGCAGCACGGTCTTGAACGTGAACGGCGTGCCGTCGTTGGTCGTGTCGGTCGGGATGCTGTTGCCGCCGCCCTCGTAGTGGCAGGTGTGACAGCTATACCACTGGTCGAGGCTGCGGCGGGCGTCGTAGAAGATCGCTTCGCCCTGGCGGGCCAGCGAGGGCTGGCTCGCTGCGCCCAGCGGCAGCGCGCGGACAACTTTTCGTTCGGCCAGATCGACGACCTGCACGCTGTTGTCCAGATAGTTGGCGACATAGACGGTGCGGTTGTCCTTGGCGATAGCCAGCCCCATCGGCCGGCCGCCCAGCTCGATGCGGTGGAACCGCTCCGCGTCTTTGAGCAGGGCCGGGTCGATGTGATCGGAGCCGCCGTAGTCCTTGAGCGGCAGGCCCTCGGTCTTATAGACGAGCAACTCGTGCGTACCCGACGCCGAGACAATGAGCTTGGCGTCGTCGCTGGTCAGGCCGATGCCTTCCACGTCGGCGATTGCCCGACCTTGCGGGTCGAGCGACATGGCTTCCCGCCGCGAAGCTTCGTCCAGCCGCACGCGGGCAATCCGGCTGGCCAGCACCCAGCCCAGGCGGATGTTGCCGGCCGTGATCGGGTTGTTGCGATAGACCATCCACGGGAAATAGGCGTGGCGGCCGTCCTGCGTCACGGCGAAATGGCCGATGTTCAGGCCGACGAACTGTTCCTGCTGGACAACCTTCCGCTCACCGCAATCGACCAGCGTCACGCCCCGGTCGCCGCTGGTGCCGACGATCAGACGGCGGCCATCGCGCGACAGCGCCAGATTCCGCGGCCAGCGGCCGACGGCCATTCGCGCCGTGACTTTCGCTTCCTTCAAGTCCACCACGGCAACCTCGGCGCTGGCGGTGCAAGCGACATAGGCCGTGTGCCGGTCCGGCGCGACGGCTATTCCCCACGGCTGATAGCCAACATCGATCGCGCCGGCCTTGACGAGTCGGTCGCCAACCACCGAGAGAAGGGTCACTTCGCCCGAATGATGCCCCGTGACAAGGATCGTCTTGCCGTCCGGCGCGAGCGCGATTCCCACCGGATGTTTGCCGACCGCCGCCTCATCGAGCACCTTGCCGTCGCTCGTCCGCACCAGCGAAACGCTGTCGGCCATTTGGTTCACCGTCACTAGCCAGGACTCGTCCGGGCCAAGCACCAGATCGACGGGCGAGCGGTTCGTCTCTGCGCGGGCCACTTGCGAGGCGAACGTTATCAGGAGCGCTAGTGCCGCTCGACTTAACGCAAAGGCGCAAAGACGCAAAGACGCAGAGAGGGCAGATAGAGAATTCGGAGAGCTTGCTGGCGAATCAATACGCATCCTTCATTTCCTCTGCTTCCTTTGCGCCTTTGCGTCAAATCGGGCGGCTCTACTTGGCGATTGGTTTTCCATTCTGGTCTGCCTTGACCCAGGATAGCGGGAACCGGGCCAGCGTGAGGGTTTTGTAGGGGCCTTGCTCGTAGAGCACGCCGATTTCGCCACCGGGCAGCACGGCCAGCGAAGAATAGGCGGAGGGGCCTTCGCAGAGTAGCCGCGAGTGGGGCCACGTCTTTCCTTCGTCCAGGCTCAGTCGAACGGTGAGGTGGTGGCGGCCTTTGGGTGTGGCGGGATTGGAGAATAGGACTGCGCCGTCAGCGGCGCGGATCAGGCTGGCCTGGCAGACAGACTCGACAAGCGCTGGGTCGTCGGTCGTCGGCGCCCAAGTTGCGCCGCCGTCTTTGCTGAGCGAGATGCCGCGGCAGGCTTTGCCGCGATAGCTGCGGCTGTTGAGCAAAAGCGTGCCGTCAGCCCGCTCGATCACCGCGCATTCGTTCATCGCAAAGTCGGTCGCGCCGCCCAGTTTCCACGTCGCGCCGTGGTCGTCGGAATAGATCACATGCGAACGGCCCGCGTGGTCCCAGCCCTTCTGGTCGTCTTTGGTCGCAGTGCCGACGCGATGATCGCAGGGGATGATCAGCCGGCCGGCGTACTTGCCGTGCGTGAGCTGGATCCCGTTGCCGGGGCCGGTGGCGTACCAGTTCCACTCCTTGGGCTTGACGCTGGACGTGATCTCGCGCGGTTTGCTCCACGTTTTGCCGTCGTCGCTGGAGTTGAGCAGGAAGACGCCGTCGTTGTCGCGCGTGAACGGCATCCACAGGACGCCGGTCGATTGATCGACGACCGGGCAGGGGTTGCCGATCGTCACCTTGGCCGTGCCGCCCTCTTCATAGATCAGCTCCAGCGGACCCCAGGTCTTGCCGCCGTCGGTGCTCCGCTTTTGCACGAGATCCAAGTCGCCGTGGTCGCCGGTGCCCGTCTTGCGGCCTTCGCAGATCGCCAGCACCGCGCCGCCCTTGGTCACGATCAGCGCGGGAATGCGGTAGGTGTGGTAGCCCTCCGCGCCGGCAGTGAAGACGGCGGTTTCTTTCAGATCGTCCGCGGCCATCGCGCTCGTGGCCCAGAGCAGGGACGCAAAGGCGCAGACGCGCAGAGGCGCAAAGAATGGGGAGGAATGAGCTGGAGAGTCATTTGTATTCATGAGAGTTGATTCTAGCCCGAATGGAGCTTGAAGCCATCGGGAACGGCTGCCGTCATTCGGGCGGTAGCCGGCGAAGGGGAACCGCGGATTTCGCGAATACCGCGGATCGGAGCAAAGTAGGCGTGAACCGAAAAAACTGTTTCCATCCGCGCCATAAGCGAAATCCGCGGTTCTCCGATTCGATACCAGCGGAAGTACGAAATCGCGTCGAGCTGTCACTAATCGAGTGTCGCAGTTCTGCGGCGTTTTTGTCTTCGGAATCATCTTTACGGGAAGAGGTGGCACATGTGGAGTCTTCTGTTTCGCGGTGCGCGCGTGCGGCGCGCGGCGGGTGCGGTTCGGCGGCTGTTTCTCGAGGGGCTTGAGGGGCGGCGGCTGCTGGCAACCTTGACGGTGACGGGCACGGCCAACAACGACACGATCCTGGCGTCGGTCGCCGGGGGCCTCTTGACGATCAACGTCAACGGGGCGGTGTTTTCGGTGCCCAGCAGCGCGTTTGACCGGATCAACGTGTTCGGCGGCGCCGGCCACGACTCGATCCGCATCGACGCCAGCGTGCCGCAGTTCACGGAGCTGCACGGGCAGGAGGGCAACGACCGCATCGCCGCCGGAAGCGGGGCCTCGTTGATGTTCGGCGAGGCGGGCGACGACGCTCTGACCGGCGGCAGCGCTGGCGACGTGCTGTTTGGCGGCCTGGGCGGCGACTCGCTGGTCGGCGGTCGGGGCGACGATTACCTGATCGGCGGCAGCGGCGACGACAAGATGCTCGGCGAAGCAGGCCACGACTGGCTCTTCGGCGACGGAACCAACACGCTTCCGGCCAACGCGGTCGATCCCGTGCAGTACGCGCTCGATTACATGGACGTCGGCACCGGCAACGACGCGATGGAAGGGGGCGACGGCAACGACTACCTGTTCGGCGGCAACGGCAACGACCGCGTCGGCGGCGGGGCCGGGAGCGACTTCATCGTGGGCGGCGTGGGCGACGACGGCCTGGGCGGCGGCGGCGGCGACGATCTTGTCCTGGGCGACACGGTCTCGACCAATCCGCCGGGTGATCCCGAGATTGCCCGCGCTTTGGAAAAAGTCAGCGGCGACGCGGCCACGATCCTGACTAGCAACCGCCGCCTCGCGCCCGTGCCGATTCCGCTGCCCACCTATAACGACACGATCGTGGGCGGCGAAGGCAACGACACGCTGCTGGGCCAGCTCGGGGCCGACTCGATGAACGGCAACGCCGGCGACGACTTGATGCTGGGCGGCGACGGCCGCGATTACCTGGCCGGCGACGCGGGCGCCGACACGATGCTGGGCGGCGACGGCGACGACTTGCTCGAAGGCGGTGACGGGGCCGACCTGCTGTTCGGCGAGAACGGCAGCGACAAGCTCGTCGGCGGCGCTGGCCTCGACCTGCTCGACGGCGGCGACGGCGCCGACAAGATCGACGCCCACGACGGCCAAATCGACCTGATCGTCAGCGATCCGCTGGACGGCGTCGATGCCGATCCGTTTGACATTTTTGTGTAGTGTCATCCGTAGCACGAACCCATTGGTTCGTGCGAATGAGCGCCCGAACCAATGGGTTCGGGCTACCGCCGGCCGCCGGCCAGTTTCTCGGCGGCCGGCATGCTCCGCAGGCGAAACATGTGGTAGATGCCGAACAGCGGGCCGAAGGCGAGCAGGCCGAAGGCCAGCGGCCAGCCGGCCGTCTCGCGGATTGCCGGGACGGCGCGGATCGTCAGCGTGGTGAGCAGGAAGCCGGCGCAGGTCTGAATCGTCAGGGCCGTGCCGACAAACCGCGGATCGCAGAGCTCCGAGACGGCGGCGCTGAACTGAGCGCTATCGGCAACGACCGCGAAGCCCCACACCAGGCAGACCGCCGTGAGCAGCGCCGGCTGTCCCTCCAGGAAGCCGGCGACCAGCGCGCACAGGCCGCTGGCGACCAGACTGGCGATCGTGGTCCAGCAGCGGCCGGCCCGATCGGCGGCGAGTCCCGCGATGACGCAGCCTGCGGCGCCGACGGCCACCGTGGCGAAGCCGGCCAGCCGGGCCGAGGTCTGGCTCCAGTGGGCCGCGGCATAGCTGGCGAGCAGGAGCTGCGGCGCCCAGGTCCACATCGCGTATAGCTCGAACATGTGTCCCAAGTAGCCGAAGTTGGCCCGCCGCAGGGCCGGCTCGGTGAACGCGCGGGCGAAATAACGCCAGTCGAACCGGGCCGCGGCCGGCAGGTGCGGTCCGGTGCGGACGAACGCAGACGCGATGACCGCAGCCGTCATGGCACTGGCCGAAGCGGCCATCATCACGACGCGCCACGCCGCCACGCCTCCCAGCGACAGCCGCGACCAGGCGTCGAGTGGCAGGGCGTTGAGCAAGTGCGGCGACGCCGAGCCGAGCGTGAGCGCGCCGACGAGCACGCCGATCGCCAGGCCGCGGCGCTCTTTGAACCACGTCGCCATCAGCTTCATGCCCGTGGGATACACGCCGGCCAGCATCACGCCGGTCCAAAATCGCAGACCCAAAGCGCCATAGAATCCCTCGCCGCCGCGGGCGTACTCGTCGTCGATGACCGCGGGAATCAAGAAGTTGAGCAGTCCCCCGACGAAGGCGCACGTCGCCATCAACTGCTGCGGCGCGATTCGCTCGCTCAAGTTCAAGACCGCGCTGGCCAGCGCCCCGACCACGAAGCCGAGCTGCACGCTGATCGTCAGCCAACTGGCCTGGGTGTCCGACAGATTCCAGGCCGTTTGCAGGGCCGGCTTGACGGCCGACGCCGAAAACCAGAGGGCCATCGCCAGCAGCTCCACCACCGCTAACAAGGCGAGTTGTGACCAACGGCAAGGATCGGCGGCGGGCATGCATGCTGGGCAAGCTTGCAGCTCGCCCTACGAGAAATAGACCCGCTCGGCTGTCTTGGTCAGCAGCCAACTCTTATCGCCGGCGGAGAGACCGGTGAGGCGATCCTTGATCAGGGCGATCGAGGCGGCGTAGGTGTGCGGCGGCTCGATCTGATAGGGTGAGTCGCTGGCCCACATGCACCGCTCGACTCCAAACGCATCGAGCACGCGGCGGATCAACGGAGCGAGGTCGTCGTAAGGCGGCTGCTTCTTGCCGAGGGCGTAATAGGCCGAAATCTTCACGCTGACGCGCTTGTGCTTCGCCAGGTCGCACAGCGCCGCCACGTCGGCGTCTTTGATCGTCCCATCGACGCCGATGCGAGCAAAGTGGTCGATGACGACCGGCGTCTGTGGATGCCGAGCGCACATCGCGTTCACAGCCGGCAAATCCTTGGCGTCGATCAGGCAGCACATCGCCTGGCTGGTCTCGGCGCCGCACTTCCAGAGCGACTCCATGCCCGGCCCTTCGAGCCACTTCTCGCCGCGAATCCGCGGCGTGATCCGCAGCCCGCGCACACTCAGCGGCAACAGCTCCTTCAGCTTGGCATCGGGCTTGGGCTGCGTGTCGTCGAGCATGCCCACGACGACGAACCGCCCCGCGGCCTGCTTGGCGCAGTCGATCAGATAGCGGTTGTCGAAGCCGTGATAGGTGCTGTGCTGGATCAGCACGGCCCGGCCGACGCCCACCGGCTCGGCCAGTTTCAGCAGCTCCGCGGGCGTGAAGCTCGGCGGCTTCAAATCGGCCCGCGTCTGGTTGTTGGCCAGAGGCCAGCGCTTGACATCGGGCGACCAGAGGTGCGAATGGGCGTCGATATAGGGCAGTTTTGCCAAATCCACGTCCGCGGCCTCCGTCATTTGGTACGCCGCCGCTATCGACGCGGCCGTTAAGCCCGCCGCCGACGCCGCCAGAAATCGGCGGCGCGATGTGTACCGGCCGCAGCCGGCCAACTCTGGAATTGTCCGAATCGTCTGCACGCTTGCGACTCCCGCTTCAGGAATGGCCCTATCATAGGCCACCCGGCGGATGCCGCAATCTCCGGGGCTTCAACGAGCGCTAACTACGCAGTGAAAAACTACGCAGTGAAGAACGTGTCCCACACTGCGGACTCGCTGTGGCCGTCGTATGCGACCGCATAGATATAGTCGGAAGCAAGCGGAATCTCCGTCCGCCACTCGAAGTTGCCAAACTCATCCACCGGCAGATCCGACTGGCTGACGAGCCCGGAAATATGCACCACGCAAGCCGTCAGTTCGTGGTCGTCTGAAATTCGGCCGAAAATCAAAAGCTGGCTGCCGGAGATTACCGCAGAGAATTCCTCGATCTGCGGCGGCAAGTCTTGACCGACGACGATCCCGACCTCGTCGTCTTCATCGGTGAGGCCTTCCTCTCCTTCGGCGACGTCTGGCGGCAGACTCGACGGACCTGCATTACCGACACCGTCCGCGTCGCCATCGTTCAAAGCCAAATCGACGGCGCTTGGGTTCAAAGCCTCGCCCGCTGGCGCGTCTTCGATCGCGCTCGGCTCCACCGGCCCCATTTCGTGTCCGGCGGCAACATAGGCCTCGAGTGAAAGCGCTTCACTCTCGAGCGGCACCGGGGCCACGGATAGCACGCAGCGGCGTTCCAGCACTTCCGCGTGCAGCGTTCTGCGGTCAGGGCGCTGTGCCCGAATTGCAGGCGAAATGAGCGATGCGAACCGAATCAGCCAGCGGCCATGGATGGGAGACATAGCACAGACCCCAATTTCAAGGGAGGCACAACAAAAGGAAGCAAAATGCACCTACGAAATACAGTTTGCTTCGATAACGCGGCAGCATCAGCCGGCGTCCCGCAAGAAGTCGCTAAGAGTGCGGAAAAGCGGGAAAGATTCGCCGAATAGGCAAGATGGGAGGGGTGTTTCCCCTGGCAGAATCGGTACGAGCGCACCGCAGCCGCGCTTCAAGACGCGGCCACCAAGAATTTCAGGCGATTAATTCTTCGCAGTCAATGCCGTTGCGAAGTCCTCCAGCCTGAGGTTGGGAGGAAGCCTCAAGAGGCGCGGCGAAAACTGATTGAACGGCAGCGGGATCTCGGGGCCAACCGAAATGCCCGCCACGACATCGCTGTACCGCTCGGCAACATCCTTATTCAGCCGTTCGCCTTCGCTGCTACGTTCCAGCAGCCGCTGCAGACAATCCGCCGCTTCTGGCGATCGCTCCTGCCGTCGTCGCGCTGCGTAATCGTAGGCTTGGAATGCGGTCCACAGGGCGTCGGGCGATTCGGACTGGAGCAATTCGAGATTCGCAGCGTCTTCCAGAGCCTGTGCATCCAGATCGGCACTCTTCTTCGTCGTTCCCAACTGGATGTAGGCATAGATCCGGCCCCGCAACGCATGAATGTCCTTGGGATCCTTTTTCAGAAGCGAATCGTAAATCGTGATTGCGAACCCGTATTCTCTCAGGCTAGCCGCAGTATCGGCAGTGCGAATCAAGAATTCGCGTCGGCGACAACCCGAGCTGGTCGCCGCGGAGAATTCTTCATAGGCGAGGTGTGGGTTGCCTGCCTCGTAGCTGCTCCAGCCGGCCAAGGCCATCCCGGCAGCGCGATTCAATTCTATTAACTGCAGGGCAACGACGTGCGCTGCTTTCACGTCCCCCTGTAGCAGGAGCGTCAGGCAGCGGCGGAACAACTCGTTGGCTGACGGAATGGATACGGCCGGATCATTCGGCTGAGGAATAGGAACCCTCTGCGGCGGCCGCGAGCTATGTGGATTGGCAGCAGGGGAATTGACCAGCCCTGGGAGAATGAAAGCCAGACCCAGCGCGCTGATGACAATCGCCGCCAACAGCAGCGCGGCAGCGGCGCGCTGCACTTGCGGTTGGGCGAATTTGGATTCAGGCAAGCTCACGAGCTCGGTGGGCGGCGGGCGGAGCAAATTGGCAAGGTCGGACGCCAACGCTGCCGCCGTGGCATACCGGTCCGACGACCGGGGCGCCAGGCACTTGAGCACGATCGAGGACAGTCGCGGATCGATGGGACAAGTGTTGTCGAGGCGTGGCGCGGCGGCCGATTTGCATTCCAGCCACGGCTGATAAGCGTCGAGCGGCAAATGGTCGGCGTCGGCGGGCTGGGCCGGCAGGCGGCCGGTGAGCAGCTCGAAAAGCAGGACGCCGAGCGAGTAGATGTCGGCCCGCGGATCAAGATTCGCAGCGGCGGCAAAGGGATCGTGCTGCAGGGCCTCGATCTGCTCGGGAGCCATGTAGGCCAACGTCCCGCCGACGCGGAAGTTCTCGATCGCGACGTCGGTCGAGAGGTTGAAGTCGAGCAGCATCGGCTGCCCCGACCAGGCCAGCAGCACGTTCGAGGGCTTCAGGTCGCGGTGGACAATCCCCTCGGCGTGTGCGGCGTGCAGCCCCTCGGCGAGCTGCATTCCCAAACGGGCGATTGCGATGGCAAACGGACCGCTGGACGGCTGGGCTTCATCGTCCGGCGCAGGGCGGCCGGCGAATTCGCTCTTTCGGCTCTGAACGGCCACGCGGGCCACGATGCCACCGTCGTCGTCCGCTCGCGCCTGTTTGGCTGCGTCGAGCAGATCCACAG
>Ga0184625_10001080_pt1 | contig 11138 bp, 6 predicted proteins | sample PLM3_30_b1_FD_133151 | JGI IMG/M metagenome (GOLD analysis project Ga0184625, IMG submission 133151) | Groundwater sediment microbial communities from an aquifer in East River, Colorado, USA - PLM3_30_b1 | ecosystem: Environmental > Terrestrial > Soil > Riparian zone | place: USA: East River... | reverse complement strand
GCCGAGCAACAAGCGGAGGCGAGTACTGCCCGAGCGCAGCGCAAAGAGCGACAGGCGCTGGCGGCCGCCGCGGTGGAGGCCAAACTGCGCCGACAGGCCGAGGAACAGGCCCGCGTGATTGAGGAGCAACGGAAACTCCTGGAGTCCAACGCCCGCGTCAATTCACTGGTAACTAACGAGATTCTTGGCGTGCTGCGCGACGTGCCTGTTCCGGCGGCCAAACGGCGGGCGCTAATGATCGACGTTCTCAGCCGCTTGGGCGATCTTCATCCCGTTGAGCGAGTCAAGGCGTTTCACGCCGCCGGAGATCAGTTCGTCCTCCTGAAGGAGTATCCCACGGCGATTGGCGCCTTCAACGAAGGGCTGGCACTCGACCCGCAACATGCGGGCATCTACGTGAGTCGCGGGGACGCGTTCTTTCTGCAGAAGGAGTATGCCAAGGCCATCAGCGATTACACGGCGGCAATCGCCAACCGGCGCAAGGCTGATCGCGTTGGCGCGCTCGTGCCGTATGCCCATCGAGGCGTGGTGCGATGTCAGTTGGGCCAACTTGACGAGGCGCTGTTGGATTTTCGAACATCGTACGAAGGAAGCCCGAAGCCAACGCTCGATAGACTTGTCAGTGTTTTTTCGAGTAAAACTTTCCCACTCAAGGCGCCCCTGGCGGAGCCGCTCCGGAACGAGATTGTGCGGCTGTTCGACCGTTACCTAGAGACTGAGCAGCGATCGACAGAGGCGCGGCTATTCGTTGCCGAGTCGCTGGCAGAGCTCAAACTGCCCGAGCTGGCCCGCCAGCATCTCGAAGCTGCCGATCCCGTCTCCAAGGGCGGCTGGTACGTTCAATACCGTTTGGCCGCTCTGGCATTGCGTCGGGGGGATGACGCGGAGTATCGACGCATCTGCCGGGACATGCTCGCAATGACGGCGACGGCACCCGAGAGCGCCGGTCTGCACACGTGGGCAACTCTAACTTCCGCCCTTAGCGTCCACGCCTTGGACGGCTATTCCGCCGCCATTGAACTAGCCCGCGGTAACCTCGCGAAAAAACCTGACTCAGTTCACTATCGCTTGGGGCTTGGGGCAATCCTTCTTCGCGCCGGCCGGATCGACGAGGCCCGCACGGAACTGCAGCGCGCTTTGGAGACTAATGACGGCCACCAAAAGATCAAGGTCCAATACTACTTGGCCATTACATTTGGCCAACTGGGAGATTATGAGGCCGCCAAGCAGTGGCTAGAAACGGCTGACGCTGCCGCCAAAGCACTCGGATATGCCAATTGGTTGTTCGAGTTTTTTTTGCCAACGACTTCACGACGAAGCGACACAGCTCATCAGCACGTTGCCTGCCCGGAGAAAACCAGACTAAACGGCAATGGTCAACGAGCCGGGCATTACCGGCTGAAGTGTAATGCTTAAGTTGCGAGACGAGCACTTGCTTCAGTCGAGCGCTGCGAGCCGCCGAAGCCGGATGGAGCGGCCACGGGGCAAAAGTCAATGAAGGTCGGGGAGGCAGTCGTTGCACGCAACTCGCGCTCAAGTTTTAGTCGCACCTCAAATCGCCCATTCGCCTGAGTGGGCGTGGCACCAGGCTAATAGAAGCAGAAGACTCAAATGTTAGCACCGGGTATGCGTCGTAGTGTATCGGCCGCGTTGTGCATCTCCGTCGTCGCGTTGGGAGGATGCGTCTTCGTTCAAGGACGTTTTGTATTTCACCAGGAGCTGACGCGGGCCTTGGCGCCTGCCCCCCTCTTCGTTAGCCGGTTCTTGTTCGACGACGATGGCCAGCGGGCCTTAGTGTTGCTGAGGAGCCATTCCAACAGCGACGGCCGGTTCACTCAGGTTGCAGGCCTTTGTGACCTGAGGTCCCAGCCGCCGACGTTTCAACCGTTTCCGCTCCCATTGTCAGGCCGGATTTCCATCGCGCTGGCCAAGAGCGGCGATGGCTTTCTGAGCATGGAAAACGGCGACCTGTATTGGTTGGCCCGGGTCGCGCCCGGAGCGGTCCAGCCCATCTATTTCGGCAGTCACCCGGAGGGCCGGGCCGGCTTTCTGGTCTGTCCTGATGATGGCTCGATGGTGGTGGTAGCAGGGGTTCAGATGACGGCTTGGGACCCGCGCGCGGCGGCGCTGCTTTGGCGGCGTTCAGATCACCTGGCCGCGAGCTGCGCCTTCGTTCCGCGGTCGCGACGACTCATTGGCAGCCTGGAAACTGGCGAGATCGTGGAACTCGACCCCCGCACGGGCGATCGCTTGCGGCTGATTGCTCGCCATCCCACTCCGATCCATTGGTTCGCGATTTCCCCTGACGGCTCGCGCCTCGCAGCGGTCAACGACGGCGGAAATTGCTTCCTGACCGATTTGGAGAGCGGAGAAACGATCTGGACCCGTCGATTCAAACATACGACCGGCCCGCAATTCTCGTCCGATGGCCAGTCGCTGCTGGTGCCGACTCTTGGAGCTGACGCCGGAATCGCCGTTGTCGCCACAGCCTCGGGCGAGCCCGTCGGCAAGTTAGAGGGCGGCGGGTGCGTTGTCGGCCTGCGCGTGAGAACGGATGGGAGCGCGTACGCCTGGAACAGCGAGGGAACGATCACGGCGTGGAACCTGGCGACTGGAAAGGTAGTCTTCCGCCTCGATCCCAGCGCCAGTCCCAGCTTCAACCTTCCCGTTCTTCCCGTTCGGCTGCTCGATACTCCCCTGCCAGAGAGCCATGCGCTGCCCAGAGCGGCGGTGGCGCTGTGAATCTGGCCAAGAATCTCGCCTTTGCTGTACTGTGGCTCCTGGTCATCGGCATATCCGTCTATGACGGTTACTGGGTTCTAGCGAACCGAGCGACGATCAACGGGTTTGAGCGCAATCCCGTCGGCAGGCAACTGTTGGACTGGGATGGCGGCGACGTGCGACTCTTGCTCGCGGTCAAGTCGCTGGGCACGCTGCTGGCCGCCGCCGTCTTGCTCGTGCTGTATTGGACCTGGCCGCGAGTCGCCTGGTTAGTGTGCTCGACGGTGGCCTCCCTTCAATTCGGACTGTTCCTTTCCCTTTACCTGTCGTGAACACGGAGTCGGGCGCCCCGAGCGGGCCCGTGACAGAAACAACAAGCCACATGAAGACGATGACCCATCAGCTTGTTCGTCGTTTCGCGGCGCGTGCTAACGCCCGGTCGATTTTTTCGACGGTGCGAACGGTCGGCGAATGCTTTCCCGATTCGAGTCGCGAGAGAGTTTCCTGCCGCACGCCGGCGAGTTTGGCCAGCGACTCCTGCGTCAGCCCGAGCGCTTTGCGGTCGGTGATGATGCCGCGGGCAATGGCGGCCCGCGCGAACGCGGCGGCGGGGCGGTTTCCTGCGGCGTCAGCCGGCGGCAACGCGGGGGCCTCGGCTTCGGCCGTTTTGACTTTGGCCGCCAATTGCTCCAGCCGCCGCAATTCTGCCGGGGCAATCAAGACGAACGGCTTTCCCTTCACCTTCACGATTGGTCGCGACATTTCATTAACCTTTGTAGAACCCGTCCCGATGTCCCACCTTGGCAACGAACACACGATCCGGCTCGGGCGGCTTGGCCTGGGCATCGCCGGGAACAACATAAAACTGAATCCGGTAGTCTCCCGTGCGAATTCGATAGTGTCCGGCCAGCCCGCCCTTCAAGGCTTTCGCACCGCTGACGGACGGCCAGTTTTCCAGCCGGGCGAAGATGCGTGCGATGCGCGATTGAATCACCCTGGGCAGGTTCAGAAACTGCTCCTGCGCTGCGGCCGTGATTTCCACCGTCGCCATTCTGGCAGCCTACGGTCTATGACAAGTTTGTCAAGTTCAACCATCCCGAATTGGCCCCGAACCCGTCCCTTAACCTTGAACTTGGAACTTGGAGCTTTGAACCATTCGTAAACAAGCCCGGCCGGTGAGGCAGCGACGGCACGACCCGCTACACGGGTGCCCCGACGCCTCACCGGCCGGCACGCACCCACGAGCGCACGGCTTGCGCGCTCGCGGTGGCTTTTTTATTTTAGCAGGCCGTGAAAGACACTTCCGATGACATCGGCCTCCCGCACTCTTCGCCATAAGCGCACCGGCTACCGCCAAACCACGCCCGCCTCCCGCCGCCGACTGCTCCTGGAGACCCTCGAAAACCGCTCGCTCTTGGCCGGGTTCACGTTCAACGATCCCGACTACCCGACGATCCAATGGGGTCTAAATAATACGGGTCAGAATGGCGGCGGATACGATGTCGATATCGACGCGCCGGAGGCCTGGTCCATAACGACCGGAAGCATGCAGACCGTCTTGGCAGAGGTAGATGACGGCGTCGATTTCACCAGCGCCGACGTGTACTTGAACATCTGGCTGAATCAAGGCGAAATACCTGTCGTCCTGCGGGCCGACCTTACGGACACCGACGGCGACGCCCTGATCACCTTCCGGGACCTGAATAGTCCCGCCAATGCCGGATCGGTCAGCGACTTGAACGGCACGAGTTACATTGACGGTGGCGATCTGCTCCAAGATCCGCGCTGGGCCAACGGCGTCGATGAGGAGGTGAATGGAAAAATCGACGATCTGGTCGGCTGGGACAGTCTCGACAACGACAACGATCCTCGGCCGGCGCCGGGATTCGGCCACGGCACCGGAATGACGCAGTGGATGGCCGGGATTCCGAATAATGGCATCGGTAAGGTCGGCGTGAATTGGTCTCTCAGTGTGATGCCGGTCCGCATCCGCCCCGGCAACGAGCCAGCGGTCGATTTTGCCGTGCAAGCCGCGGGGCTGGATTATGCTGTCGCCGCGGGCGCGCCGATTTCGGCTGTTTGGGGCCTGAGCTATACCTACTCTCAAGTGATGTACGACGCGATCGATCGGGCGCGAACGGCCGGCCACCTCGTCGTGGCGCCCATCGGCAACGACGGACTGGATTCGGATGTCACGCCCCGCTATCCGGCGGCGTTTAGTCTGGACAACATCATCTCGGTCACTGCGCATAATCCCAACGATGGGAAGGATGCAATCTGGAACTGGGGCGCCAATAGCGTTGATTTGGCAGGGCCCACCGCGCCCGGCGGTGGAACTTCCGGCGGGGCGGCCCACGTCGCCGGCGTCGGAGCACTGCTCAAGACCATTCATCCCGATTGGAACGCCCAGCAGCTCAAGGACCGCATTCTGTCCACGGTCGAGCCGTCCGCCGCGTTGGCAGGCAAAACCGTGACCGGTGGGCGGTTGAATGCCGCGCGGGCTCTTGCCGCCACCAGCATTTCCATTAGCGAGCCGACGGTTACCGAGGGCGACTCAGGCTCGGTCCAGGTGACCTTTGCTGTCTCGCGATTCGGCGATGACACCGGGGAAGTGGTTCTTGATTGGTTCACCACCGACGGTACGGCCATCGCCGGCAGGGACTACGTCGCGGCATCAGGGCAGACGACGTTTCTGTCTGGGGGGTCCAACACCCAGACGATTGCGATCCAAGTCACAGGGGACACCATTCAAGAGTTGACAGAGACTCTGTATGTGAAGCTAACACAAGTCTCCGGCAACGCAGTCCTCGCCGATTCCGAGGCGCAAGGCACAGTCTTGGACAATGAACTGACGAAATTCTATGTCGTCAATGACGCACCAAGCGACAAAACCCATGAGTACGCAGGGAACGGAACCGCCTACGAAGACTACGCGCTCAATAGCGGCAATGCCGCACCCCGCGGCGCGACCAGCACGGCTGCCGGAGACAAGGTCTGGGTCGTCGATGCCAACCGCACTGTCTATGTCTATAACACCAGCGGCGGCCTGCTCGGCACTTGGGCCGCCGGCGGTCTCAATGCGGCTTCTCAGGTCGAAGGCATCGCGACCAACGGGACCGATGTCTGGATCGTCGATGCCAAACAGGACAAGGTCTTCAAGTATGCCGGCGCTGCCAGTCGGTTGTCAGGCGGCCAGAACGCCGCCAGCAACTTCAGCTTGAACAAGAGCAACGCCAATCCCAAGGACATCGTCACGGACGGCACGTCGCTATGGGTCGTCGATGACGGCAGCGCCGACAAGGTCTTCAAGTACACCGTCGCCGGTTCGCTGCTGGGCAGTTGGACGATCACCGGGGCGGGCAGTAGTCCGACGGGGATTACGCTCGATCCGAGCAGCCCCAGCCATCTGTGGATCGTCGATAGCGGCACCGACCGCGTCTATCAGTTCGACAACGCCGTCAACCGCACGAGTGGCTCGCAGTCGCCCAGCACGAGCTTCGCCCTGGCCGCCGGCAACACCAACCCGCAAGGCATCGCCGATCCGCCGGCGGGCGTGATCGGCGGCTCCGATGGCAGCGCGGTGTACGCACGGGGTGCCGCGGCGCATGATTGGGCGCTGTTGAGCCTGCTCGATGAGCTCGGCCTCCGTGCGGCCTCTGGGCGGCAGCGGAGACGCTAAGCGTTACGCGGAGTGGCTTAGGCAATCGCCCTCACCCCGACCCTCTCCCACTGGGAGAGGGACATGGATCGCGCGGACCGGCGGCTCGGCGGAGGCGGTCGGCGATGGCGGCGCCGAGGCCGGTTTCGGGGGGCAGGGTGGCGAGGGCGACTTGGCAGTCTCGATCATCGACTTCGCGCAGCAGGGCATAGAGCGAGGCGGCCCACTCGGCTTCGCCCGCGGGGATGAGAAGCCATTCGATCGCGCCAGAGATCTCGTGCTGCTGGCGGCTGAGGATCGCGACTCTTTCGCCGCGGCTGGCCAAGTCGCGGGCGCGGGGGAGCAGCTCGTCGTCGGCGACGATCTCGACGCGGGCCCGCGGGGCGTAGTGGCTGGGCAGACTGCCGGGGACGCGCGGGGCGGATGCGGGTGCGCTCATTGGCGACTGCAGGACGGCGGCGATCTGCTCGGCGGTAATTGCGCCGGGACGGAGGATCGCCGCGGGGACCGGAATGCCACGGAGGGCATTCCCGACATCGCCGGCGGAAGAACAATCGACAATGGTCGATTCCAGTCCGATGCTGCACGGACCGCCATCGAGGATCAAATCGACGCGGCCGGCCAGATCGGCCAGAACGTGGGCTGCCAACGTTGGGCTGACGCGGCCGAAGCGATTGGCCGACGGTGCGGCGAGCGGGTCGCCGAACTCGCGCAAAAGTGCTTGAGCGACGGGATGCGAGGGAACGCGCAGGCCGACGGTCGGCAAGGCGCCGGTCACGAGGTCTCCGATTCGCGGTCCGCGCTTCAGGACGAGCGTCAGCGGGCCGGGCCAGAACGCCGCCGCCAGCTTTCGCGCCACCGGCGGCACGTCTTCCGCAAAATCATCGACCTGCGCCGCGTCGGCCAGATGCACGATCACCGGATGATCGGCCGGCCGGCCTTTGGCCGCGAACATCGCCCGCACGGCTGCGTCGTTTTCGGCAGCCGCAGCCAGTCCATAGACCGTTTCCGTCGGCATCGCGACGAGTCCGCCGCCAGAGAGGACGGAGGCCGCGCGGCGAATATTGTCCGGCGTGGCCGGCAACAGGATCGTCATCGGGACCTCATCCCAGCCCTCTCCAGGAGGGCGCGAGGCGGCGAATCGTCGAGCCGCCTTCGTAGCCGCTGCGGGGCCAGGACCAACGCACCGCCAGCCAGGTTGCGGCCAGCACCACAATCCATCCCGCGCTTCCCCACGGTGCCAAGAGCCACCAGCCCAGCCCGGCCGCCGCCAGTGCCAGGTGAGAGTGCTCGACCAGCCAGTCCGAGGCGCGGCCGAATTGCAGAATTGCCAGCAAGGCCAGCGCGAACGCAACGATCAAGGCGGCGCTGTAGGCGCTGGTCCAACCGGTGGCAGCTCGCGGCGAATCCAACGCGACCTCCTCAGCCGCCCCAGCGGCGATCAGGCACAACTCGCTGGCAGCCGGCGGCTGCGACGTCGCAGCCGGAGCGGCAATGAGGTCCGCGGGTTCCATCGTGCCGGCCGCCACCAACCGCTGACGGGCCCGCTCCGCGATTTGCGCGGCGGCTTGCCGGCGCTGCTGGAATTTCGCCGCCATGTCGCCCCAGGGCCGATCGTTCAACCGCACCAGCGCCGATTGATAGACCTGCCAGGCGGCGATGAAACTCTCCGCCACGATCGGATCGGGCAACTCGGTTCCATCCGCCGCGGCTACATCCCGCAGCGCATCGGCCGCGATTTCGAGCCGCAGCAGCTCCACGTCTGCCGGCAAACTGGCGGCCAGGTTCACGACTTTGGCGTTCGCCGGAGCGTTGGCGATCGACCAGGCTGTGTGCCGCGTGGGAAGGCCCACGATCTGCGGGGCGGCGAGCGCGATCCGCTGCCGCGGGCTCGCTTCCGCGGGGAACCAGCCGCTGCTGACGATGGTCAAGCGGTACGGCAGCTTGGTGGAAGGCGCCGGCAGCTTCCAAGTCCGCAGCCCGGCTGCCACAGGTTGGGCCAGCGTCCCGTTCTGCTGCACCTGCACCAATTGCGATCCGGGCGGCAGCGTAAACGCCACTTCCCCCGCGCCGCGCGGTTCGATCGTGAAGGTGCTCGACAACGCGAAGCGGCCGCCCTCGCCGAGTTGGGCGGCGATATCGGCCAGGGCGACACGCGGCGCGGCCGCCGCGGTCGGCCGGATGCGAGCCAGGGCGGAAAACCGGGGAGCGACAACCTTCAGCAGCGCGCCGTCGGCGGCCCGCCAGGAATCGGGCAGCTCCGCCGCTTCGACTTCCGCCGCCGCCAGCCCGGTCGTCTCCCATTCGATCCGTTCGGCCCCCGATCGCGTGTCGAGCAGCACCAGCGTCTGGATCTCCGCGGCATTCAGCACGGCGATTTCGGGCGCTTGCATGGCCACCGGGCCGCTGGACAGCGGCCCGCGAATTGTCACTTGCAGTCGGCCGCCGATGGCTTGCTCGGGACGGATGATCAATTGCCGCCGCGATTCGCCGGCCGCGTCAACGATCTCCTGCTGCATCGTTGGGTCGATCGTGAACGGCCCCGACCATTCGGCCGGCAGAGCCAGCCGGACCGCATCGAGCAATCCGCCGGACGCGGCTAAGTCGAGCTGCGCCTCGGCCTTCCAATCGCCATCATCTTCTTGGGTCCGGAGAAACAGCGTGCCCGTGAGCCGCGGCTCATTGGGGGCCCGACCGATCCGCGGCTGCGTATCGCCAATGGCCCCGCCGCTTTGCAAGACAGCCGCCAGCCGGCCTTGCCCGGCTACAAACTGCCCGAGCCGCGGATCGTCCTGCCGCGACCAGCCGGCGGGGTCGGCGAGCGTGATTTGGGCGTCCTCGCGGCGGAAGATTCGCAGCACCGACGACCCCAAGGCCGCCTGTTCCAAGCGAACGGTGGGCAGCGGCAACCGGGGACGCTGCCTGGCCGGAGCCAGCGGCAACTCGGCCGTGATGTTCAAGAGTTCCTGCGTGGCGGGCGCTTCGAGCAGATGGATGGCGAGTTGGCCGTCGGCCTGTTGCGTCCAGCGGACGAGAGCCGGCCGGCCATTTTGATTCAGAAGCACTGCTTGCACCTTGAGCTGCGGCGGCAGCGACAGACGATGCGACCAGCGCGTGGGCGGCACGCCCGTCAGTTTTAACGCGATCGTTGCCGCTGCCGACGTCGCCGAGAGCGACCAGTCAATTGTTTGCTCCGCTTGCGGCTGTTCGGGGCGCGGCTGAACGCGCAGGACCAGCGGCTGCGTTTGATCCAGCGCGGTCCCCGTGGACACTGCGCGGACGAGCGTCGGCGCTATCGAGCCTTCGTTCCAGGCTTGGAGGAAGTCCGCCGGGGTCGGTTGTGGACCAGCGACGGAAGACGGTTCCAGGGCCGCCGATTGACTCGCATCCACGGTGATGGCAACCCAAGAGCGGCGGATCGTAGCCGCCGGAGCCGTAATGGCGGGCAATACGAGCTGACCTGTGCCGCTGGCGGCAGGCCACAGCCACGAAGCCTTCAGGGACACGTCGGTGGTTGCCGGCTCGGCCAGCTCGAGGCGCACCAACTGCGGCGTCCCCTCGACGGGAACCATCCGGCTGATCTGTCCGCCGGGGGAGCCGGCAATGAGGCGCAGCCGTGGATCGACCGTCAGCAGCAGCTCTTTGACGGGCTGGCCACTCGAATGCAACGTCAGGCGGGCCTCGACGACAACCGAACCGGGGCGAATTCGCCACCACACGAGCTGCTCGATCTGAGCGCCAGCCGATAAGCCCGGGGACGAACTGGCGGTCGGCCAGCGGACAATCAGGCGGCGGGCGACGCCGAGGGGAATCAACCGCTGACCGGGTGTGCCGCTCGTCTCCGCGCCTGCCCCGGAGAGGAACCGGGCCGTGCTGGCTGCCGGTATGGCCACGGTGGCCCGGGCCGCAGCGGGAATGACCAAATCGAGCAAGGGCCCTTCCGCTTCGTTTCGCAAGCTCGCCGCAATCAGCAGCTCCAGGCCGTGGCGTCCCGGCGTCTGGACCGGTAGCGACAGGGCCGAGCCGTCGGCCGACCACGTCAGCGTCACGGGCTGCCCATCGAGCCGCGCCTGCCGCTCGACGAGTGAAACCTGGTCGCGGCGCAGCGGCAGGGCGACCGTCGTCTTGGGCCGGAACGTCTGAAAATCGAGCTGCACCTTCAGCTCGTCGATGGCTGGCCGGAGCGTGTCGCCCCGCGGGGCGACCGGCAATTCATAGCGGGCGCTATGCAGCAACCAGTCGGTCAGCGTCGTCGGTCCCGTCGTCGAAAGCCGGTGCAGCTCAGAATAAAACTCCGGCTCCAAATAAACGTAGTCTCCGGCCGGCTGCTGCTCTCCATCGATGGGAAAGATGACTTTCCAGATTTTGGCTGCCATGGGCCCATCGTCCGGAGCGGCCCAAAGCGAAGTGGCGCTGGCGACCAGAATCGCCAACAAGAGTGCGCCACCAGACTGTGCTCCGGCAAGGACAACCGTGCTCACAGGCACCGGCCGAGCAGCCGCAAGACGGGAAGCCCGTTTTGGCCGCACGAGCCCAACGAATGAGCCGGCGACGAGACCCAGTCCGACTCCTCCGAGGAGCCAGCTCACCGGCGGCGCCGCCAGCAAAGCCGACGACGCCAACAGTGCGGCCAGCAGGAGGATCGGAGTCGTGCGGCGGCTAAAAACGAAAGCGAACATGGCCGCGGCGAGTCCCAAGCAGAGCGCCCAGACCTGAAAGAGGGCGGGACGGAAAACGTCCAAACTGGCCTCGCCGGTGG
>Ga0184625_10001079_pt1 | contig 11138 bp, 8 predicted proteins | sample PLM3_30_b1_FD_133151 | JGI IMG/M metagenome (GOLD analysis project Ga0184625, IMG submission 133151) | Groundwater sediment microbial communities from an aquifer in East River, Colorado, USA - PLM3_30_b1 | ecosystem: Environmental > Terrestrial > Soil > Riparian zone | place: USA: East River... | reverse complement strand
CGCGGAGATCGAGCTGTCCCTGCTGACCGATCGGGAGGCGAACCTGCGGGCGCTGCGCGTGGCCGCCTACGCCGACGCCGGCGTCGCGATCGGCTCCTCCATCGCGGCGTTGGCCCGCCTGGCCTATCCGGCACGGGCCAAGGAGCTGATCGACTACGACGTCGTCACGAACGCCAGTCCCGGCTCACCGTTTCGAGGCCCCGGCGGACCCCTGACCTGCTTCGCCGTGGAGCAGGCGGTCGACGAGGCGGCCCGAAGGCTCGGGCGCGACCCGATAACGCTGCGACAGCGGTGGGACCCGGACCCGCTGCGTCAGCGCCTCTACCGCTGGGCCGCGGCGCTGCCGACCTGGAGGGAGCGGGCCACGCTGGCGCGCACCGGCCGGTTCCGGCACGGCGTGGGGGTCGCCGCCGCCAACTGGTTCTACTTCTGGCAGTCAGGCTGCGAGGTCGAACTGTCCGTCGAAGATGGACGGTTAGTTGCCGCGACGGCCACTCAGGATATAGGTACGGGCAGCCGCAGCGTGCTGGCGAACGTTATTGCCGGTGCATTCGGCCTCGACCCATCCGAGGTGGAGATACGGCTCGGCGACTCGCGCCTAGCCCCAGGACCGAGGTCGGGCGGCAGCAGCACGACGGCGACGATTGTGCCGGCTGCCCTCGACGCCGCTCAACGTCTCAAGTGCCAGGTCGCGGCCCGGCTGGCCACGCCGATCCGACGCACGGTCATCCCGACCGAAGGCATCCAGCACGAGGGCACGCTGCTGTCTTGGCGCGAGGCCATCACGCACGCGAATGGGATGCGGGTGGTCGCCGGACGGCCGGGGGACGACCGCCGGCTGGGTCGGCGTGCGGTGGCCGCGTTTGGCGGCGCTGGGATGATTGGCCGCGGCTACATCTGGCTGCTGCGCCTTATGTTGCATCTGCGCACCGGGCGCGGGTACCCCGGAGCCGTCCACGTCGCCGAGGTTGAGGTGGACACCCGGCTCGGCCGTACTCGCGTGTTGAAGGTCCACGCCGGCCTCGCAGTAGGCCGCCCCGCAGCGCATGAACTCGCCGCGTCGCAGGCGCGCGGCGCCATCATCCAGGGCATCGGATACGCCCTCTACGAGCAGAGAGAGGTCGATCCGCACACCGGACTCGTACTCACGGCGGGGCTGGAGGACTACCGGATCCCCGGCATCGCCGACATACCCGAGATCGACCTTCATTTCGACCCGGCTGGGTTCGAGCACGTGGCAGGAGGTGGCGTCGGACTCGGCGAGGTGTCGACACTCCCGGTCGCCGCCGCGATCGCCAACGCCGTCAACGACGCGATCGGCGCGCGGCCCTATGAGATCCCCATTCGGCCCGACCGGCTGCTCGCGCTGATCGGAGGCACGCCGTGACCGCTACCCATGCGATCCCCGAACAGCGCGCGGGCGGCACCGACCTCGCCGAACGGCGCCGTAGCGGAGTCTCCGGCGGCGCGATCGTCGACATCGGAGCGCGCACCGAACTATGCCGCATCGACTGGCGCGACGACGGCGGCGCCACAATCGGCGCGCTGGTGCCGATCGAGCGGATCGCCACCGACGCTCGGATAGCCGCCGGGTACCCGGGCCTGTCGGCAGCGGCGGGCGGCCTCGCAACACCCCAGATCCGGCGGATCGGCACCGTGGGCGGCAACCTTCTCCAACGCAACCGCTGCTGGTACTACCGGCATCCCGCCACGAGCTGCCTCAAGAAGGGCGGTACCGACTGCCCCGCCCGCGCCGGGAACCACCGCTACGGTGTCCTGTTTGACCTCGGGCCCTGTGTCGCGGCGCACCCGTCCACGCTGGGCGCGGCGCTGCTCGCCTACGACACGACGGTCGACACCGACCGCCGCGCCGGCCTTACCATGGTCAACCTCTTCGGCCACGGCACCGACGGAACGCGTGACCATCAGCTGTCTCCCGGCGAGCTGCTCACCGCAGTCACGCTGCCGCCGCCCATCAACGGCGAGCGGGCCGCCTACTTCCGGGCGACCAGCCGCACGCACGCCGAATGGCCATTAGCCGAAGCCGTCGCCCGGATCGTCGTGGCCGACGGTCTGGTCACCCTCGCCGCCATCGCCGTAGGCGGCGTGGCCCCGGTTCCGCTGCGTCTTCCACGCGTGGAAGCGGCCCTTAGCGGCAGGCCAGCCGCCGCATCCACAATCGCGGCGGCCTGCAAACTCGCCGGCGAGGGCGCAAATCCGTTGCCCATGACGGCGTACAAGGCTGCCCTTCTCATCGGCTGCATCACCGAGGCGCTCGACCAGGCCATGAGCTAATCGGTGGGCGAGTCGGCCAACCCGCTGTCGTAGCTGGCGTGGGAAGTTCAAGGGTCGGCGCGTGGTTGAGGCGGACATGCGCGCGATTCAGCTTCAGACGCACGGCGGCCCCGAGGTTCTCATTCCGTTCGACGTACCGGTTCCGGAACCGGGCGAGGGCGACGTCCGGGTGGCGCTCGCGGCCACCGGCGTGAACTTTGTCGAGACCTACCACCGCAGCGGCTACTACCCGGTCTCTCTCCCGTTCGTACCGGGAAGCGAGGGCGCGGGCACCGTGACCGCGGTCGGGCCTGGCGTGGACGGGGTGCGAGTGGGTGACCGAGTGGCTTCCGTGGACCTGCGGGGGGCGTACGCGGAACAGGCCATCACCGCCGCCGACCGAGTTGTGCCCGTGCCAGACGATCTATCGGAGGAGACTGCGGCCGCCGTTGTGCTGCAGGGCCTCACCGCTCACTACCTGCTTTTCGACAGCTACCGGGTGAGGCCCGACGACGTCGTGCTCGTGCATGCGGCGGCTGGTGGCATGGGCCTGCTGATCACCCAGATCGCCACCAAGCTCGGCGCGACTGTCATCGGCACTGTGTCCACGGTGGAGAAAGAGGAGCTCGCTCGTGAGGCCGGAGCTGCCGAGATCATCCGCTACTCGGAGCAGGATGTGACCTCCGAGGTCCGCCGACTCACCGACGGCGCCGGCGTAGCGGCCGTCTACGACGGCGTCGGCAAGGACACGTTCGACGCCAGCATGGCCAGCCTGCGGCGCCGCGGAACTCTCGTCTTGTACGGCGCAGCGAGCGGCGCTGTGCCACCGTTCGACCCGCAGCGGCTCCAGCATGCTGGCTCCATCTTCCTGACCCGACCGACGCTGGGCCACCACATCGCCGAGCGGGCGGAGTTGGAGCGCCGGGCCTACGACGTGTTCGGCTGGGTCTCCGGTGGCAGCCTGACGGTCCGGATCCACGACCGCTATCCCCTTGCCGAGGCGCCGCGGGCTCACGAGGACCTACAGAGCAGGCGTACGACTGGCAAGCTCCTCCTGGTTCCGTGACCGCCGGACACAGCGAGCGGAGCGCGGCACGACAAGACCTGACTCGTACGCCGTCACGACCGCCTGGGTCCGGTCGCGCAGCCCGAGTTTGGCCAGCACACGGCTCACGTGGCTCTTGACCGTCTCCTCGCTGACAACGAGCCGGTCGGCGATCTCCGGGTTGGACAGACCCTCGGCGATCAGGCGCAGCACCTCGGTCTCGCGGGGGGTCAGCGCGCCCAACGCACCCGGACGCGCCGACGAGCGTGGCCGAAGCCGTGCAAACTCGCCGATGAGCCGGCGGGTCACCGAAGGCGCGAGCAGGGCTTCTCCGGCGGCGACCACGCGCACCGCGTCGAAGAGGTGCTCGGCGGTGACGTCCTTGAGCAGAAAGCCGCTGGCGCCCGCGCTGAGCGCGTCGTAGACGTGCTCATCGAGGTCGAAGGTGGTCAGCATCAGGATGCGCGGGCCTTCACCGCCGGTCTCCGCCACGATCCGCGATGTCGCCTCGATGCCGTCCATCACCGGCATGCGTACGTCCATCAGCACGACGTGCGGCGTCCGCTCCCGATAGACGCGGACGGCCTCGGCGCCGTCGGCGGCCGTGCCGACGACGGCGAAGTCCGGCTGCGTCTCCAGCAGGGCACCGAAGCCCGCCCGTACGACCTCCTGGTCGTCGACCACGACGATGCGTACCCGTTCCTCAAGGCTCATGTGTCCACCCTCGACGCCCGGCCTCATGATCAAAGAGGTCACCGAGCAGGGCACGCCGTACGCCTCGATCGCGGTAACGCCGGGACGCGGCGTCCAGATGCAGGCCAACTTCGCCGCCGACATCGCCGGCACCGCCAGCGGGGCCCCGGTCTGGCTCCGGTTGACCCGGACCGGGACCTCTGTCACCGGGTACGAGTCCGCCGACGGCACCACGTGGCGCGAGGTCGGCCGCGTAACGGTCGCAACGCTGCCGCCGACGGCACAGGTGGGCCTCTTCGTCACCTCGCCGTCAACGGCCCTGCGGGTAGTTCGGCAGGGCGGCAACACCGAGACCGGCCCCGCCTTCGAGCCCAGCACCGCCACGTTCGACAGTGTGACCGTGGATCCGGTGTCCCCGGCGCCGCCCGCGGCGTGGAGCGACCTCGACGTAGGCAAGCCCGGTCCGAGGATGGACGGGACTCCGGCCATCGGCTCGTCGACCGAGTCCGCCGGCACATTCACGGTGACTGGTGCGGGCGACATCGGCACCCTTCCGCCCGGTGGCGACAACGACATCGTCCGTGACAGCCTCGCCGGAGTCCTCATCGGAATGATCGCGATCGTCGTCCTCGGCGTGGTGTTCATCACGTCCGAGTACGCGAAAGGCGTGATCCGGGCGACGTTCACCGTAAGCCCCCGCCGCGGCCGAGTGCTCGCGGCGAAGGCGGTCCTGCTGGGCGTCGTCGTGTTCGCGGTCGGGCTGGTTGCCGCGCTCGCCGCGCTCGTGCTCACCCGTCCGATCCAGCGCCGCAACGGCTTCGAGGCGCCCGCATACCCGGACCCGTCGCTCGCCGACGGGGCGGTGGTTCGCGCGATCATCGGTACCGCACTCTTCCTCGCCGTGCTCGCGCTATTTGCTCTGGGTGTTGGCACGATCCTGCGCCGCGCGGCCGGTGCGATAACCCTCGTCATCGCGCTCGTGGTGGTCCCGTCGATCATCGGGGCGTTCCTGCCGGTAAATGCGGAGCTGTGGCTAAACCGGACCACGCCGCTCGCCGGGCTGGCGATGCAGCAGACCAGGGAAAGGTTCGACAACGCGATCGGCCCGTGGGCCGGATTCGGTGTGCTATGCGCCTGGGCGGCGATTGCGCTGGGACTCGCGTACTGGCAGCTCCGCCGGAGAGACGCGTGAGCGCGAGGAGCGAGCTTGCGGGCCCCGCAGTCGCGAACGAAAAGAGGCACAGCGTGAGCGCGAGCAGTCACGTCGTGAGCGGGCGTTGGCGCGCCGTACACATGGAGTGGACGAAGCTTCGTACGGTGCGCAGCACCGCCTGGTTGGTCCTCGCCGCCGTCGGATTCACGTGGGGGGTCGGCGGCCTCGTGGCGTGGGCGGTCGGCGCGACCGTCTGCCCGACGCCGACCGGTTGCGCGGGTGAGGACACACCAAGACTCGCCCTCTCCGGCGTCTACCTTGGACAGATCGCGGTCGCGGTGCTCGCGTCGCTCGCGGTCACGACGGAGTACGGTACGGACACGATGCGGGTGACGTTGGCGGTGTACCCGCGCCGTGGGATCGTGTTCGCCGCCAAGGGGACTGTCGTCATGGCGCTCGTGCTCGGTGCCGGGGTGTTGGGCGTGCTCGGCTCGTTGGCCGCGGGTCGGATCGCCCTGCCTGGGCGGCGCTTCGTCGGGGACAACACCGTGCCGCCGCTGTCCATGGCCGACGAGCCGACGCTTCGGGCGGCCACCGGGACGGTGCTGTACTTGGGGCTCATTGCCGTGCTCAGCCTCGGCATCGCGATGGTGGTGCGGCACACAGCTGCCGCGCTTCCGACCGTGCTGGCCGTGCTCTTCCTACCTTAGATGGTCGCGCCGCTGCTGACCAACGAGCACTGGCGGGTGTGGGTCCTGAAGCTCTCCCCGATGACGGCTGGGCTCGCGATACAGGCCACGAAGGGGCTCGACAGCTTGCCGATCGGGCCGTGGCCGAGCCTCGGGGTGCTCGCGGTCTACGCCGGCGTCGCCTGGCTCCTGGGCGTCGCGCTCTTCATGATCCGCGACGCGTGACCCGGCGAGCCCATCTGCACCTCCAGCCCACAGCCTAGCGAGCCCGCTCCCATGGCGAATCGAGTGGGCAAGTGCGGCGCGTCAAAGACCGAAAGCAACCCGCCTGACGCGCCGGATCACGCTAGGCTTTGGCCGAGCCAGACACGTCGGACCACCCGCAGGGCGCCAGGCAGGGCAGCATGACCCCGATCCGCACGCCAGATCAACGGCTCCGGGTCTTCGTCAGCTCGACGATGAAGGAGCTGGCGGACGCGCGGGCAGCGGCCAGGCGAGCCATAGAGGGCCTTCACCTGACGCCAGTTCTGTTCGAGCTGGGTGCTCGCCCTTATCCGCCCCGAGACCTCTATCTCGCCTACCTTCGACAGAGCGATGTCTTCATCGGCATCTACGGTGAACAGTACGGGTGGATCGCGCCAGGCAGTGACCTGTCTGGACTCGAGGATGAGTACCTGGCCGCGTCCGACAAGCCCAAGCTTGTGTACGTCCAATCTCCCGCACCGAGCCGCGACCCTCGGCTGACCGAGATGCTCGAGCGGGTCGAACAGGGCGGACTTTCATATCGCACCTTTAACGAGGCAACGGAGCTCGTCGGGCTCATCGCCGACGACCTGGCTGTGCTGCTTAGCGAGCGTTTCGGTGGCGTAACCGAGCCTCAGGCCCGGGCCGCCACCACACCCGACACGACAGCGGTGCCCGACGCCGCGGCTCAGTTTGGGATCGGTCGTAGCGAGCCAGGAACCGCGAGCCAGTTCATCGGCCGCCGACACGAACTGGCCTCGCTGAGAAAGTTGTTGGTCGAACCGCGGACTCGGCTCGTAACGATCATCGGACCTGGCGGGGTGGGGAAGACGAGGCTTGCCATGGAGACCGTGGCCGCGGTCGCGCCGGAGTTCGAGACCGTTGCGGCGGCCGAGCTCGACCAGGTCCCGACAGCAACGCCGCAGTTCGCGTCGGCCATCGCCTCGGCGCTGGGCGTTCCCGAAACGACAGGCTCATCCCTACTGGATTCGGTCGTGGGTCACGTTGGCACCCGCCGGATCCTGCTCGTACTCGACGGTTTCGAACACGTCATCGACGCCGCGCCACTAGTCGCGCAGCTCGTGGCGCGGACGACTCACCTAACGGTGCTCGTCACGAGCCGCGAACGACTGCGCCTGACGGGCGAGCGCGTTTTCGACCTGCCACCCCTTGCGGTACCGACGTGGTCCGACAGCGTTGAGGCCGCCCGTCGCTCCGATTCGGTGCGACTTTTCGTAGATCGGGCCATCGCCGCCGGCGCGGTCCTCCGGCTGGACGCCGCCGAGGTTCGCACCATCAGCGAGATCTGCGTCCGCCTCGACGGCCTTCCCCTTGCGATTGAGCTGGCCGCCTCTAGGGCGAGGATGCTCGACGTCGACGAACTCGCCCGGCGGCTCGACCGAAGCCTCATCACACTGACCGAGGGTGCGCGCGACCTACCTCCACGCCAGCGCGCAATGCGCTCGACGATCGGGTGGAGCTACGACCTGTTAGACGAGCCAGACCGGCGGTTGTTTGAGCGTCTGGGAGTGTTTGCCGGGAGTTTCGCACTCGACGCGGCGGAGGCCATCTGCGCCGATGCGCAAGTCTCGTCGGTATTCGACGGACTCTCGTCCCTTGTGGACAAGGCGCTGGTGCGTCCAGACCACTCAGTGCCGGGGCAGCCCCGCTTTACCATGCTGCAGGTCATCCGGGAATACGCGACCGAGCGCCTAGCCACGCTCGGCGAGACGGACCGGCTGCGTCGCCTACACGCCGGCCTCTATCGACGCCTGGTGCTCGAGGCCGCGGTGAGGCTTCGGAATGGCGACGTGCGGTCGGCCGTCGAGCAGCACCTCGCTGACCAAGGGAACATCCGGGAGGCAATGCAATGGTTCCTCGACACGCGCGATGGCGACTCTGCGGCAGCGATGGGGTTCGCGACGTGGCCGCTCTGGTTCACCCAAGGGAGGTACGCAGAGGGGGTCGAGACGATGGAACGCGTTCTCGGCGCCAAGTCCACGCTTTCCGACGACGACCGGGCCAACGCCATGCTCGCGCTGGGTATGATGCTGTTCGAACTCGGCGACTATGATCGGGCGGCGACCATCCTTCGACCACCCTACGACCGGTACGTCGATCGTGGCGACGAGCGTGGCGTCGCTACCGCGTCCGTGCCGCTGGGTGTCATCGCCGGGTTTCGAGACCCGGGCACGGGCGAAGACATGCTGCGCCAGGCCGTTGAGGTCTTCCGCCGACTAGGCGACCGGTGGGGGCTCGCGTTCGCCCTGCTCGCCTTCGGTTCGGTACTCCTGCACCGCCATCATGAGGTCGACGCAATCGCACCACTCGAAGAAGGTGAGCACATCGCCCGTGAGGGCGACGATGACGTTCTCCTGAGCAACGCGCTCATCGCACTTGGGTGGGCGCACCTGGGTCAAGGGGACATCGCGGCTGCAACCGAGCCCCTTGATGAGTCACTCAAGCGCTCCGCAGCATTTCACAATCGGGAGACCCTCGCCCGCGCGCTGGACGCGAACGCCGCCATGGCCGAGCAGGCCGGCGACGCCAGCCGGGGTGCGACACTGTTCGGCGCGGCCGACGGCATGCGTCGTTCCATCGGGGCCGAGGTGTGGGTCATCGACCGCCAGAACCATGACGAGACATCGAAGCGCCTACGGTCGCGACTTGGAGAGGACGCGTACAGGCGACTGGCCGATCGGGGCGCCACTCTCGCTCTCGAGGAGATTCTCGAGCTCGCTTCTGACCGCTGAGCTTACCGCAAGCCCGGCCTGGCCAGCCGGCCCGGCGCCACCGCGAGTAGGTTCGCGATGTGGCAGATGAAGCATTGCCGGCCATGGAGTCCGTCCGCGTTGCGGAGGTGATCGCGGCTCTGTCACTCGCGACAGACCTCGGCATCGGCGTGCCGCTGGAGCATGGCCTGCAGAGCACTTTGCTCGCAATGCGGCTGGCCGATCGCCTGAAGGTCGATGCGAAGACGGCAACCCAGACCTACTACGCGTGCCAGCTGTTCTACGTCGGGTGCACTGCCAACGCCGACGTCGCCGCGGAACTATTCGGCACCGACGACGCCCTCACGACGTACGCCTCCCCGACTAGGTTCGGATCGCGGATTGAAATGACGGCCGGCTTTCTCCGCGCGATAGCGCCGCCAGGTGGCGCACCGATCGTACGCGCCGGGCAGCTCGCCCGCGGCCTGCCAAGGGTCGCCAAGGTCTTCAAGCATCACATCGATGCGTTCTGCGAAGTGGCGAGGATGCTCACCGACCGGCTCGGTCTCGACCCGTCCGCGGGAGCCCTCTTCAACTACGTCGCCGAACGCTGGGACGGCAAGGGCGAGCCAGGTCGCGCGAGGGGCGACGAGATACCGCTGCCGATGCGGATCGTTCACGTCGCCCGAGACGCCGCCTTCCAGCGGATGCTTGGAGGCGTCGATCATGCGATATCGGTGGTCCGCCGTCGTGCGGGGCACGCATTCGATCCCGACGTGGTCGCCGCGCTCGCTGATGCGGCGGTCGGTTTCTTTGCGATCGATGCGGCTTCGGCCTGGGACGAGACGCTCGCCAGCGAACCGAGGCCGCACATGTTTCTGGAAGGCGAGTCGATCGACAGAGCCCTAGCTACTATGGGCGACTTCAGCGATCTCATCTCGCCGTACTTCGTCGGACACTCGACCGGCGTGGCGGTGCTGGCCATGAATGCGGCCCGAGGGTGCCGTTTCGACGTCGCCGACCTCACCACGATTCGGCGGGCGGCGCTTATCCACGACATCGGGCGGGTAGCGGTGCCGGCCCGCATTTGGCAGCAGCCGGGCCCTCTGACGCCCGACGACTGGGAGAAGGTGCGCCTGCACGCCTACCAGACGGAACGCATTCTCCACCGCTCCCCGTTTCTGGCCGTGCTCGCCGGCGTCGCCGCTACGCACCACGAGCGCTGCGACGGGTCGGGCTATCACCGTGGAACCGCGGCTCCCGGACTGACACCGCAGGCACGCCTGCTTGCGGCAGCGGACACCTATCAGACGAAGATCGAAGCGAGGCCGCACCGAGAGCCGCTCACTCCGGAGCAGGCCGCCGAGACGCTCAGCAGCGAGGTCCACGCCGGACGGCTCGACGCCGTCGCCGTCAGGGCGGTGCTCGAGGCCGTCGGCCAGCGGAATCCACGAATTGAGCGACCGGCCGGGCTGACGCAGCGCGAGACAGATGTCGTCGGCCTCCTGGCGCGCGGGTTGCAGACCAAGCAGATCGCACGCGCGTTGGGAATCTCGGTCAAGACGGCCGACAACCACATCCAGAACGCGTACGCCAAGATTGGCGTGTCCACACGTGCGGCGGCCGCACTCTTCGCGATGCAGCACGGGTTGCTGCCATAGGGAGAATTCCCTATCGAACCGAACCGGCGCCGCGCATAGCGTCACGGCAAAGGAATCCGCTCCACTGGAGGTGGCTCGGATGGATGCCGTGAGCGATCCCGAGCGGATCGAAACCGTAGTCGTCGGTGGCGGCCAGGCCGGCCTCTCTGTCGGCTACCATCTCGCCCGGCAAGGACTCAGCTTTGTCATCCTCGATGCCAACGAGCGGATCGGCGACACCTGGCGGAAGCGTTGGGACTCGCTACGGCTCTTCACTCCGGCGCGCTTCAACGGGCTCGACGGCATGCCATTTCCAGGCCCGGCACACTCCTTCTCAACGAAGGATGAGGTAGCGGATTACCTCGAGACCTATGCGGCGCGGTTCGGTCTTCCAGTGCGCACTGGAGTCCGGGTGAACCGCCTGTCTCGCAACGGAGCTCGGTTCCTTGTCGATGCCGGCGGTCGGCGGTTCGTGGCCGACAACGTCGTGGTCGCGATGGGGAGCTACCAGCTTCCTCGATCACCCGCGTTCGCCGCGAGTCTCGACCCCGACATCGTCCAGCTTCATTCCGTTGCCTTCCGGAACACCGGTCAACTTCGAGAAGGCCGCGTGCTCGTGGTGGGGGTGGGGAACTCCGGGGCGGAGATCGCTCTCGATGTCGCCGCCTTCCACCCGACCTGGCTGGCGGG
>Ga0184625_10001076_pt1 | contig 11161 bp, 10 predicted proteins | sample PLM3_30_b1_FD_133151 | JGI IMG/M metagenome (GOLD analysis project Ga0184625, IMG submission 133151) | Groundwater sediment microbial communities from an aquifer in East River, Colorado, USA - PLM3_30_b1 | ecosystem: Environmental > Terrestrial > Soil > Riparian zone | place: USA: East River... | reverse complement strand
TTCATGCAGCAGGGTCCACGATTTCCACGAAAAGTAGACGCAGAACACAAACGTCGCGATATCGACCAAAAACAACCGGATGCGGTTTGCGCGCGGCGGCATCATGGCGGAGACCGCCTCAATGGCGACGTGCCCACGGCGGGCCTGTACCGCCGCGGCCGACATGAACACTGCGCCCACAATCAGAAAAACCGAAAACTCATCCTGCCAGTCGGTCGAAAAATGAAAGAAATAACGGGACGCAACGCTGTACGTAAGGACGAAGGACGCGACCACCAGCCCGATCGATGAAAGGACCGTGACGATGTAGTTGACGGGCGCCATAAAGCGCTCGAAGCCGGCGGTGTCCTCTTTCAGGGACACCGCCTCGTTTTCGGTCCCGACACTGTCGAGGCCGTGAACCATGTTGCTGGGCCTTTACCGCGTCAGGAGACGTGAACGCCTTCAGCGAGTTTCAACAACTCGGCCGACAGCGCAGTCTTTTGAGCGTAGTCCCTCCAGGCCGTGTCGCGTGCAATGGCCCGCCACTTATCGACGATCTTGTCGTCAAGATCGACGATTTTGGCGCCCTTCGCCGCGTAGACCTCGGCTACTTTCTTATCATCCGCCATCGCTTCCTCGGTGCCGAACTTCTCGGCCTCAAGACCAAGCGCCATGATCGCGTCCTGCTGATCCTTCGGCAGCGAGTCGAACACCTGCTTCGACATAATGACTGGCTCCAGCATGTACCAATAAGACTTACCACGCCCCGTAGTGAGGCTTTTGGCAATCTCTTCGAGGCGGAAGGAGATCAGGCTGGTTGAGGAGGTGATGCCGGCATCGCAGGCGCCGGTCTGCATGGCAGCATAAAGTTCGTTCGAAGGAATCGACAGCGTCGTCGCACCTGCCGCTTGCAACACCATGTCCATCTCGCGGCTGCCGCCGCGGATTTTCAAGCCCTTGCAGTCTTCCGGATTGAGAATCGCCGCTGAGCGGCTGGCGACGCCACCGGCCTGCCAGATCCACGCAACGATGATGACGCCCTTTTCGGCCAGGAAGGTGCTGAATTTTTGTCCCACCGGCGAGGTTTTCCAGGCTGCTCCCTGCTTATAAGAACTGACCAGTCCCGGCATCAGGCCAATATTGAGTTCAGCGAACTCACCACCAGCATAAGAGATGGGATAGAGGCTGAGATCCAGCGCGCCTTTGCGCACGGCCGAAAACTGGGCCACCGTCTTCATGAGTGAAGAATTTGGATAGACCTGCACGCCTAGCGCGCCATTGGTCTTGGCCTCAAGACCGGCGGCGAACTTGCGACACAGACGGTCGCGGAAGTCGCCTTGATCGATGGTGCCCCCGGGGAATTGATGGGAAATTTTCAAGTTTCGGGCCGGCGCCGCCGAGCCCAGGCGGGCATGCGCGATCACTGCCGGTGCAGCCAGGGCTCCTGCGAGCACACGTCGTCTGCTTAATGTCATGAAATCCTCCCTTGCATAGTTCCTTATTCAGTGTGAGCGCCGGGGCCCAGACTGATGTTTGTCGCCTGTGTCAACTCTAGACAAATTTCCTCGCGCAAGCCACACAAACGAGCGAATTTGCCGCGGCGTATGGACGCCGAACGTGAGGATTGACCAAATGCCGAAGCCGTTAGCGGGTTTACGCGTCCTTGAACTTGCCCGCATCTTGGCCGGCCCCTGGGCCGGTCAGGTGCTGGCCGATCTGGGCGCCGACGTCATTAAAGTCGAGCGCAAGGGCTCGGGCGACGATACCCGCGGATGGGGTCCTCCCTTCGTAGAAGGAGTTGATGGCAACCATGTTGGCTCGGCTTACTTTCACGCGACCAACCGTGGCAAGCGCTCGATCGAAATGGACTTCGAAACTGACGAAGGCCGACGAATTGTACGCAAGCTCGCTGCACGATCGGATGTGCTCATTGAGAACTTCAAAGTCGGCGGACTGGCGAAATTTGGCCTGGACTATAAGAGTCTCGCGCCCGAATGCCCGCGGCTGATCTATTGCTCGGTGACCGGTTTCGGACAGGACGGTCCAAACGCAAAACGCGCCGGCTATGACCTGATGGCACAGGGCATAGGCGGAATCATGGATCTGACCGGAATGGCGGACGGTGAGCCGACCCGCGTCGGCATTCCTGTGTCCGATATCTTCACCGGCGTTTACTCGGTCATCGGAATCCTGGCGGCGTTGGCGCAGCGCGAGAAGACCGACAAGGGCTGCTATGTCGATACCGCGCTCGTCGATTCCACGGTCAGCGTATTGTCTAACCAGGCGATGAACTTTCTAGTCTCCGGCAATGTGCCCAAGCGCATCGGCAATGCGCACGCCAATATCGTGCCCTACCAAGTTTTCCCGGTCGCGGACGGTCATGTGATCGTCGCCACCGGCAATGACAATCAATACGTCAAATTCTGCAACGTATTGGGTGCAGCTGAGCTCGCGCAAAATCCGGCCTATAAGGATAATGTCGGCAGACTCAAGCACCGCGAAGAGCTGATCGGCAAATTGTCAGCGCTAACTGCGCGGATGAAACGCGATGACCTGCTTGACAAGCTCGAAGCGCAACAGGTGCCGGCGGGGCCAATCAACACTCTCGAGCAGGTGTTCAACGACCCGCAGGTCGTTCACCGCGGCATGAAACTTTCACTGCCGAGCAAAGCCGCCAAGGGCGGCACGATTCCAGGCGTGCGCACACCGATCGTTATCGACGGCTGGAAGGCAGCATCCGAGCACCCTTCGCCGCGCCTCGGACAGCATACAGCCGAAATATTGCGCGAGATCGGGGAAGGCTGAGCCCTACCGGTCAATGTGCGAGCGTTCTCGGCAAAGATGAAGCCCTGGGTATAGCCCGGCTTGCCCATTTGCACACCCGAAACCAGATCTTCGAGCGTCAGACCGAATTCGGCCATACAGGGCCCGCACATCAGCACGACACCACCGTCACGGATGAAGTCGGCAAGGATGTCGCGCGGGACGCGCTGCATTGAAGGTTTCTTCTCCTGCTCGCCGGATTTGGCCGCGAGCTTCACGGCGTCAAGATTGAGGAAGACCGCGACCGGATGGCCCATCTTCAGCGTCGCATGGGCGAAATGCAGGCCCATCCAGCCGCGCCAGGAATCGGCCGTGGTCATGTTGATGAACAACGGGTTTTTCTGCGGCGCGCTGTTCGCAAGCGTGTCGGCATCGTGCGCCCGACCGTTTGGAATCGCGACAGCCAAAGCCAGCCCGGCCAGCAGGCCGAGAGCGAATGGTTTCAGACCTTGCATGATGTCACCCCGACGGAAAAAACGGCATGGGCATGGTCGCACGCGCATTCAGTCGAGTGAAGACTGACTCTCCCACTCGATACCCCTACCCCTTGATTGCGGTCGCCTGAAAGCAGAGCATTACGCAATGCCGGTTTCGCCGCCGGCGCCGGGAGGAAATCATGAAAATTGTTCCGTCGCTTCTCGTCTGCGCCCTATCGATTGCGCCCGCCTTGGCCAATGACCTGCCGAAGTTCCAGGTCGACGCATCCTGGCCGAAAACTCTGCCCAACAACTGGATCATGGGACAGGCCGCCGGCGTCGCCGTCGACGCGCAGGATCATATCTGGGTCATTCAGCGGCCGCGCTCGCTCACGGATGATGAAAAAGCGGCGACCTTCAATCCGCCGCGCACCAAATGCTGCGTGCCGGCGCCACCGGTGATGGAATTCGATCAAGAAGGCAATCTACTCAGGTCGTGGGGCGGACCGGGCCAGGGTTATGACTGGTTCGAGAACGAGCACGGCATCAATATCGACCACAAGGGTTTCGTTTGGGTCGGCGGCAACGGCAATAACGATGGCCACGTGCTGAAATTCACCCAGGATGGAAAGTTTGTCCTGCAGATTGGCAAACAAGGACCACAGACAGGCAGCGCCGACACGACACGGTTGGGGCGACCCGCCGACACCGAAGTCGATCCCGCAACCAACGAGTTATTCATTGCCGACGGCTACGGAAATCACCGCGTCATTGTGTTCGATGCCGACACTGGCGCCTACAAGCGGCATTGGGGCGCCTACGGCAAGGCACCCGATGATGCCAAGCAACCGCCATACGATCCCGCCGGCCCCGCGCCGCAGCAATTCGCCAATCCGGTCCATTGCGTGAAGATCGCCAAAGACGGCCTCGTCTACATCTGCGACCGAACGAACGATCGCATCCAGGTCTTCCGCAAGGACGGCACCTTCGTGAAGGAATTCTTCGCCGCGAAGCAGACGCTGCAGCAAGGCTCGGTCTGGGACCTCGATCTCTGGCCTGATTCCAGCCAGACGTTCCTGATGAACGCCGACGGCGCGAACAACGAAGTACGTACGCTGGTGCGCGAGACCGGAGAGGTCGTCGGCGCCTTCGGGCGCAACGGCCGCAACGCCGGCGAATTTCACTGGATCCACAATCTTGTAGTGGACAGCAAGGGCAACATCTACACGACGGAAGTCGATACCGGGAAGCGCGCGCAGAAATTCCGCTATGTCGGACCGCCGCTGAAATAGCTTCGGTTACGAAACGGCGGTCGGGGCGAGCGCCTCGATATCGGTCGCGACGTCGATTACGGCAGGCCGCTTGGAAGCAATCGCGCTGGCAAGTGCCGGCGCGATGTCACCCGGCTTTTCTACGCGAATGCCAAGCGCGCCCATGTCCTCCGCGAGCCTGGCGAAGTTCATTTTGTTGTAGGTCCATAGCTCACGTGCTTGCGCGGTCTGTTCGCCGCCATAGGCGCGGTCGAAACCCCGTTTGGATTGGTTGCCGCCGCCGTTGTTGTTGACAATCGTCACCGAAGCGAGATTCCAGCGCACGGCCGTTTCCACTTCGCCGATGTGGTACCAGAAACCGGCATCGCCGGTGAACACGACCACCGGCCGGTCAGGGCACGCGGCCTTGGCGCCGATACCGGCCGGAAAAGCCCAGCCGAGATGACCGGCACTGCGCATGTAGCTTTGAATGGGTGTGCGCAGGTCGTACATGCCGCCCATCCACATGCCGGCATGACCCGTATCGACAACGACAATGGCATCGTCAGGCATGTGCCGGCTTAGCTCGCTGCAAATTCGCGCGGGGTGGATCGGGACTGCATCGGCTTCCAGCACTGACTTGTACTTGGCGTACCAGTCGCCGCGAAGCATTGCGATTTCCTTGATCCACGGGGCGCGCTTTGCCGCGCTCGCCTTATCGATTTGACCGAGCATGCGGATGAGCACGCTCTTCGCATCGCCCAGTACGCTTGCCTGCAGCGGGTAGTTTCGGCCGAGCGATTGCGGCTCAATGTCGATCTGGATCGCGGGCGTTCCGATCTTCGGTGCGGCCCAGAAATGCGTTGTCATCCCGCCGGTCTCGGTGCCGATGAAGCAAACCAGATCGGCCTGATTCACCGCGAGATTTGCGGATTCGCGCGAATAGCTGCCCACGACACCGACGCAAAGCGAATGCGTGCCCGGAATAACGTCTTTGCCGTTAAGCGAAGTCGCGACCGGAATTTGCAGCGCTTCCGCGAGCGCGACAAGTTCCTTCGCCGCGCCCGACGCGCGCGCGCCGCCACCGGCGACAATGATCGGTCGCTCGGCCTTTTGAAGTAGTTCGAGCGCAGCTTTCACATGTGCGGCTTCCGGCTCGGGACGAAACGGCGGGACACGGGCAAACTGTGTCTCGACGAACGCGTCCATCTCCGCCTCTTCCACATCGACCTGGCCTTCGTTGCCGCGAAACTGCAGATGCACAGGGCCAGGCGCGCCGGTGGTGGCGGTGCGGAAGGCCTGCCGTAACATGTCAGGAATGCGCGATACGTCGTCGATGGTGACATTCATCTTCGTCACAAGCTCGAACGCAGGTACGTCATCGATCTCCTGGTAGACCTTGCGGAATTTTGTCTTCGGGTCGCGCCCACCGGTCATCGCAATGATGGGCGAATGCGCCAGATATGCATCGCGGAGGCCAGCCGCGAGATTGAGCGCCCCGATCACTTGCGCCATGCAGACGCCGGGCTTGCCCGAGGCGCGCGCATAACCATCGGCCATGTAAGCTGCGGACTTTTCGCCGTGACAATGCACGCGCGCGATCTTCGTCCGGCGCTCCATTTCAGCGAAAGTTCGCCGCAACACCGCAGGCACCATGAACACGTGCGTGACGCCGTAGCCTGCCAGCATGTCAGCAAGCACTTCGGCGCCGACGCGCCTGGTATTGTGTCCCACCGTTGCCATGCTGCGCTCAGGCCGGCTCGAACTTCAGCGCGATACCGTTGATGCAGTAGCGCAAATGGGTCGGCGGAGGTCCGTCGTCAAACACGTGGCCGAGGTGACTCCCGCAGCGGCTGCAATGCACCTCGTCCCGGACCATGCCGTGACTACTATCCGTTTCGCCTTCAATCGCGCCAGGCAATGGATCGTTGAAGCTTGGCCATCCGGTACCGCTCTCGAATTTCATCTTTGATACGAACAGGGGTTGATCACAGGCAGCGCACCGAAAGGTGCCGGCACGTTTTTCGTACAATAGTGCGCAACTCCCCGGCATCTCGGTCCCATGCTCGCGCATGATCTGGTACTGCTCCGGCGTCAGAAGCTTGCGCCATTCAGCTTCCGTATGGGTGACAGGATATTGCTTCGCCATGCTCAGCGCTCCCGATTACAGCTACTACTTGATCGCCAGCGGATTGACCGGAGAGCCCACCGCTCCGGTGATTGGAATCGCGGGTGCCACGAACAGGAATTCGTAGACCTTATCCTGCTCGCAGTCGTCCGCCAGTTCTTTCAAGTTGAAGATCTCGCCCATTGTCATTCCCATGATGGGGATAGTGATCCAATGCCAAGGCTGGTTGATTCCCTCCTCGCTCTCGTTTGGACGCACCTCGCAGCCCCAAGTGTCGCTGGCAAGCGCGGCCAACTGCGTATCCCTGACGAAATCGAGCGTTTCAAAGGCAAACCCTGGCGCGTCTCCACCCGGATAGCCGTCCCAGCTTCCTGCTTTCTGGCAACGCTCCATCATGCCGGTGCGCACAATGACGTAGTCGCCGCGCTTGAGCTCGACCTTTTGCTTTTTCGCGGTGTTGTAGAGATCATCGTTGGTGATCGCGTAGCCATCCTCGAGCGAGTCCACGCCCTTGTAGCGCGCGACATCTAGAAATACACCGCGGCCGACCATCTTATTCTTGGTTTTCTCAATGCCGCATTTTTGGGCGCCCGCCGACGTCACTTCGCGGCAATCGTAGCCATTCCACATATAGTTCTCATAAAAAACGTGGCCGAGACCGTCCCATTGTGTGCCGCACTGAAGCGGCATGGTCACCATGTCGTCGGCAGCGCGAATCCCGCGTTTATCAAGTGCACCGGAATAGGCATCGGTTCCCGTGCGCAGCATGGTGTGGATCGGATTGGTGCGGCCCATGGAGGGATATTTGCTTTTTGCGCCCTGGGGGCCGGTGTGATCGAAATTCAGAGCAAGGGAAATGACCTTGCCCTTTTTGACAAGGCGTGTCGCAGCAACGATGTCCTCCGGAGTCGTATAGTTGAGCGTGCCAACTTCATCAGTCGGACCCCACTTGCCCCAATTCTTGTACTTCTCCGCAGCCTCACGCATGTCCTGACGGGTGATCTTTCGCGCCGGCATTGAATTTCCTCTGACGAAAATGAAAGACGTTGGCCGCCGGAATACAGCCTGTGCCCGCGTACGATGCAAGTCCCACTGGCAACGTCTCTGCGCAATGCTACGATGACAAAAATGGGAGGAACCACATGCGTTCGAGAGCGAAGCTGGCCACGATCTGTGTTGCGCTGTCCGCGCTGGCGCTGGGCGTATTTCCGGCATCGGCAGCCGGATATCCCGAAAAGCCCGTAAAGATAGTTGTCCCCTTCGCGCCGGCAGGCCCGACCGACGTCATGGCTCGGCTGGTTGCGCAAAAACTGTCGGAAGCGCTGAAGCAGCAATTTTACGTCGAAAATCACCCTGGTGCGGGCGGCAATATCGGAATGATGCAGGTCGCAAAGTCCGCGCCCGACGGGTACACAATACTTGTGGCGAGTTCGAGCTTCGTGGTCAATCCGAGCCTCTACGCCAAAAATCCGTACGATCCGTTCAAGGATTTCGCGCCGGTCACGCTCGCGGCAGCTTCCCCGAATATTCTGGTGGTCAATGCAGATTTTCCCGCCAAGTCGGTGAAAGACTTAGTCGACCTGATCAAAAAGGAGCCCGGCAAGTACAACTACGCCATGCCCGGCACCGGCACGACGCCGCATTTGGCCGGCGAGCTGTTCAAGCTGACCTTCAAGCTCGATCTCGCGACAGTACCCTTCAACGGTGCCGGGCCCGCGATCCAATCGGCGGTCGCCGGCCACACGCCAATCGCGGTCACGGCGCTGCCGCCGACGGCACCGCAGGTGCAGGCCGGAAAGCTGCGCGGGCTCGCGGTCACCTCAACCAAGCGTTCGTCGGCGTTGCCCGATGTGCCGACAATGGCGGAGGCCGGCGTCACCGGACAGGAATCGGAGACCATGCAAGGCATCTTCCTGCCTGCTGGAACGCCGAAAGAGATTGTCGATCTGCTCAACCGCGAGATCGCGAAAGCAATGGCGATGCCGGATGTGAAGGAAAAATGTGCCCAGCTCGGCTTCGACGTGGTCGCGGGCACGCCGGATGAATTTGCGGTCTACATCAAGAAAGAAGTCGAAAAGTGGGCCAAAGTCATTAAGGAAGCCAATATCCCGCAGATTCAGTAAAGCCGCAGGCTTTTCCTGAGCGATGCGCATCGTCGACATCCGAGAGACGGCGATCCCGTTAAAGTCGACGCTCGCCAACTCGAGCTTCGACTTCACGGAGATGACCACCTCCGTGGTCGCAGTCATCACTGACGTAATTCGCAACGGAAAGCCGATCTGCGGCTTCGCCTTCAATTCCACAGGCCGGTACGCCTGCGGCGCGCAGATGCGTGCCCGCTTCATCCCCCGCATTCTTGCTGCCGATCCCGATACGCTGCTCGACAAGACCGCTAACAATTTTGACCCGGGCAGGATACTCGTTTGCATGATGAAGCGGGAAAAAGCTGGCGGGCACTCGGAGCGCTCGATTGCCATCGGCACTATCGAAGTCGCGCTGTGGGATGTCGTCGCCAAGATAGCGGACAGACCACTGCACGTGGTGCTCGCGGAGCATTTCAACGGCGGGAAAGTTCCTCGGCAGGTTTTCTGCTATGTCGGCGGCGGATGGTACTGGCCTGGACAGACCATCCAGGACCTTCAGGATGAAATGCGTCGCCATCTCGATGCCGGCTACACAATGGTGAAGATGAAAGTCGGCGGCCTGCCCCTCGACGAAGATCTTCGACGCCTCGAAGCGGTGCTCGAAGTCGTCGGATCGGGAGACCATCTCGCCGTCGATGCGAATTGCAAATTCGATCGTGACGACGCACTGCGCTATGCCAACGCGCTCGCGCCTTTCAAGCTGCGCTGGTTCGAGGAACCATGCGATCCACTCGATTTCGCGCTCATGGCCGAGCTTGCAAGCATCTACGAGCCACCACTGGCGACCGGCGAAAATCTCTTTTCGACGCCGGACGTGGAAAATCTGGTGCGCTTCGGCGGCTTCCGCGCCGGACGGGACGTGATCCAGATCGACCCGCCGCAGGCTTACGGCATCGGACAATATGCCAAGACGATTGACATGCTGGCCAGTCACGGCTGGCGCCGCGCATCGTTGTTCCCTCACGGCGGCAACCAGATGTCGCTCGCCATCGCAGCGGGCTTTGGGCTGGGCGGAGCGGAGTCCTATCCTGGGGTATTCGGCGACTTCGGCGGTTTCGCCGACGACGCAATGATCAAAAGCGGCGCTATTTCGCTCTCCGACCGCCCCGGCATCGGATTCGAGGGCCAGGCCCGCCTATACCGGATCATGCGCGAACTGGCGGCGATCTGAATTCGCTCCCGTCGAGATGGCTCTTCGCGTGTGACACTTTGATCGGCTATTGTGCGCGAGCATGACCATTCCTTCGCCCGAACAAGCGCCGACCGATACCGATGCCCTTCGCCGCTTGCACTATGCCGCCGCGATCGCCTGCGGCGTATTCGCAGCGCTGATCATGCATATCCTGCTCACGGTGTTTGGCATCGGGATTGATGCTGTGTTGCGCGATGCTGCAATCGGCAGCAAACAGCAATTTGTGTCCGCATTGGCCTGGTGGCTGATCGCGGGTGCCGCCTTCGTCGGCGGTTGGGCGGCCGCCGCCTACCTGATTGCAGCGGCGCGCGAACGGGAATTGATCTATCGGTTGGCGCAGTACTTTCTGATCGCGCTCGTGTTCGTGGCGGCGACGGTCGGTGGCATCATGAGCAAGACCGGCAATGTGGGCGGAACAGTCGACGTGATCGCCGGCTTTACCGCGCTTACGCTGGGTCTGATTTGCGCATACTGCGGAACACGCCTGGCCTATCTCAACGCCGAACAGGTTTAGCGGTCGACGACCGGACTATTCCCAAATAATGACGTTCGGAAGCGAGGGGTCGACCTGGCGCAAGGATGTATAGCCGACACCTGCAAGGCCACGAAACAGACCTAAATTGAACTGTCGTTTGCCGGTGTTCCAGCGATAATCACCCGTTGACGCCGCGGTTTCAAGAACGGCAGCCAGCCGACGCGACGCCAGATCACGAAGATCGTTTCGACCGAGGGCGCTTCCAGCCTCACGGAAAAACTCGACACTGCCGAGCGTGCCGCAGCAAAGCGTATCGACCGCGCCCGGCCACCCTTTCGCCGCGCCCTCAACGGCGTTCCGGATATCGCCCGCCAAGTCCCCGGCAACGCCCCCCCGCCTGGTCATCGCAATCCGTGCGAGGCCGATGCCGGTCGCGCCGTGGCACCATTGGCATGGCCAGGATGGCTGCCCCTCGGCGCGCAGGTCGGGCCAGTTGTTGCGCGCCGCGTCATAACTCGAGTTTTCGAATGCGATGCACTCCGACGCCGCCCGGGTGAAGTCTTCGCGCCCAGTCGCGGCAGCGAGCGAAGCAAGAGCGTAGGCAAAGCCGGCTGCTCCATGCGACATGCCGTTCAGCGGCTCTTTGCCGGAGCCTTGTCCGACCCAACTCCGACGGCCCTCGGAACCAATCCGGCTTTGAGCGATCAAATGCTCGCCGCACTTGATCGCCCGAGCCAGTACGTCTGGCGAT
>Ga0184625_10001075_pt1 | contig 11169 bp, 22 predicted proteins | sample PLM3_30_b1_FD_133151 | JGI IMG/M metagenome (GOLD analysis project Ga0184625, IMG submission 133151) | Groundwater sediment microbial communities from an aquifer in East River, Colorado, USA - PLM3_30_b1 | ecosystem: Environmental > Terrestrial > Soil > Riparian zone | place: USA: East River... | reverse complement strand
GCTAAACACATACCCCCGCTTCAGCGGGGTGAAAAGAGCTGCGCGATCGAAAAACCGTTTCAACGGTTTTTCGCAGGCCGCCGAAACCGGTGAAACGGTGCATGTGTTTAGCGTATTCAACGAATGCTGGGAGAAACTGGGCATTACGGTTTTGGGCGAGTTTGGCCGGAGTGGGCCGGAAGTCAACGGGTTACGTTCAGCTTTTACCCCGTCGTGGATTTGGTACACGCATGGTGGCGTTAACGATAGTTCACGTCATCTCGGTACAGTTTGAGGGGTCGTGCAGGGGCGTTGAAGGTGGGCTGCAAGGCTTCTTATTCAAGCCGGGTTTCGGCCGCTGTTTTCCGTGATACACGCGGTCGATTTCCACGGCGCGCTGGATCATCTGGCCGGCCTGGTGACGAAGCTTGGCTGTGGCGGTCTGGATCTCTTCGATTTTTGCCTCCACTGTGAGCCGATAACCAGGGCTTCCTGGATAGGATAAAACGAACCCTTCAGACCGGTTCGCGATGGCCCGGATTCGACGCTCAAAATTGGCCGGCTTTAACCCCTCAAACCGATGCTGAAATTCAGCCGTGGCTGCCACCTCGGAGATCTTCATCCAGTCGTTCCCCCTGAGCACGCGCATCAACAGCGCAACGTCCTCGGGGGTGACGCTGGGAGCCTTTGCCGGCAGCAATTCTAGTTGGTCATTCACGCGGCCTTTTTGAGCCAGAGCGCCTTTCGCCCAGGGAGCCAAACTCCGCTGGGAGGAACACCCATTTTGCACCGCTTACAATCGCAGCGCACGCCGGCCAGTTGGTTAAGTTGGTGGATCGTCAACTTTTTCTCCCGGCGCCGCTGATTGATCCTGGCGGCGAGCGTATCGCGGAGCGTCTCAAGGTCGCTCTTAATCCACGCCCCATCCCGGCCGCGCGGCTCAGGCCGATAACTGATCCCTAAGATGTCCTCCGTGTGGAACTTGTCGCGCATGATCGCCAGCACAAAACGCTCAGCGGCGGCGTTGCGCTCCTCGCAATTTCCATCCTCCATTGCGGCAAGCAACGCGACCTGAATCCACTGGATCTTCCGGACAAGCCGATTTTGATCCTGCCGAAGCTGCCGAAGCTGCGCGGTCAAATTTGTGGGCTCAAGCAGCGATAAACACTCCGCTTTGAGCCGGTCGTAATCCTTGAGATGATCGACCTCCGAGGCGCTGCCGATCATTCGACCGATCGCGATGCTGATGAACTCCAGGCGCTGCTCGCGGTCATCAGCGCGCCACCCCTTGACCTCGCAAACCTGCGGCCAATACTCCCCGAAAAACTTCGCGTTTTGTTTCTTCGTCATAACGTCATTACTTCAACGATGGCCTGCGCCTCCTTCTTGAGCGCTTTTATCAGCGCGTCGAAATCGTGTTCGGTCTCCATACGGTCATCAACCGCCCGGAGCGAGTTTAAGACGGTGGCGTGATCTCTGCCACCTATCACCTTGCCAATATCATTCGATGAACCCTCCGTAAGTTGCCGCAACAAGTAGGTGACGATGTGCCGAGGCCAGATTATGCGTGCGCGCCGGTCTCGGCTCATTACATCCTCCTTATTAACAGAGAACCGCGCGCAGACCACCTCCAGGATTGGTTCCAAAGCCGACTCGACTTTCCCATTGCAAGCCCTCGATTCCAAGGCCAGTGCCAGACGCCGGAGTCGATGCAAGTGTCGCAATTTTCGCACGCGCAGTTCCAACGCCGCAATCTCCGCGTCTATCTCTACAACTGCCGGATTCGCCGCGCCGTTTCCTTCCGGAATGGGCGATGGATGGCCGTTGAGCGTTGAAGTTTGAGCGTTCGATTTCATAACCAGATGGCGACGCGGCCGCCGCGCACGAACCAGCCACGGTTCGCCACGGAGAATCCGAGCGGCACAGACAGTTGGTCGCGTAGTAGGTCGATGTCGCGATAGACTGTCTTGGAGCTGATCTCCAGTCGCCTGGCCAACTCGCTGGCGCTGGGGTACCGAAGGGCGCGGATCAATTCCCTTTCCGCTTTCAATCGTGCGATGGTTGGCCGGTTGGCAGTCATTCCATGCGTTCCTCGATTGCGTTGAGCGCGTCGCGCAGCTTGTCCTCGCACCAGTCAGCCCCATCGGCGACTAGCGCCACGACGCAGCCGACCGCGCCGATGGAAACGAACAGCATAAACCAGAACGCCTGGCGGAGAGTGTTGAACGGAGTCTGTGTTGAGTGTTGAGGATTCATCGTTCCTTCCTCATCCTCGCGGCACGGTTCGAGCGCTCGACGCAGATAAGTCTGCCGGTGGCCGAGCGTACGATGACTTCCGTGGCGCGGTTTCTCCCGTCGAAGTCAATCGACTTGGCAAACGTGCCGTCGGGCCTGGCCGAGTAGCCGGCAAGCACTAGTTTTGAAGGACCGTCGGGTTTGCCCGACATCGAGCGGTGAGACCACCCGCCTTCTTCGCGGATGATGAGCACGCTTTGCCGACCCGTCGCACGTTCCCACGTACAGAGCGCGTCATTGAGCCGGATCAAGGCTTGAGTCACGTCGCCATCTGGGTGTTTGGTCCACATAATAATCGTCCCAAAGGGTCGTTCATTCGAGACCGGTCGCGCCCGCGGGCAAAGTTTCGCGGAGGCGATGCCATTCATGTTCGTTCGTCACACTCTTGGCTTTGATCGTTGCGGCCCTGATGAGCGAAATCAGATTCACGAACTTCGGCAGGTCCATTTCTCCAAGCCGATGATGGAGTTGTCTAGCCAGCATGTCCCAAGCGTAAGTCATCTGAAGCGGGGTCAGCGTTAAGGCGCGCTTGCCGACGAAATAGCAGAGATCCCGGCGGTTCGTGTAGCCCTTCCGCAGACCACCACGTCGGCGGACCACAGGTTGGAACGGCTCGACAATCACGCCGCCTCCTTTTCCGCGGCTTCCTTCACCGCTTTGCCCATGTCCACCTTGGCCGGCACAACGCTGAACTTGTCCTCGCGCACGCGCTCGATGCGGAATTTTTTCAGGGTCGAGTCGTCGAACCGCTCCAGAGCCTCGATGTTGAGCGTCTCCACCTTCCTCAAATAGTCATCCGCCTTGAACTCCGGATTGTGCTCCCCCTCGCGCTGGATCAACAACACCGTGGCCTCCTCGTTTTTCACGACGAGCTTGATGCCGCTGTGGAATTTCACCGTGCCGTATGGCGTCTTGATGCTCTTGCGGTCCTCACCGAACCATTGCGGGTGCGCCAGCGCGATCGATTCCAGCGCGGACTCAGCCTCCATGAGCGCCTTTTGCAACGCGGCGTATTCCGCTCTGTGCTCATCCACGATCGAGAGCAGCGAGAAATTCGCGCTCGTCTCCAGCTCAGTCAGCCGGTTGCTGGCATCCGAATAGACCGACAGCAAATTGACCATGTTGGCAAAATCCTCCTTCGATGGTTGTTGTTCAGCTTTGGCTTTCATTAGGACCTTTCTGTTAGTGGTTGTCTTGTTCGCGGAACTCGTTTGGCTCGGGATGCCGCATCCCGCAATAGGACAGGTTGCTCAGGAGGAAGTGCGTGAAAGCCAGGGCGCCATAGCAGCAATCGCCCACGCGCAAGCTGGAGCCACGATCCAGCACAGTGAGAATGCGCGACTGACCGCACACATCGCACAAGCCGGGCTGCGGAACAATGCTCTCGAACGGGCTCATCGGCCGCCTCCATCCTTCAGCAGAAGCGTCGCCTGTCCGCTGGTGCCGAGGCCGGAGCGGATCTCCGTCTTGCGCCCGGCCACGTAGCCAGCCCATTCGGCCGCCTTTGCATCCCCGTCAGGAACGGTGCTCGACTGATCCGGTTTGCCGAAGGTTGAGTTCGTGTATTCCTCACGCAACGCCACCTGGCGACCGATGAAGATGAGGCCGGCCTCGTTCACGTGCAGCTTGCGTTGCGCGCTGAGCTTCGAGCAAAGCCCGTGATACATTCCATAGAGGAACGCCTGCCGGTTACGGCATCGGCCGCTCTTAGTCTTCCAACAATGCCGAAAATGCCTGACCAGGAAGTGATAGACATACAGCGCTATCTGGATTTCGCGATCGAGTCCGATGAACGTGAGCACGTAATCGCACGGGCGCCACGCCGACACACTCCGTTTGTTGCGAAGCAGCAAATTGACGTTGAAGAAATTGTGGCAGACCAGCCCCGCGTATTTGCACTCCCACTGGATACGCGCGGACGTGGTCGCGTCGATGTGTCCGAGCCGCTGGGCTGGCTCGGCGTCGGGATCTACGGCGTCCAGGTCTATGCCATTCTTGCGGGCGATCTCGGCCGCCAGCGCCAGGGCGGTCTCGATTTCGTCAGCCGTGCCGCCGCGTTTCATGCGCAGCAGCTTCTTGATCTTGTCGAGGGCTTTTTCTTGCTCGCTGTTCATCGTTGGAGTTCAGCCTTCAGGCTGTGGGGACAGCGCGCGGCGGTCCTGGTCGGAGTCGCAAGACACCGTTAAGTTCCGGCCAGGTCCAGCCCCGCGCGCCGAGTGGTTAAAATTGAACTCCTGTTGGATCAGGAAATCACCAAGCACGCGGCGAGTGAACTCCAGGCCGGCCTTCTCACAGCGGAAATCCCCCACGCACCCGGCGCGCGTTAAGATGCGGACAGCACGGCCCCGGCGTTGAATGGTGACGGTCATCATCGGGCCTCCTCAGTTTGGTAGTGGAACGCGTCGAGATAGATCATGTCTTTGCCGCATTCCGGACAGTCGTGATCGCCTTCACACTCACTCCACAGGCCAACCCAACGGCAGTTACAGCAATGCGCGCTGTATTCCGAGCGGGGTTCTGTCAGAACAGCGCGCTGCCGCTCGCTCATATACTTCAGTGGCACCTCGCTCTGGTACACCGCTCTGATCTCTTCATCGCTCCCCTTGTAGGCCCAGTTGAAGACCCGCCCCAATTGACCTTCGAGCCACCAGCGCAAGTGATCTTTCCAGCCAATGTCGTGTTCGAGGCTTTCGTAGTTGACGTGTTCGCTGACCCAGTTCATCAGCCCACAGCTAAGCTCGATCACATACGATCGAATGCGTTGGATCACTTTCATTTTCCACCCGCTTTCTCGATCGCCACCACTTCCTCCGCCACGTTTTCAACGGTCGCCTGGGCGGTGACCAGGCACGTGGCCGCATCATCGAGTTGATCGTCTTCGAGGTGATGGCACGCGAAGACGATCTCGTGGATTGCGTTGTTCAAGCGCCCCTTCAACTCCTCGAACTTTGCGTCGCTCAGCCTCATACCTCACCTCCGTGCCGGCACGCTTGGCGCGCCCGTCTCGCGCTGCATTTGGCGCTTCACCTTCTCCATCGTCTTCTTCACCTCAGGCGCATCAGCCTTGCGCGAGCCTTCCAGGGCATCAGCCATTCGCTGGAGAAACGAGTAATGGCCGAACACACTTGCCTCCGCGCAAATCTGATCGATGCTCGCCGTTCGGTCCTCGAACTGATCCGCCGCGAAAAAATGCTCGGCATCCACCGGCAGGATCTGGCCCAACTCCACGATCGCGTGCGTCCGCCGTGCGATCTGATTCGCCTCATGCGGGCAATAGTGATTCCAGTAATCATGCGCCTCTGCTATCGCCGCGAGCACCAGCGTCACCCGCGTTTTGTTCAGCAACAGCTTGAGCCCGTTCAGCGCGCTCGCGCCGAAAAACTCCGCTTCATCGAACACGAGCACCCGCCGCTCATTCGAGAGCTTCTCGATCAGCTTATCCTCAAGCACGCGCGGAATCATCTGGCTGCCGGGCCGTATCCCGCACGCGCGCGTGATGTCCGTCAGCACAGTCCAATAACTGCGCCGCCACGCCTCGCGCGTCTCCACCACTGACGCGTGGAACTCCTTGCGCAGGTACTCGCACAAGTAGGATTTCCCGCCGCCCGTCGGCGCGATGTACTTGACCAACCGCTCCGGCGTCACCTTCGACCGGCACTCGCGCACCGCGGTGGCGACCGCGCGAAACTGTCGCAAAGGCAGGATCTCCACCACGGCGCGCGACCGCGCGGCCGCATCCAGCCGGATCTCACGCAACACATCCTCCAGCTCGGATATGACCGAGTCCGGATCGCGCACCAGGTCGAAGTAACTCTCCGCCGCCTCCGGATCGAGCGCCGCCTTGATCCGCGTCCAGCGCGTGGCACCGAACGGCAGATAACGCCGCACAAAGTCGGCCGCTGACTTCTCCTTCTTCTCGAACGCGATCAACTCCTCGATGACCGCCGCCTGTTCCTCACTCGGTTTCCACTTGCTCATAAGTTTGCCCGTATTTGCTGGCCCGTGCGGCTAGCACCTCAGTCCCGATGCGCCGTCGCCAGACTTCGGGGTGAGCCCTCAGTCGAACCCTCGTCCTTCAACTCGAACTCCCTGCTGTATTGTGTGTTCTCACGCGCCAGATCGAGCAGCTCGATACTGGTTAACTTCTCCATCCTTCGCTTCACCGCTTCCGGGTTTTGCCGCTGCAAATCCATCAGCTCTTGCAACAGCGACTTTGGTCGTTTCATTGCCCTTCCTTTCTTTGTTAGTAGTCCTCGACTGCTTCGCTGGCGCTTTCGCGCGCCAGCAAATCTTCCGTGCAATCCCCCACCCGCCGCACCGGCAACGGCTGCCCTTCCTTGACAGCCAGGTCCCGACCGGCCTGGGCCTCAGCCAGGACAGCGATATTGTTTTTCGCTCGCGCAATCGCCGCCCGCACATGCGCGACCCCGCGCGCGCGCACCCCTTTGCTCAACTCCGCCTCGATCCGCTTCGTCTCACGGTACCGCTCGCGCAACGCGTCCACGTCATTCGGGCTCACACGCGCCGCGCGCGGACACGCCGCCACAAACCGGCCGGCCGTATCGAACACGAACAAGCGATCCGGCAGGAACGGATTGACCACCAGCACGTATTCACCCGCGGAAAGCTCGTGCGTATCGAACAGCATCGGATCAGTCTCCGTCAGCTTGTCCTGCACCTGCGTCACCGCGCTCTTGATCTTGCGCGGGATACCCAGGTCGGGACCGAGGATCGCGGCGATCGCGGCCGGTGAGAATTTCCTCAGAGCACTGCGGCCGCGTTGCCAGACCTCCTTTGGCGACATCCGCCGGAACCGCCATCGATCCCCGCGCTTCACCGGGATCACGTTGGCCCGCCAGCCCTCAAGCGTGTGCTCTGTGCGCGAATTGATCCGGTCGTACAACTCCATTGCCAGCGCCAGGAACTGGCCGAACTCAAGCATGGAAAACTGCAACAACTCCGCCAGGTCAGGCCGCTCCTCACGCAGCCCGAGCATCGCCATCAGCAGCGTGTCATTGTCCTTGAGCAACCCGTGCAATCCCTCCGGGCGCCGCTCCACACTCATACCCGTCTGCGCCGGCAACGACGCAAAATCGTTATGCACCAGGTTGTGCGACGATTCGTAAGCCGCCTTGATCCGGAAATTCCCCTTGCCCCGGCCGGCGTAGATTCCCAGGGCATCAGCCGCGCCGTCCATCCCGCTGCGTCGCACGACTATTTTCCCGCCGCTGAAATCGTACAGCAACTTCTCCAGCTCCTCGCGCACAGCCGCCGTGCCGTGCTCAGCCACGATGATCGTCCCACGCTCGCTATACCCCTCGCGCGCCAGCACACTGGCCAGCAGATAACGCATCATGGATTCCTTGAGCCCCTCCATCTGGCCGGTCGCGAGATTCTCCGTCCGCACCCGCATGCCCCAGGCGAACTTGCAAGCCGAGTAGAGATCCGCCATGCCGAACTCCAGCGGCCGGCCGCTCGTGCCCGTGTCCAGCACGTTCACGAAATTGTCGTGCCACAAATCGTCAGGCATGTAATGCGACCCAACCCACAGATCAGCGCGCGTCGTATAAACCAGCGGCCGATGCGATGCCGCCGCCGCCCGCCCGGAGCGCACCAGGGCCTTTTCAAACCCGGTCGGTGAATGCTGATTCAGATTGCCGTAGCTCCAGCCATCCGGATGACGGCCGGTCTCACCCACGGCCGGCCAGGTCGCGTAACCTGGAATTTCGGTGAAAAACTTCTTCGTGATCGGATGCCGGTGCGTCCGCCAGATGTTGAGCAACGCGCGATGCGCCGGCTTGTCCTTGCGTTGATACTCCTCACACAGCGCCCGCCAGAACTCGATAAACGCTTTGGGCAACGACTTCACCTCACGCCAACCGGCGCGCACCTGATCCACCAGCACACGCCAATCACCAGAGTTGCGGTACGCGTAATATTTCCGGCGCACAGTCCGCGTCGTGTAACCGCGGCAATGATTGAGCCTGGCCGCGATCGCCTCGCACGCCTTCGAGACATTTGTCTTCCCCGGCACGATCCGGGAAAACTCCTCGATCAACAGCCGGACCTCGCGCTGGATCCCAAGCGGCAACCCGACGAACTCGACCGCCTCAGCATCCTCACCGAGCAAGGGTGGCACAGGCGTCCCGCCTGTGAGTTGCTCGATCGTCTCGCTCGGAATGAGCGCGACCGCTTCCGCACTGGTGGCCCGACCGGCTAGGTCCTCCATGATCAACCTTTCGCTTTCGCTTTATGCCGCGCGCTGGCAGCCCGTTTCGCGGCACGGAGGAGATTGCTGCGATCCACAAACGCATCGAGAAGCTGCTCACGTTGGGCATCGCTGATGAATGGCACCCACTGATGCATCACGTCCAGGGTGAGCAACAGATCCGCGCAGGAAGCCTCCGCGGCCTTCTCGTCAGAGAGCAGCTTCTCCGCTGCGCCAGCCGGTTTGCGCGGATGATGCTCCGGTGGCTTGGGCGGCCGGATTAACCCCATTGCGCGTTGCAGATCAGTCATCGTTCTGACATCCCCAAACTCATGCACAGCGTTCAGAACCAAAGCCTTCGCCTCACTTGGAAACTCCCCGTCATTGAAATCGCTACACGGTAGCGATTTCCCGTCCGCGGGGAATTTCACCTGGAGCCGTTTGGTGAACTCCATCGCTTTCCACACTGACCCGCGTGCGATTTCAGGCACGTTATCTTTCACCCAGCGCTCGAAGCCGGCGCCGTTGGCCTTGGCGTTCCCGTGCTCGACCTCTTCTTTGGCTGCCAACAGCTCGGCGCCCAACTGATAGGCGGCGCACACGTAATCCTCGAAGCTGACTCGGCCTCGGCCGAGCCAGTAGCGGATACGGTCAGCTCGTTCGGTCAGAGACTTGGCCACCTGGCCATCCACCGTAATTGTTGCGAGTGATAAGCTCATATTTCGATTGGGATTGGGATTGAGTCGCCGGGATCGAACCCGGCAAGAGTGCCGCCAAATCGATCGCCAGCGCCTTCGCCATGCACACGATCAAACGCCGTCAGGGCCGGGGGCGTTGACTCGATCCGCTTGGTGAATTCGCCGATGAAATCGACAGCCGCGGCAAAGCGAGCAAGGTCGCCCCTGCTGACATCGCTCTGGAACGGCAAGGTCTCTGCCACACCACGAAGAATCAGGTAAACCTTCTGTAGATCGAAGCGGACCTCCTCAGCCGCCTCGCCCATTTTGACTGGACGTTTGCGCTTCGGCCCACTGACCACTGACGACGGCTCGACTGAGCTCGCCGAAGTCTGACCACTGACAACTGGCTTGCTTTTCTCCGTCGGCGGGATACCTTCTGCGGCGTGGGGGGAGCCGCTTCGAGAGCTGATGGTAGTCTGGCCGACAATCTCAGAAACTTGAGGAGCTTCTCCTCTTTCCGGTGGTTTCATTTGGGTCCTTTCCGCAACTTCTCCTTTGCGTCCTCCAATTCCCGGCGCACACGGCGCAGATCATTCAACAGCTCGCTCACAATGCAGTCGGCCGCCACAAGCACCACCGCCGCGCTACAGCACGCGCCCACTGCGAAGCCAAACCAGAACTCAGTCATTGGCCCCTCCGGTTTAGTTGGCCCCTACGGCTAGTAGTCATGGCAGCCTCCTTCGTCGCAGAAATTCCACCGCGCTCACCCATGACACGCACGGCGATCCGCCCCGCCCGCGACGCCACCCTATTTGCGATTTGCGATTTGGGATTTGCGATTTGGGAACTACGTGCCCAGGCAACAGACTGAGGCTCCCCTCGCGGATCAAATTCAGAACGTGCTCCGACGAGCAATTGAACGCGCGCGTGATCTCCCGCCCCCACAACCACGGCCTGTCATTCGCGCGGCCCGTAAACGCGAGCGCGACCACCTCATCAAACGTGAGTTCGTTCGCCACACTCCGTGGGCCGTATTCCGAATTCTGATACGCCGATACACTGCGCGCGAAGATTCGCGTCTCGGCTTTCTCCGCGGCTTTAGTTGCAATGTCCCACGCCCAGGCGAGATGCCCTTCTTGGATCAAGTCGAGCACCTCATCCTCATTCACACCGAGCGCGGCCCGCACCGCGGCCACATCCAGCATCGGCAACCGCAGCGCCACACGGAGCGGCAGTGAGCGCTGGATAGGAGTGGCACAGGCGTCTCGCCTGTGAGCTGCAAGCTGGGTAATCATGACTCGGGGTGAGGAACCGCCAGCGACATCAACTCAATCTGTCTCTCACCGATCGCCGCGCGCCGGCTGCCGGATTTGGTGTCCGGAGTATCGAGCACCAGATAAGCCTCGTGAATCGCGCTCAGGCTCGCGGTCTGGAGCACGGAATGAAACACGTCACTGTGCTGCGGCACGGTGAGCAGGATCTTTATTGCATGCCGATCCGCGCTGGTGATCTCGCGATCGATTTCCGCAACCTGCGGCTGATGATTGCTAAGCCACCCGCGCCCCGTCTGCGCGCGCAACCGCCGAAATTTCTGCCGCGCGTTCACTTGCCCTCCTTTTCCGTTGCTGTTTTTCGGCTCGTCTGCTCCACTAACGGCCGATCCCCTATGGACGACGAAGAGGCGTACAATTTGCATTTTGGCTCACTCATGGATCGGCTGGTTACTGCGGGGTTGGTTTTGTCGTGGGATGCGCCTTCGGCCCCGGACGGGAAGCTCCACATTGAGTGGAACCCGGATTATCGAGAGAACCTGGACGGTGAAACTGCGTTCTGTTTGCTAGCCACCTTATTGGCAGACATCTGCCAGCAAGCCCCGCTACATGACGACGAGCAGGCTCTGATTCAGATTCTGTTTCAGACGATGGATGAGCCCCCGAGCGAAGGCGGAGATAAAGGCGCATGAGCCCCTTCAGATCGCTCCACTTCGCTGGATGCCTCTGACCACTG
>Ga0184625_10001074_pt1 | contig 11177 bp, 8 predicted proteins | sample PLM3_30_b1_FD_133151 | JGI IMG/M metagenome (GOLD analysis project Ga0184625, IMG submission 133151) | Groundwater sediment microbial communities from an aquifer in East River, Colorado, USA - PLM3_30_b1 | ecosystem: Environmental > Terrestrial > Soil > Riparian zone | place: USA: East River... | reverse complement strand
CTCGGTGGCGCCGGTAAAAGAGCCCTTCTCGTGTCCAAACAGCTCCGACTCGATGAGCTCCTCGGGGATCGCCGCGCAGTTGACCTGTACGAAGCGCTCGCGGCTGCGAGAGCTCAGGCGATGAATCATCCGTGCCACGAGCTCCTTGCCGACGCCGCTTTCGCCCTGGAGCAGAACTGTCGCGTGGGCGGGCGCCGCCTTCTCGATTGCGGCCTGGACCTTTCGCAGCGCGCCGCTCGTGCCCACCATCTGATATTTCGAATCGACTTCCTGTCGCAGCGCCCGGTACGCCGTCTCTGTGCGCGTGCCCGTGAGCTCCTTTTCGATGCGCTCCAGCAGCACGGGCTCGGAGAACGGCTTCTCGATGAAACCGGACGCACCCCGCTTGCTCGCGTCATATCCGGTCTGCGCCGTGCCGTGTCCCGACACCATGACGACCGGCACTTCAGGATGCGCGGCCTTGATGCGATCCAGCACCTCGAGCCCGTCCATGCCGGGCATCTTGATGTCGAGGAATACCAGATCGGGCGGATCGCGATCGATGAGCGCGATCCCTTCCTGGCCCGACGAAGCGCCGATGAATTGATAGCCCTGGTACTCGAGCGTCCGCCGCATCGAGTCGCGGATGCCCGCCTCATCGTCGATAACGAGGATTCGTGATTTCACGTCAGCGGGCGTCGACCCGGACCGCGCGAATCGATCGCTGATCGGTTGCGGGAATGTAGACGTAAACGGCCAGCACGTCGCCGGGGCTCGCGGCGCGCGCGAGCCGGTTGTAGGCGTCGGCCGAACTGATTGGGCGCCGGTTGATCTCCAGCACGATGTAGTCGCGCTGAATCCCGGCGTCGTAGGCAGAGCTCAGCGGATCGACGCGGGTCACGACCACCCCGTTCATGCCGCCCGGCAGGCGCAGCCGGCGCGATGTGTCGCTATCGAGGTCGCGTACGTTCAGCCCCAGCGGGACGACGGCATTGCTCGACGGCTGCACGGGATTGGTGTCGTCGAGCGCGCGGTCGGCCTGCCGTGTCGGGCGCTCGCCCAGCCGCACGGTAATCGTCTGGCTGCGGCCGTCGCGCATGACGTGCAGTCGAGCCACCGTTCCCGGGCCGCGCCGCGCCACTTCGCGGATGATCTCGTTGTTATTCGCCACCTGCTTGTCGTCGATGCCGGTAATGAGGTCGTAGGGACGCAGTCCCGCGCGAGATCCCGGCGATCCGGCGGTGACGTCCTGGACAAGCGCGCCGTGCGTCGAGGCAAGCCGCAGCGAGCGCTGCAGGTCCGGGTCGACGTCCGACAGCCTCACGCCCATGTAGCCTCGGGCCACCCGCCCCTCGGTGCGAAGCTGCGAGAGAATCGATCGCGCTTCGTTGATCGGCACCGCGAAGCCGATGTTGCTCGCCCGCTGGCTGATGGCCGAGTTGATGCCGACGACTTCGCCCTGACCGTTGATGAGCGGTCCGCCGCTGTTGCCGAAGTTGATCGCGGCATCGGTCTGAATGTAGTTGTCGAGGCTGTTGTCGAAGAGCTTGCGCCCGAGGTAGCTGACGACTCCAACCGTGACGGTGTGCTCGTAGGCGAGGGGATTGCCGATGGCGCACACCCATTCGCCCACTCGCAGCGTTTCCGAGTCGCCCATTGGCGCGATCGGGAGGTTCTTGGCGTCGACTTTTATCAACGCGATGTCGGTATCGGGATCGACGCCGACCACGCGCGCGTGCAGGCTGCGGCCATCGGAAAACTTCACCATGATCCGTTCGGCGCTCTGGATCACGTGATAGTTGGTCAGAATCTGTCCGTCCGCCTCGATGACGAACCCGCTGCCTGATTGCGGACGAACCGTGTTGGGGCTTTGCGGAACGGGATTGGGATCGTCGAACAGGCTCGGCTCGGAACCTCGCCGCCGCCGGCTGCCGGCGCGGGTGGTTGCTTCGATGTTCACGACAGCCGGATTGAGGCTTTCGGCGACGTCAGCGAAGTTCACGAGGCCCGTCGCGTGCGCGGCCGGACGGCTGAGCGCGGGCGTTGCCGCGGCGGGTTCCGCTTGAGAAATCCTGGGATTGGCGGCGGGCGCAGCGGCGAATTCCATCTGCGCCGGAGGCGTCTCGGGAATCACCGGCGCGCGGCGGCTGCCGGAGGTGACGCCGAGCAAGAACGCCATTACCGCCGTCAACGCCAGCGTGACGAGGACAAAGGGCCGGAACACTACGAGAATTATAAGCTGACTAGGCTCCGGAACGCCGCCTCGTCGAGCACGGAAATGCCGAGTGCCTCGGCTTTCGCAAGCTTGCTGCCGGGATCGGCGCCGGCCACGACGTAGTCGGTCTTCTTACTCACCGAACCGGTGACTTTGCCGCCGCGCGACTGGATCGCCTCGGTCGCGGCTTCACGGGACAGCGTCGGGAGCGTACCCGTCAGGACGAAGGTCTTGCCGCTCAACGGACCCGGCGTCGACGAGGCGGTAATCGGCGCCTCCATGTTGAGCCCTGCTGCGGCGAGCTCGCGGATGAGCGCCTGGTTCTGCGGCTGATCGAGGTACTCCCGCACGGCGGTGGCGACCACGGGGCCGATGTCGGGCACGGCTTGAAGCTGCTCTTTTGACGCGGTCATCAGCGCATCCATCGTGCCGAACGAGCCGGCGAGCGCCTGCGCGCCCCGCTCGCCAACATGGCGGATGCCAAGGCCGTAAACCAGCCGCCAGAAATCGCGTGTTTTGCTCCGCTCGATCTGGGCGATGAGATTCGCCGCGGACTTTTCGGCCATCCGATCGACGCGTTCGAGCTGCTCCTGCGTCAGCTTGTAGACGTCGGCGTAGCTCGCCACGAGCTTCTCGGCGATGAGCTGTGCGATGCGCGATTCGCCGAGCCCTTCGATGTTCATCGCATGCCGCGCCGCAAAATGCTCGAGCCCGCGCTGCAGTTTTGCCGGACACGAGGTGTTCTCGCACCGCCACACGGCTTCTTCGTCTCCGCGCACCAGCTCGCTCTGGCATCGCGGACAGTGTGTCGGCATCTGCCACCGCTCGGCGCGGTCCGTTCGCTCGAGGTCGACGACGCGAACGACCTGCGGAATGATGTCTCCTGCCTTCTCCACGATCACGCGATCGCCGTCGCGAATGTCCTTGCGCGCCACCTCGTTCGCATTGTGGAGGGTCGCCATCGACACGGTCGTGCCTGCGATGAACACCGGCTCGAGCACCGCGAACGGCGTCACCGCGCCGGTACGCCCCACGTTGATGTCGATCTTCGTCAACGTCGTCTCTGCCTGCTCCGGAGGGAACTTGTAGGCGATCGCCCATCGTGGAAATTTCGACGTCGTGCCCAGCCGGCCGCGAAGAGCGATGTCGTCGAGCTTGATGACGACCCCGTCAGTATCGAATGCGAGCGCGCGCGCCCCCGATGACCGCTTCTCACCCCACTCGGCGCAGTACGCGGCGACTTTGTCGATGCCGTCCAGCGCCTTCCAGTGCGGCTCGATCGGCAGCCCCCATCGGTCGAGGGTCTCGAGCAGCTCCCGATGCGTGCCTGGCATCCCGTTTCTGCTGACGAGCTGGTAGAAAAACCCGCGTAGTCCCCGCTTGCGGACCTGTTCGGGATCGATCTGGCGGATTGCGCCAGACGCGGCGTTTCGCGGATTGGCGAACCTCGGCTCGCCGGCGTCTTCGCGCTCCTTGTTGGTGCGCTCGAACTCTTTGCGCGGCAGGTAAATCTCGCCGCGGATCTCGAGTGTGCCCTGAGGCGCGCCTTTGAGCGTGTTTGGAATGTCCTTGATGGTGCGGACGTTGGCGGTCACATCCTCGCCGGTCGTTCCGTCGCCGCGGGTGGCGGCCCGGACGAGACGTCCGTTGCGATATTGCAGCGCGATACCGAGCCCGTCGATCTTCAGCTCGGCGACATACGGGATGGCGTCCTCGACGTCGCCGAGACCGCGGCGAAGCCGCTCATCGAACGCTCTCAGCTCGGCGTCGTTGTACGCGTTGTCCAGGCTGAGCATCGGTTCCGCATGACGAACCGACGCGAACCCTTCTGCCGTGCGTCCGCCTACGCGCTGGGTTGGGGAATCGAGCGTGACGAGGTCGGGGTGATCGCGCTCGAGCCGCTGGAGCTCGTGCATGAGCTCGTCAAACTCGGCGTCGCTAATCTCCGGAGTGGAGTCGATGTAGTAGCGGTCTTCGTGATGGCGGATCTGTCGGCGGAGCTCTTCGATGCGGGTCGCTGGATCCACGGGTGTAACCCGATTCCGCGCTAGCGATCGCGAGCCAGGATGTAGTCTGGCAGCGCCATCAGCGCGTCGCGCGCGGCGGACGGCGGGAAGAGATACAGCTGCTTCTTGGCGAGCGAGGCCTGTTCCTGCGCTCTGTCCATCGCATACTCAACCGAACGCGTCTCGTGCAGAAGGCGGCAGATGTCGCGCCACCGCTCGGGTGTCACGCTGCGCTCGCGCACGACGTCGTGAATCATCTCTGCGGTCGCGGCGTCGCCGCGCTGCAAAAGACGGATCACTGGCAGCGTCACCTTGCCCTCGCGAAGATCGCCGCCGACCGGCTTGCCGAGCGCGACTTCGTCGCCCGAGAAATCCAGCAGGTCGTCGATCAGCTGAAATGACATGCCCAGGCTGATCCCGTATTGCTCGAGCGCGCGTTCCTGCTCGGGCGTGGCGTTGCCGAGAATCCCGCCGATACGGGCGCAGCCGCCGAACAGATAGGCGGTCTTACGCCTGATGATGTCGAGGTGCTCCTGCTCGCTGATCATCACCTCGCCCTTTTTCGAAAGCTGGTAGAGCTCGCCTTCGATCATCCGCAGGGTGACGTCGCAGAGCTGCCGCACGATATCAAGCCGGTCTGGCGTCAAGGCCAGCCCCATCGACTTGATGTACAGGTAATCGCCGAGAAGGACGGTGACGTCGCTGCCCCACCGGGAATGCACCGACGGCTGGCCGCGCCGCCACTGCGAATCGTCGATGATGTCGTCGTGGACGAGGGTCGCGGTGTGGATGAACTCGACGACGGCGGCGTAAAGCACCGCCAGGTCGCCTGTGTAGCCGGTCAGGCGCGCCGCCATCAGCAGGACGGCGGGCCGAATCCGCTTGCCCCCGCCGTTCTGGATGTATCGCCCGATCTTCGGGATGAGGTCTACCTGGGATTCAACGTGCCGGTAGAACTCTGTCTCGACCTTCTCCAGGTCTTCCCGGATCGGCTCGAACATCGCGACGAGGGTGGCGTACGACGGGTGCTGCTCGACGGCGTCAGCGTTCTTCAAAACCCGATGATCTCACCATATTCAATGATGGGGTGTCAACGAATAGACACCTGTGGTGCTTGAGTTTACGGTCGAAAGAGCGTCTGGAAGTTGGCGCTCGTCTGCTGTTGCAGCTCCTGCAGGGGCACACCTCGCAGGGTCGAGAGGGCTTCGAAGACCCGTCCAACCCACGCCGGTTCGTTGCGTTTGCCACGGTACGGTATTGGAGCCAGGTAAGGGCTGTCGGTCTCGCACAGCAGGCGATCGGCCGGGACAATCGCGGCGACCTCGCGGACGTTGGCGCCCTTGGGAAAGGTCACAATGCCGGCGAACGAGATGTGCATGCCGAGGGCGATGGCCTCTTCGGCGAGCCGCGGTGTGCCGGTAAAACAGTGCATCACGCCACGCACCGAGCCGCCGGTTTCCTCGCGGAGGATGGCCAGGGTGTCATCCTCGGCTTCGCGCGTGTGAATGATGATGGGCAGGTCGAGCTCGCTCGCGAGACGGATTTGCAGCCGGAAGACCTCGTGCTGCACCGGCCTGGGCGCGAAGTCGTAGTGGTAGTCGAGCCCAATCTCGCCAACCGCCCGTGCTTCGGGAAGCGACGTCAGGCCCGTCCGGACCAGCGTGACGACCTCGGACTCTCTTCCGGTGAACTGGCCCGCCTGATGCGGGTGCACGCCAACCCCGAACCGGAGCGCGGGCCAGAGCTTCACCAGCTCTCTCGCCCGCACGGCCTCGGCCGTGTTTTCCGCCGCGAGAATACAGAGCGCGTGCGTCAGGCCGGCGTCCCGGGCTCGCTGCATCACCTCGGGAACGTCGGTCGCGAACGCGTCGTCCGCGAGATGACAATGGGAATCGATCACGGTTGAGCCGCCGTGAAGTACGGCGGAAGGCCCGGCTTGGTGTCGCGCAGGATTTCGATGATGGCGCGGCGATCCGGGGCTGCCAGCTTCGCGTAGTCGCCCTTGCTTTCAGCGCCAGACAGAATCGCCCAGAGCCGTTCGTAGACGAGCCCCTTTGCCTCAGGTGGCAGCGCGTCGAACGCTTCGTTGTAAATCATGTAGCTGCAGGGATAGCGCAGCAGGCGTCGCGTCAGATCCAGATCGCGCAGTGAGCGTCCCTTCTTGTCGCGCGGGCCTTTTGACGGGAATTCTGTCGTAAAGGCGGACCCGCCTCTCACGGCTGACGGCATCGGCGCCTCGTCGACGAACAACATATAGTCAACGACCTCGAACGCCGTGTCGCGTACTTCCTGGGGCAGCGCGCCGGCTTTCGCAGTCCCGTGCAGGGCAATGCGGGCCTGCCACCCCAGCCGCGTCAGCAGGTTGCTCATATGCGTCTGATGATTCAGCACCATCAGAGCGACGACGTCGCTGTGCGGCGTCAGGTAAGCGGAGGTGTCGAAGGCGCCGCTTGCGGTTGGCAGTACCGGCGCGGTGCTGGCGCGCACGTAGGACGTCGGTACGTGCAGCACCGGCACATTGCCGAGATGCTTCGCCGGGACCTGCGCTCCCGTGACGTACCATCCGCCCCATCGGTCCTCGATCGGCGTCCGATGGTCCATTTCCCACCCCTGGGCATACTCGTTCTGGTTGTCCGACAAAGGCAGCACGCTCATCGTCAAGACACCAGGAACGCCTTGCGTCTGCGGCAGGAGATGGCACTGCAGGCAGTCGGCGCGGCGGGCAAACTGCGGCGTCGGCTGCTTCACCTGCCGAATCGTGTAGAACTGGACGCCCTGCGTCGCGTCGAGGACGGTCGCCTCGATGGTGTCAGCGCCCTTTGCCCAGCCGACCGACACGGTGTCGTTGAAATACACGGCGCGCGGCGTGGCTTTGCTGATGTGGTCGCGTTGCAGGCTGTTCTCGGAAAAGACGAGTGTCTGCGATGACGCAGGGATGTCGAACGCCTTCAGCACGGACGCGAGATAGCCGCGCGGCAGCGAGTCGAACTCGAGACTCACCTGCCCCTTCTCGATCGATTCGTTCAGCTTGGCGATCGCATTGTGTGTCTGACGCGTCGAGTACTGAATCGCCGGATGGTCGCGCGACAAAAAGATGCTGGTGCCCTGCGCCGATACCGTCGCGATGCCGAGCGTGACACCAGCCACCAACCACCAACTACGAACGACCAGCTTCGAACCACCCACCAGGGTTACGCCTCCGTATACGCCCATGCGCCGGCGATGCCGGCCACAATCACCTCAATCAGGCCCCAGACCGTCGCCATCACCATCATGTCACGCGGAAAGAGATCGGTGATGATCATGAAAATGTTCGGGTAGAGATAGGCCAGTCCCCACACCAGAGTCGAGGCACAGACCGCCGTTTTGACGCCCGCGCCGAACCGCGGGCGGATAGCGGCGTACGTCCATACCAGCACGCAGCCGAGGCCGAAACCAAACAGCACGAACACGATGATCATGCTCGCGTTGATCGGAGGCTTGTTGAGCGCGGCCATCGCGGCCGTCATCTGCTGCTCGAGCAGAACCCCGTTGAGGATGAATTCGCCGATGTTGATGATCAGTCCCGCCAGCAGTCCGCCGATGACGACGCGACCAAGGTTGATCCGGCCCATGCAGTCACCTCCTGGCGAAGGTTTACGGTGTGTGTGCGCGGGATTATCGCACGCGCCACCCAGGCTCGGCGTCGACGGTGACAAGAACGGGCTTGCCACCTTCGGGGCTCGCGGCGAGCACCATCCCGTTGGATTCGATACCCATCAGTTTTGCCGGCTTCAGGTTGGCCACGATCACGATGGTGCGGCCCACGAGTGATTCGGGCTGATAGGCCTCGGCGATGCCCGCGAGGATGGTCCGCTGCTCTGTTCCGAGATCGACCTGCAGCTTGATCAGCTTTTTCGATTTAGGAACCGCTTCTGCGGCGATCACTTTCGCGGTGCGCAGCTCGACGTTCATAAAGGCGTCGATGCCGATTTTTTCATCAGCGGTGTTCGCCTCGGCGTTCTGAGTGCTCGGGGGCACGGTTCCAGTTCCAGATCCTGTTCCGGTTCCTGTTCCGGGTTCCGGGTTCGCGCTGACAGGCGGTGGTGTTTGTTGGTCGGCCATTTGGCGAAGTTCCTCGACGGTTTTTTCAACGCGTGGAAAAAGTGGCTCGGTTGCGCCGAGCTGTGTGCCGGGGCGGAGCCGCTCGTGCTGAAGCTGGTGCCAGCTCTGCCGCTCGATGCCGAGCATCTTCAGGATCCGCGGTGTGGTGTTTGGCATGACCGGCTCGATGAGCCCGGCGACGACACGAAGCACGTCAGCGCTCTGATACAGCACGGCGTTCAACTCGCCGCGCCGCGCGGGATCTTTCGCCAGCGCCCAAGGTTCTTTTGACGCGATGAACCTGTTGGTCGCCGAAATCACATCCCATATGTCGCGCAGCGCCAGCGAGAACTGGAAGGACTCGCCCATCCGCGACTGTACCAGCGGTATCAACTCGCGAAGTTGCCGGGAGAGCGCGGCATCCTCGGCATCGGCGGTTGCTTCTGGCACGACGCCGCCGCAATACCGGTGCACCATCGTCGTCGCGCGGCTGACGAGATTGCCGAGATCGTTCGCCAGGTCGGCGTTGTAACGCGTCAGGAATGCGGCGTCGCTGTAGTTGGCGTCGTGGCCGAGCGTCATCTCGCGCAGGCAGAAATAACGGAAGGCGTCGACGCCGAATACTTTCGTGTACGACTGCGGCCGCACGACATTGCCGAGCGACTTCGACATCTTCGCGTCGTTCATCATCCACCAGCCGTGACCGACGATCTGCTTCGGCAGCGGCAGGCCCGCCGCCATCAGAAAGGCCGGCCAGTACACGGCGTGGAAACGCACGATTTCCTTGCCCATCAAATGAACGTCTGCCGGCCAGTATTTGTCGAATTTGGCGGTGTCGTCCGGGAACCCCGCAGCGGTGATGTAGTTGGTCAGGGCATCGAACCAGACATACATCACGTGTTTGGGATCGTCTGGCACAGGCACGCCCCACTTGAACGACGTGCGGCTGACGCTCAAGTCCTTGAGGCCGGATTTGACGAACGACAGGACTTCGTTGCGGCGGGTGTCGGGGGTGACGAATTCGGGGTCGCGTTCGTACAGCTCGAGGAGAGGCTTCTCGAACTCTGACAGCTTGAAGAAGTAGCTTTCCTCGCTGACGCGATCGACGGCGCCTCCGCAGTCCGGACAGCGGCCGTTGACGAGCTGCGTCTCTGGAACGAATGCCTCGTCGATCGTGCAATACCACCCTTCGTACTGCGCTTTGTAGAGAAAGCCCCGCTCCTGAACGCGACGCCAGATGGCCTGCGACGCCTTGATATGGCGCGGCTCTGTCGTTCGGATGAAGTCGTCATTCGAGATGTCGAGGTGCTCGAACAGAGCCTTGAACGACGTCGAGATCGTGTCGGTGAACGCCTGTGGCGTCATCCCTTTCGCCTTTGCCGCACGCGCCACTTTCTGACCGTGCTCATCCGTGCCAGTCAGAAAGAGCACGTCGTCGCCGAGCAGTCGGCGCGTACGCGCGATTGCGTCGCCGACAACGCTCGTGTACGCGTGACCGAGATGCGGCTCAGCGTTGACGTAATAGATCGGGGTGGTGATGTAGAAGCGCGGCACGATTGTCGTCTCTCTGCTCTACGTCTTGCCGTTTAGATACGCTCTATTCGCCGCTGCCTGGACGTCCTTGACCGGCACGCCGCGCTCCGATGCGACTCGGAGGCAATCCTCGAACTCGGGCGCGGCATTGACGATCGTCTCGCCAAGGCGCGCGACTTTGAATCGGATGGCGCCGAGCGGTGTGTTGATGGTCACGATTTCGCGCTCCAGCCGCTCGCGCATCACCTCGTGGTAACGCACGCCGATGGTCGTTGTCTCGCGGAACACAATCGCCGACAGCTCGCTGCGCTGCTCCGGACGCGCCAGAACGGTCAGTAACGTGCCGGGCCGGTTTTTCTTCATCTGCACCGACGCAAAGTACACCTCCAACGCGCCGGCTGCATAGAGACGCTCCATCAACGGGCCGAACAGCTGCGGACTCATGTCGTCGATCTCGCTTTGCAGCATGACAATACGCTCGGTGTGGGGCTGATCTGCGCTCTCTCCGACGAGGACGCGGAGTACATTCGGCGTGCCAGGCAGATCGCGATCGCCTGCGCCGTAACCCACGCGGTCGATCGTCATCGACGGCATTGAACCGTAGGCAGTCGCATAGCTTGTCACGAGGAGCGCCCCCGTTGGAGTGACAAGCTCGCTCTGAATTCCCGATGAATACACGGGCGCCTGTCCAATCAGCTTGACTGTGGCCGGCGCGGGCACCGGAAAATGCCCGTGAGCCGAATGCACCATTCCTCCGCCGACGTTCAATGGCGAGCTGACGATGCGATCGGCGTGAAACCATTCGATGGCGAACACCGCGCCGAGGATGTCGATGATCGAGTCAAGCGCGCCGACCTCGTGCAGGTGAATCTTCTCGAGGGGAATCTGATGGATTGCCGCTTCGGCTTCGCCGAGCCGATGGAAGAGCTCCTTGGCGCGCTCTTTCGCGGTTGCCGAGAGGGCGGAACGGTCGATGAGCGAGTTGATCTCCGCCAGGCTGCGGTGCGAATGATGGTGCGCGACTGCCGCAGGCGCGTGAGCGTGCTGATGTTCGAGATCGCCTGAATGCGCGTGGTCGTGGCCATGGTCATGCCCGTGCTCGTGCGAATGGCGAGTAGCTTCGTGCGCGTTCTGGCCGTGTTCTTCGACGACGAACTTCGTGGCGGAGACGCCGGCGCGTAGTACGCGCTTCGCCGAGACGTCGGCGCCATCGATGGCCAGGCTGCCGAGCGCGCGCCGGAGCTCTTCGAGCGGCAGGCCGGCGTCGAGCAGCGCGCCCAGCACCATGTCGCCCGAGGCGCCGTTGAAGCAGTCAAAGTACAGAATTCGGGACATGCGTTCCTATGTGACCTCGCTCTCTG
>Ga0184625_10001073_pt1 | contig 11181 bp, 12 predicted proteins | sample PLM3_30_b1_FD_133151 | JGI IMG/M metagenome (GOLD analysis project Ga0184625, IMG submission 133151) | Groundwater sediment microbial communities from an aquifer in East River, Colorado, USA - PLM3_30_b1 | ecosystem: Environmental > Terrestrial > Soil > Riparian zone | place: USA: East River... | reverse complement strand
GTGAAGTTCGGCGGGTTCGGGCCGGTGACGCCGGTGGTCGCGAAGTTGGTCGGCGGCGTCGGGTTTGGCGGGGTCACGGTAAGCGCGCTTTGGGCCATGCTAGTCTCCTCGGGGTTAAGGTGCCGCGATGTCGCCCATGCGGCTGCGGCGGAGGTATTCGGCGACACTGTCTTGCCACTTCCTGTCGACCAGCTGACCGAAAGGCTCATTCTCCAGCCCGGTCAACCAGATCTTGCCAGCCGCGCTCGGATTGCGCGCGCCGACCTTGGGCGAAAAGTCGCGCCACAGCAGTTCCTTGGGCACTGGCGCATCGAAGCCGCCCTCGTACTGGCCGTGCAGCTTCGATCGGTAGGTGTAGTGCGGTGCGAGGCCGAAGCCGGGCGAGCCGTGCGTGACATCGCCGGTCAACTTCGCGATCGACTGCCCGCCGGAGTACATGGGCACGTCGAGCAGGTCTGGATGCGTAACCGCGATGCGCGCCTGCGACACGTCAGGAAAGCCTGCTTCTCTGGCGCTGGCGCTGCCCATGCCCTTGGCAAACACATTGCGGTTCGACATCGGCTGCTGGCGCATGAACGCTTGCAGCTTCTCCGACTTGATGCCGGGGAAGTCCGGCATGATGTTGCGCATGGCCGTGTCGTACTGCTCGACCGCCTTCGCGCTGATGTTCTTCTTGTCGCCGTGCAGCAACTGCGACAGCGTATCGCTCATGTGGTGCGAGGCATCGACCGACTGCGGCCCCATCGCCGTGTAGACGCCGTACACGTTAGGCGTCTCCTCCTGAAAACCGCGGACGCGGCCCGCGATCGTTGACGTCGGCGATCGGTCCGACCCCCACGCGACGCCCTGCTTCTGCCACTCCGGCACAAACTGGTAGCCGCCCTGCATCCACACGGGATTGCGCAGCTCGCGATCGCCGACATGCGTGAGCAGCTCGCCGGAACGCGAGCGATCGCCGACCAGCGGCGTCAGCCATGACCCCACAGGTATGTCATGCGGCTGTAGGCTAGCCTCTTGGATCACCTTGGTCGGCACATGGCGGTTCAGCCGCGACAACGCCGACGCGGTGTCGCGCAGATTGAACTGCCCGATGCCGTGCGGGATGCCGCGCGAACCGCCTTCCGCAGGGGATGGGTCCAGCGTCAGCGTCGCCCCCATCCCGAGACGACCGGCGGGCAGCGCGCCCACGCCCTGCTCGATGATGTTCTGCGCGGCGATGTCGCCAACGCGGTGCGTCGGCGGCTTTGAGCGATAGGCGGAGAACGGGATCAGCGGGTTAGGTTTATCTTCCAGTACTTCCTTCGGCGGCGGAGGCGGGTATTGCGGCCACTGCGTGCCTTGAGGTTCAAACGAACCGGGATAGACGCCGCTGGCGCGCGCCCACTCGGAGGTGAAGGCGCGCGGATCTTGCGGCGGCTCGGGCCGCTCGACCGCTCGATCCGACATCGGGTCGTAGGTGGTGCCGGTCGGCGGCGCGGGTGGAGGTGGAGCCGCGTTGCCGCGCATCGGCGTCTGGTTGTACCAGTCCACATAGTCGTCGAGGCTGGCGAGGCTGCCCATCATGGCTGCGACCCCTTGTACTGATCATACGTCTCGCCCATCACGCCCGCGCCGACAGGGGCGAAAGCAGCACCGCGTAGTAAATTGCTCGATGCCATGCTCGCGGGGTCGTCGCCGAACGCGGCGAACTCCGAACGGATATGCTTCGGGTCGAACACAATGTAGCTGGTCGGATCTTTGACGCCTGCTGCACCGGCTTCGGTCGGTGAAGTGTTGATATACTTGATCCCGGCGTAACCTTGATCCTGCCAGTGCGTCCGCGCGAGATCTGTCATCAATGCGCGATCGGCATCGTTGTATGGTTTGCCACCATAGTTACGAACGAACTCGGTCAGATTGCGCGGCTTGCCCTCGATGGCATCGACCGGGCTGCCGCCCTCCACCAGTGATCGGGCGGACACCGCAGCTTCGCCCGGCTTCATGTTACGCGCCTCGACCAAATAACGCGCCAGCATGTCCGGGTCTTTGCGGTAAGCGGCTTCCGACATCATGCGCTCGATCGCATACTCATCGTGATCGATCGCCTGCCACGGCGCGTGCTCCGGCGTGCGGTACGAATAGGGATGTTGTACCGCTGGCAGGAACTTGTCCTCCGCCGGAATACGCAACGGCAGGATCTGCGGTTCGCCCTTAACTTCCTTTGTCCAGCGGCTGAAATAGTCCGGTCCCTTGTCCTTGATCCACCGATCGGCGAACGACGACGCCAGCGCCGGATCGGCCGCGACATGCGTGCCAAGACCGCGATCCAGCATGTAGCCGACAGGCTGGTTCTCGAACGCCTCGAACGTCTTGTTGGTGCCGTGATACGCGCGCGTCGGCAAGTCGGTGCGCTTCGCGCCGACTAGCAACTTGGCTATGGCATCGCGCGCGCCCATTACGTCACCATCTGCCTTTGCAGCTCGTCTATGGTTACCAGCTTGACGTCGATGTTGTCGTTGCCCTGCGGCCCGAAGTGCAGCCGCAAAACGCCCGCGGACTGCTGCGTGATCATCCGCACGAAGGCCATGTTGACCAGCACCAGCGCGTCATCCGACGCGCGCGTCAGCGCGCGCATCGATGGACGTGTGGTGATGTTTGAGCTGCTGCTCATATGCCCCCCGGCCGCGGCTGCATCGCCTTCATCCGCATCGCCTCTTGGCGCTCAGACGCGCGCGCCGCCATGTCCTGCTGCTTGGCGGCGTGCGAAGCCATGTTGGCCTGCGCCTTCTGCTGTTCGATCTGCATCTTCTGCTGGTTAGCCATGAGATTTGCCTGATGCGCCTCGCGGCTTTCCTGCATCTTCTGGCCCTGCACGGCCATGTCGGACTGCTGCTCGCCGGTTTCGCTCTGGGCCTTGATGCCCGCGATCTGGCGTTGGTTTGCCAGCTCCCATTGCTTGTGGCGATCGGCCTGCGCCAGCTTGGCTTGGTCGTTCGCGGCGTCCTGTTGCAGCTTCTCGCGCGCCACCTGCGCTTTTATCCCTTCAATCTGTAAGGCTGTCTGCGCCTGCTGCGTGGCAGGGTCAGTAGCCGCTGGCTGGTTGGCCTTCTCCTTCATCTGCTCGACCAGATCGTCGATCGCGCCGTCGAGCGAGCGGCCTGCGCGGAACGGTGCGGTGGCGAACTTGAGCACCTCGCCGCAAAATTGCGCGGTCTTGGCGTCGGCTTGGATCATCTGCGCAAGCTGCGGTAAGAGGCCGCCGAGCACCTGCGTGAACTCGGTACGCCGCTGCTTCTCGGCGTCCTCGTCGGCCATGATGGTGCTGTCGGTTTCGATGTCGAGCGTGAACGACTTGGCTCTTGTGTCCTTGAGGAAGTAGAGCACCTGCTCGATCGTCACCTCGTCTTGCAGACGCTGTAATTGCTGCATGCCCTGCTGCATCTGCTGCTGCGCTTGCTCGATGATCTGCTGCACCGGGTCGGCAGGGGGTTGGGGCGCGCCCGGTGCAGCACCATTCGCAGCAGGCGGAGGACCGGGCGGGGTAGAGCCGCCCGGTCCCTGCTGCGGTGGAGGCAATTGCTTCGGTTGCTGTTGCGCCTGCTGGATCTGCTGCATGGCCTGCTGCTTGATCTGGTTCAGCGCCTGTTCAATTTGCTGCGCGTCGCGCTCGATCATCGCTTCCGTGCGCAGCTGCGTCTGCGACATCTGGATCAACGTGGCGTCGTCGAACTTCTCGGTCATGATCTCGCTGGCGATCTCGACCAGATCGCGAGATAACCGCACCAGCTCGGATTGTTTGTCCCTTATCCGCGTGGTGCCGTACTGGTTCTTCAGCTTCTGCGCGCCCAATGTCTCATTCGGGTCGGTGTCGCCGCGCATGATGTCGGCCATGCCGGTGATCTGGTAGATGTCCTCGATGATCTGCTTCCGTAGCATCACCAAGGCCGTGATCGTGGTGGCTATCATGTCGATCGGCATCCAGACGATGACTTCCTTGGTGTTGCCGAAGCTGGCCCAATTGCTGATCGGCACCAGCAAGCGGCCGGACGTGTGCGTCGCAAGTGCGGCGTTGATCGCCTCCTCCAGCTCGCCGCCACCGGCCGGGTAGAAGCCTTTTGCTTCAAGAGCATCCGACAGCGCGTGGATCTTCGCGGTCAGCGCGTTGATCTCGTCGAGCTGGTCCTTGTACTGCATGATGTCGGGGACGGGGATCAGCGAGCCGCGCTGCACCGTGCCGTAGGCGGGCCGCGGGCAGGGGAAGTAGTTTTGCAGCTCCAGATGCGGCTCGGCCTCGTCCAGTATGTCCTCGCAGCCGTGGGCGACCCAGATCACTTTCTTGTCGCCCTTACTCCAGATCTCCCAAAACTTGGCGCGCTCGCGGTTGTCGCCGCCGCCGATCTCCTTGGCGTCCTTGTCGACCTTGTATTCGGCGCTCTGGTAGACGTCGCCGCTGTGCTTGCGGAAGCGGCGGCGTGCTTCCGAGCGCGTCAGGTAACTTGCCGCGGCGACCCAAGTCACTTCCCTCCAGTTGGAGCTGAGAGAGTGGAGAAAGTCGCGGCGGCCCTTGAAGTCGATGCACACGCGCTCGCTGGAATAGCGGCCCTCGCCTTGACTTTCATACCTGCACCACGCCACGCCGCGGCCGATCAGGGCTAGGTCATCGCGCACCAGCTTCATCAAGTCGTCGATGCGGGTGAGGTCGAACGCGACGATGCAGCACCGCTCCATCACCTCGCTGGCCTCTTGGTAGACAGGTCTGCGATCCTTGAATTTAGGTGTGACGACAGGTATCGGCGCGCTAGCGTAAATCGTGGGCTTAATCACCTCGCAATTCGCCCAGAACATCGCGAACTCGCGATCGCGGATGGCGCGGCCGGACGCGTTGTTGGTGGCGAGGCGCTCTAGGCTGGCGTAGACCTTGTCGATGTTGTCGCAGTGATCGTGCCAGCGGTCGAACGCGTCCTCGCTCTCCTGCAAGCGGTTCAGCCACGCCTTGGCTTTCTTGGCGGGCTGGATCTCTGGATCGAACTCCAGATCGTCGTGGCGGACATCTTCGTGCTGGGCAGCCGCGGTGTCAGCCATCAGCGACCTCCCATGTATTGCAGCGCCGCCGCGTATGCGCCCTGATAAGGCGAAGGCAACTCCGTCTCGGACAGCGCCCGCAGCGGCGAGCCGTATTCGTGCGCCGCCTCGAAAGCACGCCCGGCGAGCTGGTTAACCTGATCGGGGTGGCGAATACCCGCCTTGCGAATGACATCCTCCACCGCGGCGCTGTCGTAGGGGCGCGACAGGTCTATCACGCGCGACACCGGGACATCCCGCGCGCCGAGCTGTCGCAGCGCGTCGAAACGGTGCGCGCCCTCGACCACGCCGCCGGTGTCGTCCGCGATCAACCGCTCAACATAGCCCTCCGGGCTGGACATACGCCGCATCAGCTCCTGCACCTTTCGCTCGTCGGTGACGCTTATCCCTGCGCCACCTGTCATCTTGTCGATCGGCAGCACGGCATTAGATCCCGGCACGGCGTACTTGGACAGCGCCTGTGCGGTGTCGTGCAGGCTTTCCCGCGCAGGTCGGATGTCCTGCATCGCATGCACCAGCGTTCTGGCTATGCGATCACGCCACCCCATCGGTTCGCTCCAGTGGCAGCGCGAGCTGCTCGTTCTCGTCGACCATCGCCTGCAACAGCGACGCGGCGTTGCGCATGGCGTCTGCGATCTTGGCGTTGCCGTACTGCTCCATCGCGCGAACGCAGTGGCCGAGGTCGCCGATCGTCTTATGCGCGAGGTCGAGCTGCGCCTTGGTCATAGGATCAGCCCCCCTCTACGCTGCTCGCCCGGCGGCGGGATGCGCCAGCCTTGCTGCACCGGCACCTTGACCTTGCGCAGCGGCGCGGGCCGCCAGCTCTGGCTCAGGTAGCGGAAGCTGTCGGCCGGGTTCGACGACCAGTCGTGCAGCGGCTTTTGCGTGAAGCACTTGCGCTCGTCGTCCCATTCGCGGCGATACTGTTCGAGCGCGGAGATGCCTCCATCTTCGCAGCGAGGATGGAACACGCACAATGGCAAGGTGCGCCGCACGGCGTTAATGCCATCGTCGAGGGAGGCCAGAGGAACGAGTTGGGGCTTAAGGCCCATTGCAGACATAGTCTCGACGCGCGTTCGACCACTGCCCCACTCCTTCACCTTGGCGTCATGCGGCACATAGGCGCTGCCGCGCCGCCAGCCGTGCTTGATCTCGCGCGCCTTGATCTCGTCGAGGTAGTGCTCCAGCCCCTGACCGCTGCTGGCGTAGTGATCGAGCAGAACGAGCTGCGCGCCCTGCGTCTGAAACCACCAGATGCTCGTATCGTCGCCGACGCCGAGATCCCACGCGGTGTGGACGAACTTGGTGTCATCCGCCTCGACGTCGAGGATGCGGCCGTCACCGCGCACGTCGCGCATCTCATGGCCGTAGAACGTGCCGAGCAGTGCCGCGGTGAAGCTGCACATCATCTCCTGCTCGAACATCGCCGAGCCTGCATCGAGGCCGTAGAGCGATTGATACTCGCTTAAGGCTTCGGCAATAGCTTCTGGTGTGAGAGCAGCCGTATCGTCGACGGTGAGGATCTCGGAGAACCAGCCTCTTGTCCGGGTGGCGTGCTGGTACAGCTGAAGTAAATGATTGCGTCCTCGGGGAGTAGAGATCCAGCACGCCCAGCCGTTGTTTTCTTCCAAAATGGGCCTGTAGTAGCCCCACGCTGAGGGGTTCGCGAGCGCGTACTCTGAAAAGACGATGCCCGCGGTAGACGACCCGATGCCGCCACCGGAGACGACGCTATCGGAGCCAACGACTTGCCATGTTGATCCGTTACGGAAACGGATGTGCATGTCGTGCTCTCGGGTGCTTTCTCGCATGGCTTGTGGAAAAGCCTCATCGATACGTCTCCTGCCGCTGTGTGGATTGACCGCGTCCCAAATTGCCTTGCGCCCCTGCGCGAACTCGGGAAGCATGTGCCAATAATTTCCGACGCGCTCCAGCATCGCGATCGCGCTCGCATGCAGCGCGATCTCGTCCTTGCCCGCGCGACGATGCCATACTGCTACGGCGCGCTTGCCACCGCGTTGCAGATAATTCCACAGACGCTGCTGATGTGGCCGCGGCTCCCAGCCCTTGTGCGGCACGCTGATGTCGGTGATGTCGGTCATCACTCATCATCCGATTTTGTAAGCAGCTTCCTGATGGTTATGCGCAGCTCGCCGTCCAGCTTCGCGTCGTGCGGCTGATTTGGTTTGCCCCAGCCGCGATCGAGCAGCGCGATGCTGGCGCTGACGCGCGCGGCCTCGCTCTCGCCGTTCTGCGCGACGCCGCCGAGCGTCTGAACCGCGATCGTGGTGTACCCTCGCGCCAGCGACTTGAGATCGAGATCCTGAACCGATTTCCGTTTCGGTGTCGTCATTTAGCCGGGGATGGCCCCCCTCCCTGTTCCAGCCGTCGCAGGCGATCGGTCAGCTCGGCTATCTTGGTCTGGACGTCGATCAGCTCGTCCTCCAGCAGCGTGATCGCCAGCTGAAGGTCGTGGTCGAAATTGGCTTTCAAGGCAGAGATCTTGTTATCGTTCACATTTCGACCCCCAAACACCGAAAAAGCGCGTACGGCGGACCATACGCGCTTTTTCTTGGGGCCGTCCAGATCTAGTAGGATCTGGGCCGGGGGCGTGGCACTAATGGTTTGGTGCGGTGCGCGATCATGCAGCCGAGCAGCAGGACGACCGGCACAGGAACGATGCGCTCGCCGCGGAGGTGGCGGCGCATCGACCGCGCGGACATCCCAAGGTATCTGGCGGCCGCCGCGGGCTTCATGCCGAGCGCCGCGATCGCCCGAGCCAACTGCTCGGACGTCATGCTGCGGGCGTGCTGCCAGCTCACGCTGGCACCTTTCCGAACTTCTTGGTGTAGGCATTGCGGGCGGTGCAGACCCGCTTGGCGGCGATCAGGCGGGCCTCCTCGATCGTGAACGCCTTGACGTCGCGCTGCGAGGCACCGTACCGCTTGCCGTCGCGGGTGGTGGTGCCATCGACCCAGAAGAACGCGTCCGGGTGGTCGTCGGCGAGAACGTAGCCGTACATCGCGTCGGTCGGCTCGACCTTGGCGGCGATGATGCTCCACGAATAACCGAGCGCGCGGCCCTTGTCGTCAACGAGGCCGAAATCGCTGCTGCCGTCCTCGATCCGGGTGCGGGTGATGGTGACAATCTTGGTCATGTGATGGACTTCCCTTTTCAAACGGCTAATCCCGTTTGTAATTCCAATGTGGACCGTTGGTCCGTAAAGGTCAACGACGTTTTTTGAAAATAATTGAAAAAGACCCATTGACAGTTACAGGACCAATGGTCCATAAACCAGACACCGGAATTAACCGGCTGGAGCCATCACATGACCAACCTCACCGCCACGATCGACGCCTACGCCGAACTCAAGGTCCAGATCTCGGGCCTCGAACGCAAGAAGAAGGAACTGGAGGCCGCGCTGGCCGACCTCAAGGCAGGCTCCTACGAGAGCGCGGATTTTCGCCTGACGATCTCGGACGTCGCCGGTTCCAAGCCCGACGACAAGCTGGCCGCGGAGATCAAGGCCGTTCTCAAGGCCGCTGAGGCGGACTACCGCGCGACCCTGTCTACCCAATATCTCACTGCCCACACTGTGCCGACGCTGGTGCGCAGGCACTTGGTTGGCCTGCCGACCGGCAAGAACCTCGCCGCCTGAGTTTTCAACGCATGGGCGGGCCGCGCTGGCCCGCCTGCCACCCTTCCAGCCCCTTAGGAGCCATCACAATGTCCGACCAAGCCCGCCTCCACACCGCCGTCGCCTCCCGCGACTTCATGCTCGGCGGCAACGCCACCGTCACGCTCGTCAGCGTCAAGACCTCCACCCGCTTCACCTACAAGATCCGCGCCAATGACGAGGGCGATGTGTTCTTCGTGTCCCTGCTGTCCGGCCCGGACAACGAGAGCGACTACCGCTACCTCGGCCGCATCGCCCGCGGCGTGTTCTGGCAGGGCCGCAAAGTGCCCAAGCCGGGCGACGTCGGCGCGGACGCGCCCTCCTCGCTGGCCTTCAAGTGGGCGTGGGAACGCCTCTGCAAAGGCGTCATGCTCGACAGCCTTGAGATCTGGCACGAAGGCCGCTGCGGCCGGTGCAACAGGAAGCTGACCGTCCCGGCGTCGATCGCCAGCGGGTTCGGGCCGGAGTGCGCGGGCAAGGTCGGGTTCAGCGCCAGCTGGGCTGGCTTCTAGACCTGACCCCCACCCTTACACCTAAACCGCCCGTGGCACCTGCCACGGGCTTTTTTCGTCCCCTAACCTGCGTCGTTCCAGCTCCGTGTACCGATCGACCGCCGCCGTGATCATCGCCGCGATGATCGGCGCAAAGGCCACCATCTCCTCCCGGCCAGCAGGGGTACGCCATTCAGGGTCGTTATCGCTCGGGCGCATCACCCGGCAGAACGAGTAGATAACACCCTCAGTGAGGTGCTCAACCTCGGCGAGCGCGGCCGTCGTCAAGACATCTTCCATCATTTTACCTTGCACTTCACCAAAGATTTTATTCCGCATGGACCTTCCTCCGTTGGGTTGAACCGATCGCAAATCGTCCCGCGCCGCCGCCGCCGCGACCGTGGTGACAGTGGTGACAGTGGTTTTCCTCTGTCCCCACAAAACCATGTTTTTGCCCCGTACCATACCATATCATAATACCATTTATGAGCGAGAAGGTAGGGTTTTTCATATTTCTGTGGGGACAGAGGAAAACCACTGTCACCACTGTCAGCACTGTCACGACACGTCGTCGTTTGGTATTTCGCTACCTTTCGATGATTTGACGGCGTCGTCGGCACGCCGCTTCAACGCCTCGGCCGCGCGGTACCTGTCGCCGGTCGTCAGATCGGCCTTGCCGTAGATAACTTGCCGCTGTCCGCCCACCCGCCAGATCCCTTCCTTGCTGTCGAGATTGCGCACGGCGAGGTACCCGCAGCTCTCCATCCGGTGTGAAATCGTTCTGCGGTTTTTTGGCTCTTGCAACCACCGCGATAATTCGTGTGACGCCTTGAACATCAATTCTGACGTCGTCACGGCGGCGGGCATGGTGCCTCCTCCGGCCGCCTCCAGCGCGTCACGGAACTCCGGTAGTTCGCTCGCGGCACCGGCGTCGACCATGCGCCAGAAGGCGGGTGTTTTCTCTGGCGGTGCCTTGGGATCGAACTTGGACAGGTCGTAGGTGGCGAGGTAGGCCACGACGTCGGCGAGGCCGCCTGCCGCGTACCATCGCCAGATCTCCGGCAGGTAGTCCTCGCCGAGATCCTTGTAGGTGACTTCGGTCCCGGCCACATAGTGCCGCCGGTCATCCGGCGGCAGGTACAGGCCGTCCGTGCCGTGGTTGGTGGTGATGACCACCGCGGTCAGGTTCGGGACATAATATTGCGGGACATACTTGGTGTTGACCCGCAGCATGTCCGGCGGCGCGGCCATCAGCGCCTTCGTCGTCTCATGGAAGGCGTATCTGTTGACGTCCCCGAGATCCCGCGCCTCGGAGATCCGCAGCACCACGCTGCGGACGTAGTCATTGTGCGGACTGACGATGTCGATCGGCGACACCTCGGCAAAGTTCCACTCGCCGACGCCGTGCTTGAGCGGCTGGAGCAGGGTATCCTTGCCGATACCCGGCGACCCCGCCAGCACCAGCGCGTGGTTGATCTTCTCGGCAGGCCGCTGGATGCGGTGGGCGCAAAAAGCGACGATATGTTGCGCCCCCTCCGGGTACAGCCGGTGCACCAGCTCCAGCCACCTATCCGCCTTGCTCGCGTCGCCCGGCTTGACCTGTGGCGGGCGGTAGAGGTTAAAGCCGGTGACCCCCTTGCGGACGACCCAGCCGCCCTCCGCGGCCAGACGACCCGCGATCGCCTGCGGCTCGCCGGGCACCCACGTCATCTGCTCCACCGGCCGGTTGCGGTCCAGCCAGAGGTGCGGCGGCATGGTCTTGGGGTTGCCTTTCTTGTCCAGCACTGGCTGGCCGCGGGCGTCGATCAGCGGGATCTTGGGTAGCCGGGCATCGAGGCTTGCAGCAGGCCAAAGATCGCCGGTCGGCGCGAAGATGTAGAGGTGCTTGGGCATGAAGGCATAAAAATCACTAATGCTGACGCCGAACGGCAGCACCTTTTTATCGGCCTTGAC
>Ga0184625_10001072_pt1 | contig 11184 bp, 10 predicted proteins | sample PLM3_30_b1_FD_133151 | JGI IMG/M metagenome (GOLD analysis project Ga0184625, IMG submission 133151) | Groundwater sediment microbial communities from an aquifer in East River, Colorado, USA - PLM3_30_b1 | ecosystem: Environmental > Terrestrial > Soil > Riparian zone | place: USA: East River... | reverse complement strand
TACGCTCCACTCCGTTGCGGCGTCGGTTTTCCAGCCCTCTTTCGTCCATCGAGCTTTGGGAATTTCCATGAGGCCGCGCAGGCTGAAGTCACGATTGAGAAGAAACACTGTGACGTTCTCCAGGGTATTCGCTCGCGCGTCAAAATTCTCGATGTTGATAAAACTGTTGTCGCCGCGTATCCAAATGTCGTGTGTGCCCAAAAGGCTTTGTTGCTGTTTGTTCTTGATTTCGGTTTTATAAATGGTTTGGGCGTTGTGCGTGAAAATGGGCACGAGCGATTCATTCCAGACGAACGTAAAAGCGCAGACGACGATCGAAAGGATCAGCAGCGGCAAGGCAATTCGCTGCACTGTGATGCCGCCGGCGCGGATCGCCGTGATCTCATGGGTTCGGGCCAAGGTGCCGAGGCAAAATAGAGTGGAAAAAAGCGTAGCGAAGCCAATCGCACGCGAAATCAAAAGCGGAGACTTATAAAAAAAATAGCGCAAGATGCTCGAGATCGAAGCCCCCGAATCGAGCAAGGTACCGATTCGATCAAAAAAATCGACCGTGACGTAGAGCACGGTCACAACCGCCAAACTAATAAAAAAGATTCGGATGAAACCGGCGGCCACGTAGCGGTCCAAGATTGCCGCGATAGGGAGAAATTTAAAACGGATGCGGCTTGCCATGCGTGCTTGACTTTACTTTTTCTTTTTGAAATTGCGCAGAAACTCTACTGTCGAAGCAGTCGCGCGTTCCAACGTTCGAGGGAAATAGAGCGGTGATTCTCGCAGTGCGTGCCGGAAGAACTGCGCTCCGATGCCGCCCACTACCAAATTGGGGAGCCAGAGTGCCGGGATCGGGTGGAGGATGTTTTTGTCGCCGAGTGCTTTACCCAGGGACAGCAAGGTGTAGTAGGTCATCAGCCAAAAAAGGCAGAGCATAAATCCCCAGGATCTGTTCGTCCGGGAAGCGCGGGGGATCAGCGTCAAAGAAACGCCGAGCAAGCAAAATACCAGCGGCGCGAAGCCGAAGGAAATTCTCTGGTGTAGTTCCATTCTTTCGGCAATGGTTTGGACTCCGCCATCTTGTTTTGCTGCGATTGCGCTTAGCAGCTCGGACAACGCCATTTCCTTAGGCCCCGATTGTTTTTGTCGAACCGGGCCAATTAGATCATCCAGGTCGAGTTTAAAATCGTAAATGTTGAAGCGCGTTTGGCTGAATCCTGGGCGGTTACTTTCGCGTTCGTAAATAGAGCCGTCGAAAAGCCTGAGGCCGAGCGTATTGGTTTCTTCGTCCGTGGTTATTCGGGCGACTTTACCAAGAATGATGTCCTCTCGCGTTTTGTCACGTTTATCAACGATTAACACGCCTTGAGCGGTGCTACCCGGGGGAACGACTTCCTCCACGTAGATCAGGATCTTGGGAAAGTCGTCGTTGAAGACTTTTTCCTTGAGAGCGGTTCCGACGCGGCTCTTGGCGATATTGTAAAGTTCTTTTTTTAATGCAAAGTTTGCTGCCGGACGGGCATACATCGTCAAAAACAGCGTGGCAATCGCGATCAACCACGCCAAGCACGCGATCGGCCAGAGAATCTGAGTCGGGCTGATTCCCGACGCTTTCATCGCCAAAAGTTCTTGGTCGTTGGACAAGCGGCCCAAGCCCAAGAGGATCGCCAGGAGAAACGCCATCGGGACCGTCATCTCCAGAAAAGTCGGCAGGATTAACCCGAAAAGTTTGCCGACTTGGAGAAACGGCACGCCGCGTGTGACCACCAATTCGATGAGCTTTAACATCCGCGCCACCAGCAACACAGAGGTAAATGCCAGAAGACCGAGAAAAAAGGGCGGAACAACTTCGGCAATAAGATAGCGCAAAAGAATTTTTCGCTTCACGTGCAGGCATGTTAGCCGGTGAAACATGCTTTGTAAAATCCTCCGGTGAGAAACTAACGTCAGTCGATGGCTCAGAACGAAAACCTTGTCTTCGGCGTCAACCCGGTGCTGGAAAAAATTCGTGCGTCCAGCGCCGATATATTGGAAATCTTAATTTCCGATGGTTCCGATCGCGTCGCATTACGCATCGGCCAAGAAGCCGCGCGACTCGGTTTGCGCGTGGTCACGGTTCAGCGCAAAGTCCTCGATCGGCTCGTCGAAGGACAAAGACATCAGGGCGTGGTCGCAAAAGTTGCCGCCTACTCCTACTTGCCGTTTGAAGAATTGCTGCAGAAGATATCGGCAACCAAGGATTTGGAATGGATCTTGATACTCGACGGCTTGACCGACCCGCGGAATTTTGGCGCCTTGTTGCGCAGCGCGGCAGCGGTCGGAATTCGCTATGTCGTCATTCCAAAAGATCGCTCCGTTGAGATCACTCCCGTAGCGGTGAAAGCTTCTGCCGGTGCCGCTTACCACGTCAGCATAACCAGAGTAACGAATCTGCGGCGGGCCATTTCTCAATTGAAAGAGCGCGACTATTGGGTCGTTGGTCTCGACTGTGGCAGTCCCGCTTCGATTTATGAAAAGAGCTATCCGCCTCGCTTGGCGATTGTCGTGGGTAGCGAGGGGAAAGGCATGCGTCCGCTAATCTTGCGCGAGTGCGACTTTTTGGTCTCGATTCCGATGTTGGGTAAAGTCGAATCACTCAACGTGGGGGCCGCGGCAGCGGTATTTTTCTATGAGCTGCTGCGCCAAAGCCGAAATTTAAAGCCACGCAATGGGTAGATAGAAGGATTTTTAATGATTTAGAAGCGGGGTTGTTGACATAGTCGGGTGAAGATGCTTTAAATACCCGTTTACAAAAGAAGAATGGCACGATAGCGTCCTCGTTTGCGCGTGATGACAGGCGATTCGGCGAAAACTGGCTGGATAACCCATTATTGTTTCTCTGAAACGGCGGTTTGGTCAGGACCTTTAGGCTATTTGCGCTGGCGCTTTATTAGATTGATCTAAGCTAAGCTGGCGTAGCTCAACGGTAGAGCAGCTGATTTGTAATCAGCAGGTTGTAGGTTCAAATCCTATCGCCAGCTCCAGCCGGAAAGGCTGAAGTTTCGATCGTTACTGCGTTCGCGGATAAGGAAAATTTGTTTCGTGGGGTGAAGGGAAATAGGGAGAGGTTCCCGAGTGGCCAAAGGGAGCAGACTGTAAATCTGCCGGCGATGCCTTCGAAGGTTCGAATCCTTCCCTCTCCACCATATTTCGCGAATTCGTGCGCGGGAATAGCTCAGTTGGTAGAGCGCAAGCCTTCCAAGCTTGGGGTCGCGGGTTCGAGTCCCGTTTCCCGCTCCATTTTCATTGATCGCCGCCGGTATTCGGCTGATGAATCGCGGTGTGCAGGGTGAGCGCGCAATGCTCTATATCCGTTGAGTGATAGGCCCAGGTAGCTCAGTCGGTAGAGCACGTCCTTGGTAAGGACGAGGTCAGCGGTTCGATCCCGCTCCTGGGCTTTGCCTTCATCGTGTTTGGGAACTAGAAATTTGGATTTTGTGAATTGAGTCACCGGTAAAATCAATAGGAGGATGAGATGAGCAAGCAGAAGTTTGAGCGTAAAAAGCCACACCTAAATATCGGAACAATCGGTCACGTCGATCATGGTAAAACAACTTTAACAGCTGCGATTACCAAAGTTTTGGAAAAGTCGGGTAAGGCGAAGTTTCTTGCCTACGATCAGATCGACAAAGCGCCTGAAGAAAGAGAGCGCGGCGTCACGATCAATATCGCACACGTCGAATACGAGACCGATAAACGTCATTACGCTCATGTCGACTGTCCGGGCCATGCCGACTACGTCAAGAACATGATTACCGGCGCAGCGCAGATGGACGGAGCGATTCTGGTTGTCTCGGCAGCTGACGGTCCGATGCCTCAAACGCGCGAACATATCTTATTGGCGCGCCAGGTCGGGGTGCCCGCGATCGTCGTTTTTCTTAACAAAGCAGATATGGTGGATGACAAAGAGCTCTTGGAACTTGTCGAGCTCGAAGTCCGCGAGCTGCTCTCGAAATACAAGTTTCCGGGTGACGATACTCCTATCGTTATCGGCAGCGCGCTGAAGGCGCTTGAAGGCGACACATCCGAAATGGGGGAAGGCGCGATCTTAAAACTCATGGAAGCAGTAGATTCCTTCATTCAAGAACCCGTGCGCGATGTCGACAGGCCTTTTCTGATGCCGGTTGAGGACGTTTTTACGATCAGCGGACGCGGCACCGTTGTCACGGGCCGGGTGGAGCGCGGTATCGTGAAAGTTGGCGAGGAAATTGAAATTGTCGGCTTCAAAGCAACTCAAAAGACTGTGGCCACTGGTGTGGAAATGTTCCGAAAACTGCTCGACGAGGGGCAAGCTGGTGACAATATCGGCGTCCTGCTCCGCGGTACCAAGCGAGAGGAAGTGGAGCGCGGCCAGGTTCTGGCTAAGCCAGGCAGCATTACGCCGCACAATAGATTTAACGCTGAAGCTTACGTTCTGACCAAAGAGGAAGGCGGCCGGCATACACCTTTTTTCAATGGTTATCGGCCGCAATTCTTTTTCCGCACGACGGACGTGACGGGAGTCGTTAAGTTGCCGGAAGGCACTGAAATGGTTATGCCGGGCGATAACATTAACGTAGAAATCGAGTTGATCACGCCTGTCGCCATGGATGATGGGCTGAAGTTCGCTATTCGTGAAGGTGGCCGGACCGTCGGCGCAGGAGTGGTTACAAAAATCAGTCAGTAACGGGTTATTGCGGACAAAGGAGGTTGCGACCATGCGGGAACTGGTAGGATTTGCGTGCGATCAATGTAAGCGTAAGAATTATACATCGACAAAGAACCGGAAGAAAACCACGGACAAACTGTCTCTCAAGAAGTTTTGTGCTTCTTGCCGGGCCCACACCCTGCATCGCGAGGTTAAAGTCTAACGGGGATACAGGGGTCAGTAGCTCCAATTGGTAGAGCGCCGGACTCCAAATCCGGTTGTTGCAGGTTCGAGTCCTGCCTGACCCGCCATCTCATTAGATGTCTTTATGGGAGATTGGATTCAAAAAATCCAGGACGGGGCTCGGCAGGGAGTCGAGTTTTTTAAGGAGGCCTGGCAGGAACTGAAAAAGGTCTATTGGCCTTCGCGTAAGGAAACTTATGCGGCGACGCTGGTGGTAATTATTGTGGTCGTGCTCATCTCCGTATATTTGGCGGCGGTTGATTTGGCTTTGACGAAGGCCATTCAAGCGATTGTCGGATAATCTTTAGGCGCTTCCTTATGGCGAAACAGTGGTACATCGTGCACACCTTTTCGGGTTACGAACAAAAGGCCAAGGCAGCGCTTGAAGAGCGAATTCGATCTCTGAGCAAACAGGATTATTTCGGAGAGATCCTGGTGCCGGTCGAGAAAGTGGTCGAGTTGGTCAAGGGCAAGAAGAAAACTTCCTCACGCAAATTTTTCCCCGGCTACATTCTGGTCCAGATGGAACTAGACGATGAAACTTGGCATGTGGTTAAGGAAACTCCCAAGGTGACCGGGTTCGTCGGCGGCAGTACAAACCCGCCGCCGGTGAGCGACGAGGAGGTCCGGGCGATCACGCAACAGATGGAAGAGGGCGCGATCAAGCCTAAGCCGCGGGTACTGTTCTCTGTCGGCGAGAACGTCAAGGTTGTTGATGGACCGTTTGCCGATTTCAATGGCGTTGTCGAAGAGGTTAAGCCTGATAAAGGAAAGCTCAGGGTTTTGATCAGCATATTCGGACGGGCGACACCGGTGGAGCTCGAGTTCGTCCAGGTTGAACGTAATTAGCGAGAAGGGTCCAACGACATGGCGAAGAAAGTCATCGGGGAAATCAAACTGCAAATCCCGGCTGGGCAGGCCAACCCAAGCCCGCCGGTCGGTCCGGCATTGGGTCAGCGCGGCGTCAACATTATGGAATTTTGCAAATCTTTTAATGCCGCAACTCAGGCGCAGCAGGGGATGATCACGCCGGTCATCATCACCGTTTATGCCGATCGATCCTTTACGTTCGTCACCAAAACTCCGCCAGCATCGGTCTTGCTCAAAAAAGCCGCCGGCCTTGAAAAGGGTTCTGCCGAGGCCGGTAAGACCACAGTCGGTAAGGTGACTCGAGCTCAAGTCAGGCAGATCGCTGAGCTGAAGCTCAAGGATCTGACCGCCAAGGATTTAGCGGCGGCGGAAAAGTCGATTGAAGGCACGGCGCGAAGTCTAGGGCTGGACGTCGAGGGCTGATTATTGGCCGCGCTATTGTTCGGCGGCGAGTTCAAACGCACCAACTCGCTTCATTTATAATTTAGAGGAACTGTTATGAGTGGAAACGGCAAGACTTATCGTGCTGCGCTCGAAAAAGTCGATCGCAGCCAGCGCTATCCTTTGGAAGATAGCCTTCGCTTGGCCAAAGAAACCGCCCGCGCCAAGTTCGACGAGACCGTCGAGCTGGCGATTCGTTTGGGCGTCGACCCGCGCCAGGCCGATCAAAACATCCGCGGCACCGTGACGTTGCCGCACGGCATGGGTAAGACCGTGCGCGTGCTGGCGTTCGCCAAAGGCGACAAAGAAAAGGAAGCCCAGGAGGCCGGCGCCGATTTCGTCGGCAGCGACGAATTGATTAAAAAGATCAGCGAAGGCTGGTTGGATTTCGATAAGGCGGTGGCGACACCGGATATGATGGGCGCGGTGGGTCGTATCGGTAAGATCTTGGGCCCGCGCGGCCTGATGCCGAATCCTAAAACTGGGACGGTCGCCGCCGATATTGGCAAGGCGGTGAAAGAAATTAAGGCGGGTAAACTCGAATACCGCGTTGATAAAGCCGGCATCGTTCACGTGCCGGTGGGAAAAGCTTCTTTCGGTGCAGAACAGCTCATCGATAACGCCCGCGCAGTGCTCCTGTCTATTTTGCGAGCGAAGCCGGCGTCGGCGAAGGGAAATTATGTCAAGGGTGTGACCGTTGCCACGACGATGGGACCGGGAATCAAAATTGACCTTTCGCAAGTTCGCGCGATGGCCGCCTAAATCCCAGAGTTCAGCTAACGAGAGCCGAGTCATTTTGCATCATTTAAGTTAGGGAGATGACAATGTCGGAAGCGCAGGTTGTCCGTGCCAGCCATGGCGAAAAAGCCGAAACCGTGGCGGCGATTCATCAGCGGCTAAAATCGGCCAAGATGGCGATCGTCACCGAATATCGTGGCCTCAGTGTGGCGCAAATGACTCGGTTGCGGCGCGAAATTCGCGACGCCTCGGGCGAGTACCAGGTGATCAAGAACACGTTGGTGCGCCGCGCGCTTGACGGCACCGCGTTCGGCGATTTGGAAAAGCTTCTCGAAGGGCCCAACGGTTGGGTCTTTGCCTATGAAGATCCGGTGGTTTTGTCCAAGGCGCTGGTCAAGTTTGCCGACGACCATGACCGATTGGCGATCAAGGGCGGCGTTTTCGAAGGACGCTTCATGGATCCCGCCGGGGTGAAGGTCTTGTCGCAAATGCCGAGTAAGCCAGTGCTCCAGGCGAGGTTGCTCGCGATGATCAACGCTCCGGCAACGCAGCTGGTGCGCCTGATTCAAGAGCCTGGAGCTAGGACGGTGCGATTGCTCGAATCGGTTCGGAAGTCGAAGACTGAATAACGGAATATTTGCACATCTAATAAAAGGGGGAACGATTTTATGGAAGGCGTATCCAAGGAACAGGTTAAGGATTTTATCAAAAACATGACCTTGATGGACGCGGCCGCGCTCGTCAAGGAGTTGGAAGAAGAGCTGGGGGTGAGCGCAGCGGCTCCGATGGCGGTCGCCGCGGCGGTAGGGCCGGCGGCGGCAGCCGTTGAAGAAAAGACCGAGTTTAATGTCATTCTCGCAGAGGCCGGCGAAAAGAAGATTCAAGTCATCAAAGTCGTCCGTGAATTGACGGGTCTTGGTTTAAAAGAGGCGAAGGACCTTGTCGACGGCGCCCCCAAACCGGTGAAAGAAGCGGTGCCCAAGGCCGAAGCCGAAACGATCAAGAAAAAACTCGAAGAACAGGGCGCGAAGGTCGAAATCAAGTAGACCGCTTCGGGCGGTGCTTGCCGGTGAGTTACATTCATGAATCGTTGACCGCAAGTTCAACAGAGGAGTGTCCATGGCATTTCAAGTTGCCAACAATTTACGATTTCGCCGAACCTTTGGGAGGATCAGGAAAATTATCGATCTTCCCTATTTAATTGAAATTCAAAAGAACTCATACGAACTGTTCCTGCAAAAGGACGTGGCGCCGATGGAGCGCCAGAGCATGGGTTTGCAGGAAGTTTTTAAATCCGTCTTTCCGATCAAGGACTTTAATGAAACGGCGTCGCTGGAATTCGTCAGCTTTTCGTTGGGCGAGCCCAAATACGATGTCGAAGAATGTCATCAACGCGGCATGACTTTCGCCGCGCCTTTGAAAGTCACGGTACAGCTGGTGCTGTGGGATGTCGACCAGCAAACCGGCTCACGCAGCATCAAAAACGTCAAGGAGCAAGAGGTTTACTTCGGCGAGATTCCGCTGATGACCATCAACGGCACGTTCATGATCAACGGCACAGAGCGGGTGATCGTCAGCCAGCTTCATCGTTCCCCTGGCGTATTTTTTGAGCACGACAAGGGCAAAACTCACGCCAGCGGCAAGCTGCTTTACTCTGCCCGCGTCATTCCCTATCGCGGCTCATGGGTAGATCTGGAATTTGATCCTCGCGATGTTCTCTACGTGCGCATCGACCGGCGGCGTAAATTTCATGCCACGGTGTTGTTGCGCGCACTGGGCATGACGACCGAAGACCTGCTTAATTATTATTATAAGAGCGATACCCTTGTTTTTGACGGACGCAAGCCAGCGCTCCTATTCAATCCCGGGCATCTAATCAACGCCAAGGTAAGCGCGGACGTGCGCGATCCCAAGTCCAACGACATCATCGTTAAGGAAGGCAAAAAATTTACCCGCCCGATCCTGCGTCAAATGGAAGCCGCCAAGATGAAGCAGGTTCCCGTGGTGTGGGAAGATATTTTAGGGCGAGTGGCGGCGCACGATATTGTCGATCCGCAAACCAAGGAAGTGCTGGTCGAGTGCAATCAAGAAATTACCCAGGAAAAGCTTGACCTCATTCGTGATAAAGGAATCCACCAGATCGATGTGCTGTTCATCGATGAGTCCAGCGTCGGCCCCTATTTGCGAAATACTTTACTCCAAGATCGCATTAAATCCCCCCAAGATGCGATTCTGGAAATCTATCGTCGTTTGCGTCCGGGTGATCCGCCGACGGTGGAATCGGCGACCAATTTCTTTAACAATTTATTTTTTAATCCGGACCGTTACGACCTTTCCAAAGTCGGTCGTCTCAAGCTCAATCATCGCTTGAAGCTCAATGTGCCTCTCGAACAGGGCACCTTGCGCAAGGAAGACATTCTCGAAGTCGTGCGTTACTTAATGGAGCTCAAAAACGGCAACGGATCGGTGGACGATATCGACCATCTAGGTAATCGCCGGGTGCGCGCGGTTGGGGAGCTTGTCGAAAACCACTTCCGTGTCGGTCTGGTACGCATGGAGAGAGCGATCAAAGAAAAGATGAGTTTGCAGGACATCGAAACTTTGATGCCGCAGGAGTTGATCAATTACAAACCGGTTTCAGCGGCGCTCAAGGAATTTTTCGGTTCGAGCCAGCTCTCGCAATTTATGGATCAAACCAATCCGCTATCGGAGATTACTCACAAGCGGCGACTCTCAGCTTTGGGCCCGGGTGGTTTGACGCGCGAGCGCGCCGGTTTCGAAGTCCGTGACGTGCATCCGACACATTACGGCCGGGTTTGTCCGATCGAGACACCGGAAGGTCCGAACATCGGTCTGATCGCGTCGCTGACGACTTATGCGCGAGTCAATGATTTCGGTTTTATCGAGACTCCCTATCGTGAAGTAGAGAACAGCCGGGTGACCGACCGCATCCGTTATCTGTCGGCGCTGGAAGAAGAGGACCATGTAATTGCCCAGGCCAACGCGCCGATTGACGGCCGCGGTAATTTTACGGCGGATCTGGTTTCATCTCGCAAAGGTGGTGAGTTCGTCATGGCGCGTCCGGAAGAAATCAACTTCATGGACGTGTCACCGAACCAGCTTGTCAGCGTCGCGGCTTCTTTGATTCCGTTTCTGGAAAACGACGACGCCAACCGCGCCTTGATGGGCTCCAACATGCAGCGGCAAGCTGTGCCGTTACTGAGAACCGAGGCGCCGCTGGTGGGCACCGGCATGGAAAAGACCGTGGCGCGCGACTCCGGCGTCACCGTGGTGGCGCGGCGTGATGGTGTGGTGGAGAGCGTGGATTCGACCCGGATCGTTATCAAGGCGGATAAGGCGTCGAGTGCGCGCGACACCGGCGTCGATATTTACAATTTGGTGAAATACCAACGGTCGAACCAAAATACCTGTATGAACCAGCGGCCGATCATTCTGGTCGGCGATCAAGTCAAAGCCGGCGATGTGATCGCCGACGGGCCATCGACGGAGATGGGCGAGCTGGCTCTGGGTCGCAACGTTGTGGTCGCCCTGATGCCCTGGGGCGGATATAACTTCGAGGATTCGATTTTGATCAGCGAGCGGGTCGTCAAGGAAGATATTTACACCTCGATACACATCGAAGAGTTCGAATGCGTCTCGCGCGACACCAAATTGGGCCCCGAAGAGATTACCCGAGATATTCCCAATGTCGGCGATGAAGCTTTGATGGATCTCGACGAGAGCGGTATTATCCGGATCGGCGCTGAGGTGAGGCCCGGCAATATTCTGGTAGGCAAGATTACCCCCAAAGGCGAGACCCAGCTCTCGCCCGAAGAAAAATTGTTGCGCGCAATTTTCGGTGAGAAAGCCGGTGAAGTCCGCGATACCTCCTTGCGGGTCCCTCCAGGGGTCGAAGGCACGGTCATCAACGTGCGGATTTTCTCGCGCAAGGGCTTGGGCAAAGACGAGCGCAGCAAGGCGATCGAGGATGAAGAGGTCGTGCGGCTCAGGAAAGATCAGCACGACGAAATCCGCATTCTCCAAGACGGCGCTCTCCGGCGCTTGAAAAGATTACTCGTCGGGCGCCGGCTTGCGGGACGGATCAGCGACGACAGCCGAAAAGTTCTGCTCAACAAGGGTCAGGAGTTGACCGAGGAAGATCTCGATCAACTGCCGATGTCTTACTGGAGTGAAATCCGCGTCGATAACGAATCCGCGGAAAACGAGCTCAGTCG
>Ga0184625_10001071_pt1 | contig 11195 bp, 7 predicted proteins | sample PLM3_30_b1_FD_133151 | JGI IMG/M metagenome (GOLD analysis project Ga0184625, IMG submission 133151) | Groundwater sediment microbial communities from an aquifer in East River, Colorado, USA - PLM3_30_b1 | ecosystem: Environmental > Terrestrial > Soil > Riparian zone | place: USA: East River... | reverse complement strand
TCATAAGCCATGAGACGGCGAGTTTATGCCGGCGCACGAACTGCGCTGGTTACGATCGACTGCCAGCTCCACCACCGATCGCAAGGGTCCATCAACCTTGCCGGGATTTAACCCGAGCCCGCAGGAACTCGCGAAATTTTTCGACGTTTTCCGAGCGACCTCGGAAGCGTCGCCATGCCGAATGGAACTTACTACCGTCGCCAGGCTGAAGTCTGTCTCGCGCTGGCGCGCGCCTGCGAGAGGTCGGGAATCGCGAAGCGGCTTTTGGCGCTGGCCGCCGACTTCCAGGCCAAGGCGGCCAACTTCAAGGACGATGCCTTCGCCGCCAAGCCCGCGCTCGTTTCCAACAATCCCCGTCTGCAATCCGCAGCGCGTCGGACCGATTAACCAAGCGTCATCCGCCGCTGCATGAACGAGGCGGGTCGCGGCGCAGCCTCACGCGCCTGCGCGCTCGCCGCTGCGTCTCCCCTCGCTTCACCAGCCGATCACGATTGTTTGAGCGCGCGGGCGCATCAACCGATCGATGGACGGCGCGCGTGCCACCCGCGCGCTACTCGTCATGCACATCTCGCCGAAAGCGAGATCAACCAAACGCCCGTGGGCCGTGCCTGCGAGCGAACCTCACCCCCAACACGAGACGTGACCCATGAGAACCTTGCAGACGACCATCAAACCGAAGCGTTGCTTCGCGGTCCTCGCGACTGCCATCATCCTGCTTGCCGCCACGGCCAGCGCATCCGCCAAGGGCAAGGCGATCCCGATCGATCCGCCCACGACGCCGACGACGACGCCTCCGCCTGCGCCGCCGGCACCGCCTCCGCAGGGAACCGTGCGCGACCACCGTACGCAACCGGTGGTGCGCGATCATCGCACCAACGTGCGCGACCATCGCACGCAGACAACCCCACCGCCGGTCTCGAACGGCGGCGGCGTGACCGTCACCTCGGTCCCGCGCAAGTCCAAGACGACGCAGCCCGGTTACAACCCGGTCCCGGGGGCCGGCCCCTGGTATTGAGCGGCCGACGCCGATCCCGCCGCCTCCTCGTTCGAGGAGGCGGCGGCCAAAACCGAGCTCGTGGGGACGTAGGGCGGATTAGCGAAACGTCGTCCGCCGTTTCATGAATCGAGGCGGCGGGTTACGGCCATGGTGCGTCGAAGACGCACGTGAACGCGCTCATGGCCTGATCCGCCCTACGTGCTGGCGCCGTTGACGGCGGCGCTAGCGCGGCGGCTGGTAGAGCGGCTTGCCGCTCGCATCCTTGAGCTCGGCGGCCCACAGCTTCTGCACCGCGCCGACGACGGCGGCCGGCATCGGCACGTAGTCGAGCTCCTCCGCCATGGCGCCGCCCTTGGCGTAGGCCCAGGCGAAGAATTTCAGCGCCGCGGCGGCGGCGGCCGGATCCGGCGGCTGCTTGGGCATGAGGATGAAGGTCGCGCCGGTGATCGGCCAGGAGCCGGCGCCCGCCGCGTTGGTGAGGACGACGCCGAAGCCGGGCGTGCCTTCCCAGTTGGCGCCGCCGGCGGCGGTCGCGAACGCCTCGGCGAGCGGGGCGACGGTCTTGCCGTCCTTGTTGACCATGAGCGCGAAGCTCAGCTTGTGCCGCCGGGCATGAGCGTATTCGACATAGCCGATCGAACCTTTGCTGCGCCCGACGGTTTCGGCGACGCCCTCGTTGCCGTTGGCGCCGACGCCGACCGGCCATTCCACCGCCGTGCTGGCGCCGACCTTGCTGCGCCAGTCGGCGCTGACCTTCGACAGATAGTCGGTGAACAGAAAGGTCGTGCCGGAACCGTCCGAGCGGCGCACGACCGCGATCGGCTGCGCCGCCAGCGGTGCGCTCGGGTTGAGGGTCCGAATCGTCCGGTGGTTCCAGGTCTTGATCTCGCCGAGAAAGATCCGCGCCAGCGCCGGTCCATCGAGCGTGAGGTCGCCCGACTTGACGGCCCCGACGTTGATCACCGGCACCACGCCGCCCAGCAAGGTCGGAAACTGGATGAGGCCGAACCGGTCGAGGTCGGCGCCTTTGAGCGGCATGTCGGAGGCGCCGAAGGTGACGGCCTTGTCCTGGATCTGCCGGATGCCGGCCGCCGAGCCGACCGGCTGGTACTCGAGCGCGGCGCCGGTCTCCTGCCGGTAGGCTTGCGCCCATTTCGCATAGATCGGAGACGGGAAGGTCGCGCCGGCGCCGGAGACGTCGGCGGCCGCCGCCGGCGGCAAGGCAGCGGCGGCGATGGCGCCGGCTGCGGTCATGACTCGGATCGCTTGCAAGATTGCCCCCGTTGGCCTGGAACGGAAAAGCCGAGCCGTCCCCGGCGATGATGATGATGATGACATACCAAGACGGCATTCCGATGAAGGGCGGTGGGGCGGGGCCCTGCCCTCTCCCGTCCGTCGTGCGTCACCTCGTCGCCGTCAGCGGCGGAGCTTCGCCAACACCGTCGCCGGCCAGCGGCAGATGGGACGTGAACGTCGCCCCTGCCCCGGCACGCTCTTGACGGTCAGTCGGCCGTCATGGCGGTCGAGGATGTGCTTGACCAGAGCAAGCCCCAGGCCCCCCGTCATCGGCTCTGATTGCCATCCCCTACCGTTGCAGCAAGGGACCCGACGGACTGTTGCTGCCGTGGATCGCGGTATGGCAGTTCTGGCACGAGCGTCCGAACGTCTCCACCGACCGCGGCCCGCTGGTCAGGCCGCCGTGACCGAAGCCATGGCACTCGGCGCATAGCCGCGGCCGCGACACTTTCAGCATGTATTCGGTGTTGCTGCCGTGCGGGTCGTGGCAGCTCAGGCAGTTCTGCCGCACCGGCGCGTGCTCGAACAGGAACGGTCCGCGCTTTTCGGCGTGGCACTTGTAGCAGTTGTCGTTGATCGAGTTTTCCGTCAACAGCGCCTCGGTGGCGCTGCCGTGCGGGTTGTGGCAATTCGAGCAGGTGACCTTGCCTTCGCGGATCGGCATGTGCGCCGAGCGGAAGATCTTCGCGCGCTGATCCTTGTGGCACTGGAAGCAGGTTTCCAGCTCGGTCTTGGTCTTGAGGGCGAACTTGCGCGACACCGGCACCATTACCGTGTGGCATTCGGTGCAGGCCACCGCCCGCGTTTCGTGGACGCTGCCGCTCCAGTAGGTTTGGCCACCGCGCTCGTGGCAGGTAAGACAGATCGCGTTGTTGTCCTCCACGCGGCGCGACGGGTCGTCCTTGCGGTACGAGATGATCCCGCCCACGCTGCTTCCATCACTGGGCTTGAGCGTCCTGACCAGGGCGGGCTCGCGCCCGCCAGGTGCGCCTCTTGCGCTGACGGGCTGCGCCGGACGCAGGCCGGCATAGTAGCTCGCCACGTTGTTGATCGCGCGGTCGTCGAGAAACGACACCAATCCGTTGCGGACCACGCTGGGCTCTCGACCGGCAGGGGCGTTTTGCGTGCCGGGAGGCTGTGCCGGAGCAAGGCTGGCGAAGTAGCTCGCAACATCGTTGATGGTGCGCTCGTCGAGCGCCGCGACGAAGCGGTTGCCGACCACGACAGGGTCACGCTTGCCGGCGACGCGTTGCGCGCTCGGCGGGGCGGGAGTGAGGGTGGCGTAGTAGCTCGCAAGATCGTTGATGGTGCGCTCGTCGAGCGTCGCCGCGAGTCTTTTCATAATTGCATCGTCACGTGATCCGCTCTTGTAGGCCTTCATCGCATCGGCGAAGTATTTCGCGTCCTGACCGGCGAGGCTCGGCCATTCCGGATTGGTGCTGATCCCCTGGGCGCCATGGCAGCCGGCGCAGGCGGCGCTGGCGGCCTGTCCGGCCGAGGGGTTACCTACGAGTGGCGTCGAGGCTCGGGCCGACGGTTGCGCCGCATAGTACTGCGCGATGTCGTTGAGCTCGGCCGCGGTCATCCCCGTGAACAGCGCCTTCTTGAGCGCATGCCTGCGTTCACCCGAGACGTAGTCCTCCATCGCTCCAACGAGGTATTGCGGCGTCAGCCCGGCGAGACTGGGAATGCCCGGCGACTTGCTGATCCCTCCTTCGCCGTGACACGCCGCGCAGGCGATGACCTTGCTGCGTGATCCCTGCTTGTAGGCCTTGGTCGCCTCGGCGAGGTATTGCGAGTCCTGGCCCGCGAGAGCGGGCCAGGCGGGAACGGCGCTGCCGCCCTGCTCGCCGTGGCAGCTGACGCACAAGCTGCTGGCGGCCTTTCCGGCGGACGGATCGCCGACGAGGGCAGTCTGCGCTCGCGCCGGCGCGTGTCGTGCATAGAAAAGGGCAATATTGTTGAGTTCCGCATCGCTCACGCCCGCGAGCAGGGTCTTCTTGAGGTCATTCTTGCGCTGGCCCGATGCATAAGCCTTCATCGCGGCGACGAGGTATTGCGGCCCCATCCCGACCAGGCTCGGCGTTCCGGGCCGCCTGGTGACCCCGCCCTCGCCGTGGCACGCCGCGCAGGCGATGACCTTGCTGCGCGATCCATGCTTGTAGGCCTTGATCGCGTCGGCGAGGTATCGCGCATCCTGACCTGCGAGGCTCGGCCAGGCGGGAGCGATGCTGATGCCCTGCGCGCCGTGGCAGGCGCCGCACGATCCGCTGGCGCCCTTTCCGGCTCCGGCGTCGCCGACCGGCGGCGTGGGCGCGCGGGCGGCGGGCTGCCGCGCGTAGTAATGGGCGATGTTGTCGAGCTCCGCGTCGCTCAGACCCGACAGCAGCAGCTTCTTGAGCTCGAACTTGCGCTGCCCGGTGAGGTAGGACTTCATCGCCGGGACGAGATATTGCGGGTCCTGGCCGACGAGGCTCGGGATTCCAGGCTTGCTGGTGATGCCGCCCTCGCCGTGGCACGCCGCGCAACCGGCCGCCCGGACGTGCGCCGAGCCGGGCCCGTGGCAGCTTTCGCAGTCGAGCTTGCCCTTGTGGGTGGTCCGGTTGATTCGGCCCATCAGCGTCTTGTCGTACGAGGCGGCCTCCACCGCATGGCAGAACAGGCACGTGTTCGCGCCGAGAAAATGCGCGCCGCCGATCATCGGCCGCCCGTGCATCGGCGGTGCTGCGGCCTTTGGCGGACTTGGGGTTGGCCGGCTTGGCGCGGCGCGGGGGCGGCTGGGCGGCGCCGCGGTCGGCGGATTGGCCGTATCGGCGGGAGCCGATTCCGGGGGTTGCTCTCGCTTTCGCAGGAATTCACGCAGCGCCTCGAAGGCGCTGTCGGCCTCCGCCACCTGCAGCCGCGGCCTGCTGGCCGGACCAGAATCATGATCTGCGATTCGGTGCGCGTAGTCGCGCAATGCCGCGAGGTCAGGATCCTGGAAATGAAAATAGGCGCCTTCACCGGAATGAAAGCCGGCGCCGTGGGTGTGCTCGACGTCGGCCCCTGCCGGGTGCGTCGATATCGCCCAGTACGTCAGCGCCGAGACGATAGCCGCGAGCAGGCGGATGGCGTAAACGACCCTGTCGGAGCGGCCCCTGCCGTTCCGGTCGAAAATCGTCGGACCATTTGCCAGCCTGGACATGACCCCGCCGTTACGCCGGGCAAGTGTAGATGTGCCGTTCCGCCCGGCATACGACCATACAGTGCTTTTCCGGCCATGTGGCGTGGGTGCAACATTGTTCCGAAGAGGTCGGAGCCGCGGCGCATTCGATCGCACTGCCGACCAGCGTCCCGCCCCCTCGCCACCAAACGCTGAACCGGCGTCGGGCCGAGCGCGATTTTTGCTCTCCATAATCATGCCGTTTACGGGAATTAGACGCTCCGCGGGTGACTCCTGGTGTGTGAATACGGCCGAACCGTCTTGGCAGCGGCCATTCGCTGCGGCTATCGCCGGGGCGATCTTGCCCGCAACGAGGAGGGCGCTTTCCAGAAATTGCGCTGGATGGAACTTTCCAGAAATTTCAGTAGATGGAAAGTGTTACATCGGCCCAGCAGCCGACCAGCAATTGACGTCGTCCCGTGACCGCGTAGAATCGGGCGGGCTGGTGAAATCGGGATCAACTGAAAATGCACGACCCTCTGTGGGCACGAATGCCGGCATATCTCGCAAAATCAATTGCGTCAGCGACTTGGGCCTTCATTGCACTCTTCGCATGCGCATCATTCGGAATAGCCCTGAGCATTGCGACCCTCGGCAAGGCGGCGGACGAAAGCGAAGGCGTCGCGATCGCAAAGAGCGTGGCGGCCATGATGAGCGCAGGCCTCATCGTCATTTCGAACAACCAGGCCCTGATCGACAATCCCGATGTCGGGGACAAGGGCCTCGATGGAAAGAGCGTTCTCGAGCAAGTGCTGAAGCTCTTTCGAGAGGCAACCGGCTCCGATCCGTCGAAGATCGATCCGAGCAGCCGGCACGGTCGTCTGCTGCGCGTCCAGATGGACGGCATTGTCGAAGTCATGAACACGCATCAGCGGGAGCTGAATCAGCGCGGTGTCGGGTTCAAGGGCTTTGTTCCTTCGACGTTCGGCCGGCTCGTTGTTGAAGCCTTCAACAGGGGCGCGCAAGGCGATGCAGAATTGAAAATGACCGCGCCGTTGGACATTGTCCGAAATCGCAAGGCGCGGCCCGACAGCTGGGAGAGCTCCGTCATTCGCGAGAAGTTCACGTCGGCGACCTGGCCCAAGGGGCAATCGTACGCGGCGGCCGCCGACAGCAAGGGCCGTGCCGCCTTTCGGGTCGCGGTTCCGGAATATTATTCGGCATCGTGCCTCGCCTGCCACGGGAAGCCGGAGGGGCAGATCGATATTACGGGCTATCCAAAAGAAGGTCGGAACGAGGGCGATCTAGGTGGGGTCTACAGCCTTACCCTTTACCGTTGATGCGAGACGACGCAATGGCGGCCCGGATTGGATCGTCACCCGGCCCCCAAAGAGCTGGTCGGACGATTGAATGCCCCGAGCTGAGAAGTGCCCCGCCGACGTAATCGGCAACGCAGTCCGTGTCATGCGGATCGCGACCGTCTTGCGAAAATCAGAGTCTATTGCAGTCGGGCTTTTTGCGCTGATAGCAGGCGTGATTTGTCCTCTATGCAGCTAGGCGCGCTACACCAAGCCATCATCGTCAGAGGCTTACCATGCCGCCTCGATACGCGGTATGATCAGTCAAGTGTGCTGCTCAACCCGGCAACACATGTCCCGGGGTTATGCCTGGTCCGAAGGCGGTCATTCGTTCGGTCAAGCAAGGACATTCATGGATTCCGATCTTCCAGCCATCCTGATCGTCGATGACAATGACGACAATCGCTACACCCTGCAGTTGCTGCTAGAAACCGATGGCTATACGCGAATTACGAGCGCTGCCGGAGGCAACGAAGCTGTTGCCCTCATCGACAAGCAAAAATTCAGCCTCGTTCTGCTCGATATGATGATGCCAGACATGAACGGCGATGAAGTTCTCAAGACCATCAAGAGCAACCCGGATACCAGAGATATCCCAGTCGTGATGATCAGTGCCGACACGGACACTGACAAAGTATCGAAATGCATCGAGCTTGGTGCTGACGACTACCTGCCGAAGCCTTTCAACCCGACAATTTTGCGCGCCCGGATCGCTTCGGCATTGCGCAAGCACTCTTTCCGAGAGCTGGAGTCCGAATATCTGACCAAGATCGAGAACGAAAAGAGACACAGTGAAGCTTTGTTGCGGAATATTCTGCCCGCCGAAATCGCAGGCCGCCTGAGGACGGGAGAGAGCAACATTGCGGATCATTTCGAAGACGCCACCGTCATATTTGCAGATGTGGTTGGCTTCGGAAAAATTACGGCCCGCATGAAGGCCTATGAAATCGTGGGTTGCCTCAATCAGCTGTTCAGCGAATTCGACCGGCTGGCCGAGGATGTCGCAGTCGAAAAGATCAAAACAATCGGTGACAACTATATGGCGGTCGCCGGCGTGCCCAGGCCGCGCTCGGGCCATGCTCGCACCGCGGCAAAGCTTGCCCTCGACATGATTGCTGCGACCGCGCGACTGCAACCGAAGTTGCCCGTGCCATTCTCGATCCGCGTGGGCCTGCATTCGGGCCCGGTGATGGCCGGCGTGATCGGCACGCGCAAGTTCGCCTACGACGTATGGGGCGATACCGTCAACATCGCGGCGCGGATAGAAGCCGCCAGCCAGCCGAACCGGGTGCTGATATCCGCCGCGACGGCAAAAATGCTCGGCGGAGACTTCAAGATGGATGGTCCGCATAAAATCGATAACAAGGAGCAGCGCGAGCTTGAGGGATTTTTTATCAGCGCAGGATAACGATCGTCGGTAGAAGCAAGCGCTCCGTGCTTGACGGTTTCAACCCATCGGTGCAACTAATGTGTGCGATCTCGATGACGGAGACGGCCCAGATGCCAAACGCAATCTCAATTGCGGGGAAGTTATCCGTTGCGGTCGCGCTTGTCGGTTTTTTCTCAGGTCACGGCGGCCCGCAGGGCGAAACCGACACTACCGGTCATCCCAAAGAAGGTGCGGCGGAAAACGACCTTGGCGGCGTCATTAGCGTCACATTGTTCCACTGACAGCCGCCTCGGCGCCGTAGTCGAACATGCAGTCCGCGCTGCGACACTTCAGCCTCCGCGCTCGACTTCTGGTTCTTTCGACCGTCCTGGTTGCGATTCTGGCCGGGACAACGATCTACGTGACCGCCAAGCTTGCCGCAAATTCGCGCGCTGTGGCGCACGTCACCGAGCTCGCCAAGTTGATCAACCTTGTCCACGACGTTCAGGTCGTGTTCGGGGAATATCGCTATTGGGTGACGGACCTGGCGGTCAGCTTGCTCAATCAATCGGAGCAGAATGCGAAAGAGCGATTGCTGCGACTCACGAGCAAGCTCGACGAGTTCGGCCGCGCTCGTCCACAGCTTGCGGCCGAGCTGAAGAAGGAGCTCGCACAGTTCGAGCTCTATGCGGCGCGGGCGGTGGAACAATATACCGACGATCGGCGCGTTGTCGGCAACACAATGCTGGCGCGTGCGCGTCAGCACAGCATCGTTTTCGAGCAAAAACTGTCCCAGGTGGCCAGCGACTTGAACGACGAGGCCGCTGCCGAGCGTGCCCAGGTGATCGCCGACGCTGCCGAGACGACGCGTGTCATCCTGCTCACGGCACTGGGCGCGATCGTGCTCGGTTTCATCATTACACTGATCGTGCTGCGGTCGATCTCGCGGCCTTTGGCAGAAGTGGTCGACGCCATGGGCGCCCTCACGACGGGCAACCTGAACGTTGCGATACCCGCGACTGCGCCTGACGAAATCGGCGTGATGGCGCGCACATTGAGCCTGTTCCAGGACAGCATCATCGAGCGAGCGCGGTTGACCACCGAAGCCGAGGAGCGAGGTGCAGCGCTGCGAGCCACCTTCGACAACATGTCTCACGGCATTTTGATGTTTGACAGCCAGATGAAGCTGGCAGCTTGGAACCGCCAAGTGGCTGCTCTGCTGGACTTGCCCGCGACGTTTTTTTCCGGCGCTCCTTCGTACCGGGAATTCATTCGTTTCCTCGCCGAGCGCGGCGAGTATGGGGCCGTCGACGTGGATGCCGAAGTCGAGCGCTTCACGACCCAGGCCAAACGGCACCGCACATTCGAACGCACGCGTCCGAACGGCATAGTGCTCGAGATTCGGCACAATCCGTTGCCGGAAGGCGGGCTTGTGATCATCTACTCCGACATCACCGATCGCAAGCGCTACGAGCATGCCCTCACAACCGCCCGCGATCAGGCTGAGGCGATGAGTCGCACCAAGTCCAGTTTCCTCGCCAACATGAGCCACGAATTGCGCACGCCGCTGAACGCGATCATCGGACTCAGCGACATGCTGGTAAGCAACGCGGCACGCTTTGGCACCGAGAAGGCGCTCGAGCCCCTGCGTCGCGTCCATCGCGCCGGTACGCACTTGCTGAGTCTGATCAACCAGGTCCTCGACCTCTCGAAAATCGAAGCGGGCAAGCTGGAGCTCAATGTCGAGACTATCAGTGTTGCCCCGCTGATCGATGAGGTGGTGGGTACGGCGCGGCCGCTGGCCGACCAGAACAAGAATAACCTGGCAATCGATTGCCCACGCGACCTTCCACCGATCGAAGTCGATGCCCTGCGGTTGCGGCAAATTCTTCTCAATCTTCTGAGCAATGCCTGCAAATTCACCAAAAACGGCAATGTCACGCTGCACGTCGCGCGTAGCGTGAAGGATGCTCAGCAGTTTCTTGAATTCGCTGTGATTGATACCGGAATCGGCATGACGCCGGAACAAGTTGGCCGGCTATTCGAGGAATTTTCACAGGCCGACGCCTCGACCGCTCGTCAGTACGGCGGGACCGGCCTCGGATTGGCGATCACACGCCACCTGTGTCGGATGATGGGCGGGGATGTGACGGTGACAAGCGAGCTGGGAAAGGGTTCGACGTTCCTCGTGTCCCTGCCCATCGCTGCACAGCAGCCTCTGGATGAGGCCGAGACCCAGATTGTCGAAGGAAGCACCGCCGAATCTGAAAGCGGGTGCGTTCTGGTGATCGACAACGATCCGACAGCACGCGAGCTCATTTCCGAATATCTGCGCCAGGCCGGTTTCTCGGTGATCACCGCCACCGGTGGGCGCGACGGGCTCAAATTGGCCAAGGAGCGCCATCCGATCGCGATCACGCTCGACGTCACGATGCCGGACCTGGACGGTTGGACGGTTCTTGCTGCGCTACGCGGCGATCCTCAACTTTCCGACATCCCGGTTGTGATAGCGACCATCCTCGACGAGCGCCGCCAGGGCATGGCGCTGGGGGCGGTCGGATATCTCACCAAGCCGATCGACCGCGACAAGCTGCTCAAGCTCATACGGCAACATAGAACTCGGGCCGGGCCTGCCCGCGTGCTCATCGTCGAGGATGATGCCGATCAGCGCCAGCGCGTTCGCATGTGGCTCGAGCCGCTGCAATGGCTGGTGAGCGAAGCGGAGAATGGCAGGATGGCTATCGACCAGCTCAAGGAGATTAAGCCGGATGTCATCCTGCTCGATCTCATGATGCCGGAGATGGACGGATTCCAGTTCGTTGCGGCATTGCAGAAGCACCCGGCCTGGTCGCGAATTCCGGTGATCGTCATCACGGCCCTCGACCTCAGCGCGGAAGATCGCCGCCGACTTAACTCCGGGGTCGAATTGATCTTGCTGAAGGAGTCGTTCAATCCCTCCGACCTCGTCGATCGCGTCCGCCAACTCGTGGCCAAAAGGCCCCGACCGCAAGCGGTGCCGGAGGCTGCGTCGTG
>Ga0184625_10001070_pt1 | contig 11202 bp, 9 predicted proteins | sample PLM3_30_b1_FD_133151 | JGI IMG/M metagenome (GOLD analysis project Ga0184625, IMG submission 133151) | Groundwater sediment microbial communities from an aquifer in East River, Colorado, USA - PLM3_30_b1 | ecosystem: Environmental > Terrestrial > Soil > Riparian zone | place: USA: East River... | reverse complement strand
TCGGAGCGGACCTCGAAGTAGGCGTCGGGGTCCGCGGCGCGGTGGCCGGAATCGGCGTGGACGAACCATTCGGGATGGCGGCGGACCCACAGGTGCTCCGAGGCCACCTGGTTCGGCACGAAGTCGAGGATGAGCCCGAGGCCGGCTTCGCCCAGCCGCTGCCGGAGCTTCGCGAGGCCGGCAGCACCGCCCAGGTTGTCGGGCGGCTCGTAGGCGCTGATCGCGTACGGCGAGCCGACGATGTCGTCGTCGGAACCGTCGGGCAGGAGCTCCATGCGTCGCTCGCGCAGGGTCTGCGAGCCGCGCGCCAGGCGACGGCTCCCCGAGCCGATCGACCAGGCAGCCGTCAGCCAGACGAGATCGAACCCGAGCTCGGCGATCGGGTCGATGTCGCGTGCGCGGACATCGCCAAGGCTCACGCGCCGGCCGTCGCGCGCCGACAGTCGGGCCATCCAGGCCCGCGCGTCGACCTGGATGAGCCTCGGGTGACGGGTTGCGGTGACCCGCAGCGGTGCCTTCACACGTCACGTCCCCCAGCGGCGCCGCGCGACCCGCGCGCCTGCGGTCCGCGGTCCTGCGCTCAGGATACTCGACCGTCGGACACCCCCGACCGAAGCGCGTCGGACGGGACGGCGAGCAGCGGCACCCACCTAGATCGCGCGGCTCTTGCCCGGCTGTTGCGGCTCGGTGAACAGGGCCCAGGCGAAGACGATGCCGAGGAAGACGAGGAGCGTCATGATCGCCCCCTCGACCTGGAGCGGCTCGAGCGTGAAGTTCTCCCGGATCAGCTCGGGCCGGAAGGCGACGATCGTCAGGACGGCGTAGAGCGGCAGCGCCAGCCACTCGAACCGACCGATGGCAGCGATCGCGCCGGTCGGCTCCTTCACGCCCCGCGAGGCGATGACCACCGCGATCATCCCGGCGATACCGGCCGTCCCGAAGGTCAGGCGCCAGATGAGGGGTGCGTCCGCGGTCAGCAGCGCTCCGAGCGACATGAGGCCGGGCAGGATGAAATGCAGCGAGACGACGAACGCCAGTCGCCGCCGACCGGGGTCCTGCGTCATCTCGTCGTGGCGGAACTGGACGACGACCCACCAGAACCCGAGCAAGGTGAACGAGACGGCCGACGTCGTCGCGTAGAACGTCGCGGTATCCAACCCCACCCTCCAGTCGCAGACGTGCAGTGTGCCAGACGCGGCCGGCATGCCGGCCACCCAACGGACTCAGCCGGCGCCCGTGTAGATCTCCTCGTAGGCCCGGCTGACGATCTCCGCCGCCTCGACCGTCCGACGGTCGCTCAACGGGCTGGCCGCGCGGGCGTGCCAGCGGTCGATCCCTTCGAGGGCGGCCTGGCGGACATCCGCCGGCGAGGCGTCGGCGGCCAGGCCGATCCGCTCGGCCGATCCCGCCGGCGCGCAGAGTCGGTCCACCTCGGCGCGCTCCGCCGGGGCGAGTTCGACCGTGCCTGACAGCACCAGGTGGAGGAGGCGGAGCAGCGCGAGCTCCTGCGACGACGCCTCGAGCCGGTCGATCGCCACGACGACGTCCGACGCCTCCGGCACGGCCCGGCGATCGAGTGCCTCGCCGATCGACCGAAGCGCAGCCAGCGCGGAGCGTGCCTTGAGCGCCTGCGCCCGAGCCGCGTATCGCTCGGCGAGGACCCGCCCGAGCTCGCGGATACCGGACCGTTCGAGGAGGGCTTGCGACAGACCGGTTGCCGTGCGAACCTCGCCGGCCGCGAGCAGCCCGATCGCGAGCCGGAGGCCGAACATCCCGAAGCGACCGAGCAGCTCCTCGCGGATCTCCTCGCCGAGGGGGTTTGCCTCGGGGTCGCGGAAGCGCTCGACGGAGCGAAGTAGGTGGTCGCGCCGCGCCTCGGGCAGGACCGCGATCTCCCGAAGCCAGCCGAACTGCGCCTCGCGCAGGGTGGCACCGGTCTCCGCGATCAGCCCGGCGACCGGAACCACCCCCGACGCGAGCTCGCGGACACGCCCATCGGCCGCGTAGCGGTCGGCGACGGCGCGCGCCGAGTCGAGCGCGTCCGGTCGGGCCGCGCCGATCTCGTCGGCCCGTGACAGCACGACGATCGCGTTGATCGGCGAGGCATGGGCGACCGAACGGTCCATGAACGCCTCGAGGAACCCGACGTCGGAGCGGTGGAGGTGGCGCATGAGATAGAGGACGGCGTCCGCCTCACCGGGCCCGTCGGCCTCGTCGTCGAGGAGGGCCCGTGTCGTGCGCTCGGAGGTGGCCTCGTTGGCGGATGCGAGGCCGGGCGTGTCGATGAGGGTGAGATCGACCAGCTTCTGCGACGGCCAGCCGACCTCCAGGCGCTCGATCTCGTCGAGGGCCAGGCCCCCAAGGTCGATGTCGAGGGCCCCGTCCAGGCGCGTGAACGTGAGCTCCCGTGAGCCCGACGGCCGCAGTCCGGCGACGACGCGGTACCCGAGGCCGTGGCGGTACCAGGTCACGATCCGGGTGCACTCGCCAGCGTCGGTGGCGGCCAGCCGCTCGCCGACGAGCGCGTTGAGGAGCGTCGACTTGCCGGCCTTGACGCGACCGGCGATGGCGACCCGCAGCGGCTCGTCGAGGCGCCGCTTGACGGCGACGACGGCCTCCTCCTGGTCCGTCCCGCGCGCCACCCGCAGCGCCTCGTCGGCGATGCGACGGACCTCCGTCGCGAGATCGCCCGGCCCGGTCGTCGTGCTCACCCGTGGGCTAGGACGGCAGATCCATGCAGTTGCCTGTGCCCTTCACCACGGAGTGATCGGCATTCGCGACCAGGATGCACATCTTGGTGGCCGCGCCCGGCTTCTCGCTGACGCTGTACTTGGTGAACGGCACCGGGCCGGCATACAGCTCCCATGGGCCCTTGCCGGGGACGCCGGCCTGATCCTCGGACACCGTGTCGAAGAAGAAGTGGACGTGACGGCCCGGGAGGACCGGGGTGTAGCCGAAGACCTGGTAGTCCACGACGTAGTTGCCACCACTCAGGGTGATCCCGATGATGCGTGCGGCGCGGCCGGACGGCGTCGGGGTGGGCGTCGGCACGGGCGTGGGGGTCGGCGCCGGCGTCGCGGTGGGTTCGGGGCTGGGTGATGGCGAGGGAGCCGGCGTGAGGCTCGGGGCCGCGCTGGTCGCGAGGCTCGCGGATGCCAGGGCGACCGGCGAGTTCGACGGCGCGCCCCCCGACAGCATGCCCGACGCCCCGAACGCGATGATCGCCACGAGGGCCACGGCGCCGACCGCAGCGGCGACCAGCATCCGGCCACGTCCCGCGCCGCCCGCGGCGGCCACCGGTGGGGGAGTGCCACCGGAGGGCGGGGACCCCGCGGCGAGCGGGGCGGGCTGGGGCGTCGTCGCGGCGAGGCCTGCCCCCGGAGGGCCGCCGGCCGCGCCAGCACCGCCCCCCGCGGAGGCCTCGGGTGGACCGCCGATCACCGAACCGGCGACCGCCGCGCCGGCGACCGCCGCCGCGGCACCGGCGGCGGCATCCGTGGTGTCGTCCGTCGCCGCTGCGACCGCAGCCAGGCGGCGCCCCTCGGCGATGATCGCCGCCCCGAGTGCCATGGAATGCTTCGGGTGGGCGTCCACCGCGATGGGCCGGGCGGTGGCTTCGCGGACCATCTCCGCCACGAGCGGGATCCTTGAGCTGCCACCGACCAGGAGGATCCGGTCGACGCCCTCGAACTCGAGACCGGCGCTCTTGACCGCCCGCCCGAGGGCCCCGATCGTCTCGGTGATCCTGGGCCGGATCATCTCCTCGAATTCCTCGCGCGTCAGGCGCATCTCGGTCTGGAGGCCCGGGAGGGCGACCGCGATCGTGGCATCCGTGTCGGACGAGAGGGCCTCCTTCGCCCGACGGCATTCCTCGCGCAGTCGGGCGATCGCGGCGAGCGTCGCCGGATCGTTGGGGTTCACCTCCGCGCCGCTCGCCCGGACCATGGTCATGACGCGCGTGAAGAGCGCCTCGTCGAAATCGATCCCGCCCAGCCGCTCCATGCCCTCGGGGCGCCCGAGCTGCTCGAACCCGCCCTCGGTCTTGCGCAGCATCGTCGCGTCGAACGTCCCGCCACCGAAGTCGTAGACCGCGATGACCGCGCCGACCGGCACGCGCTCCTGCTGCGCGTAGTGGACGGCGGCAGCCTCGGGCTCGGTCAGCAGGGTCACGTTGGCGATGTCGGCCTGCCGCACGGCCTGCTCGAGCAGGTCGATCTTGTACGCGCCGTAGCTCGCCGGATGGGTGACCACGATGGCGTCGGGTACCGCACCCGATTGCTCCGAGACGCGGGCGACGATGGCGCGCAGGAGGTGGGCGAGGAGGGCCTCCGCGCCGTACGGCGTGCCGCCGAGGATGATCGGCGTCGGATCGCCCAATCGTCGCTTGAACTCGCGGGCCGTCCGCGTCGGTTCGCCGAGGGATCGGCGCTCTGCGGCGTCGCCGGTCAGGACCTCGCTGTCCGCTCGCAGGACGACGATCGAGGGGATCGTCGCCGCCCGCTCGCCGAGCTGGAAGATCTCGACGCGATCGTCGCGGGCGGTGGCGGCCGCCGAGTAGGTCGTTCCGAGATCGATCCCGAGCGAGTACGCCATCCGATCTCCACTCCGTCACGCGGCCGGTACCAGGACGTCGAGTCTAGCGCGCCACCCCGGCTGATTCCTGGAGGGTACACTCGCGACGATGAGGAACGGGCCCGTGCCGCCGCGAGTGGACGCGACCGCCGATCCCACCCCCTCGCCCGACCCGCCCGATGCACCCGCACCGCCCGGCGTGCCCCCATCGATCGACCCGTCCGACGCGGCGGACGCATCTGCGATGGCCGCGATCATCGCGGCGACGGCGGACCTTGCCCGCGAGCGCGGCAGGGACGACCTCGTCGCGAGGCTGAGCGCGGTCGCCGAGCGGGTCGTCAGGACCGAGACCGTCGTCTGCGTGGTCGGTGAGTTCAAGAAGGGCAAGAGCGCGCTGATCAACGCGCTCCTCGGCAGCCCGGTCTGTCCGGTCGATGACGACCTGGCGACGATGACCGTGACCGTCGTCCGCTACGCCGAGGAACCGCTGGCCACCGTCCGGCGACGCGATGCCGGCGAGCTCCTCGTGGAGTCGATCCCGACGGACGATGTCGCCCGTTGGGTGGCGGAGGGCGACGGCGAGGACCGCCCGCGCGGGGTCGAAGTGGTCGAGGTCGGCCTGCCGAACGCCTATCTCGGGCGCGGGGTCGCGCTCGTCGATACGCCCGGTGTCGGGGGGCTGAACGCCGCGCACGCCGCCGCGACGCTGGCATTCCTGCCGTCGGCCGACGCGCTCGTGTTCGTGACCGACGCCTCGGCCGAGCTGTCGGGTCCCGAGCTCGCGTTCCTCGCCAGCGCCCGCAAGGCGGGCCCGCCGATCCTCATCGCGGTCACGAAGGTGGACATCTACCCGGAATGGCGGCGGATCGTCGCCATCGACGAGGGCCACCTCCGGGCGATCGGCGTGGCCGATACGCCGTACGCGCTGAGCTCCGTGCTTCGCGCCGCGGGCCGTGAGCTCGCGGATCCGTCGCTCGAGGCGGAGAGCGGCTACGCACCATTCGCCGATGCGCTCGTCGAGGACGCCGTCCGTCGGGCGCGATCCGCGACGCTATCGATGGCGATCGCCCAGCTCATGCCGGCGCTCGACCAGCTGCGGGAGCCGCTGACAGCCGAGCTGACGGCGCTCGAGCGTCCGGAGGCGGCCGAGGCGCTCGCGCGCGACCTCGAGGCCGTCCGCGGTCGCCTGGCCCGGCTCGCCGCGGCCGACGCCTCGTGGTCGGTCCGCCTGGAGGACGAGTTCGCGGGCCTCCGGACGCGGACCGAGTTCGCGTTCCAGGCGCGGATGCGCCAGCTCCTGCGTGAGACGCAGGACGAGGTCGAACGGATCGATCCGGGGCGTTCGTGGCCGGAGGTGAGCCAGCGCGTCCAGCAGGACACCGCCGAGGCCGTGCGCGCGGCCTTCCTGCAGGCGACCGACGGGGCCGCCGACATCCAGGGCCACATCGCGGCGCTCCTCGCCGATGAGGCAGCCGGACTCGACGGCGCCGCGATCGCGGTCTCGTTCGACGTGTCGACCCTGTGGCAGGGCGGCCCGGCGTTCGAGGGCCGTGCCCGGTCCAATCTCATGGCGAGTCTCGGGGTGGTCGGTGGCGCGACCGTCGGCATCGAGATGCTGGGGATGCTCGGCACGCTGCTCGGCGCGGCCGTCGTGGGACCGGCCGTCCTCGGCGTCGCGGCCGTCTTCGGTGGCAAGCAGGTCCTCGACGAGCGACGACGCCAGCTGGCCGACCGGCGCCAGCAGGCGCGCTCGTTCCTCGGCGGGTTCGTGGAGGAGGTCCGCTTCGAGGCCGACGGCCGTCTGGCATCGTTGCTCGACGAGGTCCAACGGCAGATGCGGGCGCGCTTCGCGGACCGGATCCACGAGCTGCGACGGACGTTCGCCGAGAGCGCGGCGGCGCTCGAGCGGGCCACCGAGCAGGCCGAGTCCGAGCGGCGCGCGCGGCTTGCTGCGGTCCACGTGGAAGTCGCGTCGCTGGACGACCTTCGCGGCCGGGTGCTGGCCCTCGAACCAGGGTCCAGATGAGCGTGGGATCAGTGCCCCGAGTCCGCGAAGTTGGGCTGGAATCCCGGTCCCGGCGTCTGCTACAGTCACCGCCTGAGCATCGTGCTCTGGCGAGGTACCCAGGGAGGGGCCACCGGGTAGGTGAGGGGCCCTTGCGCTCGGTCTGGTCGATCGACGTCAAGACCGTCGATGACTCGGCCTCGGCGTTCGGGACACGGGGGTCGATCGTCAGTCACCCCTCATCGGCGACTCCGGGAATCGCCACGGCACGGTCGAGGGAGAACTGGATCGCCGGCTCGACGGGCTCGCCGGCAGACATGGACTCGTCCCCCGAGTGGGCGTCACACGGCTGGAGTGTTGGGATCTTGAAGCGCATCCTGATCATCCTCTCGGAGTTCGGTTACTGGGGGGAGGAGCTGGTCGGCCCTCTCGAGACGTTCGATGAGGCCGGCTACCAGGTCGACTTCGCCACGCCGAAGGGCAAGCGACCGACCCCGCTCCCGCCGAGCATGGATCCGCAGTACATCGACCCGCCGCTCGGCAAGTCCGTGACCTCGCAGGAGGTCGCCGACAAGGTCAAGGCGCTCGACGCATCGAACCGCTATGACAAGCCGATCGACATCTCGACCTGGATCCCCGAGCGGCCGTACTGGAGCTCGCCGACGCTGCTGCGCGACATGGAGGCGTACTACTCCCGCCTCGACGAGGTCGAGAAGGAGATCGGCGAGAAGTACGACGCGATCCTGCTCGTCGGCGGCAGCGGCCCGATCGTCGACATCGCGAACAACGACCGGATCCATGCCCTGATCCTGCTCTTCCAGAAGCTCAACAAGCCGATCGGCGCGGAGTGCTACGGCGTCGCGGCGCTCGCCTTTGCGCGGGACCTCGACAACCGCGAGAGCATCATTTCCGGCAAGCGCGTCACCGGCCACTGCAAGGAGTACGACTACAAGGACGGGACGGGCTTCATCGGCGTCATGTTCAACATGGGCCCGCCGCCGTACCCGCTCGAGTACATCCTGCGCGACGCGACCGCCCCCGAAGGGGAATACATCGGCAACGTCGGGCATGCCACGTCGGTCATCGTCGACTACCCGTTCATCACCGGGCGATCGACCCCGGACTCGTATCTCACAGGCGAGAAGATGGTCGAGGTCCTGGAAGAGGGTCTGACGCGGTATGGCTGGTAGCTCCGTCAGTCCCGCGACGGAGGACGATGTCGCCACCTCGAAGTCGGGGCGCTACGCGATCCTCGAGCAGCTGCTCGCGGACGACATCGGATACATCTTCGGTAACCCCGGGACGGTGGAGCAGGGCTTCCTCGATGCCCTCGGGAGCTATCCCGACCTCCAGTACATCCTGACCCTCCAGGAGACGATCGCCGTCGCGATCGCGGACGGGTATGCCCGCGCGCGTCATCGCCCCGCGGTCGTCCAGCTCCACAGCGGCGTCGGCCTGGGCAACGGCGTCGGGATGCTCTATCAGGCGAAACGCGGCGGGACCCCGCTCGTCGTGATCGCCGGCGAATCCGGGATCCGGTACGACGCGATGGACGCCCAGATGGCGGCCGATCTCGTGTCGATCGCCCGGCCCGTCACGAAGTGGGCGACCCGGGTCGTGGACCCCGGGTCGGTGTTGCGGGTCCTCCGCCGCGCGATCAAGATCGCCGGCACGGCACCGACCGGCCCGGTCTTCGTCTGCCTGCCGGCCGACGTCCTCGACGCGCCCAACCTCGAGCCGATCGTCGCGTCGTCGATGCCGGCCACGCGCGTCGTCCCCGATGCGTCGCTGGTCGGCGAGGCGGCGAACCTGCTGGCCGGTGCCGAGGCCCCGATCGTCATCATGGGCGACGGCATCTCGATGTCCGGCGCGCAGGCGGAGTTGACCCACGTCGCGGAGCTGCTCGGCGCCGACGTATGGGGCGCCAACTCGTCCGAGGTCAACATCGACGAGCTGCACCCGCTGTTCCGCGGGAACCTCGGCCACATGTTCGGCCACCACAGCGGGCCGCTCGTGTCGGCCGCCGACGCCGTGCTGATCGTCGGGACGTATGTCTTCCCGGAGGTCTTCCCGGCACTCGCGCCGGTGTTCGGGGGCGGGGCTCGCATCGTCCACATCGACCTGGACGCCTACGAGATCGCGAAGAACTTCCCGGTCGACCTCGGCCTGGTCAGCGACCCGAAGCTCACTCTTGCCGCGCTGGGTGCGTCGCTTGAGCAACGGCTGCCGCCGTCGGCGCGGGACGCCGCCCGCTCGCGGGTCGCCGCCCGTGCCGCCGAGCGCGAACAGCGCTCCGCGGCGATGAAGGCCGACGACATCGAGGCTCGCCGATCGGTCCCGCTCCATGCATCCGAGTTCATGGAGGCGCTGGCGGCTCGGCTTCCCGAGGACGCGATCATCTTCGACGAGGCCCTCACCTTCTCGCCCGAGGTGACCCAATACCTTCCGCCTCGCCGACCGGGCGCGTTCTTCCAGACGCGTGGCGGCTCGCTGGGCGTCGGCATCCCGGGCGCGATCGGGGCGAAGCTGGCGCACCCGGAGCGCACCGTGGTCGGGTTCACCGGCGACGGTGGGAGCATGTACACGATCCAGGCGCTGTGGACCGCGGCCCATCACCGCATCGGCGCGAAGTTCGTGGTCCTCAACAACGGCGCGTACCAGCTGCTTCGCCTCAATATCCAGCAGTACTGGAAGGACCTCGGCCTGCCGGAGAACCCGTTCCCCGAGTCGTTCGGGCTGGACGATCCGGACCTGCAGTTCGATCAGCTGGCGAAAGCCATGGGCGTCGACGGCATCCGTGTGTCCAGCCGCGAGGCGATCGGCCCGGCGCTCGATGCCGCCCTGGCTGATGATCGCCCGTTCCTCATCGACCTCGTCGTCCACAACGACGTGCAGCACGACATCGCCCGCGCCAAGCACGCGCGGGCCGGTCAGTCGTGACCCACCGCCCGCCACCGAAGGGAGGCTCCCGATGATCTCCACCACGCCACTGACCGAGTCGGAGGTCAAGGAGCTGGTCGACGCCTGGTACCACGCGCTCGACGTGCATGCCCCGGTCCAGGAGCTCGTCCCGATGGTCGCGGAGAGCGGTCTCGAGATGTACTGGCCGGAGGGTCCGACCTTCGGTGTCGACGAGTTCAAAGGCTGGTACGAGAAGGTCACCCACCTCTTCTTCGACGAGGTCCACACGATGAAGGAGCTGGCCATCACGCCGCGCGGTACCGAGGCGGATGTGAAGCTCGTCGTCAACTGGCAGGCGAAGGTCTGGAACCCGCCCGACGCGAAGAGCAAATGGCTTGGCATGGACGCCCGCCAGACCTGGGTGGTTGCGCGTTCCGACGACGGCCGGGTCGTGATCCAGAAGTACGTCGTCGACGGCATGGACCTGATGCCCGGGTCAGCGTCACTCTGAGGTCCGAGAGGTCGGCACCGGACCGCATCCGCCGCCACGAAGGGAGGGCGCCTGAAGAGATCCGTCGAATCCCGTCGAACCGCACCGGCTCATCGGAACCATGAACGGAGGGAATCCCGTGGCTACTCAAGCGCCCACCCATCCCGCGATGGCGGTGGTGGCGAAGATGTACGAATGTTTCGGCAAGGGCGACATGGGGACACTCAAGAGCGATGTCTTCGCCTCGGACATCACCTGGAACCTGCCCGGTCACCACCCGCTGTCGGGGATGAAGAACGGGCCGGACGAGGTCATCGCGTTCTTCGGCGCCCTGATGCAAACCGGCATCGTCGTCGACAACATCTCCTTCGGCACGATGGGCGACGACCAGGTCGTCGAGAAGCACACCGGCCATGGCAAGCTGACCAACGGCGAGGAGATCATCTTCCCGACCTGCAGCCATTACACGATCCGCGACGGCAAGATCGCCAAGGTCCAGGTCTACACCGGCGACCAGCACGGCGTGGACCGTTATTTCTGGGCGATGTACGACCTCAAGAAGATCCCCGACCGACTCGGCACCCACGACACGACCAACATGAAGGATCCCAACGTCGCGCTTCGAACCGACGGGGCGTAGGGCATGGCTGAGCTCACGCCGGATCGCGTCACCAGTGCCTACAAGGCCCTGGCGACGGGCGATCGCAATCTCATCGCTGAGTTCTGGGCGGAGGACATGGTCTGGCAGGTGCCCGGCCACAACCACCTGTCCGGTTGGTACCACAGCCTGGACGAGTTCCTCGGCTTCATGGGGCAGGTCGGCGCGTTGTCCGGCGGCAGCTTCAACATGGAGACGATCAGCACGCTCGTCGAGGGGGAGTGGTCGGCTGACATCACTCGCAATCGCGGCAAGCGGGCCGACAGCGAGAAGGCGATGGATATCGAGGTCTGCCACGTCCTGCGCTGGAGAGACGGCAAGGTCATCGCCGGCCGGGGCGCCATCTTCGGTGACGGCACGACCGAGTACGACCAGTTCTGGTCGCGTGCACCGGTGGTCGGCGACACGCAGTAGGCCCTGCCGGACATCGGCTCAGCAAAGAGGAGCTCCCACGATGCCGATCATCACCGTCCAGTTCATCAAGGACGTGGTCGCCAACGATGAGCAGAAGCGCGAGCTCATGGTGAAGCTCACCGACACGTTCATCTCGGTCGTCGGCGAGGTCGCTCGTCCATA